>BNJU01004536.1_pt1 | contig 63752 bp, 99 predicted proteins | sample 8539281 | NCBI WGS metagenome assembly BNJU01 (sample SAMD00202456, study PRJDB9452) | human saliva metagenome | isolation source: human saliva | place: Japan
TTTTTTTGAGTTTTTATTACACGGTGATATTGAGATACGGTATCGTATGAATATTCAAGTTTAAAAAGAGTTTCCTAAACAGATAGAAGAATCCTTATGAACTATGTCCAAAAAGTTCCCTGTTGCTATTTGCGGTGTTGCATTAGGTTTTTGCAGCACTTGGAAATCTTTTTCAAGACTTTTTTTGAGGGCTTTTTATCTTGCCTTCGGCATAATCTCTATTGCTCTTTTAGCTCTCTATACTCTCAAATTTATGGTGTCGACAAAAGTTGTATTACGAGAGCTCTTGAATCCGATTGGGACTTTTCAGTTGCTGCAACATATCCGATGGCAGTTATGCTGATTTCGGTGTATATGAAGGCTGATATTGGTGACGTAGCACAATTATTTTTGGTTCACAGGAATTGCGTTACACATCCTGTGCATAGCCCTCTTTACTTCTCGCTATATTGCAAAATTTAATTGGGAGAATGTGCACGCCAGCTGGTTCATTGTGTATGTAGGCATTGTTGTTGCAAGTGTTACAGCGCCGGCGTTTCAACTTTGAAACAAGTGTTGGCACGATTGCATTTTGGTTTGGATTTATCTGCCTTTGTGGTGCTTTTTTTATAGTTGTGAGCATTCGGTATGTTAAATATGGGCCGGTGCCTGATTCTGCTGAGTCGCTCGCTTGTATTTATGCAGCTCCAACGAGTCTTTGTATTGCAGGATATATTCAATCTATTACGCCAAAGTCTGTACCGTTTCTGTTGGTTATGCTGGCAATTGCTTCACTTATTTATGTAGTTTCTTTTGTGTGGTGCATTAGGTGTCTTACAAAACCGTTCTTTCCCAGCCATGCCGCGTTTACTTTTCCTTTTGTAATCTGTGTCATTGCGCGTACACAGTCGTCGGCATACTTGGCTGAACTCGGTCAGCCTCTTCAATGGCTTGATGGAATAGCTGCTGTTGAAACGGTGCTTGCAGCAGGACTTTGCATTGTTGTGCTTGTACGACTACTTGCGTACGTGCGTGATCAGACTTTGTCTTAAGAGGGACGAAAGAGACGAATAGCTTGAGGTGATGCTTTGGATTTGTTTTGACAAGAGTCATTGCCTAAAGGTGATAAGAATTTCAAGTATTTTATCGTCAGGTTTTTATTATTTTTCGCATTTTGTGTTTGCTATATAGATTGTTACCATCATATCTATTGTGATAATACTACTTGCAATGATTGTTGTTGTAATCGTTATATTTGGGCTAAGTACGGCCATGTAAAGCATTGTTAGTGCACATACAGACGTAGAAATACCCATTACAAAACAGAGTTTTTTCTCGTCAATTGTTTTCTTTTCATCTTCAGTCATTGTGTTATATCCAGCAATTAGAGCAGCACCATGACCGGATAAAAGTATGAGAGAACAAATGCCAAGAATTGCGGTTAAGGACCACAATATGATTGAAGACATCATAGTAATTACTCTGATTCAATGTGAACCGCTTTTTAAATTTATATTATATTTAGAAGCTATTTTTTTGTTAAGTACTAAATTCATATATGCAATGATAAGACAACAGTAATAAAGAATTTTTCTTCTTACTGTCCAATGTACCACCCATTTAAATTGTATTTTGGTGCTATTCTTTTTAATAGAATTTGAGATTGAAGGTTTTTGAAAGTCGTTCTGGTAATTTGGAAGGAAGAACTATGGAGGAGAGTATTTCAGCAAAACGTACCTGAAACATCTGTTATTGAAGAAGAGACAGGTTTTCCAGTTACTGATTCGCTTGATAGAGTAGGAGAAAAGGTTGCTCTGACTATGCCTGCTCAACCAAGTATTACCTGCCCAAATTGTCATTCAACACGTATTATTATTTCTGCTTCAGCTACAGAAAAAGCTAAGAATAGACATGGCATTCTTTACTGGGTTTTTATTGGTTGGTGGCTTCATCCAATTCTTTGGATATGGGCAACAATTCCAATGCTAATTTGGCGAATTATTCATCCAAATAGAAAATCTAAGACTGTTCTTACAACGGTGGCAGTTTGTCAAAATTGCGGAAAAACTTGAGGTTATTAAACAGTAAATAAGTTATTTACTGTTTCAGCCTCAATAAAACTGACTACGTTATGTTTTTCAATACTAGAAATGGTCCACTAACTGTGCATCATTTCTTTTACGGCTGTGGCTTTGTTGAGCGAGAAGCGCGCGAAACACAAAAACCGAGTCGTAATTAACTTGTGAAACGGTGCTTATATCATTCTCATCTCTGCTTTGAGATGCTTCGAGAAAGTCAGTATGCGAAGTCCTAAAAAAATCTATTACTCAGATTTTTCTCATTTCTGTATTAATGAGAATGATATTTTTGTAAAAATTGCTTAAAAGTACAATATTCATTATACTTTGAGTTGTGAAAGGAGAAGAAGTATGTATAAACTCATTTCGGTTACGGTAGGTAATTTTCGATCGTTTTACAAACCCACAGACTCTCACTCTTGGCGGCCGCAATGCTCATTCGGTGACTGCGATTTTTGGTCCCAATGCTGGGGGTAAATCCAATATTGCTAAGGCACTTAGTGCTCTTATCAGTTGCATTAGGAGGTCCTCCCGATCCGAATTTTCGGCTTCCATACGAGCCATTTTTATTTAAAAACAAGCGTAGACGAGAGGCCGTCTACGCTTGGTATAGCCTTTTCTTTTGGATGAAAGACGTTACGAGTATTTTTGTGAGCTTTTCTGGCTCATAAAGTTACCCATGAGTTACTGAGAGAGCAATCCGATAATACAAATCGGATGAATAAGGTGTTCGAAAGAACGGATGATAAACTCAATCCTTACGCACGTCAGTACGGCTTTGGTAAGAGGCTTCTCGAAAGAACTCGTAAGGACACTCTTCTTATTACAAAGGGTCGTGAGGATAATAATGCATACTCTAATATTATTTTTGGTCTCCTTGATCATATCAGTATTGTTTCTCCTAGTTCGGATGCGCCAACTCCTTTCTTTGTGGAAATGCTGAAGAGCGATATGAATCTACGCTCCAAGACTCTTGAGCTATTGAAGCGATGTGACTTTTCTATCAGAGACATTAAGTTTACCGATACAGCCTTGCCTGAGGATATTTTTCGATCAACTACCTATTCAGATTCCTTCCGATATTAAGAGGGAGATGATAGAGCAAGGTACTACAACTTTTACTACGGTGCATGCTGTCCGCAATGAGGAGCAAGAGATTGTTGGCTCGCGAGATCTTGACTTCTGGGCTCAGGAATCAATGGGTACTCAAAAGTTCTTTGAGGTGGCCGTTCCTATTATTGATGCGCTAGAGAATGGCAAGACCATCTTCATCGATGAATTTGGTACCTACATTCACCCAATGTTGACCCATGCCATCGTATCGTTGTTTGGAGATTCCAATAGCGATGACGCCTACATGGTTCTTATGACTCACGGTACAACAATGCTACGGGAGCTTGCACGCAATGAGGTTGTACTCGTCGAGAAGAACTATGCTGAAGAATCCTTTATCACACCTCTGGTTGATTTGGGAGTCCGCGACGGCGAGGCCTTTGAGAAACGCTATCTTGCCGGACTTTACGGTGGCGTCCCCATCATTGAGGGGTAGGAATGTGATGATGAGCAAGAAAAAAACAGGAGAAGATATCTCGCTCATCTGCTGCGAAGGGAAGACGGAGAGGGAGTATTTTCTGATTCTCAGGAGGCTCTACCGTATTTCCGCGGCACAGGTTTCGGTTATTGGAGAAAAAGGGTCAACATAAAACACTCATTGATAGAACGATTGAAGAACGTGACAGGCTTTGCGAAGACATGTATGATCAGGACGAGGTCGAGTGCTGGGCAGTTTGCGATGATGACAACATGCCATTCTCCTATGCGGAGCTTAAGGATTACGCTGAGAAACGTGAGGTAAAACTTGCCTCTCTCGTCCACAGTTCGAGGCGTATCTGCTCCAGCATTTCGAGCAGTCTTCGTTGTACGATCAGGAGGGGCTTTATGAGAGGCTCAGTAGTCTTGCATCAAGCGTCGCCGATCAAAAACGAGAAATACGATAAGGCAGATTTGAAGTGGCTAGGCGCATTAATTGATGCTAAGCCTAAGCTCGTAAAACATTGCTCTCGTTAATGCCGATCAGAGAACAAAGCAGTCGAGAAAAGTCTTCCTTACTGTACAAAATCTTGTTAGGCGGATGAAGGAGCTCAGTAAGCATTAGGTGTGCTTAACTCATTGAATGTGTATGGGATTGTGGATATAAGATAATTTGAGCTTTTTGCTTTAGTCAAATTCATTTTGATTAATTGAGTACATTTTTCCTTGTATAGCGATGAATTTCTGTATGACAGAAAAAAAGGATGTCTGGAAGCGCTCGAGGATGGTTTTTTGGTTTTATACCTAAGTGCAGCATAACTGCTCCGTAGCAAAGAACTCTAGTTGCCATGGTAAGAGAATAAAGTTCCTCATCAGAGAGCATATTTGATTTTTTTCCAATTCTGATGTTTGATGTACATAAGCATTGCGACTTCTGCGGAGGTCTTTGAGGAAACGAGATTTATCGGGAACTATATAGTCAGCAAATCCTCTAGTTTTTTTCTACGAGAGAGTTTGCATAGTAGTTAGCTGAAGGTATGTTGACATTAATCTTCTTATTAACCCATTTGATGTCTGCATTATCTTCAAAATGACTTTCTATTTGAGTTTTAATTCTTTGGAGTCTATCACTCGATATATCTTGAGTTTTTTCTCCTACGCGGGAAATGGCTTCAAAAAGCACCTGCAGTTGTAGTAAACATCGGATTGAGCCAATTGATTTTGTTATTATCGTGGATACCAATTAGAGTTATTGCAGCACGTTTTTGCATCACCATCTAGATTTAGCCAGTTTTCAAAAAAGTTTGTATGCAATTGAGAAATAAAACCATAAGGCAGGGGCATACAATTCAATTGATCTTCGCTTGGTTTTTTTCTTTTCCTTCTATCAAGGGAAGAAAGTAGAGAGCATCTAAATCGTCCTCTGTTTTTAATTTTATTTCATTAATAGAACATCTAAAACCCATACAAAAATTAAGCATCTGCCACAACGGATACACCCACCGGTTCATAGCGTCGTCGAGAGACTCCGCATGGCCAGTAAATTCAATGTGAAGATGCATATCGCTTTTCATACTAAATTCTTGTACAGGAGAGTACTTGCAATTTTCGATTATTACTGGTCGTAAAAATATATTCACGTTTTTCTCTTCAAATAGGGGCAAATCTTTGAAATCATCGGAGCGCCAGACTCACTGGTTTCACCCATTTGTTCTTTTTCATATATGGACTGATGTCTCCGAGATCTGCTCCTGTCCAGTACCAAAGGCCTGAGATCTGAAGTGTCAAACTCTGGATATTTGGATTTGGTGAGACAAAGTCGGTCTTGCATAATAACGCTGAAGCAGCCTGCAGGTTTTTCTCGCTTGGTTCCTGATGTTGAAAAACTGGGACCAAATGTTGATAAATCTGTAAGGGTTATTCGTTCACCTGATTGGCAAAAAGCCAAAAGCTTTATCGGCCTCTGATCGGCTCAGCGCCATATGCAATTACCCCCATTGACAGGAGTTCTTTCAAGAAGACATCCTATAGGAATAGTGAGTTTAAGACTTTTTCCAGTGAAGAGAAGAGTTCCGGGAACTCCTTCACTTAGAAAATCAATATTTTTGTCTAATGTCCAAAGCGCTGATGAAAAATCGTTGCTCTTCAATTTACTCTAACATCTCCTGTCATCTAAGATAATGTGTCGTTTTCTAATGGTAGAAATCTATAAATGTGTTTAGTTGTATTTACCCATAAACTATGTATATAAGATGGAGTTCTTGGAGTCGTATACATAAGCATGCTCGATAAAATTAAGAAGAAAGAGCAGTAAACAGTGGAATCCAATGAACAACATACTATAGGTTCTGGCTTCATCGAGAGCTTTGACTCACGGTATCCAACACGGATTCTAGAGACTCTTCTTCAAGATCGTACTACTGGACGCAATATTATCTGGGCAGATAACGAGTATGAAGCGCTCGGTGAGGGATATATGGGTGACGACGAAATTACTGTCGAGAAAATCACCGGTCTCTCCTCAGGTGTTATCAAACCTCGTATTGCTAAGGAACAAGAGCATCAATCCAAGCGAACAAAGTCTCGTGCTGAGGTCTTCACTCCTTCTTGGCTTTGCAATCAGATGAACAACGATATAGACGCTACCTGGTTCAGCAGACGAGATGTTTTTAATATTGAAGACAACCAAGCATGGCACACTAGTCAGGGACCAATTATTTTTCCCCAAAAAAGAGGCTACGGCTGGCATGCTTACGTTGAGAGCCCACGTCTAGAGATAACCTGTGGCGAAGCCCCTTTTGTGTGCTCGCGCTACGATACTGTTACTGGCGAAATCTTGCCTGTGGATAAACGCATTGGATTTCTCGATCGCAAGCTCCGCATAGTGAGCGAGAAAACAAAAACACGCAAAGAATGGGTGCGCTGGGCACTTGCGGCGCTTAAGGCTTCCTACGGCTTCGAATATCAGGAGACAATCTTCTTCTTGCGCGTATTAACGTGTTCGAGACGTTTTGCGAGCATCTGCGTGAGCGCTGGGGCATGGGTATAACAGACGATGAATTGAATCAGGCAGCATGGATAGTGTCGTGGAATTTCTGGCAGATGAATGGCCTTACGTGTGCAGTACCTACCAACAAGATGAATGCTGTCGTGCAGTCGGCTCTCTTCGGGTATGAGGAGCCTGCGCCAGAACCATTGCAACCCACACTATTTACCCTTCTAGATGAATCATCCTTTGATAAATCAACTCAAGAAGAAAAGGAAGAGGGGTCTGGTAAGACGGTACCTTCTGCATCATATATGACTGGCAGGAAAATGAACCTTTCGAATTCCAAGTTATGAAAGGCAAGGCGAGACCTATGAATAAGAAGTTTTATGCAGTAATCGGTAACCCTCCGTATCAAGAGGAAGTTGAGGGGACAAGCGATAGACCTATTTTTAATTATTTTATGGATGCTGCGTATGAGGTGGGAGAAAAAGTTGAACTAATTACTCCTGCACGTTTCCTCTTTAACGCTGGGAAAACCCCCAAGGCGTGGAATAAACGCATGCTTAATGACCCTCATTTAACAGTGTTGGATTACGAGCAAAGCAGCTCCACAGTTTTTGCTAATACAGATATCAAGGGTGGGGTAGCAGTTACCCTTTATGATGTAGCAAGAGAAGTCGGCCCCATTGGTGTTTTTTCTTCATTTGGTGAATTAAGGTCAATACAAAAGAAAGTAATCCCATTTCTCAGCGATGGCTCACTAGATCAAATCATGTTTCTGCAAAACAAGTTTGTACTCCAAGAACTTTATGCAGATTATCCCGAAGCAAAAGAAAAGATTAGTAGCGATGGAAAAGAGCGACGAATTGTTACAAGCTCTTTCAGTAAGCTATCGTGTTTTACAGAGCACCAGACCAGTAATGATGCAGTTAGGATATTGGGGCTCGGTGAATCCAATAGACGTATCTATAAGTGGATAGAGCGAAAGTATATTGAAGATAATGGTAATTTGGACAATTACAAGGTTATTGTGCCTAAAGCAAATGGCACAGGAGCTATAGGTGAGGTTTTATCTACACCCCTAATCGGGGAACCCCTAATCGGGTATACACAATCCTTCATTGGAATAGGCTCAGTTTCCACTGAATCGGAGGCGGAAGCAATACTCAAGTACGTTAAGAGTAAATTTGCGCGCGCGATGCTCGGAATATTAAAAATCACACAAGATAATCCTCCAGAGCGTTGGGCGCTTGTTCCCCTTCAGGATTTCACTCTTGCTTCGGACATCAACTGGTCTAAATCTGTTTCCGAAATCGATCAACAGCTCTACGCAAAGTACGGTCTTTCTAACGAAGAAATTAATTTTATCGAATCTCATGTGAAGGAGATGAATTAGTCATGTCTTTCACTGATATCAGTAAGCTCGTAAATACATCACATCCAGCACTACCTCAGATTTATGCTTATACAACACCTGAGATTGCTCGCCATGATGGTTGGACCAAAATTGGCTATACAGAGCAGGATGTTGATACACGCTTAAAGCAGCAGATGCATACTGCAGACGTGGAGTACAAGCTAGAATGGCACGGCAATGCAACTTATGAGGATACAGGGGAGACCTTTCACGATACTGACTTTCACGGTTATCTTCGCAAGTTTGATGTTGTTAGCAAGCCAGGAACTGAGTGGTTTGAAATAGAGCCCTCTCCCTGCTCATCAGCGCTTTTATGAGTTTCGAGAAAATCATGGAATTGTAGGAGATGCGCTTGCACTCGTTGAATATCGCCTGCGCGATGAGCAGGAGAGGGCTTCGGAAAAAACGGTCGATTATGCACACCTTCACGAGCGCGGTGAGTTTCTCTGGAACGCTAAGCCTCGCTTCGGAAAAACTCTTACTTCGTACGATTTTTGTAAGTGTATCGGTGCACAAAAGATCCTTATCGTCACCAACCGACCTGCTATTGCAAACTCCTGGTACGACGACTATGTAAAGTTTGTCGGATTTGAGTCGGGGTTAGCATTTATCAGTTCTGTAAGCACACTTCAAGGGAAACCATATTGTCTTTCTCGCGAGCAGTATCGAGAAGGGCTCAATAGCGGTGTTCCTAAGGGCTTTATTGAATTCGTGAGCCTGCAAGATCTTAAGGGCGCTATTGATTTTGGTGGAAAGTATGACAAGCTTGCCCATGTAGCAGAGCTTGAGTGGGATGTTCTTATTATTGATGAGGCTCACGAGGGTGTAGATACTTTCAAGACTGATGTGGCATTTGACCATATAAAGCGTAAGTTCACCTTGCATCTCTCAGGTACACCCTTTAAAGCGATTGCCAACGAGAAGTTCTCTGAAGATGCAATATTCAACTGGACCTATGCTGATGAGCAGAAGGCCAAGAAAGATTGGGATAACCCAGAACTTCCAAACCCCTACGCGGAGCTTCCGCGTCTTAATATGTTCACTTACCAGATGTCCGACATTGTGGCAGGGGAAATCAAACGTGGTATGGACATCGACGGAGAGAACGTTGAGTATGCCTTCGATCTGAATGAGTTCTTCGCTACTAACGAGAACGGTTATTTCCTTCACAACGATGACGTTAACCGCTTTTTAGATGCTCTTACCACACAGAAGAAGTTTCCGTTTTCCACATCCGAGCTCAGAGATGAGCTGCGCCACACGCTCTGGATGCTCAACCGAGTGGATTCAGCCAAAGCGCTTGCGAAGAAACTGAAACAACACCCTTGTCTTTAGGGACTACGAAATCGTACTTGCAGCAGGCGACGGTAAAGCTTGACGACGATGAAGTCAGCGCTCAGGCCTTCGATAAGGTTCGTAAAGCCATAGCCGAATACGACTACACCATCACACTCTCGGTGGGCCAGCTTACTACCGGTGTCACCATCCCTGAATGGACAGCAGTACTCATGCTCTCCAACATGAAGAGTCCCGCGCTCTATATGCAGGCAGCCTTCCGCGCACAGAATCCATGCCTGTTCAACAGAGATGGGAAGTTCCTGCGCAAGGAGAACTCCTACGTCTTTGATTTTGACCCTGCTCGCACGCTTACCATCTTCGAGGAGTTTGCGAACGATCTCTACACTGACACTGCCTCAGGAGGTGGCACCGCGGATGACCGCAAGCAGCGCGTAAGTGATCGCTGCTCAACTTCTTCCCGGTCATCGGTGAGGATGAGAACGGTGAGATGGTTGAGCTCGATGCCGAGCGCGTATTTTCCATCCCACGCAAGATTCGTTCGCGTGAGGTGGTACGGCGCGGCTTCATGAGCGACTTTCTCTTCCAGAATATCTCGAACATTTTCCGCGCGCCCGCCGAGGTACTCGATGTGCTGCAAAAGCTTGAGCCCTACAAGGCTCCTAGCAAGGAACTGGTGTGCATGAGGACACGGCAGACGAGCTCAATCTCAATGAGAACGGCGAAGTGGAGATTCCACAGAACAAGTGATAGGTCTCGCCAATGGTATTTTTGGCGAAAAAGTCTACAGCTCTATCGCAGATGAGCTCGATGATGTTATCGATACCATTACCGTTGATGAGGATGGTGACTCTGATGACGCGTTCCTTGATAACTTACAGTCGATCTTCTCGGACAGTATTGCCAAACCTCTTGTGGAAGCAGCGAATGAGAAGTACGGCGATGAGTTCCGCCCTCGCAGCAGAAAAAGGTGGAACGCCGCATCAAGGCGGATGTAGATATCAGACTTCATCGTGAGGTGGGTAATTTCACCATTGAGAGGAATCGCATCGAGAAGGAACGTGCAAGTCAGCTTGACCTTGCAGAGACGCAGGAAGAGGCTGATGAGATTAACCGTGCTCACGATAAAAAGATTGAGAACGCGAGGCAGAGTCTCGTTGAGAACCTCAAAGATTCTCGCGATGAACTGGTAAAGAGTGCTGGCGAGACTGTGGTACGCGAAGTGGAAACTGCCAAGAGGGAGAACAAGAAGCAAACCATTGAAGGTAGTATTCGCGACCACCTGCGTGGATTCTCTCGCACAATCCCGTCGTTCCTGATGGCTTATGGTGACGAAGATACGACGCTTACTCGATTTGATCAGATAATTCCAGCGGATGTATTCTTTGAGGTAACCAGCGTGACTGTAGAGCAGTTCTGCTTGCTGCGCGACGGAGGAGACGTTACCGATCCCGAGAGTGGAGAAACAGTTCACTTTGAGGGACAACTTTTTGATCCCGTGGTTTTTGATGACTCGGTGCATGAGTTCATTAACCTGCGTGGAAAGCTTGCCAACTACTTTGACGACAGCCAGGACGAGGATATCTTTGACTACGTGCCACCGCAGAAGACCAATCAGATCTTCACACCTCGAAACGTGGTTGTGAAGATGGTTGACTTGTTCGAGCAAGAAAACCCAGGCTGCTTCGACGACCCGGACCACACTTTTGCTGACCTTTATATGAAGAGTGGCCTCTACATTACCGAGGTTATAAAGCGTTTGTTTAACAGTAAAAAGATGTGTGAGCTTTTCCCGAATGACCGAACTAGGCTTAATCACATCCTCGAGGAGCAAGTCTTCGGCATCGCACCGACCGAGATTATCTATAAGATAGCAACGAACTATATTCTGGGTGCGAACGGTGAGGTAGGAGGCAGCTGCGATACAAACTTTGTAAAGGCTGACTCTGCTGAGCTGGCTAAGGAAGGAAAGCTTGCTGAGTTTGTTGAACAAATGTTCGGAGGGAAGTTATGAAGATAGACTTACATTGCCATACCAAGAAGTGTAAACAAGGTGACTCTCCCAATCGCAATATCGACCCCGAGGGCTTCAAAAGTGCCATTGAGGGTGCAAATGTTGACATCGTTGCCATTACAAACCACAACATATTTGACTTGAAGCAGTTCAACCGCTTTGGGAAAGCACTCGGTAAAACAGAGCGACTTTGGCCTGGTGTTGAACTTGATGTTCACGGTAGTAGAGAGAAGTCGCACTGGCATATGCTGGTGATTACAAGTCCATTAAAAAAAGAGCAGTTTGATTCCGCGTTAAAACAGCTTCTAGGGAACACATCACCTGATAAAGTGCTGGTAAATGTGAAAGATGTGTTTGACTGCTTCCGAGATATCGGCGTAATATTCATTTCACATGCTCATGATAAGAATCCTCATATCTCTTTAGATGACATGCGCGAGATGGAGTCTCTTATTGGAGACGAAGAAAAGTGGAGACTTTTTTATGAGCCTAGAAGCCTAATAACAGTTGGTATTTGGTCAAACCATGGTTTAAAACATGATGCTTGGAAGCGACGTACAAAATTGGAAAAAAATTATCCAAATTGTGAGCTTCCTGATTTAAGACTCCCTGTAAGTACATTTGAACAATTTTGCCTGCTTGCAAAGAGGGATGGTAAAACCGTCGAAACACTTCTTGGAAAGCGCGGGAATTTTAATGTGGTTGCACATCCCCATTCAGGGGTTGATGTAAATCTGACTCTGCGAGAAGACATCAATGTCGTGTTCGGTCAAAAGGTACTGGCAAGACAGAGATATTGAAATCAATTGAAAAAGTCCTGCTGTCAGAAGGTAGAACATGCTGCAGCTATTATGGAAATGAGAAACACGAAGGCTTCAATAAGCTGTTATCAACCGATGACCTTAATCGAGATCCATCACAGTTTGGGAGAATAAGTGGATCGGATGAGATTTCGAAGATCCTGGACTGGAAGGATGAGACACCGACTGCGTTGAGCGAATATATAACTTGGTGGAGTACGCTTGGAAATAACAGCAACAAGGACAGATTCGAGTTGTCTAACGCGCAAAGCCTCAATGAGCTATCAGATAGCGCATTTGAGCTAGATAAAGAGGCTAACACGGTAGTATCAAATTTTATAGCGACATACCGCGATAACGGATATAGCAGCTATCTTGAAAAGCAGGATAGCGATGCTCTTACAGAGTTGTTGGAAAAGTTGAATGAGAGCATACACCGTCAATTAAAAAGCATTTCATCGAATATAGAAGCATAGAGCTAGCTAATGCTGCTTTGAAAAAGATAAAAAGTGAGATTGATGCTAAATCTGAGACGAAATCTAAGCCTGATTCACCAGGCTTTTTCGCATTCGTCAAAGCACGGATAGGGCTCAAAGAAACCGCAGAAAAACTGCTAAACGCACTTGCCCCAATCGGTCAGAATCATGAATTTGGAAGAGATTACTTAGGCGATTTGGACGACAAAGGTGATGCCTATATCGTAACGCGGTACAGATACCTTACGGAAACTAATGAATCTAGAACTGAAGAATTCGAAAAAGGTATCCGCGATCTAAGAACTTGGAAGAAAGCCCTTAAAGAGGTGCGAGATCGAGCAATGGGACCAATGGCGAATGAGAAGCAACAAGATTTCGTAACGCTTTGCAGTGAATACGCCATATCGGACCTTTCTCCGTTTATAGGAATCAGTAGATACGTTGCATTAAACGAAAGTAATGATAAATACGCTCCTTCAAGTGGCGAAGAGGGAATCCTGCTTTTGAGCCACACACTAAGCGAAGACAAGGATGTGTATATATTCGATGAAGTCGAACTCGGAATGAGCAACTCGTATGTTGACAGTGTCATTAGAGAACGGATACAAAGGCTAGCTAGGCAAGGAAAGACCGTTATCTTGGCGACCCATAATGCGAATCTAGCAGTCAGAACACTTCCGTATTTGTCCGTGTATCGGGAGCATGACAACGGCACCTACAGAACCTATGTCGGCAACCCCTTCACTGATAAGCTAATTGATATCGATGATGCTGACAATGTACTCAGTTGGACTAAGAAGAGCCTTGAAGTATTGGAAGGCAGCAAGGAAGCATTTTACAACCGTAGAGATGTGTATGAGGCAGGTTTGAAATGAAAGACTTTACAGCTAAAGTTGTAAAACTTGAAAACGACAATGAAGCACTTCGTTTTACCATTGGAAGCGATAAAAAGGATGTTGCACTAACAAGCCAAGGTGGAATCAACGGACTGAAGGCTGTGTACGAAGCCCTGTTAGCGGAAGTCATGGAAGACGACGTGACAGTTAAACTGGAAGAAAGTGACAAAGGTACAACTGCTATGTATCAAGATGTTTGTACAGAGTTTATCAAATTACTGAATAGCGACTTAAAAATCAGCACGAAGCGAGATTATCAATAAGGGTCTTTAAACCACAAGCTCTCTGAGCATCTGACCGTACGCTGCTGAGTCGCTGGTCATACGCTCGCAGTGGTCATAGCCTTTCCATATGGTAAGCGTGGCTTCGGGATACACCTTAGGCAGAACCTGCCTTGCACGTTTCAAGTCAAAGTCCTTCTCGCCATACGTGAAGATGCTGCGGCGTTGTACGTCGGGGCTAAGAGCGGGCAGGTCAACGTTGCTGCAGTCGTGAATGATGTTCAGGATGCTTTTGGTCGCTCATCGCAATAAAATGCTCTGACATAGGTTTAGCTGCAACTTTTTCCATAAAGTTGTTCCATTTTTTGTACGGATAACTCGGGGTCTGCAATAGCTTTGCGGTGCTTGGCAAGAAATACTTTCTTGAGCACAAATTCCATCGCTGAGGCCAGGAATCCACCTGTCCAGAAGCTTGTTCCCTCAAAGAAAATGTGGTAAAAGGCCAGGTCATTGAACTTGAGGAGCTCAGACAGAACCACTCCACCCTAAAGAGGCGCCAAAGCCAAGGAGAGATGGGTTATGTTGTGCTTCAGCAGCCAGTCATGAATCTGTGCCGCCTCTTGGGACGCTGAGACAAACTCTGTTGCGTCTTCTCACTGTGGGCAGCAAAGATCTAGGGACCAGATAGCGCAGGTCATTACCCATGTTGCTCACAAGAACAGTCTTCATTCCTTCTGCCGAAGAGAGCATGGGATGAATCAGCAATACCGTAGGTATGTCTTCGGCACAAAGCATCGGGCTCAATGAGGTGCATCTTCAAGACAATCCTCCATCCGTTGTTCACATGCGATTATATCTCTGCTGGGCACACGAATTTGCTGTTTGTTCACCAAAGCTGACATTTTTCCGTGAACGGTAGAGATGGAGTTGTGAGGGTGTAACGAGAAAGAGAAAATCCTTTTTGTGCTCAATATCTTACGTAAAGCTACAAATCAGACGAACTTTTTAGCTGTAAGTACGTAGCCAAAACAGTTTTCCTTTGCTCTAAAAACTTTTTTTAAGGTAGAAAAATTTTCAACGAGCCCTATTTCTTACCTTAGAAATAGGATAATTGGAATCTCTAAAAGCATAGGAACAATATTGATGCTGTAAGAAGTTACTTGGCAGTGTTTCTGCTAGAGAGAAGGGCAAGATATGTCTAAACACCTTGAGGTTCTTTTAGTTTGTGGTTCTGGAGCAAGTAGTGGTTTTATGGCAGTAAACATGAAGAAAGCTGCCGCAGAACACGATCTTGATATTTCCATCACTGCAAGAAGTGAGGCTGAGGTTGAGAGCTATATTGACTCAATTGATGCCTTGATGATTGGTCCCCATCTTAAGTACCTTGCTGATGAGCTTAAAGAAAAATATGCTGATAAACCCGTTCAGGTGATTCTTATGGATCCCGCATATTATTCAACCCTAAATGGCGAGAAAGCCCTCAAGCACCTTATTAAAACAATTCGTGAAGCAAATGCTCAGTAATTCGATTTCAAGCTGAATAATTAATTTACCAGGTGTGCTACATAAATTTGCTTAAACGCCGCTAAGGAGGCTACAACTATGAATAAGCTCATTGACTGGCTTCAGACGAGCTTCTCGCCAAAAATGAACAGAATTGTTCAGAACCCTTGGATTCTTACAATTAAGAATTCTGTATTGCAGGCACTTCCTCTTATCTTCTTAGGTTCAATTTTTTTAGCTTACTTACAATTCCCTCAGAATTATTTTGAGTGGTGGCCAAACTTCTGGACACCTTATGGATGGACCTTTGGCATTGTTAGCTTGATTGTTGCATTTTTGATTCCTTACAATCTGTTGATACTTAAGGAGCACAAGCGCTCGGCAGTTAATGCGGGTATTGCTGGTGTTATTTTTGTTCTTGATTTCTTTAAATCCACAGTTTGTAGTCGATCAAGCAGCTATGATTGCAGCAGGAGAATCTACGTGGTTCCGTATTTCTAATATTGGTGGTTTTGGTGCTGGCGGAATGTTTTTGGCTATTGTTGCTGGTCTTATATCTGCAGCAGTTCTTAATAAGTTTGCAGACTTCTCATTTTTAAGGAAGATTCTGTAATTCCTGATTTTTGTAAAAGACTGGTTTAACTCTATGCTGCCAATTGGCATCGTAACTGTTTTTGGTTGGATTCTTACGGATCCAAAGTTTTTGAACCTTAACCTGTATCAGCTTGTTGTTAGCTGCTTTATGCCTCTGCAAAGCATTGTGAACACCCCTGTTGGTCTTGTAATCGCAATGTTCCTCTTCTGCTTCCTGTATTCTATGGGCATTTCTACTTGGGTTCTTACTCCAGTATTTACTCCAATTCTTCTTGCAAATGCCGAGGCAAATGGCGTTCTTGCAGCCGCTAGTAGCGCAACGGCATCAAATCTTGCAGTATTTACTGATGCATTTGTTTACTCGGGGTATATCTGGATTGGCGGCATTGGTTGTACCCTATCACTTGTTCTTTTGATGGCATTCTCTGCTAAATCAAATCAGCTCAAAAGCACTAGGCCGCGCTTGCCTTGTACCTGCAATTTTCAACATTAATGAGCCTTGTGTATTTGGTGTCGTTGCGTGGAACCCAATTATGATGATTCCAATGTGGCTTCAAGGCATCGTACTTCCGCTTGTTGCCTATGTATTTACTAAGGTAATCCCATTAGGAGCTATTCCTTCGATGCTCTTTAACATGTGGTACTGCCCATTCCCAATTGCAACGTTCCTTACTTGTGGAACGGCAGGCAGTATTGTCCTGATGTTCATTATTTTTGTTGTATCTGGCCTGATTTGGATGCCATTCTTTAAAAACATATGATAAGCAGCTTTGTCGACGCTGAGACTGCAGAGTCTGAGTCTGATTCAGACGAGGATTGGTCGTTCTAAATCTAAAAAGTTATGCCTGAGGTTGCAGTTCAATTTGTGACCTCAGGTAATTTCAAACGTCCTTTAGAGTCTAGAGGAGAATTTCTTATGGAAGAAGAAATTGATAAGACTACTCAGGATGCCATGACCATCCTTATTGCTGCCGGCGAGGCTCGCAATGAATGCAAGCTTGCTTATGAGGCTGTTGCTGCTGACGATATTGCGCTTGCAGAAGAAAAATTGCTGCTGCAGATGCAAAGATCCTTGAAGCTCACCACGTTCAGACTGATCATATTCAAGGTGTTTTTTTCAAGGAGAAAAGCAGGAGTACAGCCTTTTGTTTTCTCATGCCCAAGATACACTTATGGTCATTTATTCTGAGATCATTACCGCTAAACAGCTTGTTCAAGTGTTTAAGTCTTTTGATGACAGGATTAAGAAGCTGGAGGAGCGCTAATGGGAACAAAGCCTCAGGTGAGGCACAGTTTTCCAAAGGATTTTCTTTGGGGTGGTGCTTTTTGCAGCCAATCAGATGGAGGGTGCTTGGCAAGAAGGTGGTAAGGGTCCCTGCGTAAGTGATCTTAATGAGTACAAGTCAAATGTTCCGCTTGACGAGAAATACAATGGAGAAGAGACTACTCAGAAAGTTATCGCAGCTCTTGAAGCTACTGATAGATTTTTCCCTAAGCGTTGGGGTATCGATTTTATCATAACTTCGAGGAAGATTTAAAGCTTCTTGCAGAACTTGGTTTGAAGACGTTCCGAACTTCAATTAACTGGTCACGTATTTTTCCTCATGGGGATGACGCTGAACCTTCTGAAGAAGGATTGACCTTCTACGACAGGCTTATTGATGCAGTTATTGCTAACGGCATGGAGCCTATGATTACCTGCTCTCATTATGAAATGCCAGTTGCATTAACGCTTAACTACAAGGGTTGGGCTTCTCGCGAACTGATTGATCTTTTTGAGCGCTACTGCAAGGTTTTGTTTGACCGTTATCACGATAGAGTTAAGCTGTGGATTCTTATCAATCAAATTAACCTTGTGTCAGTTGAGTCTTTCAACCATCTTGGAATTTGTGCTGATAAGGTAGATAACCTTGCAGAAGCTAAATACCAGGAGTTCACAACGAGATGGTAGCTGTGCTCGCGCCACTCGTTATGCTCATAAAAAGTATCCCGAGCTCCAGATAGGCATGATGCTGTGCGGTGGACCAGATTATCCATCGTCAAGCAATCCTGAGGACGTTCTTGCCTGCTACAGGCATAATCAGATGGAGTTCTATTACTCTGACGTATTGCTCAGAGGTCAGTATCCAGGATATGCTTTGCGCTTCTTTGAAGAGAATGGTTTTGACATTCAATTTGGCGAGAATGACCTTGAAGATTTAACAAATACTGCCGACTTCATGAGTTTCTCGTATTACTATTCAAGCGTTTGTAGTGCTCAGAGCTTTTGCGGATGGAAATAAAGATTTTTCTAATCCCTAATCTTCCTGCAAATCCTTGGGGCTGGTCTATTGATCCTCTTGGGCTGCGTTACACCCTCAATGTCTTCTATGACCGCTATCAGTGTCCAATTTACATCACAGAAAATGGCATTGGCGCTTTTGACAAGCTTGAAGACGATGGAACAATCCACGATCCGTATCGCGTTGAATATTTCAGAGCACATGTTGAACAGATGCTTGAAGCCATCAGTGATGGTGTAGATTTGCGCGGCTATTATGCATGGGCACCAATGGATATTGTGAGCTGCTCTTCTTCGGAGATGAGTAAGAGGTACGGCTTTCATCTATGTCGATCAGGATGATCTAGGAAATGGAACAGGTCGTCGCATTAAGAAGGATAGTTTTTTTCTTGGTATCAGCAGGTAATTAAAAACCAACGGAGAAGAACTGTAATAAAGTTTTTCATTTTTTGAAATCGATGAGCCCGTTTGATGATTTGTATCAAATGGGTTCATTTTTTCTTGTTATCAGCATGAAATTGGCGCGTATGTGGGACACTAAATAACAGTGAATACTGACCCAGTCAAGAAAGGAAGGCTCATGGCATACGAGTCTCGCGAAGAAATTGACAGCAAATATAAGTGGGACCTGTCCTCAATGTTCCCCAGCGATGAGGCATTTGAGGCTGGGCTCGAGGAGCTCAAGGCTTATTGCCCAAAGCTGCTTGCGTTCAAGGGCAAGATTTCTACCTCTGCTCAGGCTCTTCTGGAGTTTCCTGCAGCTTGAGGACCAGATGACTCTTCTGCTCTACAAGATTATCAACTACGCCGAGCGCAAGAGTGATGAGGATACCCGCGTAGCCAAGTATCAGGCATACGTTGCAAACGCTACCAGCGCATATACGCAGGTTGGTGAGGCAACTTCTTGGTTTGCCGCAGAGCTTCTGGCCATTCCAGCAGAATCTGTCGAGAAATTCTATGCAGAGGTTCCAGCTCTTAAGTTTTATCGTCGTAAGCTCAACAAGATCTTGAACCAGCGCGAGCACACCCTTTCTGCTGAGGAAGAGGCACTGCTGGCACGTGCTGAAGAGCTTGCTGTTCAGCCAACCAACATCTTCTCCATGTTTGATGATGCGGACCTTACCTTCGACGATGCAGTTGACTCTGAGGGCAAGACTCATAAGCTGACCAGCGGTTCATTTGTTCCTCTGCTGATGGATGCTGACCGCGTCCTGCGCGAGTCTGCATTCAAACAGCTCTACAGCCGCTTTGGTGAGTTCCGCAACACTTCCGCTGCAATTCTGACCAGCCAAGTTAAGAACCTGCAGTTCTTCTCGTCATCTAGAAAATATGCAAGCTCCCTTGAGGCTGCTCTTGCAGAGAACGAGATTCCTGTTGAGGTCTACAACAACTTGATTGACGCCGTTCACCAGAATTTCCCAGCGTTTTACAAGTACGTTGACCTGCGCAAGCGCGTCATGGGCTTGGATGAGCTGCACTTCTGGGACGTCTACACTCCTCTTGTTGACGATGTTGACATGAAGTTTACCTACGAGGAGGCTTGCGACCTTATTGTTAAGGCGCTGGCACCTATGGGCGAGAAGTACGTCGGCCTGGTCAAGAAGGGCCTGGAGAGCCGTTGGGTTGACGTGTATGAGACTCCAGGTAAGCGTTCTGGCGCTTATTCCGCAGGTGGCAAGGGCATGAACCCTGTTATGCTCCTCAACTTCCAGGGTGGCCTCGATGACGTCTATACCCTTATTCACGAGATGGGCCACTCCCTGCACACGTATTTCTCGTCCCACAACCAGGAGATTACCTACTCCGATTACTCCATCTTTGTTGCAGAGGTTGCATCTACCTGCAACGAGGCGCTGCTCTCGCACTACCTGCTTGAGCACGAAACTGATCCTGCCCGTCACGCGTACATCCTCAACCATTTCCTTGAGGGCTTCCGTGGCACCATCTATCGCCAGTGCATGTTTGCTGAGTTTGAGCGCGATATCAGCCAGATGAACGCTGACGGTGTGGCCCTGAACGCCGAGGTTCTCTCTGAGCGCTACGGCAAGCTTTGCGCAGAGTACTTTGGACCTGGCATTGAGCTGGACGAAGAGATCAAGCTAGAGTGGTCGCGCATCCCTCACTTCTACTACAACTTCTACGTCTATCAGTACTGCATTGGTTTCTCGGCAGCTATTGCCCTGTCTCAGCGCATCCTTTCCGAGGGCGAGCCTGCGGTCAAGGACTACATTGGCTACCTGTCTGGCGGTTGCTCCAAGACTCCAATCGAGCTGCTCCGCGGCGCTGGCGTTGACATGGCAACTCCAGATCCCGTTAACGCTGCGCTCAAGTACTTTGGCGAGCTTGTCGACCAGCTTGAGCAGGAGCTCAACTAGGCGCGGCCGGGCGCATAGTCGGACGCGATTTCCGCTGGCAGTTCGTCTACTAGCACGTAGTTCACATAGCGAGAAACCCCGTCTAGTAGCGGGGTTTCTCGATATCAAAGGAGGATTTATGCAGGCACGATTTGTTCACCGCTGCACCCATGTTTTGGATAACGAGAAAACCGTCGAGTTCTACAAGAAGGCTCTGGGATTCCGCGTTGACCGTGTTAAGGGACCAGAGGACGGTTCTTGGACCAACACGTTTTTGGTAAACGACTGGTCTCCTTTTGAGCTGGAGCTCACGTGGAACCGCGGTTGGGTAGACCCTTACGATAACGGCGGAAAAGACACTCACATTGCGTTCCGCGTTGACGATTTTGATGCGTTCCACGCGCTTCACGAGGAGATGGGCTGTATTGTTAAAGAGAACCCAAAGATGGGCCTCTACTTTATCGCAGACCCCGATGGCTGCTGGATTGAGATTCTGCCAGAGAAGTAACCATGGCAGATTACGGTTTACTTGCAAAACAGATTGTCTCGCTTGCCGAGATTGATGCTCACTGGCTACCGGTGTTGTCCAACGCTGCTGCTCTTCTGTGGGACGCTCTCGACGACATCAACTGGGCAGGATTCTACCTGGTAGATCCCGTCACGGTGTCGGTCGCGGAGCCGGACGCGGCCCTGAGCACCCACGATCCGCGCACCCCTGAGCTGCGCCTGGGGCCGTTCCAGGGCAAAGTTGCCTGCGTGCGCATTCCGTTTGGTCGGGGAGTGTGCGGTACAGCCGCAGTAACAAAGACAAGTCAGCTGGTAGAGGACGTGCACCAGTTCCCTGGGCACATCGCGTGCGACTCAGCATCTAACTCCGAGGTGGTTGTTCCTATCTTCAAGGACGGCCAGGTAGTTGGCGTGCTGGATATTGATAGCCCTAACGTGGCTCGATTCACCCAGGAAGACCTTACCGGTCTTGAGCAGGTGGTAAAAGCGCTTGAGAGCTGTGCGAATTTCTCGGACTTCTGTTAAATACGACTACAGAGCTTACATTTGGGTACACAAATCATGTACGGGCAGGTTTGCTCGTGCATGATTTTTATTTACACAGCATTCACGGAGAGGTCTGCTTATGAAGAAAATTGTATTTATCATCGGTTCTGGCCGAAAAAACTCGTTTAACAAAACGCTGAGCCAGGTTGCGGCAAAGGCACTCGAAGGCAAGGCGGAGATTGAGGTCGTTGACGTTTTGGACGTCCCTCTGCTCAACCAGGACGAGGAATTCCCAGCTCCTGATGGTGTCCAAAAAGTCAGGGACGCGGTTATGGCCGCTGACGGCGTGTGGCTCTTTACCCCGGAGTACAACTACAGCATTCCCGGCACCGTTAAGAACATCTTGGACTGGCTGAGCCGTCCGCTCACTTCCGATTACGAGAAGAAGTCTGAGACCGCCATTGCTGGCAAGGTTGTCACTGCAAGTGGCGTTGGCGGCCGAAACAAGACTGCAGGATCGCTCGCCGTGGTAAAACAGCAGTTCTTGGCTCTGCGTACTAAGCCGGTTGAGCCGTTCAATGGCTTCTCGCTTCCTGTTACCGCTTGGACTGAGGGAACTTGGGAGCCAGAACCCGAGGTTCACGAGGCAATCGCTCAGCAAGCAGAGGATTTTCTCGCCGCACTGTAAGTCGTGCTGCATAAGGTTGCTTGTGCGCCTGCATAAGGTTGCTTGTGCGCCTGATTTCTGTAAAGAATCGGTTGATTTTGCCTAAAACCATCAAAGAATCTGTGGATTTGCCTGATTTTGTCAAAGAATCGGTGTCTCAAACACAGATTCTTTGCACTTTTTAGGCGGGCTTTGAGGCGTTCCCAAGGTGCCCTTCAATGGAGCCTGATTTTCTCATCAAGTCTGAATGATTTGCCGGAAAAGCGCACCATGTCTGAGTGGTTATGCCGGTTTTTCTCGCCATGTCTGAGTAAACTTACTCAGACTTCATGCGCTTTTCAGGCTCGCATGGCGTGCCCGGCGAGAAACCCGCGCACCCGCGCAGCTCGCGGGCCCAGCGTACGCACAAAAAGAGCCCGGATGCCGCGCAATAGCATCCGGGCTTTGGTGTGTCTAGACGGAGGAGAGGGCCGTTGCTAGACAAGATGTGTATCGTACCTTGTTCGTGTACTGCGTTTATTCCCGCTTTGCAGCTTGTTTACACGAGCTTTACTTACCAACAAACTCCGAGATGGTCTTGTACAGATCGCTTGCCTGGAAGTCCTTGATAACTTTGGAGTCTTTCCTCTGGTCGCAGACCTCAAGCAATGCCTTCAGGGAAGCCTTATCGGGGTCAGTCTGATAATCTGCCTCAGCCTGAATGAGCTTGTACTTGGCAATGACCATGTCCATGAGCTTGGCGTTGTTGCCCTCGGCGTTTGCGTCGTCAAGGCCATCAAATGCCAGTGTAGAAACAACTCCGTAGCCGCCGGTCAGGAAGTGGTTGCCCACAAAGTCGTTAGGATTGACCTTGTTGTCGATGACAGGCGAGTTCTTGGTATTGGTGAGCAGCACCAAGCTGGTGTTGTTGTAGACGTCGATGACGGTAAGTGTGCCGGTCCAGCCGGTGTGACCAACGGTTGCAGCGTTTGCAATTGGTGAGAAGGCCCACTGGTAGCCAATGTGACCCTTACGCCTCCAGCCCAAACCGTAGGTGACGCTGGTGTCCTTTGGTTTGATGAACTGATCGTGAACGTCCTCGCTGAAGAGCATGGTGTTGCCGTAACCACCACGATTCATAACGGTCTGGACAAGAACGGCCAGGTCGGAAGCGTTGGCAAACAGACCAGCGTGACCAGAGATACCACCCATGGCGTAGTAGGCCTTCTCGTCATGGACGGTACCCTGAATGGTATCGGTGCGCATGTTGTCAAAGGTAATGAGGCCGTCGCGGGTGTTGCCGTTAAGCTCGGTAGCTGCGATTCCGTCAGCCTTGAAGCCGTTGTCCAGTGGGTTGAATGTGACGTTCTTGAGTCCCAGTGGCTCATAGAGAGCTTCCTTAACGTACTGGTCAAGGCGCTTATTGGTGATCTTCTCGATGATAAAACCAAGAAGCATGTAGTCTACGTCGGAATAGGCAGTCTTAGTACCTGGGACGTATTGCAGAGGGGTCTCGATAATCTTCTGCAGAATCTCGTCGCGATTCTGAGAGTACAGCTTCTGGTTTGCGTTTGGCTGTGGATCGTCAGGCTTCTCTGGGTTGTAGTTGCGGTTGTGGTACTGAGGATCTGGTGGGAATCCAGCCTGGTGCTCTAGGATTTCACGAACGGTGAGCTCGTTCTTGCCCAGCGATCTTATCGCCCTCCTGGTCCTTGAAGTCTGGAATGTACTCCTGAACCTTCTTGGAAACGTCCAGCTGACCGTCGGTAACCAGCTTCAATTGCCAGGTTAGTGGCATACATCTTTGTGTTAGAAGCCAGGTCGTAGAGGGTATTGTCGTCAACAGCCTTGCCATCTTTGATGCGAGAGCCGTCTTTGTTGTAAGAATTGACGTTGCCGTAGTTGGTCTTCTTGATAATCTTGCCGTACCTGGTAACTACCAGCTGGGCAGAGGTGAAAGCCGTTGGCAATCTCTGCGTTGATAATCTGGTCAATCAGCTTGAAGTTGTCGTTGTCGGCGTAATCTTTGGTGCCGTCAATAAGCGTTGGGTAGCCAATCTTGACCTCAAAGGTTGCCTGAGTCTCTTTAACGGTGCTGACCTGCAGGCGGTTATCGCCGTTGACGGTTACATCAGAGATGTCAATCTGGTTCCAGGAGGAGCCGTCAAGCTTTGTCGGTTGGAACCTGATGACCGTTTACAAAGAGCGCAAAGCTCTGAGGCTCGGAGCTCTTTACATAGACAGTGCCCTGACCAGCAAAAGCAAACAAAGCTGTTGAGCTGGTTGGTAACAAGAGAGTCGTCAAAGGCCTCGTTGTCGTTGAGAACAGGGAAGACCTTCTCGTACTGGAAGGTTCCGTCTACAGAGTCAACCTTTCTTTGCGGTTCCCTTTAGCAGCAGTTGCGCCACCCTTTTGTCTGGCAGGCAGTAAGGCCAAGACCTGCTAGAGCAGCTAGACCAAGAGCACTTCTGCTCAAAAAAATTGCCTTCTGGTCTGTCCGGCAGGGAGCCTGCGTTAGATGAGTGCTCAGAGTGAGCGGTTTTGATTTCTGGTGCAAATCTTCGTTGGTGCGCATATCGTCTCCTTCGGTTTTGCCTTAGGTGAAACACCTGCTATCTCAATTGGATGAGATAATTTGCGCTTATGATGACGTGCGTTTCATCAAAATTGCAGCTAGTTTGTCCAAGATGAAATAATGGGTACGTTAACGTACTGCGAGTGGTATCAAAAAAAGCTGTCAATGGTATCTAAATTTGAATTTTTTTAGGCAAAGATGAAATATTTTAATCAGGTTTTACGTGGTCAAATGTCTACTCGGTAGTAAAAGTTTTTATGAAGTGATAGTAACGTGCCCAAATTAAGGCTCAGTTTTTGCGTCAATTGTCCCCGCATTATGCTGGGAAAACATGAGTAGTCGTGCATGCAACGCACATGGAGCGCGCTTACACTTGCGTACGCAATACTACCGTTTACGGCACTGCCTACTTTACAGATGAAATTTTTTTATGGCATCGTGAAACAATATAGTCAAACGTTTTTAGTCAACTGGACGGCCGGAGGTGATTGCGTGAGAGGGTGTTCGTCTACGTCTGGAAGAGTATCGCAAGAATGCTAGTTCAGCTGAACGCGATATTGTCGACTATATTCTGTCCGATCCCAGAGGCGGCAGTTGGTCAATCAATCCATAAACTAGCAGCTCAAACGTATACATCTGCATCAACGGTTGTCAGGGCTTTGCAAGAAGCTTGGCTGCGGTGGCTATAAAGAGTTTCCAGCAGGCGCTCATTTACGAGCTGGCGGTAAGCAATAAAAGCAACGATATTGCTGTTGGTGGCGTTATCGCAGGTGACACTACTGATGTGATCATCGAAAAAGTTACGGCAAAGAACATTTCTTCGCTGGAGCTTACCAGGCAATTGCTTGACGCTCAGGTTGTTGACTCAGTTGTTTCACTCATGATGCAAGCTCATTCCATCTGCCTCTTTTGGCATGGGAGCTTCGCTTCTGGTTGCAAGAGATCTGCAGCTCAAACTCATGCGCCTCAACATTACCTGCAACTTGAGCGACGATTACCACTCTCAGATGCTCTACGCCAAAAAAACATGGGGCGAGAAGATCTTGCCATTGTGATCAGCTACTCGGGCCTCACGCGAGAAGCCATTGAGTGTGCCTGGATTGCAAAAGCAAATGGCGCCAAGGTGGTTGCCATTACCCGCGGTGGCATTGATTCGGAATTGATTCACCGCTCCGATTACGTTTTGGGCGTTGCAGAGACAGAGCACATCATGAGAAGCGGCGCCATGTCTTCAAGAATTGCCCAGCTCAACGTTGTAGATGCGCTCTTTGCAGCCTATGTAAATAGAAATTACGAGAAGAGCGTTAAGCGTTTCTCGACAAACTATATTGGCAAGTTGGATTCAGCCGAGCATGTCAATACGCTTTCTTCTGACCAAGATTTGCCTGGTATAGCCAACGACGTTATTGCGTAATATTGCGTAAAAATCACAACACAGAAGGTGGAAACGTGATTGATTTAACAAAGCTTGTCACCGAGACAAGAAATCCCCAACACCATGGACCTGGATCAGATGACCCCGCTTGAGCTGGTCAGCGTTATGAACCAGGAAGATCTCAACGTGGTAGCTGGCGTCAAAGAGGTTCTTCCCCAGGTAGCACAGGCAATTGAGTGGGCAGTTTCCTCGCTTGAGGCTGGCGGCAGAATCGTCTACTTTGGCGCTGGAACCTCAGGCCGTCTGGGTGTTTTAGACGCGGTTGAGTGTCCGCCTACTTTTGGCGTTTCTCCTGACGTGGTTGTTGGTCTTATCGCCGGTGGCGAGAAGGCCTTTGTACGTGCAGTTGAAGGCGCGGAAGATTCTCTTGAGCTTTGCGAAGAAGAGTTCAAGAAGATTGGCCTGAACAAGAACGACATTGCTATTGGAATTGCAGCTAGTGGTCGCACACCTTACGTTATTGGCGGTCTGCGCTATGCTCGTTCTTTTGGGCTGCAAGACCGTTGCTATTGCCTGCAATAAAGGGTTCTGAAGTGGGCAAAGAGGCAGAGCTTGCTATTGAGCCTTCCTGTGGTCCTGAGGTTCTCACAGGTTCCACGCGCCTTAAGTCTGGTACCGCTCAGAAGATGATTCTGAACATGATTTCAACCGGTTCTATGGTTGGCGTGGGCAAGGCATATCAGAATCTTATGGTTGACGTGCAGCAGACCAATAAGAAGCTGGTTGTTCGCGCGCAGAATATCACCATGGCAGCAACTGGTTGTACCCGTGAAGAGGCAGCTCAGGCGCTTGAGCAGGCTGACGGTAACGCAAAACTTGCTATTGTCATGCTGCTGACTCAGATGCCTGTTGACGAGGCTAAAGCTAAGCTCGAGGCAGCTCATGGTCATGTCAGAGGTGCACTGTAGTAACCGCAGTTGTAACAAATGACACACACGTGAGCATTTTGTTCCGGCCGTATCGGTCAGTGGTATCAGCGTGACGTGCAAATGGTTGCAAAGTTTTTGAAAAACGCTTAATTTACCTGCAGTAACGGGGCGTTCGAATTAGGTCAAAACATGAAACAATGAACCACAGGTATGGATTGTTATACCGCCAAGTTCATTTTTTATGTATTCTTGATAAGTATTTGTTGCAACATCGCAACGAGAGAAAGAAGGAAAGTATGGATTACACCAAGCTTTCAGAACAGATTCTTGCTGCCGTCGGTGGCAAAGAAAATGTTCAGAGCAACATGGTCTGCATGACCAGGCTCCGCATTAAGACCGCAGATCCTTCAAAGGTTGACTCCGAGGCCATCAAGGCTATCGACGGTGTCATGGGCCTGGTCGAGGATGCAGAGTACCTTGAGGTTGTTCTTGGTCCTGGCGTTGTCAACAAGGTTATTGTTGAGTTCTCCAAGCTCACCGGCGTAGCTGCTGGCGATGCATCTGAGGACGACGTTGTTTCCGCAGCTAAGGACAACAAGGCAGCTCAGAAGGCTAAGTACGAGAACAAGCCTGTTCAGCGCTTCCTCAAGAAGATTGCAAACATCTTTGTTCCACTGCTTCCTGGCATCATTTCTGCAGGTCTGATCAACGGTATCATCAACGTTATCAACTTCTCCACTGGTAAGGCTTTTGCTAACGAGTGGTGGTTCGCAGCTATCTGGACCATGGGCTGGGCACTTTTTGCTTACCTGCCAATTCTCGCTGGCGAGAACGCTGCCAAGGAGTTTGGTGGTTCTCGCGTTCTTGGTGCTATGGCTGGTGCACTCTCCATTGCTAACGCTGGTATGCCTCTTCTCGCTTCCAAGACTGTTGATGGCGTTGCAACTCGTTTGGTTCACCTTCCATTCAGCCTCCCAACTGTTGCTTTCAAGGAGGGCGCATTTATCGTCGCTTCCTCTGACCTGTTCAACGCAGCAGCAGGCGGCATGATTGGTGCAATCATCTGCGCAATCTTCTTCGCATTCCTGGAGAAGAACCTGCACAAGGTTATGCCAAGCGTTCTTGACACCTTCCTGACTCCACTTTGCACCGTTATTATCGGTGTTATTGGTTCTGTCCTGATTCTTCAGCCTGCAGGCGCATGGCTCACTCAGGCAATCTTCTTTGTCCTTCAGTTCTTCTATGACAAGCTTGGCGTCTTTGGTGCTTATCTGCTTGGTTCTACCTTCCCTGCCACTGGTTTCTGCTGGTCTTCACCAGGCACTTACCCCAATCCACGTTATGCTTAACAAACCCAGAGGGCCCAACTCAGGGCATCAACTACCCTGCTTCCTCTGCTGATGATGGCAGGCGGCGGCCAGGTTGGTGCTGGTCTTGCAATCCTCTTCAAGACCAAGAACAAGCGCGTCAAGAAGTACCTCACCGAGTCCATCCCAGTTGGTATGCTCGGCATCGGCGAGCCTCTTATGTACGCAGTTACCCTGCCTCTTGGTAAGCCATTCATCACCGCATGCCTTGGCTCCGGTATTGGCTCCGTAGTTGCTTACCTCTTCCACCTTGGTACCGTTTCCCAGGGCGTCTCCGGCCTCTTTGGTCTGCTGATCGTCCAGCCTGGTAACCAGGTCTTCTACCTGCTTGCAATGCTTCTTGCTTACGCTGCAGGATTTGCACTTACTTGGTTCTTCGGCGTTGACGAGGATCGTATTAACGACGTCTTCGGCGAGTAAAAACCGCACGTTCTAGAAACGTTTATCCCTCTTCTTAGGTATCCTAGGAAGAGGGATTTTTTCTCTCCCGGCACCCGACTGGCTGCCCGTCGGTCTTCTCGCCCGACGTCCTGACTAGCTGCCTGACCAGCTTCCCGATTGGCGAGAAACCCCGTCTTTTAGAAAGCGTTTTGCAATTGCTTGGAGGATTTATGCGCACCGGAATTTCACTGTATTTTGCCAGTGGATATGAGGCTAATGCTGAGGTTGTAGCAAAAGCGCAGGCAGCCGGATGCCACTATGCATTCACTTCTCTACAGATTCCCGAGGAAGAGGGGATTGATTATCGCACTGAGGCTCGCCGACTTTTAGAGCTGTGCAAAAAGGCCGAGATCAACCTTATTGCCGACGTTTCTCCTGCAACTCTTACCAAACTTGGCGTTCAGAAGTTTGACGAACTTGCTGAGCTTGGCATTACGTACGTACGTCTTGACTTTGGGTTTGATGCGGCAGAGACCGTTGAGCTTTCTCGCAAGTTCCATGTGGTCTTTAACGCTTCGACTATCACCAAGGATGACATTTCCGCATGGCGAGCAGCTGGTGCCGACTTCACTCGTTTTGCCGCCTGCCACAATTACTATCCCAAGAGCTACACGGGCCTTTCGCTGGAGCGCGTCGCACAGATTAACGCACGCCTTTCGGCGCTTGGATTCCAGATTTTCTCGTTTGTTCCTGGCGAGATTTTCCGCGGTCCTCTCTACGAGGGACTGCCAACTGTCGAGGAACACCGGGGACTTTCGGGCGATGCGCTTGTTCAGGCAATGCTTGCGCTTTATGATGCAGACTCTGACGTGGTACTCATTGGTGACCCAGATGTTACTGAGGCTACGTGGAAGCGCATTGGTCAGCTTGAAAGAAACTGCATTGAGCTTAAGACGGAGCTCAAGCCTGATTTTGAGTATCTGTATGATCGCTTGCAGACCGACCGACCTGATTCCAGCTCGTACATTATCCGTTCACAGGAGTCCAGACTCTGGAAAGACGCTCCGGTGTACGACGCGAAGCCTTCTACCCTGGGAGACTGTTGCTACTGGCGCTATTTTTAGTGAGCAGTAAAGCTATATGGTCGCTATGCAGGGGAACTTTCGATTGCTCGAGGTCTGTTGGAGCTTGATGCTCGCGATAACGTCGCAGGAAATATCTGCGAGGAAGACCAAGCATTCTTGCCGTACATCCACTCTGGTCGTGGTTTTAAGTTTATACGCAACAGAACGCACACAAAACCAATAAGCATCAGCATCAAAAACGAACCCCTACTCTGTAGTAAGGGGCTCGTTTTGTAATGTTATGCGCGGCGATTATACAGGCAATTACAGCTTGACAATAACGTCCTCAGCAGGCTGGACGATGTTTCTGGACAGGTGCCATATCACGATAGCCCAGGCTAAGCATGCAAGAAACGCCAAAGTCGTTGTACTGGCCGCCGTCGAGAAGACCTTCTTCTTCCAAGATTTTATCGACAGCTGTACGATTAAAAGCCTCTATTGGGCAGCTATCAACGCCTATCATAGCAGCTTTCATAGTAAGCATGTTTGAAAGTGCAATGTAGGTCTGCTTGCAAGCCCAGTCAAAGGTTGCACGCTCGTTTCCTACCAGGTCAAACATGTTCTCCTGGAATTTTTTGAAAGCAGCAGCGTAGGTTGGCTCAAAGTCTGCAGGAAGCTGCTTGATATCATGCATCATATGTTTGACGTAAGCAGACTCTGCGTTAACGTTCTTACGAGCAAGAAGAATAATCAGATAATGAGCACCATCAAGGGATGCACGAGCACCATAGGATGGTTCGTAAAGCTTCTTTACAGGCGAAGTGACTGCTCAGATGCCTGATTTTCTCGCAAGTTAATGACCAGGAAGCGCCAAGGCTCCAGTCCGTAAGAGCTTGGTGCCAGGCGAGCGGCCTCAAGAATTACATCAAGGTCCTCGTCAGAGACATTCTTGGTTGGATCATATTTCTTGGTTGCAAGTCTCCACTGGTAGGATGAGAGAACTTTGTTTGCAACGTGTTGTGCGGAACAGGCCATGTGAGATCCTTTCGTATTGGTAGTGCAGCGTATGGTTGAAGATGTTGCTCAAAGAGCGTACATCACGGAAAAGTGCTAATCGGGAAACTTACTACTCAGAAACGATAAAGCGACCAGGTTGTCCAAGTTCCCACGTACCTTTAAGGTCAGCGGCAAGCTCAAAGTGCAGCTTGGAGATACCTAAGTCGTAGTCTTGAACAAAGTGACGCTGGTCAGGCATAGAAGCGCTTACCACGCCATCTGTCAGGTCAAATACAACAGGTAGTCTGTTGATAGCGGTCGGACATGCCAAAACCGCATCAATACCACGATTAAACCACTCAGGCATTTTTTCCGGTTCAGTTGGAGCACCGTTTGCAGTCATAATCTGTGCAGGCTTCTTGGTACGTAGGCGAATTGCAGTACGAATACCTTCCTGCTTGAGCGGAATCTTTTCGGAGCGTAGCCGATAGAAATAATAATGCCCAGTTTAAGACCATTGTGCTCGTCACAAGCTAAGGTCTTCCAGTCCATGGTTTCGGCAATCCAGCATGAGCCTATGCCCAGTTGTGTGGCGAGAAGAACGATCTTCTCGCCATAGTAACCGATGAGTTCACGGGCAAATTGCATCTTCACAATAGCCTGCTATGTAGTGGTAAATGGGGCCGACAATAGACTTGTTCTTCATGTGGACGGAAGTGCCATCTTCAAGGTGAGGACCCTCGATAGTAAGGATTGCAGGGTGATCGGGTGCAACTTTTGCCATCTGGGCATTTGCGACGTTAATGGCTTCCTGGAGCTGAGAAAGTTTTTCTTGTTCAATAGGCTTTTGGTCGTAGGCGCGAAGAGAAATGCGCTGGTCCATAGCTTCTTTTAGGTCCATCGTGGTCCTTCCTGGAGCAAGGTTAGAGCAGAGAGCCAAATCGCTTAACGTAGAGGCTCTTGATTATGGTGATAAGAACCATATACCCGCTCATGAGTGCAATTAGCCATCCAAAGAACGACAAAGGTAGAGCAACAAGGCTCAAGGGCTGGGCGAACACCGGCAGATACGGAAGAGCGCTGACTACAACGATTCCCGCGGTGGTTAGAGCAAGTAGAAGCTGATGGCATGCTCTGAACAAATGGGATCTTGTTGGTTCTGAGCGCGTGGAGAACAAGGGTCTGGGTCCACATGGATTCGATGAACCAACCTGTTTGGAAAGACAGAATAAAGAGAGTCTGAGCTGCGGTGTTTCCGGCTGCGGTAAGTTCTGCCCAGGTTCCTCCTGCAAGAGTGGGAGAGACTACAAAGAACATGAGAACAAATGTCAGTACATCAAAGATTGAACTAATAGGTCCAATCCAAAGCATAAAGTTTGTAATCGAGTGAGCGTCCCAAGAGCGAGGGCTAGAAAGGAACGAATCGTCAACGTTGTCCCAAGGAATTGCGATGCAGGTAACGGTGTATGCAAGTCCCAACAGGAGTAGCTGGAGGGCACTCATAGGCAAGAATGGCAAAAAGAAGCTGGCCACCAAAACGGATAACACATTACCAAAGTTTGAACTTGCAGTTGCCTTGATGTACTTGATGGTGTTGCCGTAGGTTCTGCGGCCCTCTTCAACACCGTGCTCAAGGACAAGCAAATCCTTCTGCAACAAGATGATATCTGCGGACTCTTTTGCCACGTCAACAGCGGTATCAACAGAGATTCCTACATCGGAGGAACGCATAGCAGCAGCGTCGTTGATGCCGTCGCCCATGAAGCCGACAACGTGGTTGTTGGATCTGAGTGCAGAGACAACATGAGCTTTTTGCATGGGGGAAAGCTTTGCGAAGAGCTGGGTCTTCTCGACACGTTTTTTGAGCCGATCATCATTAAGGTTCTCTACGTCGCTACCAAGTAAGAGTTCGTCAACGTGGATACCCACCTTTTTGCAGACGGCAGCAGCAACGCCCTCGTTATCACCAGTGAGTACCTTGACCTGCACACCTCTCTGGTTGAGCTTGGCAATTGCCTCGCGAGCGCTCTCTTTTGGTCGATCCAGAAAGGCCAGATAGCCAATGAGCACCATGTCGCGCTCATCGTCTACGCCAAACTCGCCGACGCCGCGAGGGTCGCTCTTCTGAGCAACGCCAACCACGCGCATACCCTCCCTGATTGAGTTGGTAGACGCGGCTCATAACGCTCTTGCGCTGGGCGGAGTGAGTGGCTTAATCTCAGAGTCAAGGTCAACAAAGGAGCATGCGTTGAGGACTTCTTCAACGGCGCCCTTAGCGATCATCTGCGTCTTGTCAGTTTTTGTGTTTCTCACCACAACGCTCATGCGGCGACGCTCAAAGTCAAACGGGACTTCGTCGATCTTCTCGTACTCAATGCTCAGAAGGTTGGTGGGCAGCTCGTCGTTTGAGGTCTTGATGATTGCCCTTGTCAACGAGGTTTCAAGGCCGGTCTGAAAGTAGCTGTTTAGGTACGCGTGACGGAGTACGCGAGAATCTTCTTCACCCAGGATATTGAGGTGACGCTCAAGAACAACCTCATCTGCGGTGATGGTACCGGTCTTGTCGGTGCATAGGATGTCCATGGCGCCCAGGTTCTGGATAGCGGCTGGATTCTTAACAATGACGTCTTGCTTGGCCATTTGTGTTCCACCGCGAGAAAGGCAAGTGGTTACAATAACGGGCAGCATCTGAGGAGTAATGCCAACAGCAACAGAGACGCTGAAGAGCAACGCGTCAAACCAGTCACCCTTGAGGATTCCGTTTGCGAAGAACACAATAGGGCACATGATCAGCATGAACGAGACAAGTACCTTGGAAACGGACTTGAGACCCTCGTCAAAGCTGGTCTCGCCAGCAGGCTGCTGAAGCAGCTCAGACATGGTGCCCACGTAGGATTTGTTGCCGGTTGCAACTACCACTACCGTTGCGCTTCCTGACTGAACGGTGGTGCCGGCGAACAGCAGGTTTGTGCATTCAGAGAGCGAGAGGGGATAGCGCGTTCCATCTGCACGACGGCGAGCGTGGACTACACCAGTGGTTTTTCTCAACAGGCTCTGACTCTCCGGTGAGCGCTGTTTCGTTGACAAAGAGGTCCTTGGCGTCCAGAACGCGACAATCTGCAGGAATCATGTCGCCCGAAGCAAGGCGAATTATGTCGCCAATAACTACCTGCTCAAAGGGTATTTCTTCTCCCAGCGCGGAGGCAAGTTTGGTCTCTTCTGGAGCTTCGACCTCGTCGGCGGCGTCCTCGGATTCGCCCACGGTTTCATCTGTAGTGTATTCATCTTCAAAGTCCGTGAGTTCATCTGTACTTTCGCCTGAGTTCTGGTTGAGATTTTGGCTAGAGTCCTGGTCAGCAACCGTGTCATCAAAGTCGATGGGACGACGGATAACCCTTGTAGTTGAGGTCACCATTTTGGAGAGCGCCGCTGCTGCCGAGGCTCCCTTGGAGCTCTGGACAAAGTCGATAATGCCTGAAATAAGCACCATTGCCGTAATGATAATGACGGTTGAAGGGTCCTTCTCGCCATCTGTGGCAAGGACCACGTTAGTGATGTAAGAAATGCCTGCGAGAGCAATCAAAATGAAGGTGAAGGGACTCGCAAAGCTCTTGAGCAATCGGACGATAAAGGGTTCTTCGGCGGCACCAGTGATAACATTTGGGCCATCGAGGTCGTATTTTGCTTGCGCAATGTCAATGGCGAGGCCGTCTGGAGTGGTATGGAATTTTCTACAGACACTTTTTACCGAGTGAGTTGCGGCAAAAGTCAGGGACTGTCCAAGCTCTCCTGAGGTGGTCCGAGTTGTTTTTGTTTGGGCTGTGCGCTTCATGATTGCCATGTGCACCTCCGATGATTAGTGAAAACGAGTGACTAACTGGTTGGTGTATGACGCAAACTGAAAGCGTTCTGTTATGTGTGGAACTTGAAACTGAACGATCTGAGACAGACGATCCGGACTGGACAATCTTGAAACCTACCACATAGATTCATATATCTACAGGATTGATCGAATAAACCTGCAAATTTATATCCCTATAGGCTTGTGGTGCAGTAAAATTAAAACTTTTTGAATAAGAGGTTTCTTTTATATCCGTCACACATAAAATGAACAGGGTCAGCATCTGCTGTCAGACGTAAGCTGCTACTTCGACTAGGCATATAAAGCACCTCCTTATATTGGAGTTCTGCAAAGGACGTCCCGTGAAGCTAGAATCCCGTAAAGGACGGACGTCACATCTACTCAGATATCTCTAAGAGTAGTTGGGTTGACGACTTTGGTCAACCTATTACTATATATCCTATAAACAACGTGTTTAATCTGCATATTTATTTGATGTGAAACAGTAAAAAGTCACATCAAGCATCGTTATTCATATCAAGAGGGAGTATCTCATGGGCAAAGTGATTGTATTTGGAAGCCTGAACATGGACATCTCTATTGAGGTGGATAAGATGCCTCAGCAGGGAGAAACCATCGGCGGCAAAAATCTTGTTACAAGCTCAGGTGGAAAAGGTGCTAACCAGGCGGTTGCTGCAGCTCGAATGGGTGCAGACGTTCACATGATTGGTGCGGTTGGCACTGACTCGTTCGGACAGGACCTCAAGCAGTCGCTTATTGGCTACGGAGTCAATGCGGAGCAGGTAGACGAGCGGTTTGGAGTCTCCACTGGTGTTGCTGTAATTGTACGTGTGGGCGGCGATAATCGCATTATTTTGGACCACGGCGCTAATTATGAGCGTACAGCTGACGACGTAAAAGCAGTGCTCAATCGCATTGCGAAGCCAGGTGACGTGTTCTTGACGCAGTTTGAGTGTGAGTTGTCGACCACGTTTGAGCTTATCAGGTACGCGCATGAGCTGGGGCTCTATACGATGGTGAACCCATCACCATCAGCTACTATGACCACTGGTCTTCTCGCCAGCGTGGACGTGCTCTGCCTGAACGAGATTGAGTTTGCGGACCTGTTTTGGCGAGGGCAAGATTAGTCCGCTGGTAGATCCCGAGGCTGCGGTGTAGAAGGTGCTTGCAAGTGGCGTGGCAACTGCAGTGTTGACACTGGGGTCTAAGGGTTCGATTGCTGCTGACGCACACGGCGTTTACCAGCAGGAATGCTATCGCGTAAACACCGTGGACACTACTTGTGCAGGAGATACGTTTTATGGGTACACTTGCCGCGTTTCAGGCGTCGGGACAGTTACAGGGCCACGATATCAAGCAGGCTCTTGACGTGGCTGCGAAGGCTGCAGCGCTTGCTACTACTAAGGTTGGCGCTCAACAATCAATTCCAACGTATCAGCAGGTAGTTGACTTTTAGGTTAGAATTACAGGTATTGTTTCCATAATTCGCAGACACAGCTTAAACGCAGATTAAACGTACAAAGGAGACTTATGGCAACGCTTTCAACTAAGACACGCGTCATTATTGATACAGATCCTGGTATTGACGATGCCATTGCACTGGGCTTTGCCCTGGCTGCAAAGGCGCTTGATATCAAAACTCATCACTACAGTCAGCGGAAATGTTGGTATTGAGAATGTTACTGACAATGCCCTCAAGCTGCTCAAATTCTGGAACCAGCACGTGCCTGTTGCGCGCGGCGCTGCTGAGCCACTGCTCAGAAAAGCTATGGACGCAAGCGATGTTCACGGTGCTTCAGGTATGAGGGGCTACGAGTTTGACGGCATTCAGTCCGATTGCTTGCTTGAAGAAACCGCACTTGAAGCGCAGCATCGCGTCATAATGGAAGGTGCTTCCGTTGGCGAGAAAACCACACTGGTGACACTTGGTCCTCTGACCAACATTGCACTGCTGCTGAAAGCATATCCAGAGGTCAAAGAGCATATCGACCGCATAGTCATGATGGGTGGCGCCTTGACCCGCGGCAACCTTGGCGTCATGTCCGAGTTCAACGTGGGTGTTGACCCTGAGGCGGTAAAGATTGTCTTTGCATCTGGCGTTCACGTGGACATGGTTGGTCTTGAAGTAGGCGACGATGCGCGTGTTATGCCCTGAGGATATCGAGAATATCCAGAACTCCGGAAAGAGCGGCGACATGTTGGTAAAGCTGCTGCTCAACTATCGCGTTCACTACAAGGAGGAGGGCTTCAGCATGTACGATCCAACGGCCGTGGCCTACCTGCTGGCGCCTCAGATGTTTGAGACCAAGGATGTGTTTGTGGACGTCGAGTGCGCTGGCGGTTTGACAACCGGCTGCACCGTTGTTGACCTAGCCGGATACCTTGGCGAGAAACCCAACGCAACTGTATGCGTGGGTGTTGACCAAAAGGCATTCCGTACTTGGTTTGTTCACCAGATTCAAAAGTGTAACGTCCTCGACGGCTCCGCCCCTGCAGTTGAAGGTGTGCTGCTGGATTAGCGAGTTTCTCGCTAATCCACTCTAGGTATTACCTATTGCTCAGATATTAGAGTTCTTTGTAGACAGGGAACCACTTGAGAGCGTCAACTGCTTCTTTCGCATTGGCAATTGGCTCGCGGTTCAAGCCCTGTTTGATTGCTTCTTCTGCAACGCCGATGGCAATACGCTCGGAGAACTCAGTAATCTTGGAGACTGGAGGAAGAATTGCCGCACCAGGCTTTGTGGTGTCAACAATTCCGCCAAGCGAGTGGGCTGCTAGGGAAATCATCTGGTCTGTAAGTAGGCGAGCCTTTGATGCAAGAACGCCAAGTCCAAGGCCTGGATAGATTAAAGCGTTGTTTGCCTGACCAATCTGGTAGGTTACGCCGTTCAGCTCCACGTCATCGGATGGAACGCCGCAGGCCACAAGTGCGCGACCATCAGTCCAGGTAAGCAGGTCCTGGGCGGTTGCCTCCGCAAGCTTAGTTGGGTTGGACAGAGGGAAGACCATGGGGCGCTCACAATGAGCTGCCATTTCGCGGATAATCTCCTTGGTGAAGGCACCGTGAACGGTAGAGGTACCAACCATAATTGTTGGGTGGACCGTCTTTACAACGGCAGCCAGGTTGGTGAGCTCATCAGCGTTTGCGAATTCAGAGCGCTTGCGAGCAAAGGGTTTCTGCTGTGGAGTAAGGTTGTCCATGTCGTCAAAGAGCAGACCCTGGCGATCTACCAGGTAGAAGCGCTTACGAGCTTCTTCGCGATCCATTCCCTGGTCCACAAACTCCTGCAGCACACGCTCAGCAATGCCGCAACCAGCAGTTCCTGCACCAAAGCAGAGATATACCTGGTCAACGAGTTTCTCGCCAGAAATGTTGAGGCCACCGAGGATGCCTGCGAGGGTGACAATGCCAGTACCCTCAACGTCATCGTTGAAGACAGGGTAGGTGTTCTTGTAGCGGTCCAAGATTGCTGCAGCGTGTGAGCGTCCGAAGTCCTCAAAGTGCAGGTAGAGGTTAGGGAAGAGCTGCTCCACGGTGGTTACAAAGTTATCAATGAAGGCGTTGTAGCGGTCCTCATCAACGCGCTTGTGACGCTCGCCCAGGTAGAGAGGGTCATCGAGTAGTTCTTGGCGGTTGGTGCCTGCGTCAATGACAACAGGCATGATGCGGTTTGGATCAACGCCAGCTGCAGCGGTGTAAACCATGAGCTTGCCGACGGAAATTTCGACACCGTTGGTGCCCCAGTCACCGATGCCTAGAATGGCTTCTGCGTCGGTAACGACAATCAGGTCAATGTCTCTACCTGCGGCTGCGTTCTTCAGCGAGATTTCAAGGTCTTCAGGGTGATCGGCGGACAGGAAGCATGCATACTGAGAGTCAACGTAGCGCTGGGAGTACTGCTCAATATCAGGTGCAATGGCTGGATCGTAGACGATAGGCATGAACTCTTCGACGTGCTTTGAGAACAGGTTATAGAACAGCGTTCGGTTCTCGGAGAAAAGCCTCATGAGATAGTGGCGCTTAGTCTCGAGGTTAGGATACTGCTGGAAAAGCGCATATGCTTGTTCTGCCTGCTCCTCGATGGTCTGGATATTTGGAGGTAAAAGACCTTCCAGGCCATACTTGTCGCCCTCCTGTGAAAAAGCGGTTCCTTTGTTGAGGAAGGATCATTGAGTAGTTCAAAACCTGTTTTCATAGCAGCTCCCAAGTGCATTGTATTCCTAGGTGAATTCAACCAAAGTAAGTGTGGCAATCTGGCAGCAATGATTAGTTCACTACACGCTATTATTTCACTACAACGGCGCCTTCGGGCAGCACAATATCAGCGTCGGTTGCAATTAAGAGATTGTTACCTGGTGTTTTAGGAGTATTGGGCCATTCAGGTACGTAAGCAACGTGCGTAAACTCTTGTGCAAATACGCTTGAAACTTGGTGGAGCAACGCTGATCTTCGCCCTTCCAACGGACAGCGAACATCGGCCAGATATACCCGCTACCTGAAAGCTTTTTCTTTGACCACTTGCGCACCGGCCATAGTTCCCAGGGGTCCAAGTGATTTGCGACCAGCGAACACCTCGTTTACCAGCACGTCAATACTGCCTGCGTCTGCGTTCTGTAGAACTTTCCATGCATCGTCTTCGATAATTCGCAGCTCACTTGAAGCCACAGCCAGCGTCTCGTCTAGAAAAGAAGTGTTCGCGCGCAAGCGAGACAATCTTTCGGGTCAATCTCAATCGCATCAATAATACCGCCACTCATGTGCGTGGCCAAATGTTTTGGCAGTGAGAAACCTCCACCGCCCATAACCATAATGTGCCCTTGTGGAGCCGCCTGCTGAATAATTTCTGCCATCAGACGGTGGTAGTGAACGCAGAGTTCAAAGCGCAGCTTGGGCGCTATGTAACTCACGGACTGGAAGGCGCCGTTAACGTTAAGCAGTCTAATAGGCGTACCGTCTGCGTCTTCGGAGTCAAAAATCATCGTGAGGCCAAATTTTGTACGTGTCACAAAAACGCCTCGAGCACGCAGAATTAGCAGAAAGTAGTTGGTAAATGCCAACGACGGCAAGTCCCTGCAACGGTCGACCAAATAAAAAAATGTCCAAAAATCATGTAAGACCATGTTAATTCCTTGTTAGTAAGGTTTCCCTCGGTTATACTAGCCGATACGGCGTTTTTTCTGAACGCTTTTACAGGAAAAGATTTTCTGGGGGTTTATATGATTTTAGGACTTGGTATTCCTGAGCTCGTGCTTATTGTTGTCGTTGTTATGTCGATCTTTGGACCCAAGAATCTTCCAAAGCTTGGTAAGGTTGTCGGCGAGACCGTTAAGGGCGTTCGCGAGGGCATGGAGAGCGAGACAAGGAAGAAGAGTCTAAGGAGCCAGAGGCTGAGATCGTTGAGGACGAAGAGTCCAAAAATCTGAGTAACTCCATTTCACACGTATAGACCTACTTGACCCATCAACAGAAAGAACACGATGGACACTACTAAAGAGATTGTACTTACCCCAGAAGGCCGTCAGAAGCTTGTCGATGAGCTGGCTTATCGTGAGGGCGAGAAGCACGACGAGATTGTTGAGCGCATCAAAGAGGCTCGCGGTTTTGGTGACCTTTCTGAGAACTCCGAGTATGACGCTGCAAAAGAAGAGCAGTCTCACAACGAGTCTCGCATCAACGAGATTCGTCAGATTCTCTCTGTCGCAAAGGTTGTCGAGGGCGGCAGTAAGCGCAAGGTTACCGTTGCAATTGGTACAACTGTTGAGCTTGCTGATGCAAAAGGCAAAGACAACTAAGTATGTAATTGTTGGTACTACTGAGACTAACTCCCTTGAGCACAAGATCTCTAACGAGTCACCCAGCTGGTGAGGCTCTTATTGGTCACAAGAAGGGCGACGAGGTTGAGTTCACCACGCCAAACGGCAAGGTGAAGAAGTACACCATTACCTCTATTACTCGCTAGACCGGCACAAAAATTTTTGATCGCCCCGTGTCTGTCTGGCGCGGGGCGTTTTTACGTGGAGGATACATGTCCGAAGTAGAAAATAACATTGCTGGTAACTCGGCTGCCGCTGAGAATGCTGCCGCAAAGAACAACGCAGCTGCCACAACCGCCGCCAACGCAACCGAAGCCACCCCAGAGGCTTCCATCAACGACGAGCGCGCTCAGCGTAAGGCCCGTCGCCAGGCGCTGCTTGACGCCGGTGTTGACCCATATCCAATCCAGTCCACTGTCACCGCTCACGTTGCTGAGCTGGAGGAGCGCTACGCTGACCTTGAGGACGGCCAGACTGGCGAGGAAGTTTATTCTGTCGCTGGCCGAGTCCGCGCTATCCGCAACCAGGGCAAGATCGCGTTTGTCGTGGTAGAGGACCATACCGGTCAGATTCAGCTCTTTCTGCCGTATCAATAACCTTGACGAGAAGAACTGGGAGCTCCTGGGTCTTCTCGACCTTGGAGACATCATCGGCGCAACCGGCGCTATCATGCGTACGCGCCGCGGCCAGCTTTCCCTGGCAGTCACCTCGCTGGAGGTCCTCTCCAAGTCGCTGCGTCCTCTACCTGAGAAGTTCCACGGTCTCACCGACCGCGAGGTCCGTTATCGCCAGCGCTACGTTGACCTCATCATGAATCCCGAGGTCCGCGACGTATTCCGCAAGCGCTCCCAGATTATCTCTATCATCCGCCAGTTCATGGAGGCGGACGGCTATATGGAGGTTGAGACCCCTGTTCTCCAGGAGATTCTTGGCGGCGCAAACGCAAAGCCATTCATCACGCATTACAACGCTCTGAACACCGAGAATTACCTGCGCATTGCAACCGAACTTCCTCTCGAAACGCCTGCTTGTTGGCGGTCTTGAGCGTGTCTATGAGCTTGGTCGTCAGTTCAGGAACGAGGGCACCGACCTCACGCATAATCCCAGAGTTCACTTCCATGGAGGCATATGCTGCCTATTCTGACCTGGCCGGCATGCGCGAGCTCTCTCAGAACCTCTTCCAGGAGATTGCCCTGCAAGGCTTGCGGTTGTGAGGAGGGCCACGAGGTCATCACCTACCAGGGTACCGAGGTTAACCTTTCTGGCAACTGGCGCGTCGCATCCTTGGCAGAGATTGCATCCGAGGTTACCGGTGAGGAGCTCTCTATTGATACCCCTGTCGAGAAACTCCGTGCAGTCCTGGACCGCTACGAGATTGAGTGGAACCCAGAGTGGCAGGCTGGCAAGCTGCTGTTTGAGATCTACGACGAGCTTGGCGAGAAAAGCATCGTAAACCCAACCTTTGTCTGTGATTATCCTGCAGAGGTTTCTCCGCTCACTAAACGCAAGGCAGATGATCCTCGCTTGACCGATCGTTTTGAGCTTATTATTTGCGGCGCAGAGTACGCAAACGCATATTCAGAGCTCAACGATCCTGTTGATCAGGAGGAGCGCTTTGCTGCTCAGATGGAGGCTAAGCGTCAGGGCGACGAAGAGGCCATGGAGTACGATTACGACTTCATTCGCGCACTTGAGTACGGTATGCCACCAGCAGGCGGTATCGGTTACGGTATCGATCGCATGATGATGCTCTTCTGTGATCAGCCTTCTATCCGCGATGTCCTTCTCTTCCCACAGCTAAAGCCCGAGAAGCGCTAAAGCTTGAAAGTCTAACTGCTTGAGAGCAGTCCATAACTGCTATCAGCCCGGTATCTGCTGTTGTAGGTACCGGGCTTTTTTGCGTGCTGTAATGGCTATATTGCCAGGCCTTTACTACTGCGCGGTTTTCTCGCCAGAGGAAGTTTGTGTAGGTCGTACGTAGGAGAAAATCCAACAGGGGTCGTATGTTTGCAGAGCCTTTTTGATGGGTATAAATCAAAAATATATAGAGAGTTTTGAGAGGTTTCCAGCACATGTTTGATAAATTCACTGACAGAGCGCGTAAAGTCATGAGCCTTTGCTCAGGACGAAGCTCGCGGTCTAGGCCAGATGTATGTTGGTACCGAGCACCTGCTACTTGCTCTCATCAAAGAGGGGAGGGCATTGCTGCTCAGGCTTTGGCTAAGCTGGAGGTCTCATATGATGAGGCTCTGGCAACCGTAAAAGAGCTTACTACTGGCGCAGGAGACCCTATTCCTGGTGGCCACATTCCGTTTACTCCTCGCGCAAAAACGCGTGCTTGAGGACGCTACAGAGAAACCATGACCCATGGTCAAAGTTATATTGCAACGGGAGCACCTGCTTCTGGGCATTGTGTCCGAGGGTAACGGTCGCGCTATGGATGCCCTGCGTACTATGGGTGTCTCGGGCGATGCAGTAAGAAATGCTGTTGATGAGCTTGTTGCTCAGACTCCAGAAGATGCATCTGCTGGTCCTCGTATGGCAGAGCCTCGTATTGAGGGTGGCATCTTTGGTATGCCTGTTGGCGCTGGTCAGATGCGCCCTAATGTCAAACGATGACGCTTCCATGCTGGAGCAGTTTGGTCGCAACCTTACTAAGCTTGCCGCAGATAAAAAGCTCGATCCCGTCATTGGTCGTGACCGCGAGATTGAGCGTGTCATGCAGGTTCTGCACGCCGTCAGAAGAACAATCCGCTTATTCTGGGAGATCCTGGTGTTGGCAAGACTGCCATTGTTGAGGGTCTGGCTCAGCTTATTGCTTCTGGCAACGTTCCTGATATTCTGCGGAAAGCAGGTTTGGACGCTCGACCTGGCAAGCCTGGTAGCTGGCTCTAAGTATCGCGGTGAGTTCGAGGACCGTATGAAGAAGGTTGTTGCTGAGCTGGAGAAATCCAAGAACGACATCCTCTTTTATTGACGAGATTCACACCGTCATTGGCGCAGGCTCTGCAGAAGGCTCCATCGATGCCGCTTCCATTCTTAAGCCACCACTTTGTCTCGTGGAGAAATCCAGGTCATCGGTGCAACTACGGCAGAAGAGTACCGTAAACATGTCGAGAAGGACGCTGCATTTGAGAGGCGTTTCCAGCCTGTCAACATTGGCGAGCCAAACAACGACGACACCATTTCTATCATCCACGGTCTTCAGGACCGCTACGAGAAACACCACCACGTTCACTACACCGAAGCTGCTATCAAGGCTGCCGTTGCGCTTTCAGCCGCTACATCCAGGATCGTTTCTTGCCAGACAAGGCTATTGACGTCCTTGATGAGGCTCATGCCCGCGCGCGCATCCACAAAATGAGCCTTCCACCAGAGATTGCCCAGGAGACGCAGACCTTCTTCGCATCTGTACTGAGAAATCTGAGGCAGCTAGTGCTCAGGAGTTTGAGCAGGCAGCTCGTCTGCGTGACCAGGAGAAATCCCTGGTAGCAGAGAGGGACCGCTTGGAGACTGAGTGGCGTGAGCAGCTAGACAAGAACATCGTTACCGTTGACGAGGACGACATTGCAAAGGTTGTCTCTGGCATCACCGGTGTTCCTGTTTCTAACCCTCACTGAGACTGAGGCTTCAAGGCTGCTTCGCACAGAAGATATCCTTCATAAGCGCGTTGTTGGTCAGGACGAGGCAGTTGTTAAGGTTGCAAAGGCAATCCGTAGAAGCCGCAGTCCTCTCAAAGACCCTAAGCGTCCTGGTGGCTCCTTCATCTTCCTTGGTCCTTCTGGTGTAGGTAAGACCGAGCTTGCAAAGGCTCTAGCAGAGTTTTTGTTTGGCTCCGAAGATGCTCTGCTTTCTTACGATATGTCCGAATACATGGAGCGTCACACCGTAGCTAAGCTGGTTGGTGCACCTCCAGGATATGTGGGCTATGATGAGGGCGGCGAGCTTACCAAGGCCGTTCGTAGGCGTCCATACTCTGTCTTGCTTTTCGATGAGATTGAGAAGGCACATCCAGACGTCTTCAACATCTTGCTCCAGATTCTGGACGAGGGTCGCTTGACTGACGGTCAAGGTCGTCACGTGGACTTCTCCAATACGGTTGTCATCATGACATCTAACATTGGTGCTCGCGAGATTGCCCGCACTAACACTATGGGTTTCTCGTCAGAGGGTTCTAAGGGTCTGTCTAACAAAGAGATTACCAGTCGCGTTATGTCTGAGCTTAAGCGTGGATTCCGCCCAGAGTTCTTGAATCGCGTGGACGAGATTGTTGTCTTCAAGTCGCTTCTGCCGAGCAGCTTCGTGGCATTGTTGACCCTATGGTTCTTGAGCTGCGCGACCGCCTGATTGCCAATGGTACGTCTATTGAGCTCACCGAGGCGGCAAAGGATCTGATTGCCAAAGACGGCACCGATCCTGTTTATGGCGCTCGTCCGCTGCGTCGCACCATTCAGTCGATGATTGAAGATCCGCTGTCTGAGGAGCTTCTTTCTGTCAGTGGACCGCAGGTGACATTGTTGCTGTTGATGTTGATGCTGAGGGCAAGAAGCTTTGTGTTCACTAAGACCACAGGCGTCATCCCTGAGCCTCGCAAGAAAGAGAGACAATGGCGCAGCCGATCAGATGGATGTCAGCATGGGGCCATCCTCGCTGCCACAGGGTAGTTCAGGCGGCTGTCTGATTTGATGTCTTCCGCTGAGTAAGTTGGTTTTGACCCGAGGTTCTGCCTCGGGTCTTTTTGTATCGCAGCTAAAACGTGTAGTTCTTTTGGCGAGAAACCCGTTGAGAAACCCGTCTTCTCAAAACCGTCACTACACTCACCGGCAACAAAACCGTATACTTGAAATGTTGAAATAAATTGAAACCGTAAATGCACCAAAACGTAAACGCAGCCTTTAAACTGCAAGTAATTGAGGGAGAGCTATGGAGCCAACGCAACTCGATCCAAGCATGATGGAAAATGAGGACCGCATTGCCACAGCTCTGAAGATGACTGCCCCTGGAACGGTGCTCCGCGTTGCACTGATATGATTATCGCCGGTCGTCTGGGTGCCCTTATTTGTGTAGGCGATACAGAAAACGTCCTTGCTGCAGGTGGAGATGGTTTCAAACTTGATGTTTCCTTCACGGCAAACAGACTGTTTGAGCTTTGTAAGATGGATGGCGCCGTTGTAGTGGACAAAGACCTCACTAGAATTCTTCGCGCCAACTTCCACCTTAATCCCGATGCAACGCTTCCAACGGCAGAAACAGGCACTCGTCACCGTACTGCTGCTCGCATGAGCTTACTCACCAAGTCAATTGTGATTGCAGGTGTCTTCGCCGTTCGTTGATTTCAGTCTACGTTGATGGCCACGTTATTCCGCTGAAGTCTGTACCAGCCATTATGTCCACCGTCAATCAGCTTTCGGTTGCTATGCAAAATACGCGCCAGCAGCTTGATCGTGCGCTTTTGCGCCTGACTGCGCTTGAGCTTGATAACTATGTCACTCTGGGAGATGTAGCAGGTATTTTTTATCTCTTTGAGGTTCTTATGAGTGCAGCTGATCAACTTGATGCCTGTCTTTTGGAGCTGGGTAGCGAGGGCAAAAACACCGCTATGCAGCGTGAGGAATATTTGCGGCATTGATGAGGCCTCACAATTTGATGATTCGCGATCTACGCCGTAGATTCTTCTGCTGAAGAAGCGCGCCATTCGCCGCCGTTTCCATGAGACGGCCAACACTGAACTCCGCTCTGCAGAAAGCGTCGGCCAGATTCTTGGCTACTCTGATGGTCGCGGAGAAGATGCGTCCATGGAACCTCTGGGCTTGCGTACACTTTCCCGCGTTCACGTAGTCAACGATGAGATTGCAGCCAGAATTGTTGATGCCTACGATAACCTGCAGCAGCTGCTTCACGTTGCAGAAAATGATACGTCTAGCCTCAAATCTCTGGGTGTCGAGAACCCCGGTGCACTTGCTAACAGTCTCCGCAGAATGTGGGTAAGTCAGAATAATGACTGCAAGCAGTACCTGCGCAAAGGTTGTGTCAAAGCCACGCCCTCTCGCCTTTCAGCACATGGAGCAAAAGCCGATACTGTTGCCGTAATTGTGGCTGGCGGCATTGGCGAGCGCTTTGGCTATCCCGACGGCAAGCAATTTATTTCTGTCTGCGGTCTTCCGTTGATGAGCTGGTCAATCCTTGCGTCTCGATCACGCTCCAAGCGTGGCTCACATTAGATTGCTTTGCTCTGACGAGAAACGCGCTGCAGTTCAAGAGGATGTTCTGGGCAAGCTTGTGCCCACAAGCCCATTCACTTTGCAACGTCTGGCAACACCAGGCAGGATTCGGTTTACAATGCGCTTCAGGTAGTGCCTGCTGGATACAATTTTATTTCTGTTCACGATGCGGTTCGTCCGCTTATTGAGGTAGAGACAATCGAGCAGGTTATTAGCACGGTTCGCAAGTCTCCTAAGATTGCAGGAGCAATTTTGGCTCATCGTGCAACAGATACGTTGAAGCGCGTAGACGGCGCAACCATTGTAGATACGCCTGATCGCTCAACTTTTTGGGCTGCTCAGACCCCTCGTGTTCAAGACACGCACGCTCCTTGAAGCCCATGAAGTGGCTCGCCAGGAAGGCTATCAGGGAACCGATGACTCATCGTTAGTTGAACGATTGGGACTTACGGTGCTGTGCGTTGAGTCGCAACGAGAAAACGTGAAGGTCACGTATCCGTCTGATTTTGCAATTGTTGAGGCTACGCTCAGCCGTCGCCTGGTAGAAGGCGCAACTGGAAGTGGGGCTGTAGAGTGAGTATGCCGGAGCTTAAAATTGGTCACGGATATGATGTTCATCGCTTGGTAGAAGGTAGAAAGCTTATCCTTGGCGGTGTTGAAATTCCGCATGAAAAGGGTCTTCTCGGTCACCTGATGCCGATGTTTTTGGCTCATGCGCTTATGGATGCCCCGCCAGGAGCTAGTGCGTGCTGGCGATATTGGTCAGCTCTTTTCCAGATACAGACCCCGCTTATGAAGGCGCTGATCTCTATGGTGCTTCTATCTCATGTCATGCAGCTTGTTCGTGATAAGGGCTTTGAACTTGTGGACTGTGATTGCACCGTTGCAGCTCATGCGCCTAAGTTGCTTCCTTATCGTGAGGCTATGAGAAACCGTATGGCTGAGGTCATGGGTGTTACACCAGATAAAGTTGGCGTAAAAGCAACTACCACTGAAGGCCTTGGCTTTGTGGGTCAACAAGAAGGCATTGCTGCCTGGGCAGTTGTCCTGCTGGGACGTAGTGCGTAATAAATTACAGCTCTACGATATGGTCGGCTGCTTCCACCACTTTTAGGGTCATGAGATATGAGAAGTATTATGTGGTCTTTCTTGACCTTCTTTAGAAGATTAAGAAGAACCTCAACACTTTTTTGATCTAATGCAGAAGTTGGTTCGTCAAGCAACATTACACTTGGATTCATAAGCATCATGCGGATAATTGCAATCTTTTGTTTTTCTCCACCAGAGATTGCAGAGTCGTTCATTGAGACGAACGTCAAGATTTTCGATCATTGCTCAAGCAGCAATTTTTCCAAATTGAACAGCTTGATATAGCTCATTACTCTTCATCTTTCGGCTGATTTTTGCAGAGCAAGGTCAAATTATTTCACCGTATCGTCAACAATGCTTGGCTCTTGTTCAGTAAATCCAAGAGTGTCGAAGTTCATATTGATTTATTTGAGCTAGTAAGTCCTCATTAATGGCAATGTCGCCTGATAGGTGAGAAGACCACCTCCGTTACTAAGCTTCAGAAAAGTAGATTTGCCTGTACCGTTTCCACCTGTAATGGCGTATATATTTCCTTTTACAAAATCACAAGACAGGTTGTTCATCAGTATTTTATTTGTATGTGGATAAGAAAAAGATACATTTGTACAGGTAATTTGATTGACGTTGTCTGATGGAATGATGTTTCCAACGGGTTCTGAGGTAAATCTAGAATCTGCTCAATTCGATTAATGCTTACTGTAATGCTCTGATAAGCCATACCAAATTCCATAAGAAGAGTGATGGAACCTAAGAGTGTTACAAAATAGCTTGAAATGGTTGCAATGTAACCAGGTTGCAGCGCTCCAAGGAAGATTTGATACGCACAAGTAATAAATACAATGGCTTGGAATACGGCAATTACAGCATTGTTTAACTCTTGTACACCAAACTCCAGTTTGTATTGTTGATGAATAGCATTACGAAGTTTTGATTACGACATAGTGCTGATTAAAGAAACGCTCAAAAAGAGAATGACGTCTGATGAAATCAACATCAGTAAATTGTGAGAGTTCTACTGATCCATATTGAGATCTCAGCTCTTTAGATTCTCTGTATCTTTTATAGGCTGATGCTTGAATCTGTTTATAGATAATGTAGCTAATCAATAACAGAGCAGCCGTTACAAGGGCAGTTAATGGGTTCAAATATAAAATTATCGCAAGTGTTCCTAAGACGGAGATAATAGTTGTTGCAAAGCTCACACATTGTGTAAGTATAAAAATGGAAACATCATTAGCGTCATTATTTACTGTCTGACGATAATGTCCGGAATCATATGACGAGAAAAACGATGGATCGGCGTGTTGGATCTTATCGATGAGCTGTCGCTCAATAGTAAAGGCAGAGTCAATTTGTAATTGACAATAGCGCGTTTTAGCAAGATAGGAGCAGCTGGCAATAAGGATTCCTAGTGCAGCAATTACGGCACAATAGAAAATTATTTCGTTCCAAGTTGTCCCTGTAATAAAAAGATTAATCACAAATCCAACAAGAAGCGGTTGAATTACAGTAAGCGCTGTGACAAAAATGACAGAAAGAGAAAGACTGCAAGACTACCTTTATCCAGAATGGTAGATATACAGTAGTGGATAATGTTAAAAACTTACTCATTCAAATCACCTTCTAAAGTTGGTAAGAGCAAGAATTCTTTGTCTTCTAGTCCTTTGTAGTTCTACTCAAAATATAAACTTTTAAATTTTTGTTCATAAAGTTTAATGCAACAAAAACAATCTAGTGTTAGTTCGTAAATGGTAACACAAATTGAATTTTGATTGGTGGATATGGAGTTAAAGGTTTTTCCATAAACCGTTTATACTTACACCAATACACAATGGTTGCGAGGAGTATGCATGCTTGTCTATAACACTCAGACGCATAAAAAAGAAGAGTTTAAGCCAATCGATGAAGGCAAAATCCGCATGTACGTATGCGGTCCTACGGTCTACGACCAGATTCATATCGGAAACGCCCGTACGTTCCTCTCGTTTGACGTTATTCGACGTTATCTGATGTATAAAGGGTTTGAGGTTACGTTTGCTCAGAATCTGACTGATGTTGATGACAAGATTATTCAGCGCGCCAACGAGCAGGGAAGGACTGCTCAAGAGGTCTCTGAAGAGTTTTCTCAGGCGTTTATCGAGCAGATGCATCGCTTCAATATACTGGACCCAGATATTCGTCCCTCGCGCAACGCATGAGATTGAAGCCATGCTTCAGATGATTCAATCTTTGATTGAGCAGGGTCACGCTTACGCGGTGCCTTTCGGGCGACGTATACTTTTCGGTTCGTTCTCGACCACGGCTATGGCGTGCTTTTCGGCCGCGATCTCGATCAGCTTCGCGCAGGTGAGCGTGTTGAAGTTAATGACGAGAAACGCGATCCGTTTGATTTTGCACTCTGAAAGCAGCTAAAGCTCTGGCGAGCCCAGCTGGCCAAGCCCATGGGGAGAAGGTCGTCCAGGTTGGCACAGTGAGTGCTGTGCGATGATTCATCGCTACCTAGGCACTCCAATTGATATCCATGGCGGTGGCTCTGACCTGGTATTCCCTCACCATGAGAATGAGACGGCACAGGCGTCTTGCGCCTGGCATGCTCCTCTTGCTAATTATTGGATGCACACTGGAATGCTTCGCGTTGACGGTGAGAAGATGTCTAAGTCTTTGGGTAACTTCTATACGCTTAAAGAAGTTTTGGATAAGTATCCTGCAGATGCGGTAAGACTTTTGATGCTTCAGACGCATTATCGTGCACCACTTGATTTCTCGTTTGAACGTCTCGAAGGAACTGTTGGCACACTTGAGCGCATGAAGACCTGCGTTGCAAATCTTCGTTGGGCCTACTAGCAGTCTTCTGCTCAGCACGAACTTTCTGGCGCTGATCGTACGCTTGCTGAGGCAATTAACACAGCCCAGAGCGAGTTTGACGCTCAGATGGATGATGATTTCAATACCGCAGGAGCACTCGCTGCTATCTTTGCATTGGTAACTGCTGCAAATACCTATCTTGCAGAGGTTGGCAGAACGTTGGCGCAAGTCCTGTTCTCCGTGCATCAGATATGTTGTGCGAGCTCACGGGAGCCTTTGGGAATTGATTTGACCCAGGCGGCGTCTACCTCTGATTTACCAGAGGAACTTGTGGCTCTTGCCGCCCAGGTGGCAGCTCTATAGGGCTCTTCAGCCGACGAGGCTGCAGAGGCTTTTGTTGCTGCTCGCCAGAAGCTCGCTCAGAAGAACCGGGCAGTTGCCGATCAAATTAGAGATGGCATTGCCGAGCTTGGACTTTTGATTGAAGATACCTGCGCTGGCGCTCGACTTAAGCGTAAGGGCAGACTAACTATGGCAAGAAATCAGCGTCTACCTCTAAAAACGCTCGTTCTGAGGGTGCTGCAGGTCGCAGTGCTTCCGGACGTGGCGCTTCCAGTCGCGGTGAGCCACAGGCCGGTGCGAGGTGAGCAGGTCGCGGTTCCAAGAAGGCCGCTGACTGGGGCGGTTATTTTCGGCTCCAAGAATGGCAAGGGCTCTAGCGGGTGGCTGCTCTGCACAAGGTGTACGCGCAGTTCAGGTACTCGTGACAGAAAGATACCAGTGACAGCGAGGAACTGGCGCCGGACGTCCCGGCAACAAGAAGCCTCGCAACTGATTTAATCGAGGGTCGTCGCAGTAGCAGAGGCGCTGACCGTTGGTATCCTTTGAAGAATGCTCTGGTACAGGTTGCAAGCGGACAGAAGGACCAGAGATTGAAGCTCTGCTCGTCAGCTTGAGCAGGAGGGTATTCCTTGTCGAGCGTGTTGCAAGGCCAGTGCTTGACTCGCTTTCAAGTCACGGCGCTCACCAGGAGTCATTGTCCGTACGCAGCCTTTTGCCTACGCAGAGCTTTTCTGAAATTATCCGGCGTGCCGGTTCTGGTAATGCTCTTGTTGTGGTCTTGATCACGTTACTGATGAAGGAAACTTTGGCGAAATTGTAAGAAGTGCCGAGGTAGTTGGCGCAGCTGGCGTGTTATTGCAAAATGCCCGCGCCGCCCTGCGTTGGCGTTGGATACAAGACGTCCGCAGGAGCCGTACTTCATCCGCCAATCGCTCAGGTTTCTAATCTGCCACGTGCGCTTGAAGAGCTTAAGGCCGCAGGTTTTTTGGACATGTGGCTCCACTGAGCATGCTGCCCAGTCTGTGTGGGAAGCCCTAGGGAGGTCGCCTCGCACTTGTTATGGGTTCTGAAGGTTCAGGAATTTCGCCTCATGCTCGAGAAGTGCGATTTCACGCAAACTTCCTCAGTTTGGCCAGGTAGAGTCTTTGAACGTTGCTCAGGCAACGACGGTTATAAAGTTACGAGTGGCTCCGCAGGACCCAGGAAGCGTAAGCATGGCTCAGAAAAATCGCTGCTTGTGGTCGATGGTTATAACGTTATGCTAGCAACCCTCGCTATGAGGCGTTGTTGATGAACGCGTCTTTGCGCAAGAAAAACCGCTGCTGAGAGAGCATATCACCCAAACAGCGATCCGTTTTATCGAGCTCGTTTGGCGCTCATTTCTGATGTTGCTACTTTTGCGCAGGGCGCCTACGAGGCAGTTATTGTGTTTGATGGCAAGGGAAACGTAAACGACGAGCGCCCGGAGCGCAGTCATGCAGGCGTACAGCTGGTCTTCTCCGAAACTGGGGAGTCCGCAGATAGTGTTATCGAGCGCCTGGTTACAGAAGCGCGAGAGGCTGGTCGCAAAGTATTTCTGGTCACGTCGGACAGAGACATTCGTGCTACAGCCGGCTTTGGTCCCGGTGAGGTCACACGCATTGCCAGTGCCTCTCTGGTCCATGAAATTTCCCAGGCAGATAACGTTGTCGAAGAGATGCGCCGCGATCAGGTCAGCACGCGCATGACGCTAGAAGATTGCATTTCTCCAGAACAGCGCGAGAAACTCTGAAGCTGTTGGGCAGATAGGTCGCTGCGTCTGATACGTCTAACTGACTCTAACGCGCTCAAAACGCGCCTGATTGCTGCGTAAAGCCTCGATTGCTGCAAAGATTCGGTGGATTTTGCCTGAAAATATCAAAGAATCTGTGAATTTGCCTGATTTCCTTAAAGAATCGGTGTCTCAAACACAGATTCTTTGCACTTTTCAGGCACGTTGGACTTAAGCAGACAACATACTTGCACTAAGCGTATTTCCATAGGGAAGGAGAGCGTACCCATTACGTTATATCATGCAATCTGTGGAGAAAAAATTCTGAAAAATTAAGACAGACCAAAGCTAGAAAAGTCTATAGAATATCCTCTGCACTTGATGCCGCTATAGCTCAGCTGGTAGAGCAACTGACTTGTAATCAGTAGGTCCCGGGTTCGAAGCCTGGTGGCGGCACCACTTGAATTTTCAGCCAGGCATTGCCTGGCTTTTGCACAAATTTTTGTGATACCAGTGAAGCGTAAGGGCAATTGTGAAAATATTTGATAAGATACGCCCTGGCTGGGTGGTTTACGTTGACAAGATTTTTATTCAATCGTAATATTTTCCCGCTTAAGAGGTAATACGGAAGATTAACTGTACTTCCTACGTGCGTTAAACCGTAAAGTAAACAGCGTACACAATTACTTCAAAAGTGCTTGAAAACGGCATTCGGGGATATGGCACAGCGGCAACTGCGGCGGACTGTAAATCCGCTCCTTATTGGTTCCTTGGTTCGAGTCCAAGTATCCCCACCATGCCCGTGTAGCTCAGTAGGTAGAGCACTTCGTTGGTAACGAAGAGGTCACCGGTTCAAACCGGTCGCGGGCTCCATTTTTCATGCGCATTTATGCCGGCGTAGCTCAGCTGGTTAGAGCACACGGCTCATACCCGTGACGTCACTGGTTCGAATCCAGTCGTCGGTACCAGACTTTTTACGGCGTACATGTCCTCGACATTTGCGCCGTTGAGTATAAACAGACGTTTTTCACCACGGTCTAGCCCGAGGGTTAGTTCCAGAAGGAGGATTGGCAATGGCCAAGGAAAAGTTTGACCGCTCTAAGCCACACGTAAACATCGGTACGATTGGTCACGTCGACCACGGTAAGACTACCCTTACTGCAGCAATCACCAAGGTTCTTCTGGAGACCGAGGGCTGCAAGGCAGACTTTACCGCCTTCGAGAATATCGATAAGGCTCCAGAGGAGCGTCAGTGGTATTACCATTTCTGTTGCTCACGTTGAGTATGAGACATGGGAGCGCCACTCACGCTCACGTTGACTCGCCCAGGTCACGCAGACTACATCACGAACATGATTTCTGGTGCAGCTCAGATGGATGGCGCAATCTCGTTATTGCGTTACCGATGGTCCTATGGCTCAGACCCGCGAGCATATTCTTCTTGCACGTCAGGTTGGCGTTCTTACATCATCGTCTTCCCCTGAACAAGTGCGATATGGTCGACGACGAGGAGCTCATTGACCTCGTTGAGATGGGAGACCCGTGACCTTCTCTCCGAGTATGACTTCCCAGGTGACGCATCTTCCAATCGTCCGTGGTTCCGCTCTCGGCGCTCTTAACGGAGAAGAGAAGTGGATGGATTCCCGTCCGCGAGCCTCAGCTGCACACCGTTGATTCTTACATCCCAACACCTGCTCGTGACAACGAGAAGCCATTCCTGATGGCAATCGAGGACGTGCGACCATTTTGTCGGGTACCGTTGCTACGGGCCGTGTTGAGCGTGGTGAGCTTGCTCACCGAGCCTGTTGAGATTGTTGGTATCTGCCCACCGCAGTCTGTTGCTACGGCATTGAGATGTTCCCGTAAGACCATGGACTGCGAGGTTGGCGACAACGTTGGTATTCTTCTTCGTGGTTAAAGCGCGAGGACATTGAGCGCGGTCAGCTCTCTGCAAGCCTGGTACAGTTACTCCGCACAAGAAGTTCACCGGTGAGGTTTACACTCTTACCGAAGAGGGCGGGCCGTCACACCCCATTCTTTCTCTGGAGCATACGTCCACAGTTCTACTTTCCGTACAACTGACGTAACTGGTGACATCTCACGAGCTCACCGATGCAAACGGTGGCAAGGTAGAGATGGCTATGCCTGGCGACCACATCACTGTTGGCTGCGAGCTCATTCACCCAATCGCTCTTGAGCAGGGTCTGAAGTTTCGCTATCCGCGAGGGTGGCACACACCGTCGGCGATGGTCGTGTTTCACCATCATTGAGTAACCACTTTATAGTTGACAGATCGTGCCCGGCGTGCTTTTTGCGCGCCGGTTTTTGTCGAGAAAAACATGGAACGCCTAGAGTACTAGGAGAAAAGCATTGATATCTCTGGGTAGTGGTGCTAACCTAGGCAACCGCGTCACATTTCGAGAATACATCTCGTGACCGTGTTCAGGAGGATTACATGCACACTGTTACCTCCGCCTGCACTCGAGTGCAAGCTGCCGTAATCTACACTACGGATAAGAACAAGTCCAACAACCCGATCGTATGGAGTTGAAGAAGTACTCGCCCATGGTCGCCGCGGCACACAGTACATCGCGAGACCTGCTAGTTAGGTGGTTTTCGCTCCCAGGCCAGTAGCTCCAATGGTAGAGCGGCGGTCTCCAAAAACCGTTTGCTGAGGGTTCGAGTCCTTCCTGGCTCGCTAGAGACTCTCACCGGCCTTCCCATAAGGGTTGGCCGGTTTGTATGGTAAACATCCATAGGAGCGTAGGATGGCAAAACAAGGAGCGCACTAAGAGGAGCGCACGTGGCTCTGCGCAGAAGAGCGTGCTCAGCGTGAGGCCCTTCAGGCCGAGGCTACTTCCTGAAGCTTCTGCTAAGGCTACCAAGGCCGAGGCAAAGAAGCAGGAGAAGTCCATTCAGCGTGACGCTAACCCTGGCTTTGGTCGCCTGCGCTATTTTGCAGGCGTTCGTACAGAAATGCACCCGTCGTGTGGCCTTCAAGCTCTGAGCTTGCTGGCTTTCTCTGTAGCCGTAACTGCAACAATTGTTTTCTTTGGCTTGGTAACTTGGCTGGTTGATACTGGCATTGTTGCTGGTCTCGTCGCCTTTACTGGACCGAGGGGATAACTCACTAAGCGCTGTGGCATGTAGTTCACACCCTATTCAGGTTATGAGAACAAGGTAAAAACTGACCTTGAGCACCGTATTGAGACTCTATGGTCTTTGAGCGTGCTGTTGTTGATATTCAGATTCCTACTGGAGGAAGTTACTGAGGTCAAGGACGGCGGTAAGCGCGAGACCAAAGAATCTAAGGTTTTCCCAGGTTATGTTCTTTGTTCGCATGGAGCTTGATGACAATATCGTGTTGTTGTTCGCAATACACCAGGTGTAACTGGTTTGTTGGCATTGACGGTAAGCCGGTTCCTCTGCGTCGCGATGAGTTTGATAAGATTATGCGTCGTGGCGGCATGAAGACGGGTAGCCCTGTACCCAAGCGTACAGCAACCAATATTGAAGTCGGTCAGGCAATTCATGTTCTTTCAGGTCCTCTTGCTGACTTTGATGGCACTGTCTCTGAGGTCAATGCAGAGTCCGGCAAGATTAAGGTTATGCTCACTATCTTTTGGTCGTGAGACTCCGGGTTGAGCTCACCATGGACCAGATTTCCTGATAGATTAGGTAACTCAACGGATTATCCCGCACTCTCGTCCCTTGTGGATTGCCTCGGAGTGCAGAACAGACCCAAACGTATTCAAAACAGGGAGGCTTAACATGCCTCGCAAAGAAGGTTGTTAACTTTATTAAACTGCAGATTCCTGCAGGTCATGGCAAACCCAGCTCCTCCAGTAGGACCAGCTCTGCGCGTACTATGTCAACATCATGCAGTTCTGCCAGGCATTTAACGCTGCACCCAGGACAAGGCTCAAGGATATCATCCCAGTCGAGATTTCTGTTTATGAGTGATCGTTCTCGACTTTGTAACCAAGACTCTCCAGCAGCTCAGCTCATCAAGAAGGAGCTTCACCTCAAAGGTGGTTCCGGTGTCCCTCAGCGTGATAAGTGTTGGCCAGCCTCTCAGGAGCAGCTCACCAAGATTGGTTGAAACTAGATGCCAGACCTCAAACGCAAACGATATTGAGGCGTTCAAAGAAGATCGTCGCTGGCAGTTATCGTTCCATGGGCGTAACCATCGCCGAGTAGCAGCTCATTCTCATCAGCCATTTGTTTTGGCTGATGGTTGTTTTGGTCGAGCATCTGATGTTAGTGCACGTAGTTGCTTTCTCAAGAGAGCGTAACTACGGACAGAAGATGCAGGAGTGGGAGGGCATGACGCCCGCCAACCACAGGAGGTACATAATGCCTAAGCACGGAAAGAATTACAAGCATCGTGCTGCCAAGCGTAGACGGTGCAAACCTCTCACAGCCCAAAAGAGGCAGTAACCTCGCTCAAGGAGCTTGCAACCGCTAAGTTTGACGAGACCATTGAGTGCAGCAATTCGCCTTGGTGTCGATACCGTAAGGGCTGACCAGAACGTCTCGCGGTTCCATCTCTTGCCTCACGGCACTGGTGTAAGTCTGTTCGCGTTGCAGTCTTGCAGAGGGCGAGAAGGCCCGCGAGGCTGAGGTCAGCTGGCGCTGACATCGTCGGCGGCGACGAGCTCATCGTAGAGGTTGAGAAGGGCATGCTTGACTTTGACGCAGCAATTGCAACCTCAGATGATGGGTAAGGTCGGTCGTCTCGGTCGTGTTCTTGGTCCTCGTGGCTTGCGCTCAACCCCTAAGCTCGGCACCGTTACCATGGATGTTGAAAAAGATGGTAACGAGCCATCGGCTGGTCGTGTTGAGTATCGTGCAGACCGTTTTGGTATCTCGCCACGTTGCAATCGGCAAGGCTCTTTTTGAGGTTCAGCAGCTTTGTTGAGAACTACGGCGCACTTCATCTCGAGATCATCCGCGTCAAGCCATCCAGCGCAAAGGGCAGGGCATGTTAAGACCGTTGCTATTTCTCTACTATGGGTCCTGGTATCAAGATCGATCCAACCAAGGTTCGTAATCTTATGGAGGACTGCTTTAACGCTTAGAAGTACCTAGTATGTTTAATCCGGTATCTCGCTTGCAGGTGCCGGATTTTTTTGAGTGTGTTTTATCGTGAAAATTAATGTAGGAACTTGCATAGAATCTGGCGCTGCCAGGGTTGTGCAACAACTGCATAGTTATTTTGGTCATCAAAATTTTGTGAAGGCAAAGAAATCTGCGCTTCCAACCTTGACTCGCGTAGTTTTTGCTGCACATATCCAACGCAGGACAGACGTCCTCAGTAGTTGCTATCGTCTGCCGCCAAAAGACAGCCGGCGCCTTGAATCTAAGGTTTAACCGGGAATTCCCTGCCTGCCGAGGTGGTCTTGAGATTGCATATCCAGACCCCGTTTTGGTTGCCAAAGCGGGGTCTTTTCATGTGAGGGCCGCACCTGCTGGCGCTCGTGCCCTAAGACATGATAAAGGAGTGTACCACATGCCAGCTCAGTCTAAAGCTTTGATTTGCTCGAGAAGGTTACCCACTTCTCTCGACAACCCAAGGGCCTGTTTGTTATCGACTCATCGTGGTCTCTCTGCGTAAAGGAGACTCCAGAGCCGCCGCACTTACCGCAGCAGGCGCCTCGTTATGTAGCGTGGTATCAGAACAACATCGTCAAGTGATTGCTCTCTAAGAACGCTGGTATGCCAGAGATTGATCGAGATGCTCGCGCGCGCGCAGCATACGTTTTCTGCGAGAACGATCCTGTCGAGGCCGCCAAGGTCATCACGATCAGGCCAAGCAGCTCAAGAAAGTTGTGAGTTCATTGCGGTATCGCTGATGGTCAGGCACTTACCGCCGACGAGGCGTAGCGCTTTCACGCATCTCCTTCCTCGCGAGGAGCTCGTTGCAAAGCTTGCTATCGCTGTTGCAAGCCCACTTACCGGTATTGCACAGGTTTTGCTGGTCCAGCTCGTGACTCCGCAACGCTCTTTCCTCGCAGCGCAGGATCAGAAGAACGCCGCATAAGCAACGCTTTATGTTGTACCCGCGCACGTGCGCAAACCTGCGTGAGAGTGTAGACGCACCCAAACGCACACATACAAGCCGGGCTGCTCTGATGCAGTGCAGCGGCCAGCGCCGACTCGTTTAGGAGACTGACATGGCTGTCACTAAAGATGAGACGCTGAGGCCCTCAAAGAGATGCCAGCACTCGAGCTTTCTCTGAGCTCGTTCACGAGCTTGAGTGACGCGTCTTTCGGCGTTTCTGCTGCTGCCCGCAGAAGTCGCCAAGGCTGCTCCTGCAGACGTTGGTGGCGCTGCTGGAGGCAGGCAGAGGAGAAGTCCAACCTTGACGTTGTCCCCGAGGGCTTCGGCGACAACAAGATCGGCGTCATCAAGGTTGTCAGCCTTTCACCAACCGGTACTCAAGGAGGCAAAGGAGGTCGTCGAGGGCGCCCTACAAGGTCCTCGAGGGCGCTAAGAAGGAGGACGCTGAGGCTGCTAAGGCTCAGCCTCGAGGAGCTGGCGCTACCGTCACCCTAAGCAAGTCCATCCTATAGTTACTGAAGAGGCCGACTTGTTCGCCTCTTATTTACCCACAACCCCCACAACACCCACACCAAAACAACAACCACCCCACAACCCCCAACACCAACACCACACCAAAACCCACCACCCACCACCCACCCCCATTTCCATTAAAAAATCTTGTAACTTTTGACTAAATTACAAAAAAAAAAGAACACCCACAAAAACCCCAAAAACCCACCACCCACAAACCCCCAAAACCCCCCACCAACAAAACACCCGGAGAGCGCTCACCGAAATTGATTTCTATCCAAGACCTTCCACAAAATCTTCACACTAGAAAAGACGGGCTAGTCAAAGTGATTTACCCGCAGCATAACGTGTTTGTGCAGTTGAAAAACATAAACGCGATAATATAGTCAAAAACGTCTTATCAAGTGTTTTCTGCTGACGCGCATTGACAAATCTCGACCAAATTACTAGGTTGCGACACTCGCCACCTTCCACTCTTTTGAAGGAGTGGACAACCCAGAGCCCACTGCTAAAAGACTTCCCCTCACCTTTCACGCCTCAGGCGCATACTGGACGCAGGACGTTCAGTAAGATTCCTCGCAGCCATGGGAGCTGCCAAACCTGATTTCGCACAGACGAACTCACTTTGAGCGCTTTATGGGAGAGGGCCTTGCAGGAGTCCCTTCGCGCTGAGTTCCCCGCCACTGGAGAACAGCTGCGAACCACGGCGATCACCTTTGCGACCCATCAGCTCGGCGACCCTGCCAGCAATTCAATGGCTGAGTGTCGTGCAAAAGACATTTCACATCAAGCTAATCTCTTTCTTTGTTGACGTCCGTTTTGTCAACGAAGAGACTGGTGAGAGGAAGGAGCAGCTTGTCTTCATGGGTAGATTTCACTGATGACCGAGCGCCAGTACCTTCATCATCAACGGTTCTGAGCGCGTTGTGGTTTCACAGCTCGTTCGTTCACCCATGGCGTATCTTTCGTCAGAGATGGATGCACCCAGGTGTTCTGTCCACGTCGTCTCAGTTCATTACTCCGCACGTGGTGCATGGCTTGAGTTTGAGGTTGACAGGCTGCGGCCACCTGGTCGTTTCTATTGACCGCAAGCGTCGCCAGAGCGCGACCGCTCTGTCTCCGTGCACCTGGCATTGTTAGATACCGATGACGAGATTCTCGCTCCGGTGACTCCTGATGTGTGTCGCAACACACTTGGAGAGCGTGACGTTGCAACCACACGTGAGGATGCTCTTTATCGAGATATATCGTCGTCAGCGTCCAGGCGAGCCGCACTCAACTGTTGACTCTGCCCGTTCTCTGCTTTGACTGCCTTTTTCTTCAACGAGCAGCGCTATGACCTTGCTCGCGCTGGTCGTTACAAGATTAACAAGAAGCTTGAGGAAGAGATTCCCAGACGCAATCGTGTCTCACCAAAGAGGACATTGTTACAGCAGCTCTTCAGTACCTTCTCGTGGTGCACGCAGGTGATGAGTCTCAAGCACCTTGATGACATTGACCACTTTTGGCAACCGCCGCGTACTGCGGCCTGCTGGCGAGCTGCCACCAGAACCAGTTCCGCAGCATTGGTATGAGCCGCATGGAGCGCGTTGTCCGCGAGCGCGCATGGCATCTCAGGACGCAGACGACATCACTTCCACAGTCTCGATCAACATCCGTCCAATTGTTGCTGCACTCGGCGAGTTCTTCTGTGTTCTTTCTCAGCTGCAGTTCATGGACCAGGCAGTCCCACTCGCCGGTTTGACTCACAAGCGTCGTCTTTCTCGTTTTGGGACTCTGGCGGTCTTTGCAGAGCACATGTCCGCTCCAGCCGTCGTACCAACGTTCCATGGCGTGTCCGCGACGTAAACCACAACCCGCACTACTCCCGTATGTGCCCAATCGAGACTCCTGAGGTGACCAAACATTGGTCTTTATCGGCTCTTTACAATTGCGCTCACGTAAATGAGTACGGCTTTTATCGAGGTCTCATCGCAAGGTCACAGGCGGTAGTTGCTCTGACGATATTGTTTGGATGACTGCAGACGAGGAGGAGAATCACATTGGCTGCTCCTGCTAACACCCCACCTGGACCCTAAGTCAAGAAAGTTTGTTGAGGTTGACGCAGCACGTGCAAGATTGCCGATGGTGACCGCGCTATCGCATCGTACCCGCGAGCTTCGACGGTCCTTTCTGGTGCACCTGCACAGGCTCCTGTTGAGGACGTTGACCACGGACGTTTCTCCACGTCAGCTTCTCTCTGTCGCAGCTAACCCTCATTCCATTCCTTTGAGCACGACGACGCAAAGCGTACTCATGGGCAAAACATGCAGCGTCAGGCAGTGCCTCCTGATCCAGTCCCACGCTCCATTTGTTGGAACTGGTATGGAGGGCCGCGCAGCCTGCAGATCTGGCGAGCTTATTTTGCGCAGAGTTTTGCCAGGCGAGGTCACTGGAGGTTGATGCAGCCTCACGTTGTCGTCTACTCAGATGAGTCATCATGGCCTCAGCGCTACGCATCTTCCTAAGTACGAGCGCTCCAACCAGTCCACTTGTGGTCAACAATCGTCCAATCGTCACCAGAGGGTCAGAAGGTCGAGAAAGGGCCAGCAATTGTATGCAGCGACGGTCCATCTGTTGACCACCTCGAGCTGGCACTTTGGTGCAAACTACTGTTGCTTACATGCCATGGAAGCGCTACAACCACGAGGGACGGTATTACCGTCCGAGCGTAAGCTGTTCAGGAAGATCTTCTGACTCCGTTAACACTTCCCGCCACGAGATTGATGCTCGTGGCCACCAAGCTTGCGCTGAGGAGATCACCCGAGCGATTCCAAACCTTGGTGAGGCATGCTCGCAAACCTCGACGATGACGGTATCATCCGCATCGGCGCTGAGGTTGGCCCTGGCGATATTCTGGTTGGTAAGGTCACTCCTAAGGGTGAGACTGCTCTGACCGCAGAAGAGCGCCTGCTTCGTGCAATCTTCGGTAAAGGACACGACGCCCGCGATACTTTCAAGATGCCACACGGCCTTATGGGCGTGTTGTTGACGTTGTCCGCTTCAGCCGTGAGGCTGGAGACGACCTGCCTCCAGGAGTAAACGACCTGGTCCGCGTCTTTGTTGCTCAGCGCAGAAAGATTCAGCAGGGCGATAAGATCGCTGGTCGTCACGGTAACAAGGGTGTTATTTGTAAGGTTCTCCCTGTTGAGGACATGCCTTACATGGCAGACGGTACCCCAGTAGACGTTATTCTCGACCCACTGGGCGTTCCTTCCCGTATGAACGTTGGTCAGCTGCTTGAGTGCCACCTTGGTTGGGGCGCTGCACACGGTTGGGATGACGATGACGCAGATTCTAAGCGTTACGTTGAGGGCCCAATTCCTGTTGCAACACCACTCTTTGACGGTGCTACTGATGAGTCCGTTGCAGAGATTGTTCGCCGCACCAACATCAACATGATCAACAAGGCTCTCAAGGAGTACGGCGAGGACATGCGTGAGGAGTTTGTTCCACAGCTCAACGAGCGTGGTAAGACTACCTCTCACGATGGTCACCGGCGAGGCATCGTATTCAATTACCGTTGGTGTTTCTTACATTCTGAAGCTCGGCCACATGGTTGACGATAAGATCCACGCACGTTCAACTGGTCCTTACTCTCTTGTTACCCAGCAGCCTCTGGGTGGTAAGGCACAGTTCGGCGGTCAGCGCTTTGGTGAGATGGAGGTTTGGGCACTGTATGCATACGGTGCTGCTAACGTCCTCCAGGAGATCCTCACCGTTAAGTCTGACGATACCAACGGCCGTGTTAAGACCTACGAGTCCATTGTTAGCGAGAACATCCCCACTGCAGGAATTCCTGAGTCCTTCTGTTCTGGTCAAAGAGATTCGCCCTGCAGCACTTGACATTGAGCCAATCTCCCATCGCAAGCGTGCAACATACCGCAAAGGTCAACAGATCCCGAGGAGAAGAACGCTGTTGAGATCCTCAACGACCTTTGGCTTCACTGAGGTAAACTGCCTGCGACCTGTCGCTAAGACGCTGAGGGTGCATCGCACTTGTAGGCGCGACGCGCACCACCGATATGAGGCAGCGACTGTGGCGGATTTCGACTCCACTCGAATTTGGATCTGCCAGCCCTCGCGTCTGCTGATGATATCCTCGCGGTTGGTCCTATGGCGAGGTAAAAGCTTTCTCCGAGACCATCAACCATCAGGTACTTTAAGCCAGAAAAGGACGGTCTTTTCTGCGAGAAGATCTTTGGACCCGTGGAGCTGGGAGTGCGCTGCGGTAAGTACACAAAGGCATTCGCTTCAAGGGGCGGCCGGCCTGCGAGCGCTGCGGTGTTGAAGCAATCAATCGCAAAGGTCTCGTCGTGACCGCATGGGTCACATCGAGCTGGCAGGTTCCTGTGTTTGCCACATATCTGCACTCTTAAGAGTCCAACCAGCTCTCCTCTGGCACGTCTTTCTTGACACTCAAGAGGCAAAGGATCTCGGAGAAAGTCCTCTACTTTTGCATCTTACGTAATCACCAGGTTATTAATTGAGGCACGTG
>BNJU01000965.1_pt1 | contig 63745 bp, 82 predicted proteins | sample 8539281 | NCBI WGS metagenome assembly BNJU01 (sample SAMD00202456, study PRJDB9452) | human saliva metagenome | isolation source: human saliva | place: Japan
ATAAAGAATGTGAAGATACAGCAGACAGAATATTAACAAACTTGGGAGAAGTATAGATTGAGGGAAAAATGAGTAAAATATTATTAGATAGCAGATATTAATAAAGCAAAGAAATAGCTAAATATTACAGTATAGCAGGGATAACAACAAATCCAAGTATACTATCTAAAATAGATAAACCCTTAGAAGAAAAGTTAGCAGAAATTAAAGAGTTTGCTTATGATAAGTATGAAATTCACCAAACGACTGAAAATTTCCACAAAAGATATTAGAAGAAGCTAAGACACTAAAAGCATATTTGGAGAAACATTTTTATAAAAATTCCAGTTACAAAGAAGGATTAGAAGCTATTAGACTTTGTGACAAAGAAGGTATTAATGTCATCAAACAGTGGTGTTATTCGCAATGCAAGCATTAGCGTAGGCAAAATGGTGAGTTATGTAGTCTGCTTATGTGAATAGATTAGAAAATATTGGACAAGATGAGAAGAAGTTATTAGAGATAAAAGAATTATTGAAAGATTACAAAACAGAAACATTAGCAAAGTTTTAAAAATGCCAAACACTCAAAAATATACTTTTTGCGGTGCAGAAGTGGGCAACAGTAGCGCCAGATGTATTAGAAAACAAGATGCATCCATATACTGATAAACAGTAATTGATTTTGAAAAGATTGGGAAAAGAAAGTTCAATAGTAGTAAAGTAGTAGATGATTGAGATCAAATAAACAACCCTTAGAACATAGTTTTACTGAGTTATTTATTATGTTCGGGTATTTATTGACTATCTCCCAAATTATATATATAATTATTATTGTATGTTTAAAATGACGTTCGATTTGAAATTTATTAGGATTACGCTATTGTTTTTCCGAATGATCAACTGGTTGATAAAATAAGGAGAAGTCTGCTAGGTTTTGTTTTTGATGTTGATGATACTTTGTATGAGCAACAGTTCCATTTTAGAGATGCGTATAATAAATTGTTTAAACACAAAGTTGATATTGAGAAGTTATATTGTTTAAGAGGTATTATAGTGAGATAAAATATGAAGATTCAAGAAACGGAAACATGACTGTAGATGAATACTGACATTTACCGAGTTAAACAAGGGCAAAAATGATTTTAAAGACATTATATTATGATGAAGAGGCACTAAATTTTCAAAAGAATATAGAAAAATCAAGGACGTTTAGAAATGACTGAGCAACAAAAGTATCTTAGATTATTCCTTGGAAATAATATTAAACTTGCAGTTATTACAAATGGAGCCTAGTGATCATCAATGGTCAAAGGTAAAGGTACTAGGTGTAGAAAAATTGACATCAAAGATAATATTATAGTTTCTATGACCTGGTATAAATAAAACCTGATAAAAGAATTTTGAACATGCAGAGAAAAATTAGATTTAAATAAAACAAGTTATTCTTCATAGGTGATTCATTAGAAAATGACGTGTTATAGGGCTAATAATGCTGACTGGAATATTATTTGGATAAACCGCTATAATCAAAAATTGCCAAAGATGTTAAAGTGTAGAGAAGAAGTTAAAATAATGAAGAATTATTTTTGGAACTTAAAAGATAGTTATGAAAAGTTTATAAAGTTTATGTAATTATAGTTTTATGATAAAATTATATTATAAATTAAAATTTGTTATTATTATAACCAAATACAAAGGAGACCATGAGTATGAAACTAGTACTATTTAATTTAAGAGAAGATGAAAAGTGCATTAAATAATTGGATTGCTTCACATCCCGAAGTGGAAGTTGATGTGTATTCAGAAGAGCTAACAGCTAGTAATAAACATTTATTAGAAGGTAAAGATGGTGTAGTTCTTGCCCAAAATAAACCTTTCGAAAAAGAAGTTTATGAATACGCAAAAGAGCAAGGGATAAAAGTATTTGCTACACGTTCTGCAGGATTTGACATTTATGATTTAGAATTAATGAAAGAATTGATATTAAAATGACTAATGTTCCTTCTTATTCTCCAAACGCAATCGCTGAGCATGTACTAACAACAGCTTTGAAGAATTAGTAGAAAATACTAATAAAATCCAAAGAAATGTAGAAAACACAATTTCACATGGAATCCTGGTATCTTATCAAGAGAACTAAGAACATTAACAGTAGGTGTAATAGGAACAGGTAGAATTGGAACACAAGCAGCTAAACTATTTAAGGCTTTAGGTTCAAAAGTACTAGGTTACGATATTTATCCTAATGATGCTGCTCGTGAAGTATTAGAATATGTTGACAACATTGATGATCTTATTACTCAATTCAGATATTATAACCATCCACATGCCAGCTATAAAAAGACTATAATCATATGGTAATGATGAATTTTATCAAAAATGAAAGATAACTTATCTTGTTAAATGTAGAAGAGGTATGTTAGTTGATACTAAAGCATTACTACGCGCACTTGATAGTGGGAAACCGTTAGGTGCGGGATTAGATGTTTATGAAAAATGAAGGCAAATATGTGCCTAAAAACTTGAAGATAAAGAATTTGATGATGAATTACTACAAACACTAATAGATCGTGATGATGTAATTATACACTTACATACAGCATTTTACACAGAAACAGCTATTCAGAACCTTGTTGAAGGTGGATTAGAAGCGGCTGTAGAAGTACTAAACAGAAACATCAGCTCAATGTAGTAAACTAGAATAACCAATACCCTAGAACAATTGTTTTAGGGTATTTTAATTTTTATATCATTGACATATGTAAACTAGAAAAGTAGTATACTTATTTATGTAGAGATTACAGATGTAAACAAAACATATGATAATTAAAATTAATGAGGTGAAATTTATGAATAAAAAGAAGTGTACTAATAGATGGAATGAGTTGTGCATCTTGCGCAGCGCATGTTGAAGAAAGTGTTAAAAAGTTTAGAAGGTGTCAGTGATGTTAGTGTAAAACTTAGCAACAGAAAAAACTTACTTTTAACAAGAGATTCCAATGTGAGCAGGAAGATATAATAAATGCTGTAGAAAAAGCAGGTTATGGACTTAGCTTAGTTAAGCGCATTGAAGAAAAACTTTCATAATTGAAGGAATGAGCTGTGCATCATGTGCAAATAGTATTGAAGATGCAATTTCATCACTAGACGGTGTAGAAGAAGTAACAGCAATTTGACAACCGAAAAATGTTTGTTAGATTTTGATAAAAATGTACCAAGTGTAGGACAAATTGAGCAAAAGAAGTGGATAAAGCTGGTTATAAAGCTAAATTAATATTGATAAAAGTATAGATAACCAAGTAGATAAAAAGAAAACAAAATCGATAATGTATGGAAAAGATATTTCTGATATTTTACTATACCCGCACTATATATTGCGTATGGCAGATATGAGTTTTGGCACTGGATACCAAGTATCCTGACACCAATGCAAAGTCCTAGATTATACTCAACAGTGCAGTTAATATTTAGTATTACCGGTATATATTTAGGAAGACAGTTTTTCATAGTAGGAACAAAATCTTTTATTTAGAAGAAGACCAAATATGGATACACTTGGCACATCTTGGTACTGGAGCAGATTTTATATAGCTTATACCTACTATCTTAGCTTATTTAGGTGATAAACATGCGCGATGAATCCATATTATGAATCTGCTGGTTATACCTTTACTAATAACTTTAGGTAAATATTTTGAAGCTGTATCAAAAGGTCGTACAACTGATGCAATAAGTAAACTAATAAATCTTGCACCAAAAACAGCAAACATTATCAAAGACGAGTGTTGAATCATCAGTAAACGTAGAAGAAATAGTTGTGGGTGATGTATTATTATGGGTCGTCCGGGAGAAAAATACCTTTAGATGGTGTTGTAATGAAGTGGTACTCATCAGTTGATGAATCAATGTTAACAGGTGAAAAGTCTACCGGTAGAAAAAGTGTAGACAGTAAAGTAGTGAGGTGCTAGTCTAAATAAAACAGGTGTCTTTAAAATGAAAGTTACTAGAGTAGGTGAAGATACTACTTTATCTCCAAATAATAAAACCAGTAGAAGATGCTCAAAGCTCTAAAGCACCAATAGCAAAATTAGCTGATAAACATATCAGGTGTATTCGTGCCTATCATTATTACTTTGGCTTTAGTAGCCGGAGGAGTATGGTATTTTTGTTGGAGGAGAAACATGGATCTTTTCTCTTACAATTATAATTTCAGTTCTTGTTATAGCTTGTCCATGTGCTTTTAGGTCTTGCTACACCAACAGCTATTATGGTTGGGACAGGTAAAAAGGTGCAGAAAATGGTATTTTAATAAAAAGTCTCGAAGCTCTACAAATAACTAAAGAAGTAGATACAGTAGTATTTGACAAAACTGGAACATTAACAGAAGGATAAACTTGCTGTAACTAATGTATTAACATATAATAACTATACTGAAGAAGAAATTTTACAGATGGTCGCAAGTGTTGAATATCTTTCTGAACATCCACTAGGTTTAGCAATAGTAGAGAAGCTAAAAATAGAAATCTTGAAATTTTTAAAGTAAAGATTTTAATTCTCTAGTAGGTTTAGGTGTAGGTGCAGTAGTAAATAATAAAAATATCCTAATTGGTAATAAAAACTAATGTTAAATAATAATGTTATATTGCAGATAATATAATAATGCTGAAAAATATGCTTCTGAAGGTAAAACACCTTTATACATTGCAATAGATAATGTGCTTTCTGGAATTATTGCTGTAGCTGATCAAGTTAAAGATAGTAGTGCAAAAACAGTAGAGACAGTTGCATAAACTAGGTATGAAGTAGTAATGTTAACTGGTGATAATGCAAAAACAGCACAAGCAATAGCTAAAGAATTATCAATAGATAAAGTTATAAGTGAAGTATTACCAGAAGATAAAGCAAATGAAATATTACAAGAATCAGGAAGAAAAAGTTGCTATGGTAGGAGATGGAATCAATGATGCTCCAGCCTTAGTTCAAGCTGATGTAGGATTAGCCATTGGTACGGGTACAGATGTAGCTATAGATGCTGTCAGATGTAGTACTGATTAAATCAGATTTAACACTGTTGTTAATGTGATAAACTTAAGTAGAAAAACAATAAGGAATATAAAAGAAAACTTATTCTGAGCGTTTTTTCTACAATGTAATAGGTATTCCTTTTGCAATGGGTATTGTGTATCTATTTTGGAGGTCCTTTATTAAATCCTATGTTAGCAGGGCAGCAATGAGTTTTAGCTCAGTATCAGTAGTATTAAATGCGTTAAGATTAAAAAGAATAAAATTAAATTAATAAGAAAGAAGGAATAATCATGAAAAATACTTATAATATCGAAGGTGTAAAATGTGGTGGCTGTGTAGCTACTGTTGAAAGATAAATTATCTAAATTAGAAAATGTTGATAGTGTTGAAGTTAATATCCAAGAAAAACTTTAACTGTTGAAGGTGATGTAGCTAAAGAGTCACTTCAAGCAGCTTTATCTGACACAAAAATTTAAAATAAATTAATATAAGGAGTTCAGTTAATTTCACAATTAACTGAACTCTTTTTTATTTATAACCATATAGGCATGAGAATTAACCACATATACATTTGTTGTAGATTTTTACAATTTAATTATATAAAATATAAGTAACAAAAAGAGAAAAGGTGGTGATAAATTATGAAAGTAGAATTAAATATTGATGAAAAAGTTTAAAAGAAATATTAGTAACAATATCAACGGATAAGATAAATGATGAAGTTCAAGAGTTGGTAAATTATATAGAATATAAAAGAAGATTATTTAGTTGGAATAGCTGATGATCAAGTTTGTGTATTAGATATTTCGGATATAATAAGAGTCTTTGTAGAAGATAGGAAAGTTTTTGTAGTTACAACAAAAAGGAAAGTTTGTCGTAAGAAAGAAATTGTATGAAATGAATAACTTATTAACTAAAGATTTTGTAAAAAAATATCACAAAGTGAGATAGCTAATATTAAATTTATTAAAAATTTGGATTTAAGTATTAGAGGAACAATAGTTATAGTTTATAAAAATTCAGATATTAGTTATGTATCTCGCAGATTGTTAAAAAGATTTTTAAAACTAAACTTTGGCTTATAGGAGGAAAGAAAAATGAGAACATTTCAAAAAAATTAGTTATATATATGTTGTTAGGTATTGGTGCAGGTAATCTACTTAATTTAATATTTAGTATGGCTTACGGAGAATTCTCCAGGAAAACCAATATTTATTGAAAGTTTTAGTAGCGTGAATACAGCTGTACTAGTTGAGACGATTGTATTTGCTATTTTAGGGTTACTACAAGGTTTAGCAAGTAATATATTCCAAAAGTAAGCTTTAATGATAATATTAAAAATAACTTTTATTGCTCATTATTGCTTAATACTTTTTACCGCTGGTACTAGCAGGTTACTATTTAAAATGGTTTAAGCAGCTTTTACAGCATTTTTTATCAATGATTCTACTTGCTAGTATAATATATGTAGTAATAGGTGTAGTAAAGTATTTTAGTATAAGAAAAAGTATAAGAGAAATAAATGAGAAATTACTAAATTATAAATATTAAAAAAAGGTCTGACAATGTCAGACCTTTTAATAATTTTAATCAAATATTATTTTTTTAATAAATCACGGATTTCTTTTAAGAAGTTCTTCTTTAGAATCAACTTCAACTGTTTCTTCAGCTTCTTCTTCTTTAGACATTTTGTCTTTTAGCAGTGTTAATAGCTTTAACAAAGATAAAGATAGCAAATGCAGTGATTAAGAAGTCAATACTAACTTGGATGAAGTTACCGTACTTGATACCTTCCCAAGCTAAAGTTAGTGAAATCTGGCTTAGATGGGAATACAAGAGCGATAATTGGCATCATAATGTCAGTTACTAATGAACTAACGATTTTTACCAAACGCAGCCCCTGATAATAACCCCAACTGCTAAATCAAGAACATTTCCTCTAAAAGCAAATTTTTTTAAATTCGTTTAACATAATACTTTTTTTCTCCTTTTTAATTTTTTTATTTTTACTTTGAGTATAATATAGTATATTGCAAATAAAAATCAAGAGGAAAGCTCAAATTTTTTAAAAATTTCAAAAGAAAAACGTATTCCATGATAATTCTTTTTATTTAGCCATTTAATAGCACTTTTAGTGATGTTTTTTTATACAAGTTAAATTAAGATTTTTTTAGAAAAAGAAACAATTAAATTACTAAATTTAACTGTTTCTTTTCGTGGTATTTTTAAAAATTAAAGTTCTTCTTTTTTTCAACTTTATCTTTTTTTAAAAAAATTTGTTTAATAATTTAGAAGCTTTTTTTCTTTATTTTTCTTCTACTTTTTTTCTACAAAGTTTTCTTTTCGCTTATCACTTTTTCGCTTTGAAGTTTGTAACATTAGATTTCATATTGTCTACAGAACTTTGTAATCCATTAATTGAATTAGCCAATCCTTCAGCAGAATTAAATAATGGATCTAATTTTTTTCAGATTTAACTTGAAGATCTTCAGCAAGAATATTAGTGTTTTGAAGTAAAATATTAGTTTCTAACATAATAGGTTCTAAATTTCCTTCAACTTTTTAATAGTTTCGTTTTAAATCTTGAGCAAGTTTTAATGCGTCTTCAGCGATATCTGTAACATCTTCTACGCATTCAGTTGCAGCAGCAAGAGATTTTTCTTACAGTACCCTAAAGTTCTAGCAGCACTTACACAGGCGATTAATACACCTAATCCTGCAAGAAAAAAATTCCAGCATAAGCCAATATTTGCCAATTAATATCTAGCATTTTTTTATTTCCTCCTTAAAAATTCTTCCTTTATTTTATTTAATATTTGTACAATTATTTATTTGAGTTTTGTTCCACAAATTTATTACAAAGTTTATTGATATTTCCAGCTCCCATGAACAGTATAACACTATTATCGAAGTTTAATTTATCAAAGTTTTCTTCACCATAGATAATTTCTGAACCTGGTGTAACTTTTTGTAAATCTTCAATACCAACAATTTTTCTCTTTCTCACGAACTGAAGCGAAAAATAGGGCATAGGAATACCTTATCTGCAGTTAGTAAGCTTTCAGCAAACTCATTTAAGAATTTAGCTGTACGTGTATATGTGTGTGGTTGGAATATTGCAATAATTTGTTTGTCGCTATATTTTTCTACGCGCACTATCGATTGTTGCTTTTAATTTCACTTGGGTGATGAGCATAGTCATCAACAACAACATTAGTTCCAACTTTGTGCTCAGTAAATCTTCTTTCAGCATGGTGATATGAACCAAGTGATTGTTGGATTTCATCAGTACTTAGACCACAAATATCAGCTAATGCGATTGCAGATGTAGCATTTGAAATATCATGTAGTCCAAAAACAGCCATAGTAAATGTTCCTAATAATTCAGAGTTTTTTTATAAACATCAAATTCACTATTTTTCTGAAGTAGTTTTTACATTTTTTTATTTGATAATCATTACCTTCATTAAATCCATATGTAACAACTTTTGCTGTACTAGGTTTTTAATTGAGAAGCAAGGCGGTCATCCCCACAAACTAACAACAGTATCTTTAACTTGGTTAACAAAAGCTTTTGGAAAGCATCGAACATATCATGTTCATCGTTAAAGTAATCAGGGTGGTCAAAGTCAATATTAGTTACTATCGCATACTTTGGGTGGTAAGCTAAAAAGTGACGATAATACTCACATGCTTCCGCAACAATGTAGTCAGAATTTTTTTCACCATGACCTGTACCATCACCAATAAGGTAAGATGTTACGAAGTTATGTTTGAAGATATTACTAACCATTGTTGATGTAGTAGTTTTACCATGTGCACCAGTTACCGCGATAGATGGGATTTCATCTAATAATTTCCCTAAAAATTGTGCGTAAGTATAGATTTTTAGACCTAAGTCTTTTGCTGCACGGTATTCGATATGTGTTTCATCGAAGGCATTTCCTAAAATAACCTCAAAGCCTTCTTTAATATTTTCAACGTTATACCCATACATAGGGATATTACGTTGCTCTAATTTTTCTTGTGTAAAAAAATAGGTTTCTTCATCAGATCCTTGTACTTCATGCCCCATATCATAAGCAATTTGAGCAAGAGAACTCATTCCAGATCCTTTAATACCTATAAAATGATATTTACTCATTGTAATTCTCCCTAAAATGTGTTTATTCTTAAAATTTTTTATTAAAAATTTATAAGCACTTCAATTTTACATTAAAATGCGCAAAAATTCAATTGATAAATTTTATAAACGTTGTTTTTTTAATGTATTATTTTTATAAAAATAGTATTAAATAAAAAAGAGAATTTCTAACAAAAAAATTTACTTGAAAAAAATTTATATAGTATAATTAGTAAGGAAAAGAATGAATAGGAGATTTTTAATGAGAAAAGTATTACGCGGTAAAAAGGTAGGAAAGCAGGAGTGTACCTAACTTTGGCCTGAGTGCCAAAAACAAGTCATAGGCTATAAAGGAGCGATATACAAAAGTTTTTGATAACATGGAGGATGCCTATGGTTTTTTAAATAATAATAAATTTAGAAAGAAAAAAATATAGAAAGTGTAGATGGTGTTTATGCATATATTGATGGTAGTTTTGACAGAGCATACAAAAATATATGGATCGGGAGTAGTCATAGTTGATGGTGAAAACAAATATCAATTTAAAGCATGCTGGAAATAAAGAAGAATATGCAGAATTACATAATGTTGCTGGAGAAATAGAAGCAGCTAAATTTGTTATGTGGTACGCAGTAGATAAAAAGATTCCTGAAATAACAATTTTCTATGATTATGAAGGTATAGAGTCTTGGGTGACAGGGGAATGGAAGGCAAATTTAAATTATACAAAAAGATTATGTTGAGTTCGCTCGTAAGGCGTCAGCAAAAAGTAAAAATTAAATTTTATAAAAGTTAAGGCACACACAGGTGTTGAATTAAATGAATTAGTAGATAGTCTAGCAAAAGAGGCGATTGAGGAATTTAAGGAAAATGCATATAAAAAAAATATTTATAGACAAGAGGTTTAATACCTCTTTTTATAAATTAATTTAGTAAAGAAGGTGAAACAATGAATAATGAAGTCAGTAATAGTGATATTATGAAAAAAATTGGTAGTATTATTTATAAAGATAAAGTAAGAATATTAATTGCTTTAATAGCCTCAATAGCTTCATATTACTTTACCCTATATCCTTCTGATAGATTAAGTTTTATTGTTGACGGAATAGCAAATAGGAAATAGATTTTTAATGGTGTTGTAAATGAAATCACCAAAAATTATTATTGTGGGGATAGCTTTATATATAGTCTATTATTTTAAAGAATATTATACTTTTATTGGTTATGATAAGGTTATTAAAGATTTAACATATGAACTTCAAAATGATATTTATAGACATACCCCTGTGTTTTTTCAGTAGATTCAGTATAGGGAGAAGTTATGAGTAGATCAACTAATGACATCTCAAACTATATAGCCCAAGCTTTTTGGTTATGGTGTCTTACTAGTTTTTCGATGGTATAATTTATAATATTTTTTTATAAGTGTTCTGATTTTTAAATAAGTCTAATCTAATATATCTTTTTATTAATTCATATACCACTAGTAATCCAAACAATCTATTTGGTAAGTAGACGAGGTATACAAGAAAAAAATATTATAATAAAATGGCAAAAAAACAATGGATCAAATAACTGAAGAAACATTAGAAAATGTTAAGGGTATTCGTGTTATTCGAGCTTATAGCTTTATTAGATAAGGTGCGTAATAGTTTCGTAGAAAAACTAAGAAGTTATTCAAAAAGCAATGAAAAAAATATGAAGAAGACATTAATATATCAACCTTTAAATACTATTTCAGCGGCGATCAGTTATGTCTTAGCAGTAGCATGTGGTTTTTATTTTATTAATTCAGGTATGATGACAATAGGTGAGTTAATATCTGTATGCGTAGTAATAGGTATGCTGCAATGGCCATATATAGCAATTTCTGAATTAGTAATAATTATTATTGAAATTCGTCAAGCGACAAAAAGAGTTTTAGAAATATCAGATAGAAAACCAGAAGTTAATAATGATTTAGCTGAATATGATTTTCGAATTTAATGATAGTATCGAGTTTAAAAATTTTAACTTCTATACGATGATAAAAATGTATTAGAAAATATTAATTTTAAAAATTAATAAAGGTGAGACGATAGGAATAGTAGGTAAAACTGGGAGTGGTAAAAACAACATTAATAAAACAATTATTGAGACTTTATCCAGTCGAAAAGAGAAACCTTATTGTTAGATAATCAGGGTATAGAAAAAAATACTATGATTATTCTGTCAGAGAAAAAAATGGGTTATGCACCGCAAGAATATCAATTATTCTCTAAAACTATTAAAGAAAATATCTTATTTTATCGCGAAAAACTTAGAGAATAACTTTAGAACAAGCCTTTAATATTATCAGATATAAAAAAAGATATAGAAAATTTCAAAGATGGAATAAATACTCTAGTAGGGGAAAATGGAATTTCACTTTCTGGGGGTCAAAAAGCAAAGGTTAGGTATAGCTAGGGCAATTTTAGCTAATCCAGACATCTTAATTTTTAGATGATAGTCTAAGCGCTGTAGATGCTAATACAGAAAAAAACAATAATTGAAAATATTAAGAATCATAGGCAAGGAAGACAAATATTATAGTTTCGCATAGAATTTCAGCAGTTCGTCATGCGGATAAAATATTAGTATTAGAAAATGGTGAAGTCTTAAGTGAGGGAAGCCATGAGGAACTCTTAGATAAATGTACGTGGTATAGAGAGTTAGATGAATATCAAAATAAGGAGGTAGAACAATATGAAGACTAAAAATCCATTATTACAATTTCTACCTTACATAAAAAAATTCAAAAAAAGAATATATACTAGGGACAGTATTTTCTGTGTTAAATGTCGCATTAGGTGTTCTTGGTGTATATGTTCTATCGAAAGTTTTTGACGGAATCGAGGGAAGTGTCACTAGACAAATAGTTCTCAAGTCTTTAACTATTGCATTAGGTTATGGCTTAATTTTTACTTTGTTCAGGTATTTCGAATTATATTAGAAATATATATTTAGTAAAAGGTGCTAATGAAATATATGTTCGCATTCAGATGCAAGTGTATGATCATATCCAAAGCTTACCGATAAGATATTTTTGATAATATCCCAGCAGGTTCCGTAGTTTCAAGAATAACAAGTGATGTTAATCAGATTAGAACATTTTTGTATCAAGTTTTATTCAAATAATGATAATAACATTAAAAATCCTATTTTTCTTACGTAGTGTTATTTTTATGTAGATTATAGATTTGCATTATTTATGCTGTTGTTATTACCTATAATGTATTTTTGTTTTAAAAATCTACAATAAACTGACTATTGATAGTATAAAAAGGCTATAGACGTAAAATTCTCAGAAAGCAACGGAATAATAAATGAAAATTATCAAAATTTAGAAGTAATAAAAGCATTCAACAGAGAAAAAGGCAAGTATTGCAGATTGGAATAAGCATAATATTGAGCGTTATGTCTATTGGAAGAAACTAAATCAAGTAGATAGCTTACTACTTCATAATATTACAGGGAGTTTTTAGAGTTATCTTATTTATCGGAATAGTTTATTACTACGCATATTCAAGTTTTAATAACAATATTTTTGGAGTTACACTAGGTATGGTTTATTTATTTATAAACTATACTACAGATATAATCTATAGAATAGCAGACTTCACTATGGGGATTTCAACATATGTTAGGGCAGTAGGGGCAGCGAATAATATTCAAGAAATTCTTAAATTAGAAGTTGAAAAAGACATTGATATGCAAAAGAACTGAAGATTTCCGAGGAAATATTGAATTTAAGAACTTATATTTTGCGTATAATGAAGATGACTATGTTTTTAAAAGATATAAATTTAGAAATAAAAAGAAAAATCAAACAGTTGCTTTTGTAGGTCATACAGGAAGCGGTAAAAGTACAATAATGAATTTGGTAGTTAAGTTTTATGAACCGAATAAAGGCGTGTTGAAGATTGGTGGAAAAGATATTTCTGAATATAGTAGAAAATACCTTAGGGAAAATATAGCAATTGTGCTTCAAGATTCATTTTTATTCGAAGGAACTTTATTAGAAAATATAACAACTTCAGGTGATAAACAATTAGCCAAAAAAGCATTGATTCAAGTCGGGGGAGAGTTTATTTTAGAAAATCACTCTTTAGAGTCTAAAGTTGAAGTAGGAGGTAGTAATTTTTCTACAGGTGAAAAACAACTTATTTGTCTGGCAAGAGCACTAGCAAAAAATCCTAAAATACTAATACTAGATGAGTCTACAGCTAATATAGATAGTGAGACTGAACAAAGTGTAGGAAAAGCTATAACAGAGCTGAAACAAGGAAGAACAACCTTAATAATTGCTCATAGATTATCAACAATAAAAAATGCAGATAATATCTTTGTTTTTAAATAAAGGTGTCGTTGTCGAAAGTGGCAATCATGAACAGTTATTACAAAAAAATGGAGCATATAAGAAAAATGTATGAGACCCAAATAAAGGGATAAAAAAATAGGATTTAAGAAAATTCTTAAATCCTATTTTTATATTAGTTTTTGAAGACAAATTCGTATGCTAAATCGATACTCTTGAATGAAACCATAACAGTTTCATAGCCTAATGGTTTGATTAGGGCACCTACTGCATTAGCTACTTTTTTTCGCAAACTTCTACAGGGCGTTCTACCCAACCGATTTCAATGTTAGCACGGCTAATTTCTTCACCATCTAAGATTGCAACACTTTCAACTAAGTCAAGTGTGAATGCTTCTCTTGGACGCTCGATAATTCCAGCGATTGTGTCGAAAAAGTTCAGCACTTACTTTTTTTAAGTCTTCTTTCTTGATTCCTCTAGCAACTATTCTTGGCATAATTGACCTCCAAATTTTGAATTCGTTTTTCTTTTATTATATCACAATTAGAAAAAAATATTTCTTTAAAAAAATTAATAAAAAAATTACAAATAAAGTTAAACAAAATAAGCAAATTTTTTTAATTATATCTATAAGTTCTTTTAAATATAAGATTGTTAAGGGTACAGGGAGTTTTTTTAATATATAAAAAGTATTTTTTCTTATTTCAGTTTTAAATATTATCAATTATATTAATAATGTGGTAATATAGATATAGAAAGATAAATATAAAACATATTATAAAAAGGGGAAATTTTTATTAAACTTTTATATAAAAATACTATTCACTTAGTATAGTAATTGTTATTTGTATTTTAATATTTTTATTTTTCGAATCAACCAGGAGAGGATTCCTCAAAAATATCTGATAATTTATTTATAAGAAAATTAGGGCATTTTTAGTGAATATGCTATATTGGGATTTTTGGAGTTTTATATACTTTTGCAAATTTATTAATAAAGGATATAAATAATAATAAAAACAATAAGAGTATCTATAGCTAGTTTAATATTTTCGATGTTTTATGCGATAACTGATGAAATTCATCAGTTATTTGTTCCAGGACGTGATGGGAATATTAAGGATGTGGCGTTAGATACATGTGGAGCCTTTTTGGGATATTGGTAGTAAATATATTATTCACCTATTTTTGTAACTAAAAAAAGTGAAAAAAATCATAGTTTGTAGTTGTATTTTTTTGTAAAAGTTATAAAATAGTTATTTAGATAATAAATTAAAAAAGGAGGAGTTATCAATGCTGAAAAGCACTTATAATTGAAGATGATAAATTTTTAGCAGCTTTCGCTAAAAAGCAAACTATTTCAGAGAAATTTGATGCTGATGTTTGTTATGATGGACTAGATGGAATAAAACTTGTGGATGAGAATGTGATGACTTTATTATTGCTGATAGCATTTTTACCAGGTAAAAGTGGAATAGATGTATTAGATTATGCACGTGAAATAAGAGAACAGAAGACACCAGTTATCATTCTTACTATTGCGGAATCAACTGAAGAAAAAGCAAGAGTTATGAAACATAGAGTGACTGAATATCTTCCTAGAACAGCAGATGCTTCTATTGTTAACAACAATGTCGAACTTGCTACAAAGAGAGAGCAACTTAAAAGAAGAGAATGAAGTTTCTTATAAAGAACTTGTTTTTAGACTTAAAAAAATGAGTTAGTAAAAACTGATACAAAAACATTAGATACAATCAAAGGTAAATATTTAGAACTATTATCTTTCTTTGTAATTAATAATAATATTGTTTTTAGAAAAAGAAGAAATATTTGACCGCGTTTGGGGTGTTGATTCTGAAACAACAATTAACGCGATTGAAGTATATATTTCAGGATTACGTAAAAGAGCTTAGAAAAAAATTGGATACGATAAAAATCTAAGAACTGTTCGTGGTGTTGGATATACTTTTGAATAGGTACAGTTATGGAATTTAATTATCCTATTGATTATTCATTATATAATGTAGATGAAATTACTATCATTATAAAATTTTTTTAGATATGATAGAGGAATGTTATACACAAGGTGTTGACCTTGCAGATTATAAAGAGTGCTATAAAGAATTTAAATCAATTGTGCGCTCAAAATCTGAAGAAAAATAATTTATATCGTGATTTTTAAAGAAATTACGGGATATGATGGATATCAAACAACGAAAGAAATGAAAAGCGAAAAAAACAAGAATCAAGCTATAGACTTGGTTCTTGTTTTTTTATTTAAAAAATATAATTAACTAATCATTAAAGTCGATAAAACCATAATGAAATTTAGTATTTTTTTCTTATAATTCTTTTTGAAAATTATATTTTTCAAAAATATTATCTCTAAAATGTGCTTTAACTATAATTTTATTTTTAGCCACTCGTCTAGCTTCTTCTAAAAAACTTTAGTAGGAAAAATTATAATCAGCTAGGGGTTCGATACCAGATAAATTCATAGACTCTTTAATATTATGAGAAAACATTGGATCGAAATAAATAATATCAAATGATTTATCTTCGCACTTTTTAAATACTCTAAGCAATCAATATTATGAGTAGTTATAGATCTCATTGCGGATAAAAATTTTATTATCGCTAGCAATATAGTTTCTTAAACCATCGCTTACGATATAATGAATAATTTTATTTTTTTCAAGGGCAGTAACTTTTATTGCCATAGTAACTTAAGAGAATACTATCACTAGCAAGCCCCATAGTGCAATCTAAAACTGAAGAAGATTGTGGTATTAATTCTGTTAGAGGCTCGTTATCATTATTTTTTTAATTTTTAATGCAGTAGTATCGAGATGGAAGAATAATTCACTATTATCTTCAAAATAACTGATTTTATTTTTGTAAATTACTACAAGTCCATCAAAACTAGATAATAATTCTTTTATTGTCTTTTTATTTCTGTAGTAAAAATCTAATTCTAAATTTAAAAGCATGATTTTTTTGCTACTTCAATTAGTTCATCAGATGTTTTTTTACACTTGTTGTTACAATAATATTTTTAGTTAGCATGTTATAATACCTTTTTTCTGTAATTATGAAGTCAACTTTTTGATCGTGTTCTTCTGTAGGAATATTATCTTGAAGTAGTTGATCATAAGAAAGACCTATACTTACTTTTATAGTTATTTTGAGAAAAGTACTTTATCATAATATCCTTTACCATAACCTAAACGATATCCCTGTTTATTAAAAAAACTATAGATGGAGTTATTACTAAATCAACAGAACCGTTATAGAAATCATCACTTTCTGGTTCTAAAACGTTAAAAATGACCTGGTTTTAAACTATCCCATCTTGTGATATTAACTAATTTCATATCGCCATTTACTATTTTTTTGGGACGTAGATTTGTTTATTAGCTAGGTGCTTTTTTTATAAATATTTCTGTTGTTATTTCACTGCCGAATCCTACAAAAAAACAAAAATACGTTCTGCTTTATTGAATAAATCTAGTTCTTCTAATAAACTAAAGATTTTTATTTGAAGCTTCTATTCTATATTCCTCTGGTAGAGTATTTCTTTCTTTTATAAATTTTTTTCTTAGTTCCTTTTTTTCAAAGTATCACCTCATTATTATTATATCATAGTTATCATTTTATATACGAAAAGAAAAAAATAATCTAGATAAAGCTATGAAAATTAGTCTCTAACTTTCTATTTTTTTCATATAAACTTCTAAAATAGACATATTAAAATTTTGAAAAATACTACATAAAATAATAAAATTGTTCTAGAAAAAAATTACAGATTAAAATTAAGTAAGAAATATATAAGTTAACAATTGAAAATCTATAAATAATAATAATTTAATAAAGTAAAAAGGAAAAAAATAGAAATACAAACTAATAAAAGTATTCATTAGAAATTTTAATTATAATGAAATGTATTTGGATATATTCGTATGTTTAGATATTTTTTATGTTGTAGTATGTACAAGTATAATCAAAAATTTTAAGCTAGTTAAATGTGGACATAATAAGACTATTATATAGCAAATGTGTTTTCAATAATTTTCTTATATTTTCAAGGGATTATTAATGAAAATCTTTTTTTATAAAGCCAGAAATAATAAAGAGCAATATAATATAAAATTAAAAAAATAATTATCTAGTATTTAATGGAAATTATTTTTATAAATATGATATAATATAAAAGAAAATTTATGAGAAAGGATGCCGCTACATATAATGACAAATTCAAAAAGATATAAAAGATATATTAAGTAATGATGATGCAGGAACTAAAGAGTAGTAAAGCGCAGAGTTACGCTAGCTTATTAGAAAAAGTTAAGCAGCAATTTAAAGAAGATAAAAAAACCAACTACTACTAAACCAGTAGTTGAAGAAGAACAAGTACAAGCACAAGTAGAAGAACAAACGCAAGTAATAGATATTAAAGAAGTACAAGAAGCACATGAAGTAAAAAGATGTACAAGGACTTCCTGTAACTCAGGAGGTTGAAACAAAAAGAAGTTGATGTTGTTGAAGAACCCCAACAATTTGACACTAATGTTGTTGACCACCCTGACTATCAAGCTACAGTTGTCCTAAATCGTGAAGAATTAGACAAAGCTTTTAGAACAAGAAGGACTTACTGAAAAAGAAGAGGAAGTAATTCCACCCGTAGAAGCTGATAAAAGTAAAAGTAGTATTTGAAGTACATGGACTTAAAAAACGTATAGGGCTGAAAACAATAGTTGAGGATATTAGTTTTGATATGCATGAAGGTGAAATCATCGGACTATTAGGGCCTAACGGAAGTGGGAAAACAACAATCATGCGTATGATGGTTGGTCTTACTAAAAGCAACAAAAGGGAAGCTTATTGTTTCGAAAAACCAGTTGGTTTTGGGTAAAAACAGGTATGCTAAAAAGAAGTTGGATCAATGATAGAAACTCCAGAATTTTTATAACTATATGTCTGGTTGGTCAAACTTAAAACAATATGCTCGTGTATGTGGTAAAAAAGTTTCAAAATCTCGTATAAAAGAACTTGTTGAGTTTGTTGGACTTAGCAATGTAATTAATAATAAAGTTAAAACATATTCTTTAGGGATGCGTCAACGTCTAGGTTTAGCTCAAGCGTTACTAAATGATCCAAAAGTTTTAATTTTAGATGAACCTGTAAATGGACTAGACCCACAAGGGGTACAAGATTTCCGTAATAAATTAAAAGAAATTGCAAAATCAGGTGTATCAATCATAATTTCATCACATTTACTAGATGAGATTGAAAAAGTATGTGATAGAGTTATAGTTATTGAAAAATGGTAAGATTATCGCTGATGATAAACTAGCTAGCCTTAAAGGTGATAAAGTAGAAAGAACATTAGTAAGTACTTACGATAACGAGAGAGCAAGTTTCTTAATCCCTGAATTAGGTATTAATTATACTAGACAAGATGGAGCTTTCGTATTTGAAAATCTATCTCGTGAAGATAAATCAAGATTATTAACGTATTTAGTAACAAATAATATTGAATTAGATGTTGTACGTGTACTTAATACATCATTAGAGGATCGTTTCCTTGAAATTACTGGAAAGGGGAATAAATAATGAAATTGCTAATTAATGAATTTATAAAAGATTATAGAAAAAGTAACAACATGGATTTATATGTTAGTTACAATGGGATTAATTGGACTAGTTCAATATATTAATTCGTTAAATTTAGATAATGATGGATTTAGTAAAGCTGAATCGCTTGCAGATATCACAAATGGGAGCGACTGGAATAGCATCTATTTTTCGCTTTAATTATGCTAGCTAACAATTTATCTCAAGAATATTCAAAAAGGAACTATTAAATTTTTATATACTAAACCGGTATCACGTTCAGCGATATTAACAGCGAAAAATAGTTTTAGGATTTATTAACTATATAATCTTTTGCAGTTATAGGGACAGTATTTAAATATGTATTTACTAAACATAGTTCTAAATAAAGGTAGCTATGATTTAAGTTTACTAAATGAAAAATTAGCTGATGGCTACTTTTGGTCGTACTGTATATCAACAGTTGGCAATAGTGAATCTTACTGGTTTAGCTGTAATGATTTTTTATATAGCTATGGTAGTTCTTGTTTGTGTTGTATTTAAAAACACAAATATTATCATTAGTACTAGTAATGATTTCAGTATTTGGAGGTACAATAATTCAAGGATTAACAGTATTAATTGTCGATAAATTTGAATGGGTTAAGTATCATATGTTCAACGTTCCATTATTCCAATTGTTCTATGCAACTGAAGACAATAGATATTTAGTAAAAACACATTTAAGTTTGAAAATGCAAATAGTTTGTTAATAATGTTAATCGCTTATTCAGCAATATTCTTTATAGTTTCATATGTAATTAATTCACGTCGTGATATAACAATCGACTAAAATACTTAATATGTTAGGAGGTAGGTAAAATGAGAAGTTCATTAAAATAGAGCGTGTTAAAGATATTTTAGATTTAAATGGTAGTATTTTTAACTTATAAATATACAGATGAAGAAATTCGCCTTGACCTTGGTGAAGAACAGTTAAGTAGTATTTTTTTAGTAGATTTATAAAAAGAAATCTAGCACATGTAAAAGAGGAATTAAAAATGGTAAGCTTGTAAAAATGCCAGAGTGGTCTAGGAATTTCTTGCTTATTTATTCCAAGTGATAACGAAGAAGAATTTTACTTAATTACGCCATTTTTAGAATACTTTGTTCCAACAAAAGTTTTTCCAAGAATCACTAGTAAAATATGGAGCAAGTATTAAATGAGTTAGTTTGTGATATATATTCATCACTTCGATAACTCCAAGAAAAAAATTCAACTATTTAATAGAACTTTTAGCTGAAGATGAGAATGTAGACTTTTTAGATGCTATTGTTTTAATTGAAGATTCTAGTGTAAAAATGTTCGAAGAAATACAGCAAGAAAAAAAGTAACTATTTAAATAGTATTTTAGAAAGTGAAGTTAAATTCAAACGTGAAATTATTGAAGCTGTAATAGATGGAAACATTTCTAAAAGTAAATATGCTATTCGATCTTCGTCATAGAAATCACGGGGTTGAAGAAAAGTCACGTAGAAGAAGGTGTTAATGTAAGACGTAGAAAATCTTATAATATGAATGATCTTCTAAGATATTCTTTAGAACAACATAGTTCAGATTACTTAGGAATTGAAGAATTATGGGTAAGAATTAAAAACAAACTTGATAACTATGACTTATCAGAAGATGTAATTAGAAGTTACTGTCTACTAGTTGATAAAAATAAATATAAAGATAAACAAGCTGTTGTACGTAACTGTATCGCATATATAAATGATCGCATAGCTGAGAAAAATTAGTTTAGATAATGTTAGTGAATATCTAGGGGTTAATAAGAGTTATCTATCATCTATTTTTCAATAAAGATATGGGAATTAGTATCGTAGATTATATTCATGATAAACGTGTTTCAAATGCATGTTATCTATTAGCTAATACAGACTTTCTCTATCTCAGAAGTAGCTGATTATATCGGATACTTTTGATACAAGTTACTTCATCAGAATATTTAAAAACTATAATGAAAGTAACACCACTTAAATATAGAGAATCAGCAGCAAAATTAAGACATTAATTAAGATAATCTCCAGAACAAAGAGTTCTGGAGATTTTTTTATCAATTTAAAGTAAAATAATAGTAAATATTATAAAAATTTATGATATAATATAGTTACTTGATTATATTAGGAGATTGATTATGATATTTTGCATTAGATGTAGGGAATACAAATATAGTTTTTAGGTGTTTTTGGTGATGATTATAATATGATGCATTCTTGGAGAATAGCTACAGATAATACTAAAACCGAAGATGAATTATATGTAATTATACGTAATTTTTTTATTGATAAAAATTTAAAATTTGAGGACTTTTGATGGAGTAGTTATTGCTAGTGTAGTACCAAAAGATGATGTTTGCGTTGGAACTACTAAGTAAAAAAATACTTTAAAAAGAACCTATAATAGTTTCAACAGATATAAATACAGGAATAAAAGTACCTGCTCCTTATAGTAGTAAATTAGGATCAGACCGTATTGTTGATATAGTAGGAGCTAAGGTTAGTTCATACCTTCCTGCGATAGTAGTAGATTTTTGGAACTGCAACGACATTTGACTGTGTAGATGGCGACATGAATTATCGTGGTGGGATTATTTGTCCAGGGATGAATATAAGTGCAGAAGCACTTTATACACGTGCTGCCAAATTACCACGAGTGGAGATAGAGGCGGTATCAACATCGTTAGGTATGGATACTACAAACTCAAATGCAAGCTGGATTATTTTTATGGATTTTTTTAGGACAATTTGAAAAATATCATTAAACATCTAAAAGAAGAATTAGATGGTGAGTATAAAGTTGTTTTAACAGGTGGACTATCTAAATTCATAGGAAAAACATAGTGAGTATGTTGATGTTGTGGATGAAGAATTAACATTAAAAGGTATAATTGAATTATATAAAATGAATAGAGAAAAGTAATTTTTAACTATTATATATAGAATAAAAAGGATTTATTGTTTACAAAATAGACAATAAGTCCTTTTTTTATTTTTGGATAAACAACCTTTCGAATAGACAATTTTAATAAGAGGATGTATAATATAACATCGTAAGAAGTATAAACAATTATTATATATATTAATTAGTCGATAATTAATGTAGAAAGGATTTTTTTATTTAGATGAAAGATTATTTAATTAGAGGACTAGCCTTTTAATGATGAGATTAGATTTTTTTGTAACGAAAAACAACAGATTTAGTAGAAGAAATTAGACAAAGACATGATGCGTATCCAACAGCAATAGCAGCAGTTGGTCGTACTGCGACAGTAACAACTATGATGGGAGCTATGCTTAAAAGCGGAGATAGAATAGATGTTGCAGTTCGTGGAGACGGTCCAGTTGGAACAATTTATGCTTCATCAGATGAAATGGGTGAAACAACAGCCTACGCTAAAAATATGCAAGTTCATATCCCAAGTAATGCTCAAGGTAAGTTAGATGTAAAAGGAGTAGTTGGTGGAGGTAATATTACAGTAGTTAGAGATTTAGGTCTTAATGAAAAATATACAACAACATCACCAATAGTTTCTGGAGAAATAGCTGAAGACTTTACTTATTACTTTGCAGCAAGTGAACAAGTTCCATCTGCAGTGTCATTAGGGGTTTTAGTAGATACAGATAACTCTGTTATAGCAGCAGGAGGCTTTGTATTACAAGTATTACCAAATGCAACTGATGAAACAATAACAAAAATAGAAAAAGCGATAAGTAATATTAAACCAATTTCTACGCTTATTCATGAAGGGAAAACTCCTGAAGAAATAGCTAATATCTTATTTGGTGGAGAAGAAAAACTATAGAATATTACGTACTAATGATGTAGTATTCAAATGTACATGTTCAAAAGAGCGTTATGCAGATGCTTTTAGTCACTTTAGGAAGAGAAGAATTAGAAAGATTTAGCTAAACAAGAAACAACAGAATTAGTTTGTGCATTTTGTAAAGAGAAATATCAGTTTTCTCAAGCTGAAATTACTGATTTATTAGAAAACTTAAAATAATATTTAGAATATAGAGCCTTAATGAATAACATTTCATGGGGCTCTTGAATTTTCACTGAAAGTCTGGTATTATTAATAAAATTAATTAAATTTAACCGAGGAGAAGCTATGAAACTGTTAAGAGAAATGGTCGTTACAGATGGAAAAGTATATGACAATAACGTATTGAAAAGTCGATTCATTTTTTAAATCATCAAATTGATGCAACTTTAATGTTGGAAATGGCAAAAGTATTTTTATGAATATTTTTAAAGATGAAAAAAATTACGAAGATTTTAACTATTGAAGCAAGTGGAATCGCACCAGCAATAATGGTAGCTAATTTATTTAAAGTACCTATGGTTTTTTGCGAAAAAAAGTAAACCATCAACATTAAAAAGATAATGCAGTTTTTACTGCTCAGGTACATAGTTATACTAAAAATGTAACTAACACAATAGTAGTTTCAGAAAAAAATTTCATTAATGAAGAAGACAAAGTACTTATAATCGATGATTTCTTAGCTAATGGACAAGCAGTTTTAGGACTTATGGAAATAGTAAATCAAGCTAGAGCAACTACTGTAGGAGTAGGGATATTAGTTGAGAAAAAGCTTCCAAGATGGTAGAAAATTAATAGAAGATAAGCAAGTTAACATTTGTTCATTATGTAGAATAGCTTCACTAGAGAACAATGAGGTTAAATTTAATATAGCTGATGACGAAAAAAATAGAAAGGATAGAAATAAGATGTGGGAAAAATAAATTTCAAAAAGAAGGTTTAACATTTGATGATGTACTTTTAGTACCAGCTAAAAGTGATATATTACCAAAAAAAGTAGATTTAAAAGTTAGTTTAACAGAAAAAAACTTAACTTATCTATACCAGTTATTTCTGCTGCGATGGATACAGTAACTGAACATAAAAATGGCTATAGCGATGGCTAGAGAAGGTGGATTAGGAGTAATTCACAAAAATATGACTATCGAAGAACAAGCAGAACAAGTAATAAAAAGTTAAGCGTTCAGAAAGTGGAGTTATAACAGATCCTTTCTTCTTAACTCCAGATAGTAAAAGTATATGAAGCAGAAGAATTAATGCAACAATATAGAATATCAGGTGTACCTATCGTAAATAATCGTGAGGATATGAAAGTAGTAGGTATTATTACTAACCGTGATATGAGATTCTTAACAGATTTTTGATATTGTAATCAATGATGTTATGACAAAAGAACATTTAGTTACTGCTCCAGCAAATACTACATTAGAAGAAGCTAGTGTGATTTTTACGTGGGCACAAAATTGAAAAAAATTAATTTTTAACTGATGAAGCAGGAAAGATTAACTGGATTAATTACTATTAAAGATATCGAAAAAAATTAGCTAAATATCCTAACTCAGCAAAAAGATAGTAAAGGTAGATTATTAGTTGCAGCTTCTGTAGGTGTTACTAATGATATCGTAGATAGAGTTGATGCATTAGTAGAAGCAGGAGTAGATGCGGTTGTAGTTGATACTGCTCACGGTCACTCTAAAGGTGTATTAGATGCAGTTAAATCATTAAGAACTAACTACCCAGAATTAGATATTATTGCTGGTAACGTAGCTACAGCTGATGCAGCACGCGATTTATTCGAAGCAGGAGCAGATGTAGTTAAAGTTGGTATTGGACCAGGGATCAATCTGTACTACACGTGTAGTAGCAGGGGTAGGAGTTCCTCAAGTAACAGCTATTTATGACTGTGCAACAGTAGCACGTGAATTAGGTAAAAACTATTATTGCTGACGGTGGAATTAAATATACTGGTGATGTAGTAAAAAGCTATTGCAGCAGGAGGTCATGCAGTAATGTTAGGATCTATGCTTGCAGGTTGTGAAGAATCTCCAGGTGAATTAGAAATCTTCCAAGGTAGAACATTTAAAACTTATAGAGGTATGGGATCATTATCAGCAATGGAAAAAGGTTCAAAAGACCGTTACTTCCAAGAAGATGGTAAGAAATTAGTACCCAGAAGGTATCGAAGGACGTACACCATATAAAGGTGCAGCATCTGAAACTATTTACCAAATTATCGGTGGGTTACGTGCTGGAATGGGTTATACAGGATCTCATAACTTAGAAGAATTACGTGAAGAAGCTCAGTTTGTTCGTATGACTGGAGCAGGACTTATTGAATCTCACCCACATGATGTTCAAATCACAAAAGAAAGTCCAAACTATTCTAGATAATAAAACTATATAAGCAAAGTGAGATAATGTATATTTTTAAAACATTATCTCATTTTTTTAAAAGGAGGGGAAAATTATGGAACTAATATCGCTTTATTTTCCTATGTACATATTATTTTTCATTTTTATTAATGATTGTTTTTCAAATAATAGGGAAGAATGGTGCTTTAGCTTTTATACCGATATATAGTATGTACATAGCACTAAAATTTTTAAAAGGAAGAATTTATTATAGAAATTGGGGAATGTTTTACGTAATTGGAACTATTCTAGTAATACCCGTAACATATATAATAGTTGTCATTATTACTGAATATCATAAATCTCAAAGTGTTCAATATAGTTCAAATCCTTGGGCTGGGTTTGGTGAATTTATGACAGGAATATTTTTTTATGTTCTTCTTTATTAATCTTATTTTAATAATTGGAAATATGCTAGTGTATTTACCAATAATTAAAGATAGACTTTGGGTATGTGTATTATTTGTTATTTGGAATATATATTATCTATTTCAAATTCGTTATTTATATGGTAATTGGCCAGGTAACTTTTTTAGTGATTTTATATAATATACGGTATAAACTGCGTTTTGAATTTATTTTTATATTTTTATATCGCAAATGTATATAAGAAATTGCAGTTAGAGAATAAAACAATAGTTTCTGAAATAGATTATGATAAATATCCTAGACTCTGAAATTAAAAAGAATGATACGAAGTAGAAACTATAATTTATTTGAAAAAAATAATAAATAACTAAAAGAGTTTATAATTTTAAGGGAGGTGCGAATTGTGGAATATATGTTACCTTATATAATTTCATACATACTATTTTTCAATTTTTGTTAATGTATGTTTTTAAAAATAATTGGGATAAATAGTATTTTTAGCATTTATACCGTTATATAGTATGTATAAAGTGTTTGATTTTTTATAAAGGAAGAATATTTTATAGAGATTGGGGAATCTTATATGTAGTTGGAATTATTTTGGTTATTCCAGTAATATTTATATTTACCATCTTAACAACCGAATATAAAAAAATCTTATAGTGTAGCCTACAGTACTAATCCTTGGGCAGGTTTAGGAGAGTTAGTGGTGGGAATATTTTTTTATGTTTTTCTTTTATACAACTTATTTTAATAATTGGAAATATCATGGTGTATGTACCACTAATTAAAAAAATAAAGTAGGGTATGTGTACTATTTATAGTTTGGAATATATATTATTATTTAAATTTGTTATTTTTTTATAAGTATTAATGCATTTATGAGAACTAATCCAGATGAATTTATAGTGTTTTATATTATAATGGTTATAAGCTATTTGATAAATATATTTTTATATTTTTATATCGCAAATTTATATAAAAAAATTACAGTTAGAAAAATAAAACAATAGTTTCTGAAATAGATTATGATAAATATCCTGAGATCTGAAATTAAAAAGAATGATAAGAAGTAGAAAGTATAATTTATTTGAGAACTAGTTTTCAAAGCAAAACAAAAATATAGAGTAGAGATTATCTCTACTCTATATTTTTATATAAATGTTGATATTATTAGCCAGAAATTTAAAATTATTAAAATTACTGTACAGATCCATGCAAGAATTTTCATCCATGGTTTAATAACAAATTCTCCCATAAGTTTTTTATCTGATGTATAAAGTGTTAATGGGATAATAGATATAGGAAGAGCAATGCTTAAGAAAACTTGAGTATAAATTAGTAAGCTTTCTATAGCTTGTTCACTATCTCCAAAAATTATTAAACAAATAACAACAGGCATTACGGCTATTACACGTGTTAGCATTCTTCTAACCCACATAGGAAGTCTTAAATGAATAAAACCTTCCATAACTATTTGACCAGACAATGTACCAGTTATAGTAGAGTTTTGTCCAGATGCTAAAAGTGCTATAGCAAATAATACGCTAAGTACTGGTGAAGCAATAGATCCAACTATACTACTATCTTGAAGAGCATTGTAAAGATCAGTGAAGCGTCCTAAACTATCTCCGTGACCATAGAATAGTGCAGCCCCAAGAACTAATAATAAACAGTTAATAACAAAAGCAATAGAGAGTTGAATATTAGAATCTATAGTAGAAAATCTAATAGCTTCTCTTTTACTATTATTATCTTTTCTATCGTAACGTCTTGCTTGGACAATAGAAGAGTGTAGGTAAAGGTTGTGTGGCATTACTGTTGCCCCAACAATACCTAATGCGATAAATAGTGCCCCTTTATTACCAACGACATCTTTATTTGGAATAAAACCTTTAATTAACTCTCCAGTATTAGGGTTAGCTAATAAAACTTCATAAAAGAAAATAATAAGTATCGTAAATATTAATGCAGATACGATGGCTTCAATTTTTCTAAAACCAAAATGTGCTAATAATAGAAGTAAAAGCACATCAAATATTGTTATAATTACACCTAATAGTAGAGGGATACCAAATAATAGTTTTAACGCTACGGCACTACCGATTATCTCAGCAATATCTGTAGCCATAATTGCAAGTTCGGTAATAATCCAAAGTACAAATCCCATTTTTTTACCGGTATGTTTTCTAGTTGCTTGAGCTAAATCCATACCAGTAACAATTCCTAGTCTAACGGACATTGACTGTAGTAACATTGCGATTAGATTAGATATAAGTATTACAAATAGTAAACTATACGCGTATTGGGCACCACCAGCAATAGATGTAATCCAGTTACCGGGGTCCATATAACCAACAGCTACTAAGGCTCCAGGTCCACTATAAGCTAAAACTTTTTTAAAAAAACTACCTTCTTTTGGAATTTCTACGGTGTTGTTTATTTCTTGAAGAGATAGTTGGTTTGCAGCTTCTAACTCTTCCTGGCTTTTTCTTAAAAAAATTTATTTAAAAACATTTAATCACCCTTTTCGAATTTAATAGTTAATACAAAAATAATAACATCACTTTCCCTAAAGCTAAAAATCTTGCCTATAGGAAACTATAAGTAATATTATACTATAAAAAAATAATAAATTGTAAATTGATTTTGAAAATAACTTTGGAAAAATTCTATGAAAATAATTATAGTAAATAAAAACTATCATTAAAACTCAATAGGAGCTTTAATGATAGTTTTTAAAAATAATATAAAAATTGTGCTAAACAAACTACTAAAATAATAACTGGTAGTATGTATCTTAGTAAGAATAACCAAGATTTAAATAATAATAGGCTAGTCTTATTATCTTCTTTAACATGTAACTCTCTCATTGCTACTTTTTTTATCTAGTACATATCCTGTGAAAATAGATAAAGCTAGACAACCAAGTGGCATTAGTATATTTGATACTAAGAAATCCATAAGATCAAAGATTGTTTTTTTCCAAAGATTAAAGTATCTGATAAAGACCCATAAGATAAAAGCAGATGGAATACCTACTATGAAAGTCAAGATACCGATAATGATACTGAATTTAGTTCTGTTTGTATTTCTTTGGTTAGTTATATTACCAACATTTATTTCTAGCATAACAACTGAAGATGTAATAGTAGCAAATAGGAATAGTATTAAGAATAATATATAGAATAATTTTTCCAAATGCCATATTATTGAAATAGTTGTGGTAATACTATGAATAATAGACTAGGTCCACCTTCTGATTCCATACCAAAAGATGACATTGCTGGGAAAATAGCAAGTCCAGCCATAATAGATACTGCAATGTTCATAAGCACAACAGAGATACCTGATTGAACCATATCAGTTTTTTTATTAAGATATGATGCATAAGTTAACATTGCTGTAACCCCAATAGATAGGGCGAAGAATGACTGACCAAGTGCGAATAAGATACCTGAAGTAGTAATCTTAGAGAAATCAGGTTTTAAGAAATATGTAACTCCGGCCATCGCATTTGGTAAAGTAAGTGATCTAATAATGATTATTATAAAAAAATAATAAATAGAAGAGGCATCATAATTTTAGATGCTTTTTCAATACCATTTTGAACACCTTGAGAAACAATAATTATGTTTAATAAAATAAATAATGCTTGTGCTCCAAGAGCAATCCATGGATTTGAAATGATACTAGTGAATAATGCTGCATGGTCTACAGTAGTATGTAAGTGCAAAGCATCAGCAATTGAAATACCTAAGTATACAAGAATCCATCCACCGATAACGCTATAGAATGAAAGCAGTATAAATAAAGCAAATCCACCAATATAACCAATGATATTATATTTTTTATTTTTTCCTAATTTACCGAAAGTTCTAATAGCTGATACTCCAGCTCCACGTCCTAAAACAAATTCTGCAAGTAGTAATGGAAGACCGATCAATAATGTGAAAATTAGAAAGACTAATAAGAAACTTCCACCACCATTAGCTGCAGTCATGTATGGAAACTTCCATACAGCTCCTAGTCCAATAGCAGAACCAGCTGATGCAAGTATGAAACCAATTTTTGAACCCCATGTTGAATTTTTCTGACATAAAAATTTTTTTCCTCCTAAAGAAATAGTTAATAATAAAAAGCTATTTAGTATTAAACTAAATAGCTCTAAATAAATATATACTAATACTCAAAGCCATTTAGTTTAATACCAATGGCCTGAAAAAAACAAACTTAACTAGCCATTGTAGACGCGTCGTTGCACTTACATCTACAATGAGTATAGATATAAGTGCTGCTAAAATGGCACGAAAAAGTATTCTCTTTTAGTTAAGTTTAAAATTTTTCATTAGAGTAGCTCCTTAATTAATTGTTGATAAAATATTAACATTTATCAGAAAAATTTGTCAATAATTTTCTGAAAAAAATACAATGAAAAGTATTTTAATATAAAAAAAGCTGTATAAAATCAATTTATACAGCCTTTATAATCTTTTTAGAGTGTGATTATTCGTTATCTAATTGAAGATATACAACTTGAGTAGTTAGGTATTCTTCTAGACCATGTTTACCATCAGCTCCACCGATACCTGATTTACGACGTCCAGCGTGGAATCCTTGCATAGCTTCAAAGTTTTTCACGGTTAACATAAGTTTCACCGAATTTGTAGACCATTAATAGCTTTGAAACGCAGTATTTAAGTTATTAGTATATACAGATGAAGTTAATCCATATTCAGAATCGTTAGCATATTCTAATACTTCATCTAAAGTGCTAAATGTAGCGATAGGAATAACAGGTCCAAATGTTTCTTCTTTCATAATGCTCATTTCATTAGTAACATTTGTTAATACAGTAGGCCCAAAGAAGTAACCAACTTGTTCTCTATCAACTTCTCCACCATAAGCAAGAGTAGCACCTTGCTTAACAGCGTAAGATACTTTTTCAATTACGTTTTTAAGAGCGCGTTTTTCAATAAGTGGACCGTAGTCTAATCCACGTTCTTTATTAGGATCACCAAATTTAACTTTATCTAATTCAGCAAATAAAATTTGTTCAAATTCTTCTTTTACGCTTTCGTGAACATATACTCTTTCTGCACAGTTACAAACTTGTCCAGAGTTAATTACACGTGACGCAATAATAGCTTTTGCAGCAAGATGTAAATCTGCATCTGCAAAAACGATAGCTGGAGCCTTACCACCAAGCTCTAATGAAACATTAGTAATATTTTCAGCGGCAGCACGCATTACTTCTTGTCCTGCAGTAAGGCTACCTGTTAAGCTAACTAATCCAACTTTTTGGATGAGATGCTAATCTATTTCCAACTACAGATCCACGTCCGTGAATAATGTTAAGAACACCTTTTGGAAGGCCAACTTCGATACAGATTTCAGCAAAAATGTGAGCGTTGATAGGAGTAAGTTGACTCGGTTTTAAAACAATAGTGTTACCAGTTAGAAGAGCTGGTGCAGCTTTTCTAGCAATTAAGAAAAATGGGAAGTTCCATGGCAAGATACCAGTAGTAACTCCGTGAGGGCGTTTGAATACTAAGATATGCTCATCTTTTCTATCACTTTGAACGATTTCTCCCTCATATCTTCTAGCCCATTCAGCCATATAATCAAGGTAGTCAGCTGTAAATAGTACTTCTACTTTTGCTAATTCAAAAGTTTTTCCACCTTCATCAACGATTGCTTGTGTTATTTCAGGTTCTCTTTGACGAATTCTGTCGGCAATTTTTTTCAAATATGCACCACGTTCAATTGCTGGTAGTTTTTTTCCCATGATTTTTTTGTGCGATATCAGCCGCGTTAATAGCGCGGTCAACATCTTTACAGTTACCAGCAGGTATTTTAGCGATAACTTCTTCTGTCGAAGGGTTTAAAACTTTAAGATACTCATGATTGTAATGTTCTTCAAATTCTCCATTTACAAACATTTTTAAAACTCTAACTTCAGTCATAGCATAATTCTCCTTAGAATGTATATATTATAAAAGTAAACGTTATCATTACTTATATTTAAATTATATCGCAAAAAAATTAAAAACAACTATTTTTTTATCTAAATTTAATTAAATATTTTAAAATTTTTAAAGCTTTTACACTCTTATTTTATAAAAAAATTTATAATGGAAATATAATTTTTTTATATTTCAGAGTAACAACAGTTTGATTACTTTATACTAGATCATAATTAAACTATGAGATTAAGGTTTAGTAGACAACTGTATCATTGTTTTTTTGATTATAATTACTATAACAAATGCATAATTTATTATTAGTTGTCTTTCAAAACTGCTATAGTATTTATTAGGAAAATGTATAATGAATAAATGGAAATATAATGGAAAAAATTATTTGATGATGCATTTAGTTATAAAAAAATAGTATTGAAAAATAACAAAAATATGAAAAAAATTTAAGTAAAAGTATTAGCATAATGTATGTATTTAGTGGTATAATTTATAGTAAGAAAAAAACTAGGAGGTTCAGTTTGATGAAACAAAAATATCGGAGTTATCGGATTATCTGTTATGGGTAGTAACCTAGCATTAAATATTGCGGATAATGGGTACAAAGTAGCGGTGTTTAATAGAACAACATCAGTTGTTGATAAAATGTTAGAAGAACACCCACACAAAAATGTAGAAGGAAAATACTCATTACAAGAGTTAGTGGATAGTCTAGAAACACCAAGAAAAGTTGTTTTAATGGTAAAAGCTGGTTTCGCAGTAGATAGCTTAATCGAACAATTAACACCACTTTTAGATAAAGGAGATATCATTATTGATGGTGGTAACTCATTCTTCAAAGATACACAAAGAAGATATGATTTATTATTAGAAAAAGGAATTAACTACTTTGGTGTAGGAGTTTCTGGTGGAGAAGAAGGTGCAAGATTCGGTCCTGCATTAATGCCTGGTGGAGACGAAAAAGCTATGAAGAAATTCGTCCTATTTTTAGAAGCTATCGCAGCAAAAGTTAATAATATCCCATGTTGTAGTTATACTTCAACAGGAGGAGCTGGACACTATGTAAAAAAATGGTTCACAATGGTATAGAGTACGGAGATATGCAACTTATCTCTGAAGCTTATCAAGTACTAAAACACTTAGGTGGATTTAGCAACGAAGAACTACAAGCTACTTTTGAAGAGTGGAATAAAGGTGAATTAGAATCTTATTTAATCGAAATTACTGCTAATATCTTTAAAGTAAAAGAAGAAGATGGTTCATACCTAGTTGATAAAATTTTAGATAAATCTCAACAAAAAGGTACAGGTAAATGGACTAATGAACAAGCTATTGATTTAGGGATAGATGTTTCAGTAATTACAGCAGCATTAAACGGAAGATATATGTCTAACCTTAAAGAAGAAAAGAGTAAAAAGCTGAAAAAAAGAATTTGCTCGTCCAGCATATAAAACTGTAAGTGATAAAGAACGCCTTAAAGATATAGTAAGAGATGCATTATTTATTTCTAAAAATAGTTTCTTATGCGCAAGGATTTAAATTATTACAAGCAGCTGAAAAAAAGAATATAATTGGACATTTGATTATGCTCAAATAGCTAAAATCTTCCGTGGAGGATGTATTATCCAAGCTAAAGATTTTTACAAAAATATTATCGAAGCATATCAAAACAATCCTAAATTAGAAAAATCTTATTTTTTTGACCCATTCTTCAAAAAAATATTATTGAAACAAGACAAGATAATTTACGTGAAGTAGCTGCATTAGCTATTACTAACAGATTGCCATTAAGTGCTATGACTTCAGCAGTATCATACTTAGATATTTATACAACTGCAAATAGTGGGAGCAAACTTAATTCAAGCACAACGTGATTATTTTTGGAGCACACACATTTGAAAGAACTGATAAAGAAGGTAACTATCACTATGACTGGGTTGGAAACAATGAAAAATAGAAATGCAATAACTCTATTTGGTGGGACAGGAGACCTAACATATAGAAAATTATTACCTGCGTTATATAATCTAGATGTCCTTGGGCAACTAGATGAAGAATTTAAAATTATTGTAATTGGTCGTAGACCATATACACCTGATCAATATATAGAAATAGCACGTGATTGGGTAAAAGAACATGCTAGAACAAAATTTGATGAGGAACAATTTAGTTCATATTCTCGAAGAATAATTTATTTTAAGATGGACATGACAGATGAAGAAGAATATCGTATATTACAAATGTTTTATAATCTAATGCGAATAGATCAACACGTGTATTACTATGCGGTTGCACCATCTTTCTTCCTTACAATTACAAGAGGATTAAAAAAATATTGTTCTGAAAACAATGCAAAAGTAATAGTAGAAAAAAACCATTTGGTGAAAAACTTAGAAAAAAAGCAGGGAATGTTAAATGATGAGCTAGCTGAGTTCTTCGGACAAGATGAAATCTATCATATAGATCATTATTTAGGAAAAAGAGATGATCCAAAATATACTATCTCTTCGCTTTAAAAAAATATTATCTTTAAAGGAATCTGGAATAAAGATTTTTGTAGAAAATATCCAAATTACTGCATGGAAACAGTAGGAGTAGGAACAAGAGCTAGCTATTATGACAAAAAGTGGTGCTTTTAAAAAGATATGGTGCAAAAACCATTTACTACAAGTGCTATCTCTAGTTGCAATGGAAGAGCCTAAAGAAGAAGGTAGTCAAGGAATACATGATAGTCAACTGAGCTTCTTTCTGCGATTAAACCTATAGACAATGTTAATGATAGCCTAGTTATGGCACAATATGAAGGATATTTAGATGAAGAAAAACATATCTAAAGATTCTAAAAACAGAAACTTATGCAGCGTTAAAAACTATTTGTTGATAATGAACGCTGGGATGGAGTACCGTTCTTTATAAGAACAGGTAAAAAATTAGGAGATAGAGAAACACAAGTAGTAGTTCAATTTAAATCTATCGATAATGCTCCTGGGAATGTATTAGTTATAAAAATACAACCAGATGAAGGAGTATACTTCCAGTTTAATGCGAAAAAACCTGGAACTGAACAAGAACTTCAACCAATATCATTAGATTTTTGTCAGAGTTGTATACTAGAAAATAGAATGAATACTCCTGAAGCATATGAGAGACTACTATATGCATGCTTCAAAGGAGATAGATCGCTATTCTCACAATGGGATCAAATAGTAGTATCTTGGACTTTTGTTAATGATTTATTAGCTAAGTACCATAAACAAGGAGCTCCTTTATATACTTATCCTCAAGGTTCTATGGGGCCAAAAGAAGCGGATGAGTTTGTGAATTGGATAAAGAAGTAATATAGGAAAGATATATTCTGTAGTTTATTGACTATGGAATATATCTTTTTAATATACATTTATAAAAAAATATAGTAATCTTGAGTTTACGTTAAAAGGGAAAGTTGTAGTATAATGAAATATAAACAAAAAAATATAAATTGCAATAAGGAGAATAATAATGAGATTATTAGATTCTATGCTAGAATATAATGAGTATTTTTGTGAAATTTGAAGAATACCAAAAATATAAAACAGAAGATAAATATCCAGCAAAAAGAGTAGTTATGTTTACTTGTATGGATACTAGATTAGTTGAGCTTAGCGACGAAATCACTAAATTTATCCCAAGGTGATGTTAAAAGTAGTAAAAAAATGCTGGAGCAATTCTGACACATCCTTTTGGTTCTATTATGCGTAGTTTAATTATTGCAGTACATATGTTAAAAAGCTGATGAGATTATAGTAATGGGCCACCATGATTGTGGTATGCAAAAATATCAATACTGATTTAATATTGGAAAAAGATGAAAGAACGTGGAGTATCAGAAGAAACACTAGACATACTCCAATATTCAGGTTTAGACCTTAGCAAATGGTTACATGGTTTTGATGATGTTAAAGAAAGTGTAACGCATGATGTTAACATGATATGTAATCACCCACTTATTCCGAATGATGTCCCTGTTCATGGGTTGGTTATTAATCCAGATGATGGGAAAAGTGGATTTAGTAGTAAATGGTTATGATAATATAAAAAGACTAGAAGGAGATTAACATGAAAAAAATTTTTAGTTATAAATACTGGTGGAACTATTTCTATGAGTGAAGATCATACTACGGGAAGGTATCACCTAATAAAGATAATCCTTTAAATGAAGGTGGCAATATTTTTTTCTTATATAGGAGATATAGATGTAGAGGTACTATACAATCTGCCTTCTCCTCAAATTACTGAAAAAGAAATGTTAGGGATTAAATTAAGAATCTTAAAAGCTGTTGAAGAAGGATATAATGGTGTTGTAGTTACTCATGGAACTGATACACTAGAAGAAACTGCATATTATCTAGAGTTAACTTTAGATGTAAATATTCCTATAGTTATAACTGGTGCTATGCGTTCTAGTAATGAGATAGGATCAGACGGTTTAGCTAATTTACGTAGTGCTCTTGTAGTTGCAGCAAGTGATGAGAGTGTAGATAAAGGTGTTCTAGTTGTTATGAATGATGAGGCACATACTGCTACATACGTGACTAAAACTCACACAACTAATGTAGCAACATTCCAAACACCAACTTTTGGGCCGGTAGGATTAGTTTCAAAAAATGAAGTTATTTACTTCCAAAAACTCATTAACCAAGAACATTATGATGTTAGAAAAAATAGTAAAAAAGTATATTTATTAAAAGCGTATGCCGGGATGAGTGGTGATCTTATAGATGCTGTAAGAGAGCTTGGTGCAGATGGTCTAGTTATTGAAGCTCTTGGTGCAGGGAATCTCCCTCCTAAAACAGTTCCCGCAGTTATAAAATGTTTAGAAAGTGGTATGCCAGTTGTATTTGTATCACGTGCTTTTAACGGAGTTACACAAGATGTATATGACTATGAAGGTGGAGGAAAAAGATTCCATCAAAATGGCGTAATTTTCACTACAGGTCTAAGTGGTCAAAAAGCTAGAATAAAACTACTTGTTTTATTAGAAGCGGGTATAGAAAAATTCAAAATTAAGAGATTTATTTTAATTGAAACATAGCGTAGTATAAAATTAATATATTACGCTATTTTTTTATAAAAAAAGGATAACTATATAGAGAAAATCTTTACAAAGTTGAATATTTCTTCTAAATATGGTAGTATAGAAAGGGATTTTTAGTTTGAAAAAGAGGTGTAACATTGAAATTTAAATATCATAAATCATATAGAGGTTTTTATCTATTAGATGGAGATAAATTTAAACGTCCTTATAAAAAGTTAGATCAAGAAAAAAACTATAGAAAAAGTAGGGGAATTAAATTTTTTTCTAAAAAGGAAATTATAGATATAGAAGATAAGTTTGTAGTTTTCGTTGATAAAAAGAGAAGTCAAAAAAAGCGGAAGAGATAAAACAAACTAATAAAAAAATTAAAAACGAAAAAAACAGTTGATACTGATGCTCTAAATATAAATAGCTTAGAATTAAGATATCAAATTCCAGCTCAAATACTAGAACATCTTTTATAGTACAATTAGTAAAGATACAAAAAGAAACGCAGAGAAGCACTTTATGTCTGTATTATCAGTAATAGAAAAATATTACACAAGTAGATGGTGTATTCTTCTCAAAAGTTAAAAAAAATATTTTACTATAATTCAAAAAGAGCTAAGTCTAATATTAGATAGATACAATCTTAATAATATTAAAAATAGAGGGGCTTAAAAAAAGAAGTAGAACTTGATTATCCAAGTCAATATATTTCAGATTTACCAGTAGATTATAAAAGAATATGAGATGATTTTTGTCTTCTATTTTCATTATATTAGTTGAATTGTTAGCGGTTTTAAAATAGAAAAATAAATTTTTTTGATAGATTTTTAGCTTAAACTCTTGATTTTTTTCAAGTTTCGTTTGTTATAATCTAATCAGAAAGTTTATTTTTTTACCTCAAGTTGGTCGTTTTTCGACCGAACAGGACGGAAAAGTGTCCAACGAAATAAAAATTGAAGTGGAAACATAATAAAACTTTCAATCACATAGGGGAATAAGAAGATGGATATTTTACATTTGTTACATATGCAAAAATAAACTTATACCTGAGATGTTTGCTAAATTTAATAGTAGATATACACTATTACTTACGATTAAGGTTAATCAACCCTGTTGGAAGAAAAGACACTATTGAATTTTTGTAGATATGACAGAAAGGCAATTACGAACTGAATGTGAAGTGTTATCTAAATTAGGTTTAATTATTAAAAAGACAACTGGAATGCGTATCACAGAAAAAGGTGAAGAACTTTTATTAGAAATAAAAGACTCGCTAGTTAACGATGCATTCGCAGAAGAAAAGAAACTATTAAGAAAAACACTTTTCAGTAAAAGAAGTACATATAATTGCGGGTGACTTCATAAATAATGAAGGTACTAGAGAAGAAATGACTGAACTTCTTTTAGATAAGGTTAATGAAAAAATTACCAAAGAGTGCGTAATTGGTGTTAGTGGTGGAAGTACAATGTACTATGTAACTAGTAAAACTGATGAAACATTTGGTTATGGTAAAGATGTCACTATAACACCTATAAGAGGTGGCTTATCCGTTGTTAATACAGAATATCAAGCGAATAATATAGCATCAAAAATGGCTAGAAATTCTGGGAAATAAATATCAACTGTTACATGCACCGGATAACTTAGGACAAAAAGCATTAGATGAACTGAAAAAAGAACCAGTTGTAAAAAAATGCTTTTGGATGTCATAAGCAAAACATCAATAATTATCCATAGTATAGGGAATGCTTTTGAAATGGCTTATAGAAGAAAATCATCTAAAGAAATTTTGAAGGTGTTGGAAGAGAAAAAAGCTGTTTGTGAATCATTCGGAAGTTACTTCGATGAGAGCGGCAGTGAAGTATTTAAAACCTCTACTATAGGTATGAGTTTTAAAGATGTTAATGGCATTGATAATGTCTTTACAATAGTTGGTGGTGAAGATAAAGCGGATGCGGTATTTAGTTATTTAAATACAAAACCCTGCTAATATGACACTAATTATTGATGAGGCAATTTGCAAAAAAATTATAAATAAAGTTAATAAAATAAAATAGGAGGACTTTTATAAAATGACAGTAAAAGTAGCAATTAACGGATTTGGACGTATTGGACGTCTAGCATTAAGAAGAATTCAAAACGTAGAAGGAATTGAAGTTGTAGCAATTAACGACTTAACTCCAGTTAACCAATTAGTACACTTATTAAAATATGATACAACTCAAGGACGTTTCCAAGGTGAAGTATTTGAGAAAAACGGAAGCCTAATCGTAAACGGTAAAGAAATCAAAGGATTTGCTAATCCAAACCCAGCTGAACTTCCATGGGGAGAATTAGGAATTGACGTAGTATTAGAATGTACTGGTTTCTTCACTTCTAAAGAAAAAGCTGAAGCTCACATCCAAGCAGGAGCTAAAAAAGTTGTTATCTCTGCACCAGGTGGAAATGACATCAAAACTATCGTATACAACGTAAACCACGAAACTTTAGATGGAACAGAAACAGTTATCTCAGGTGCTTCTTGTACAACTAACTGTTTAGCTCCAATGGCTAAAGCTTTACACGATAACTTCACAGTAGTTGAAGGATTAATGACTACAATCCACGGATACACTGGAGACCAAAACACTCTTGACGCTCCTCACCGTGGTGGAGACTTACGTCGTGCTCGTGCAGCAGCTGAAAACATCGTTCCTAACACAACTGGTGCTGCTAAAGCAATCGGATTAGTAATTCCAGAATTAAACGGAAAATTAGATGGAGCTGCACAACGTGTACCAGTACCAACTGGATCATTAACTGAATTAGTAGCTGTAGTTGAAAAAACTGTAACAGCTGAAGAAGTTAACGCTGCAATGCAAGCTGCTTCTAACGAATCATTCGGATACAATGTAGACCCAATCGTTTCTTCTGATATCGTAGGAATTGAATTTGGATCATTATTCGATGCTACTCAAACAAAAGTATTAACAGTTGGAGACAAACAATTAGTTAAAGTTGTATCTTGGTACGACAACGAAATGTCTTACACTTCTCAATTAGTAAGAACATTAAAATACTTTTGCAGGATTAATAAAATAATCTATAATATATAATAGGATGAATAGATAAGATATAAGTTTTAAAAAAAGCTATATCTTGTCTCATATATTCTAATAAATAATAAAGGAGCTTTCCATGAAGAAATCTATCAAAGACTTAGGTAATTTACAAGGGAAAAACTGTCTTAATGCGTGTTGACTTCAACGTGCCTTTAAAAAGATGGTGAAATTACTAACGATAATCGTATTACAGCAGCATTACCAACTATTGAGTATGCTTTAAACCAAAGGTGCAAAAAGTAGTTGCGTTCTCTCACTTAGGACGTGTGAAAGAAGAAGCTGATAAAAGCATCTAAAAAGCTTAGCACCTGTAGCTAAAAGATTATCAGAATTATTAGGTAAAGAAGTAAAATTCGTACCTGAAACTCGTGGAGCTGAATTAGAAGCAGCTGTAAAAGAACTTAAAGATGGAGAAATCTTAATGTTCGAAAACACTCGTTTTGAAGATGTAGATGGTAAGAAAGAATCTAAAAATGATCCTGAACTTGCTAAATACTGGGCTTCATTAGGAGATGTATATGTTAATGATGCATTCGGTACGGCTCACCGTGCTCACGCATCAAACGTAGGTATCGCTTCTAACATTGGTGAAGGAAACTCTGCATCAGGATTCTTAGTTGATAAAGAAATTAAATTTATCGGTGGTGCAGTAGATAATCCAGAACGTCCACTAGTTGCAATCTTAGGTGGAGCAAAAAGTATCTGATAAAATTGCAGTTATCGAAAAACTTACTAGGAAAAGCTGATAAAGTAATTATCGGTGGTGGTATGAGCTTATACATTTATGAAAGCCCAAGGTAAGGAAATCGGTAAAATCACTTTGTGAAAATGACAAAGTTGACTACGCACGTGAACTTATGGAAAAAAAAGCAGGAGATAAACTAATTTTACCAGTTGACACAGTAGTTGCTAAAGAATTTTTCAAATGATGCACCTAGCCGTGTAGCAGAAAATGATATTCAACCAGATGAAGAAGGATTAGATATCGGACCAAAAATCTGTTGAATTATTCAAAAATACTTTACAAGGTGCAAAAACTGTAATTTGGAATGGACCAATGGGTGTATTCGAAATGCCAAACTTTGCCAAAAGGTACTATTGGGGTATGTGAAGCTATCGCACACTTAGAAGGTGCTACTACTATTATCGGTGGTGGAGATAGTGCTACAGCAGCGATTTCTTTAGGATATGCTGAAAAAAATTCTCTCACATTTCAACAGGTGGAGGAGCATCATTAGAATATCTTGAAGGAAAAGTATTACCAGGTATCGATTCATTATCAGATAAATAATAATAAAAAGAAAACTCAAGGAGAGTGAAATATATGACAAGAATACCATTTATAGCAGGAAACTGGAAAAATGAATTTAACAGTTGCAGAAGCTCGTGAATTCGCTAAAGAAGTTGCAGGTAAAGTACCAGCAGCGACTAGCGTAGAATCAGCAATCTGTGCACCAGCTACTCACTTAGAAGCTTTTAGTAGAATTAACTAAAGATAGTGAATTAAGCATCGGGGCTGAAAACTGTCACTTCGAACAAAGTGGAGCATACACAGGAAACTTCTCCATATGTATTAAACGCTTTAGGGAGTAAAAATATGTTATACTAGGACACTCAGAACGCCGTGAATACTTCGGTGAAACTGATGAACTAATTAACAAAAAAACAAAAAGCAGACATTTGCTAATGGATTTAGTGCCTATCGTATGTTGTGGTGAAACACTAGAACAATACGAAGCAGGTCAAGCTGTAGACGTTATTACTGCTCAATTACAAGCTGATTTAGCAGGATTAACTAAAGAACAAGCTGAAAAATTAGTAGTTGCTTACGAGCCAATTTGGGCTATCGGAACAGGTAAATCTGCAACTAAAGAAGATGCACAAAAAAAATGTGTAAAAGCAGTTCGTGATATCGTAGAAGGACTTTACGGAAAAGAAGTAGCTGATAAAGTTCGTGTTCAATACGGTGGATCAGTAAAACCTGAAAATGTAAAAGAATACTTAGCATGCCCAGACGTAGATGGAGCGCTAGTAGGTGGAGCATCTCTAAAAGTTGATTCTTTCTTAGCACTTTTTAGAAGGTGGAAAAATTAGCTTAATTTAAGGTAAAAAAATAATATAATAATATAAATTTAAACAATAAGGAGAAAGTTAATGTTAGCAAAAAAACATTTGATATTATCGCAGAAGTATATGCAAGAGAAGTTTTAGATTCACGTGGTAACCCAACTGTAGAAGTTGAAGTAACAACTGAATCAGGTGCATTTGGACGTGCATTAGTACCATCAGGAGCATCAACTGGACAATATGAAGCAGTTGAATTACGTGATGGAGATAAAGGACGTTACCTAGGTAAAGGTGTAACTAAAGCTGTAACTAACGTTAATGAAGAAATTGCACCATTATTAGAAGGTAAATTCGACGTATTTGATCAAGTAGGAATCGACTACGCTATGATCGAATTAGACGGAACTGAAAACAAAGGACGTCTAGGAGCTAACGCTATCTTAGGTGTATCTTTAGCAGTAGCACACGCTGCAGCTGATGCATTAGGAGTACCTCTATACAGATACTTAGGAGGAACTAACTCTAAAGAATTACCAACTCCAATGATGAACATTGTAAATGGTGGATCTCACTCAGATGCTCCAATCGCATTCCAAGAGTTCATGATTTTACCAGTAGGAGCACCTACATTCAAAGAAGCTTTACGTTGGGGAGCAGAAGTATTCCACAACTTAGCTAAATTATTACACGCTCGTGGATTATCAACTGCAGTAGGTGACGAAGGTGGATTCGCTCCAACATTCGAAGGAACTGAAGATGCTGTTGAAACAATCTTAGCTGCTATTAAAGCTGCTGGTTTAGAACCAGGTAAAGATGTATTCTTAGGATTCGACTGTGCATCATCAGAATTCTACGAAAAACGGAGTTTATAACTATGCTAAATTCGAAGGTGAAGGTGGAGCAAGCCGTACTTCAGCTGAACAAGTAGATTACTTAGAAGAATTAGTAAACAAATATCCAATCATTACTATCGAAGATGGTATGGATGAAAACGACTGGGAAGGATGGAGATTACTTACAGAACGTATCGGTGACCGTGTACAATTAGTAGGGGACGATTTATTCGTAACAAACACTAAAAAATTATCACAAGGTATCGAACAAGGTGTTGGTAACTCAATCTTAATCAAAGTTAACCAAATCGGTACATTAACAGAAACTCTAAATGCTATCGAAATGGCTAAACGTGCTCGTTACACAGCTGTTATCTCTCACCGTTCTGGTGAAACTGAAGATTCTACAATCTCAGATATCGCAGTTGCAACTAACGCAGGACAAATTAAAACAGGTTCTCTTAGCCGTACAGACCGTATTGCTAAATACAACCAATTATTACGTATTGAAGATGAATTAGATGTAACAGCTGAATACCCAGGTGTTCAAGCATTCTACAACATCAAACGCTAATAAAATAATATTATAAAAGAGCTAGTAACTTATGTTACTAGCTCTTTTTTTATTGAGAGGAGTTATCAATTACACGATTAATTTATTGTAGTTACTAAAGAAAAAATTTAGTGAAGTGTTTAAATTAAGATGAGTATTGTTTATTAATCATTTTTTTAAAAAAATAGTCTAGTTTTTTTATAAATATCAATTATGTTACAGAAGGTATTATTCCTTAAACAAAGAAACAAATTTAGATTGTAAAAGAATTAATATAACTACTTAATATGTGAACGAAATGTGTCCTATTTAATAAACTTTTAATTTATCGGGCTTTTTAATTAAATATAACTTTTTGGTTAGTTGTTGTTATAAGAAAAAAATATTTACCAACTTAAGAATATAACAGTTACATTACAAAAATAAGAAACAGTTTAATTTTTTTCTTAGATATTAAAAATAAATATGATTATATTTATTTAAATTATTTTTTTGTTGCATTATTTACAAAAGGCTATATGATAGTATTGTAAGTGCTTATGTTCACAAAAAAATATAAATATAATATTCAAATATCATAAAAATATTAGCTTGCATTATTTTTTTATTGTTGTTATATAATTACTTAAGAAGGAAAGTATTTATATTTTTTTCTTTGTTGTATTATATATTATTTATTGTAAAATATACGGGCGATGAAGTTTTCTTTTTTTAAGATTATGTAGTCTGGAGGTGAAGAAGTGCAACTGAAATCAAGAACGATAAAATTGATGGGTGCATCTATCGATATAGTTTTATATGATCAAGAAAACATAGAGAGAATTTTTGATGATGTAGTAATATTGTTAGAGATGTACAAAGATAGATTTAGTGCCAATGATGATGATTCTGAATTAATGGAAATCAATCATAATGCTGGTATTAAACCTGTTGTTGTTCACCGTGATTTGTATGAGTTAATTCGTCTAGGAAAAATTCATAGTTTAGCACCACAAAGTTTATTAAATGTTGCTGTTGGACCGATAATACAGGCATGGCATATTGGTTTTTCTGATGTAAGAGTACCATCAAATGATGAGATTCAAGAATTACTAAAGATTACTGACCCTAACTGTATAGAGTTAAATGACAGTCAGAAATCAGTGTATCTCACTAAGAAAAATATGGAAATAAACTTAGGAGCACTAGCAAAAGGCTACATAGCAGATTTAATAGTAAGCTATCTAAAAAACCTAGGTATTAATTCGGGATTAATTAATTTAGGAGGTAATGTAGTTACCTTTGGTCCTGCGTTACACAATAATGACTTTCATTGGAGGATAGGTATTCAAGATCCAACTAAAAGTCGTGGAAATCATATATGTATACTTAGAATACATGATGAATCAGTGGTAACTTCAGGTGTATATGAACGAAAATATACCGGAGAAGATGGAAAAACTTATCATCATATAGTAGATCCAAAAACAGGATATCCTGTTGAAACAGAAATAGCAGGATTAACTATTTTATCTAAGTTATCGGTAGATGGGGAAATTTGGACAACTCGTCTATTCGGTCAAAGTATCGAAACAATTATGGATACTATAGAAGAAACACCTGAAATAGAAGGAATTGTAGTAACTACTGATGGTAAAGTTTATTATTCTAAAGGAATATTAGATAGGGTAATAGAGTAAATGTTAAATAAAAATTCTTAGGAAGATAAGAGAGGTAGGAAACAAATTGATTAAAAATAGACGTACAAAAAAAATAATACTCGTGTTTTTTTAAAGATGAGAAAGTAATACAACCTAATAAAACGAATATTAATACATCGAAAGGAAATAAGAAAATGGTAAAATTAGTAGGGATAGTAGGAACAAACTCTAAAAAAATCGACAAACCGTCAATTATTACAATTTATTCAAAAAAACATTTTTGCAGAAAAAAAGCTGAAATTGAATTAGTAGAAATTAAGGATATACCTTTATTCAATAAACCAGCAGATAAAAAGGTACCAGAGGCAATTACAGAAATAGCTGCAAAAAAATAGAAGCTGCAGATGGAGTAATTATTAGTAGTCCAGAGTATGATCACGCTGTACCAGCATCACTTATGAGTGTAATCGCTTGGTTATCTTATGGAATCCATCCATTATTAGATAAACCAGTAATGTTAACAGGGGCATCTTACGGAACTTTAGGTTCATCAAGAGCTCAAGCGCATATTCGTCAAATTTTAGACTCTCCAGAAGTAAAAGCACGTGTAATGCCAAGTTCAGAGTTCTTATTAGGACGTTCATTACAAGCTTTTGATGAAGCTGGTGATATTTCTAACCCAGAAACAGTAGCTAAGTTAGATAGTTTATTTGCAGACTTTTTATTATTCATTAAAATTACTGAAAAATTAATGCATGCACATAAACAAGCTGAAAAAGAAATTGAAAACTTCTCATGGGAAGATTTAAAATAAGATAGGAGTGTAGAAAAACATGAAATTAGTAGGAATCGTAGGATCAAATGCAGAAATATCGTACAACCGTAAATTAATGGAATTTATCGCTAGAGAATATAAAGATTTATTTACTTTAGAATTATTAGATATTACAAACTTACCAATGTTTAACCAAGATGAAGACCATTCAACTGAAAATAAAGACTTATTAGTGATGAACCGTAAAATTTTACAAGCAGATGGAGTAATTATTTCAACACCTGAACATAACCACACAATTACTGCTTCACTAAAAAGTGCTCTAGAATGGTTATCTTATGAATTGCACCCATTTGAAAAATAAACCAGTGATGGTTGTAGGGTGCATCATATTATGATCAAGGATCATCTCGTGCCCAATTACACTTACGTCAAATTTTAGATGCTCCAGGGGTCAATGCAATTGTATTCCCAGGTAATGAGTTCCTTTTAGGAAAAGCTAAAGAAGCGTTTGATGAAAATGGAAATCTTAAAGATGAAGGAACAATTGGATACTTACGTACTTGTTTAACTAAGTTTGTTAAATTTGCTACAGTAGCTCAATCATTAGCAGAAAGAAAACCAACTCCACCAGAAGATTTAACAGCAAGTGGGAAAATTTCTACTACAATTGAAGGTGTTGATGGAAATGCTGATGACTGGTATGAAAAAAAGCAGACAGAAAAAAAGTTAATGCTGTATCAGGTGACACTTACGTAAAAATTAGATCGTGGTATTTTTAACAGTAGATCAATTAAATTATTTCTTAAACTCAATGCCAATGGAATTAACTTATGCTGACAGTAATAACCAATTCTTATACTATAACTACAATAAAGAAGATTACGAAATGTTAGCAAAACGTCGTCCAGAACAAGTTGGATGTTCATTATCTAATGTTCACCCAGAAAGAGTATATGGAAGTGTAAACTGGTTAGTAGGTTTACTACGTTCAGGTCAAGTGGATGTATTCCGTACACACGTTCCAACTCATGGACCAGATAAATATGTTGTACATAACTACCAAGCTATGTATGATAAAGATGGTAAATATGCTGGAATCAATGAATATATCTTAGACTTTAAACCTATCGTAGATTGGTATCTAAAGCAAACTGGTCAAGCACTAGTGCCAGCAGGAGCAGCGGCAGCTGGAGGATACCACCAAGCAGCACCAGCAGCTGATGCAACAAGCGGAGCTTCTAATGCTGGAGGACATGGGGCAGCGCCAGCGGCGCCAGCAGCTGATGCAACAAGTGGAGCTTCTGCATAATTAAAAAACAGAACTTTAATATAATAATAAAAATACGCTATAACTATTACCGTTATAGTGTATTTTTTTGTTTAAAGTTTGATGATTGAATAAAAATTAATTAAGTAAATATTTATGTCTACCAATTAATGTTGATGTTGTTAATAAGTGTAAACTAAAAGTAGGAATAGCCTAATTATAGATAAAAAAATAATAAATAAAATTATTATTAATTTAGTATTTTTTTATTAGACAAAAATAGCTCTAATGTAGGGATAATAGAAAATAGCGTTTTTTTATATGTATAATCGTAAAGAAAAAAAGATTATATGGAGAAAGGAAATATATATATATTATGATAGGGAAAAAAATAATTATAAACTACACATAGAAAAAAAGATGGAGAAAAAAAGTAACACGTTACTCTATAAAAAAATTCTCAGTTGGAACAGCATCTGTAGCTGTTGCGGCATCTATTTTTCTTTGGTATGGGTAATGTTGCTCATGCTGCAGAAGTAACTGGAGAAACTAGTACAAATAAAATAGAAATTAAAGCAAGAAACTAGTTCTACAATAAATAATAATCAAAATATACAACAAAATATTAATAAACCAGTAGTAAGTGAACAATCTACTTCAAAAAGAAGTAGCAAATAATGAAGCTATTACTAACAATACAACAAGTAAAAGAAGCTACTGAAAAAAACAAGTTGCTAATGATGAAATAACTAATAAAGAAACAGTCAATAATAAAGTAACTGAAAAAGAAGCAACTAGTGAAGAAAATATTAATAAAGAAGTAACTACAAAAAAGAGGTAGAAAATCAGTAACAAACGAAGAATCTATTGATAAAGAATCAGTAAAGTACTCCTGAAGTTACTAAAAAGAAGAAACAAATAAAAATGCTGAATCTAATAAAGAATCGACTGAAGAAGTAGATAAAGTTATGTTAGAGGTTGCTGTAAAAAGAAGCAACTGAATTACAAAATGCTGAAAAATGTTGATGAAAAAAAGTAAAAAAATTCTTTAAGTAATGTTATTATAGAAGCTAACTCTGTACTATACAAAAAGAAATACAGATCAAAATGAAGTTGATGATATTACTAACAAAGTAAATAATATTATTGGAAAAAGTTTTAGCTAAACAACTTGAAAATAAAGAAATAGCTAAAAGAGAAGAAAAAGAAACAGATAGCGATAGAAATACGAGAGCCCTTCCTGGAGTAAATATATCAGGATTAACGGGTTGGATTAAAGATGGAGATGCAATTAAAAATAGTGAGCACTATTTAAATGCAACACCAGCTCAAAGAAGTGCATTAGACAAAGCACTGGCAGAAGCAAAAAGAGTTTTAGCTGATAGAAGATCAAATCAAACTACAACTAATAATGTAACAAATACTCTTACGCAAGAAGTTAAAAAATTGCGAAATGTTGCTGTAACTAATAAAGGTCAGTTAAATAATTTAATTAATGCTGATGATGAATTTAAAAAAACAAACGAAAAATATTATAATGAAACTGATGAAGCTAAAGTGACTGCTTATAATAATGCTATAGCTGAAGGGAAAACAAAAGCAGCGAAAGCACCTATTTCACAAGCAGAAATAAATGCTATAGTAGCAAAAATTAATAATGCGAAAAATGCATTAAATGGAAAACCAACTGATTATTCAAAATTAAGAGAGCTTTATAATGAAATTGATCAATATTAAAAAAATAGTTCACAATATTATAATGCCGATGAAGTAGCACAAAAGTGCTTTATGAAGCAAATATAGATGATGTAAAAGCAGTAATTGAAGGATTAGATAGTGGTGAAAAATAACCATATTTCACAAGAAAGTCTTAATGAGTTAATAAAATATACGCTCGAATCTAAAGCAGGGCTAACTGGTCGTCCTACAGATAAAGCTGAATTACAAAATTTAGCAACAGAAAATAAAGAAGAAAAATTCGAAATATTATAATGCAGACGCAGATAAAAAAAGCTGCATATGATAAAGAAGTAGAAGCAGCTAAAACAAGTATTAGCAAAAAGAAAATGCAACTCAAAAAGAAACAGATGCAGCAAAAGCTAAATTACAAGCGGCAAAAGATGCATTAAATGGTGCGCAAACAGATAAATCAAAATTACAAAAATTAGTAGAATTAAGTAACTCTGATGAAGTAACAAAAGATCCTAAGTATTATAATGCAAGTAAAGATGCATTGTTAAACTACTATAATGCAGTGAAAAAAGCAGAAGAAACATTAGCTAAACCAAATGCTACTCAAACTGAAATTGATAAAATGAAAGAAGAAGTAGAAGCGGCTAAAAATGCATTAGATGGACAACCAACAAATTATGAAGAGTTAAATAAACTAATAGCAGCTCAAAATACTATGCATAACGACCCTAAATACTTTAATGCTAGTGAAGCAGCTAAAAAAGAATATGATGATGCAATAGAAGAAGCTAAGAAATTAGCAAGTAACCCAGAAGCTTACCAAAAAAATGTTGATGAAACAGTAAAAAATCTTAAAGAAATTATTGAAGATTTAGATGGGAAAGCAACTGATAAAGATGCTCTACAAAAATTAGTAGATGAAAGTAATTCTAAAAATACAAATTATAAATACTATAATGCTTCTGGTGGAGAATTTATAGCTTATGATGAAGCGGTAGAAGAAGCAAAAGCAGTATTAGCTAAAGCAAATCCAACACAGGATGAAATAAATGCAGCAAAAGCTAAATTAGAAACAGCAAAAAATGAATTAGATGGACAACCAACTAATTTTGAAGGATTACAAGCCTATATAGATAAAGAAGAATCAGTTTTAAATAGTCACGAATTTTATAATGCAGATCCAGAGAAAAAGAGCATTATATGAAAAACGTATAAAAGATGCTAAGGCATTACTAACAAAAGAAAATGTAACACAGAGTGATGTAGGAGGAATAGAAAGTTACTTATATTATATTGTAAAATCATTAGATGGTAAGGAAACAGATAAAACTGAATTATCTAAATTAGTAAAAGACTTAGAAAATAAAACTAAAGGAAGATAAATATACTAAAGCAGAAGACTCTAGAAAATTTGTATATGACTTAGCTGTAGAAGAGGCTCAAAAAGTCTTATCAAAAGAAAAAGCAACACAAGAAGAAGTTAATCTTGCGAAAAAACAATTAGCAGCTGCAAGAGATGCCTTAAACGGTGATAGAATACGTAGAGAGGATTTACAAAATCTAGTTGATGAAAGTAATAGCAAAGATAGCAATGAAAAATACTATAATGCTGATGACGATAGAAAAGTTGCATATAATAAAGCTATTGAAGATGTGAAAGAACTATTAAATAGAGAAAACATTTCTCAAGCTGAAATAGATGCAGCAAAAGAAAAAATAGATGCAGCAAAAGAAGCTCTAAATGGAAATCAATCTACTAAAGAAAAACTAGAGATTTTAGTAAATGAAAGTAATGGAAAAGATAGTAATTCTACGTATTACAATGCTGATCCTGAGAAAAAACTAGCATACGATAAGGCCGAAGAAGAAGCTAAAAAAGTATTAGCGAAAGAAAATGTAACACAAAAAGAAATCGATGCAGCAAAAGATAAACTAAAAGCAGCAAAAGATGCATTAAATGGTACAGAAACTAATGCTCAAGAACTTAAGAAATTAGTTGATGAATCGTGGAAAACATATAGTTCTAGTAGAAGTTATAATGCAGCAGAAGAAAAACAAGAAGCGCATTATAATGCTGTAGAAAAAGCTAGAGAACTATTATTAAAAGAAAATGTAACTCAAGCAGAAGTAGATGCGGCAAAAGCAAAAATACTAGAAACAGACGCTGCATTAGATGGAAAAGATACTGATTATTCTAAATTCTGGCCACTTTATAATGAAATAGATAAAGTTAAAAATAGTCCAAAAATATTATAATGCAGATGAAAAGTGCTAAGAAACAATATGATCAAAAGTGCTCAATTTGCAAAAAAATTCATGGAGAAAACCAAGGAAAAGGTAGTTTCACTTAATCAAAAAGAAATAGATGGATTGATTAAATTTATAGAGGATTCTAAAGCAGGTCTAAATGGAGAAGATACTAATAAAGCTCCGTTACAAAGTTTAGCGGATGAAAGTAATACAAAAGATAGTGATTCTAAATACTATAATGCTGAACAGCTAAGAAAACTGACTATGACAACGCGGTAAAAGAAGCTAAACAAGTATTAGGGAAAGAAAATGCAACTCAAAAAGAAGTAGATGCTGTAAAAGCTAAATTACAAGCGGCAAAAGATGCACTTAATGGTGATAAAACTCAGAAAGAAAGACTACAAGTATTAGCTGATGAGAGTAATACGAAAGATAGTAATTCTAAATACTATAATGCAGATGCGGCTAAAAAAGCAGAATATGATAAAGCTGTAGAAGCGGCAAAAGCTGTGTTAGCTAAAGAAAATGCAACTCAAACAGAAATAGATGCAGCGAAAGCTAAATTAGAAGCAGCAAAAACAGCTTTAAATGGTAAAGATACTAATAAAGCTCCATTACAAAGTTTAGCTGATGAAAGTAACGAAAAAGATTATAACCCTAATTACTACAATGCAGATACTGAAAACAAGATGCATATAACGAAGCGGTAGAAGAAGCAAAAGTGGTGTTAGCTAAGGAAAATGTAACTCAAGCAGAGATAGATGCAGCGAAAGCTAAATTAGAAGCAGCTAAAAATGCATTGAATGGTAAAAATACAAATATTGAAGAATTATTAGAATTAGTCAAAGATAGTGATATGAAAAATGGTTATAGCTATTATTACAATGCAGATGCAGATAAAAAGAAGCATATGATAAAGCGATAGAAGAAGCAAATAAAGTATTATCTAGAGATCTTGTAACTCAAGCGGAAGTAGATGCAGCAAAAGCTAAACTACAAGTAGCAAAAGATGCGTTAAATGGAGATAAAACAAATACAGAAATACTACAATCATTAGCTGATGAAAGTAAAACAAAAGATAGTAATGCTAAATACTACAATGCAGATGCGGACAAACAAGCTGAGTATAATAAAGCAGTAGAAGAAGCGAAAGCTGTATTAGCTAAAGAAAATGTATCTCAAGAAGAAGTAGATGCGGCAAAAGCTAAACTACAAGTTGCGAAAAATGCGTTAAATGGAGCAGATACAAATAAAGAAGCTTTACAAAACTTAGCTGACGAAAGTAGTACAAAAGATACAAATTCTAAATACTACAACGCTGATGCAGACAAGCAAACTGCATATAATAAAGCGGTAGAAGAAGCAAAAGCTGTATTAGTTAAAGAAAATGTAACACAAGCAGAAGTGGATGCGGCAAAAGCTAAACTACAAGAAGCAAAAGCTGCATTAAATGGAGCAGACACAAATAAAGAATCTCTACAAAACTTAGCAGATGAGAGTGCAACGAAAGATACAAACTCTAAATACTACAATGCTGATGCAGACAAGCAGGCTGCATACAATAAAGCAGCAGAAGAAGCAAAATCAGTACTAGCTAAAGAAAATGTGACACAAGCAGAAGTAGATGCGGCAAAAGCAAAATTACAAGCGGCGAAAGATGCATTGAATGGAGCGGACACAAATAAAGAAGCTCTGCAAAACTTAGCTGATGAAAGTACAACAAAAGATAGTAATTCTAAATACTATAACGCTGATGCAGATAAGCAAGCTGCATACAATAAAGCAGTAGAAGAAGCAAAATCAGTACTAGCTAAAGAAAATGTGACACAAGCAGAAGTTGACGCAGCCAAAGCTAAACTACAAGAAGCAAAAGCTGCATTAAACGGAGCGGACACAAATAAAGAAGCTCTACAAAACTTAGCTGATGAGAGTGCAACGAAAGATACAAACGCTAAATACTACAACACTGATGCAGACAAACAAGCTGCATACAATAAAGCGATAGAAGAAGCTAAAAAAGTATTAGTTAAAGAAAATGTAACACAAGCAGAAGTTGACGCAGCAAAAGCTAAATTACAAGAAGCGAAAGATGCGTTGAACGGAGCAGACACAAATAAAGAAGCTCTACAAAATCTTGCTGATGAGAGTGCAATGAAAGATACAAACTCTAAATACTACAATGCTGATGAATCTAGAAAAGCAGATTACGACAAAGCAGTAGAAGAAGCTAAAAAAGTATTGGCTAAAGAAAATGTAACGCAAACAGAAATAGATGCAGCGAAAGCGAAATTACAAGAAGCTAAAGATGCATTAAACGGAGCAGACACAAATAAAGAAGCTCTACAAAATCTTGCTGATGAGAGTGCAACGAAAGGAACAAACTCAAAATACTACAACGCCGATGCAGACAAACAAGCTGCATATGATAAAGCGGTAGAAGAAGCAAAATCAGTGTTAGCTAAAGAAAATATAACACAAGCAGAAATCGATGCAGCAAAAGCAAAACTACAAGAAGCCAAAGACGCGTTAAATGGTGTAGATACTGATAAATCTAAATTACAAGAACTATCAGATGAAAGTGCAACAAAAGCCAGCAACGCTAAATACTACAATGCGGATGAATCTAGAAAAGCAGATTACGACAAAGCGGTAGAAGAAGCGAAAGCTGTGTTATCAAAAGAAAATGTAACGCAAGCAGAGATTGATGCAGCTAAAGATAAGTTACAAAAAGCTAAAGACTCACTAAATGGTGATCAAACAAATAGAGAGAGATTACAAGGTTTAGTTGATGAAAGTGCAACAAAAGCTAGCAACGCTAAATACTACAATGCTGATTCAGAAAAACAAGAAGCATACAATAAAGCAGTAGAAGAAGCAAAAGCTGTGTTAACTAAAGAAAATGTAACGCAAGCAGAAATCGATGCGGTGAAAGCAAAACTACAAGAAGCAAAAGATGCATTAAACGGAGCGGATACAAATAAAACAGAATTAGAAAAACAAGTAGAATTAAAAAATTCTGATGAGGTTACAAAAGATTCTAAATATTATAATGCAAGTGAAGAATCACTTTTAAATTATTATAATGTTGTGAAAAAGCAGAAGAAACACTTGTTAAAACCAAATGTGACTCAAGATGAAATTGATAAAATGGTTGAAGAAGTTAAAAGCTGCTAAAAAAATGCTTTAGATGGGAAACCTACTAATTATACAGAGTTAAATAAACTAATTGCTGATCAAGATTCTATTAAAAAAATAATTCTAAATATTATAATGCAAGCGAGGAAGCTAAAAAAAGAATATGATGAAGCTATAGAAGAAGCTAAGAAGTTGTCAGCTGACCCATACGCTTATCAAAAAACTGTAGATGAAGTAGTGAAAAATCTTAAAGAAATAATAGAAGATTTAGATGGCAATAATACAGATAAAGATAGTTTACAAAAATTAGCTGATGAAAGTAATACTAAAGATAGTAACTCTAAATACTATAACGCTGATTCAGACAAACAAGCTGCATATAATAAAGCAGTAGAAGAAGCGAAAGCAACATTAGCTAAAGAGAATGTATCACAAGCAGAAGTAGATGCAGAGAAAACAAAACTACAAGAAGCAAAAGACGCATTAAACGGAGTAGACACTGATAAATCTAAACTACAAGAATTATCGGATGAAAGTGCAACAAAAGATAGCAACGCTAAATACTATAATGCAGATGCAGATAAGCAAGCTGCATATGATAAAGCAGTAGAAGAAGCAAAAGCAGTATTAGCGAAAGAAAATGTAACACAAACTGAAATAGATGCAGCGAAAGCTAAACTACAAGAAGCAAAAGATGCATTGAACGGAGATCAAACTACTAAAGAAAAATTACAAGCTTTAGCTGACGAAAGTAATACAAAAGAAAGTAATACTAAATACTATAATGCAGATGTGGATAAACAAGAAGAATACAATAAAGCAGTAGAAGAAGCAAAAGCTGTGTTAGCTAAAGAAAATGTAACACAAGCAGAAGTAGACGCAGCGAAAGCTAAACTACAACAAGCGAAAGATGCATTGAACGGTGCAGATACAAATAAAGAAGCTCTACAAAGCTTAGCTGATGAAAGTGCAACAAAAGATACTAACGCTAAATACTACAATGCGGATGCAGAAAAACAAACTGCATACAACAAAGCAGTAGAAGAAGCGAAAGCTGTGTTAGCTAAAGAAAATGCAACTCAAACAGAAATCGAAGCAGCAAAAGTAAAACTACAAGAAGCAAAAGATGCATTGAACGGTGCAGATACAAATAAATCTAAATTACAAGAATTATCAGATGAAAGTGCAGCAAAAGACAGTAATTCTAAATACTATAATGCGGATGCAGAAAAACAAACTGCATACAACAAAGCAGTAGAAGAAGCAAAAGCAACATTAGCTAAAGAAAATGTATCACAAGAAGAAGTAGATGCAGCGAAAGCTAAACTACAAGAAGCGAAAAATGCGTTAAACGGATCAGACACAAACAAAGAAGCTCTACAAAACTTAGCTGATGAAAGTAATGGAAAAGATAGCAATGCCAAATACTACAATGCAGATTCAGAAAAACAAGCTGCATATGATAAAGCAGTTGAAGATGCTAATAAAGTATTAGCTAAAGAAAATGTGATGCAAGCAGAAGTAGATGCAGCGAAAGCAAAATTACAAGAAGCGAAAGATACATTGAATGGTGTAGACACAAATAAAGAAGCACTACAAAACTTAGCTGACGAAAGTGCAACAAAAGATAGCAACGCTAAATACTACAATGCTGATGCAGATAAACAAGAAGCATACAACAAAGCAGTAGAAGAAGCAAAATCAGTGTTAGCTAAAGAAAATGTAACACAAGCGGAAGTAGATGCAGCAAAAGTTAAACTACAAGAAGCAAAAGATGCGTTAAATGGTGCAGATACTGATAAAGCTGAACTTAAATTATTAGTAGATAATAGCTCAGAATTACAAAAATATTGTTAAGTATAAAAATGCTGATAATAATTTAAAAGATGAATATGATAAACTTTTAAAAGAAGCAAAAGAAGCGTTAAATAAAAACTTATCACAAAATGAAGTCAATCAATTAGTAGCTAAAGTTAAAGAAGCAGAATCTAAATTGAATGGTAAAGCTATGGAACCGGAAAAACCGGCTGAACCAGAGAAACCATCTGAACCAGAAAAACCATCTGAGCCAGAAAAAAACCAGTTGAACCTGAGAAACCGGCAGAACCAGAGAAACCAACTGAACCAGAAAAACCAGTTGAACCAGAGAAACCAACTGAGCCAGAAAAACCAGCGGAACCAGAGAAACCAGCTGAACCAGAGAAACCAGCTGAACCAGAAAAACCGGCTGAACCAGAGAAACCATCTGAACCAGAGAAACCAACGGAACCGGAAAAACCAGCAGAACCGGAAAAACCGGTTGAACCAGAAAAACCGGCTGAACCGGAAAAACCGGCTGAACCAGAGAAACCAGTTGATCCAGAAAAACCGGCTGAACCGGAAAAACCAGCTGAGCCAGAGAAACCAACGGAACCAGAAAAACCGGCTGAACCAGAGAAACCAACGGAACCGGAAAAGCCAGCAGAACCGGAAAAACCATCTAAACCAGAGAAACCATCTGAACCAGAGAAACCATCCGAACCAGAGAAACCATCTGAGCCAGAAAAACCGGCAGAACCGGAAAAACCAGTTGAACCAGAGAAACCAGTTGAACCAGAAAAACCAGCGGAACCGGAAAAACCAGTTGAACCGGAAAAACCAGTTGAACCAGAAAAACCAGTTGAACCGGAAAAACCAGTTGAACCAGAAAAACCAGCGGAACCGGAAAAACCAGCTGAACCAGAGAAACCAGCTGAACCGGAAAAACCATCTGAACCAGAAAAACCAGCTGAACCAGAGAAACCATCTGAACCAGAGAAACCATCTGAGCCAGAAAAACCAGTTGAGCCAGAGAAACCAGCAGAACCGGAAAAACCAGTGACTCCAGAGAAATCAGGAGAAAAAACTGCAAATCCAGAAAAACATAATGTTGAAGCTGACAATAATAAAGTTGCAACAAAAATACGTAAGTCTGGAGAGAAAATATTAAGTAATACAGGTATGGAAGCACAAAGTGCAACATCTTTAGGTTTTGGCCTATTATCATTGCTATCATTTGGTTTATTAAGAAAACGAAAAGAAGACAATAAATAATTGTAAATTTTTCAAAAAATACCCTTAGGAATTAAAGTTCTAAGGGTATTTTTTTGTATTGTATTTAATTAATAATACATATTAATTACTAGGGTAAAACTAAACTCCTACCATAGTAAATAAAAAATAATACTAATACAGCTATTAGTACTATGATATTTGTTAATATAATAATGATAATATAGATATTAAATTTCTAAACATAAACACTAACTTTATAAAAATAAAATTATATTAAAATATAATTAAAACCTATAATATCAAAACATATAAAAACGATTTCTAAAAATTAATTTGACAAATATATACTAAAAGTGATACTATTATAGATGAAAGAAACAAATATATAAATATTTTTAAATGATATTTGTACTTTCAAGAAAAACTGTAAATTTATAAAAAAAGGAGGAAATATTAATGAAAAAAAGCAGTTTTTAAATTTTTTTAGGTGTATTACTGTTTGTAATATGCGCAGTAACTGGATTATCATTTTTTTGACCAAGGTAAAGCTAAGGCTGCAGAATCAACTGAGAAGAAGATTGATGTGTCTAATGTCCGTGTGGAAAAAAATGAAGGTGGAAAAGTTGATCATGCTTTAGCACCATGGGAAACTTTCAAAGTTAGTGCAGACTTTAGAATACCTAATCCTTCAAAAGTGAAACAAGGAGATACATCAACTATAGGAATACCTGATCAATTCCAATTTGGTAGTACTTATGCTGATAAAAATAGAACATTCAATATTGTTGACAGAAACAATACTTCTGAAGTTGTAGCAAATGCAGCAGTTGATATGAAAAAGAAAAATCTTGTTTTTACATATACTGACTATCCAAGTAAACACGCAGAAGTAATTGGAGATTTCTTCTTTTATGGGCGTGTAGACCATGAGAAAGTATCAGGAGAAAAAGACCTTGACTTCAATTTAACTGTTGATGGAAAAAAAGTTGAAGGTGATAAACTTAAATATAAAGGAGCTCCTGTTCAACCTAAAGTTGGTATCAAAAAAGAAGGTTGGCAAAGAGAAAGTAAATCATCAGACTTACGTTATAAAATTAAAGTAAATGCTGATGGTAAACATATGAAAAATGTTGTAGTTACTGATAACTTAGCATTTTCAGATGGTACTATTGATCCAAGTTCTGTTAAAGTAGAATATGGTACATTTACATATACTCCTACTGACGGTGTATATCGTCTGGATAACTATCCAGCAACTGCCAAACCATTACCAGAAACAGATTATAAAGTAACTTTCAACGAAGATAACAGAGGATTCACAGTAAAATTCTTAAGAGACATTTTACCAAGTGATAATATCCGTATTATGTATGATGTTGCTTTAGGTAAAACACCACCAAATGGAACACTTTATCACAATAATTCAAAATTAGAAGGTGAAGTTGTTACAGAAGGTTCTAATGATGATGGTGGCAAAGTAGATAAACCAAATAAAGTTTCTTTAACATCTGAATCTTGGATAAAAACTCTGACACCTGGTGGTGAAGCAGAAGGTAAAAAGTATTCATTATCTATACTAAAACAAGACTCTGTGACTAATGCACCACTAGAAGGGGCTAAGTTTAACGTTTATGCATCTGACAAAGATGGAAGTAAATTCGGAAGTTCAATAACTACTTTAACTACGAATAAAAAAGGTGAAGCATCTGTTGGAGATTTAGTAAATGATTACTATCTTCTTGAAGAAATAGCAGCACCGACTGGATATTCATTACCAGATAAAGCAGTTAAATTACTTATTAACGCTAAAAAACAAACAGAAGCAAAAGAAAATGGAGTAGCAGCTGATGCTGTTTACAAAAATTACAAACAAAAAAATCGATGAAAAAAAGTAAATGTAGTTGGTACTAAAACATGGGTAGATAACAACGATAAAGATCTAAATCGCCCAGAAAAAATAGTAGTAAAATTACTTGCTGACGGTAGCGAAGTTGCATCAAAAGAAATTACTGCAGCTAACGACTGGAAATATAGCTTCGATAATCTACCTAAGTATAAAGATGGTAAAGAAATAATCTATACTATCTCTGAAGTTGGGGTAGAAGGATATACACCTGAAATAACAGGCTACAATATTAAAAAAATACTTATAACCCAACACTTACAAATATAACTGTAGAGAAAAAAATGGGATGACAACAACAATAATGATGGAATCCGCCCATCATCAATTGATGTACAATTACTTGCAAATGGTGAAAAATTAGGTGGTATTGTTACATTAAATGCAGCAAATGCATGGAAACACCTATTTGATAATTTACCAACAAAATTAAACAAAAAAGAGGTTGTTTACTCAGTATCTGAAGTAAATGTACCAAAAAGGTTATACTGTTGAAAATTCTGGTCTTAAAGATGGAAAAAAATAGTATTAACTAATAAACACAACCCAGTTGAAAAAAAGAAGTTTCTGTTGAGAAAAAAATGGAACGATGAGAATAACAATGACGGTATCCAACCAACTGAAGTAACAGTACAATTATTTGCTGGAGACAAAGCAGTAGGTGCTCCAGTTAAATTAAACAAGGAAAATAATTGGAAACACGTATTTAGTAACTTAAAAGCTAAAGCAGAAGGAAAAGATATCGAGTATACTGTAAAAGAAGTAGATGTACCAGAAGGTTATACAGTTACAGTAGAAGGGAAAAACAACATCGTTATTACTAACACTCACGTACCAGCATTAACAGAACTATCTGTAATTAAACTTTGGGAAGATGAAAACAACAAAGATTCTTCAAGACCAGCTAGCATTACTGTACAATTATTCGCAAATGATAAACCACAAGGTGATGTAGTGGTTCTTAATGAAGAAAATAGTTGGAAACACACTTTTGCTAACTTAAAAGCTAAAGTAAATGGTGAAATAGTAAATTATGAAGTACGCGAAATCGACGTACCAAGTGGATATACTGTAACTACTACAGTAGGAGAAAATGGTGAAGTAGTATTAACAAATACACACAAACCAATCTTACCTCCACCACCAGTAGTTGAAATTCCACCAAAACCATGGACACCAACTCCCCCACCTGCACCACAATTACCACCGAAAAAAGTTGAAGTTAAATCTAAACAATTAGCTAAAACTGGTGTGGAAAATGATATGAGCGCAATGCTAGTATCAACAATTTTACTAGGTGCAGCAGCGGTGTTACGTAGAAAAAAAACTAACTAGTTTGAAACTACTTATAAAAGACTTTAAGCATTTTATTGCTTAAGGTCTTTTTTATATTTAAAGATAACATAATCTGAAATAACTAATAAACTATCCATTAAGGTGATATAAATAAAACTCAAGAAAGAAAAAAATAGGCTCTTGTTTTATGTGTGAAATGATTAATTATTAGTGATTTGTGAAAAATATTTACGTGGATAATATTTTTAGTATATAAATATATTTATATACTGTCTCATGGACTTAGGAGTAATATTAAAACTTTGTGTTCGATTTAAACTTTTCAATATTTTTATATTGTGCATATTTCGTAATTAATGATAATAACAACGATTAGTAAACTATTTATATAACTGAAAAATAGTTAATAAATTATACTTATGATTATTTAGTTGAATGTAATTAATTGTATTTACAGTTATTTTCTTTTAATATAGTTAATATAAATAAGAAAAAAATATTGATATATTTATAATGTAGTGTTATAATTAATAATATTATGTTAAGTGTATACTATTTTATTATATATTTAGCTGATAACTATGTGGAAAAAAATATTAAGTTGTTTAGAAAAGGAGAAAGAATATAATGAAAAAAATAACAACTACAGTGATTTTAGGAGGAGCGTTAGTAGGTAGTGCTGTAATGGCGCAAGAAGCACATGCAGCAGAAACTGAAACTCCAAAAAAATGATAGTAATTTAGTGGTGAAAACTGAAGTTGGAAAAAAACAACGGAAGCTGATGTTGCTAAAGAAAAAAACAAAAAAAGCTGATGAAGCTAAAAAAATCACTAGAATTAGAAAAAAAGAAGCAGATAAAAAGGTTGAGTTAGCAAAAGAAAGATTCTGAAAAAAAGTTAATAAACTGGAAAAAAAGATGCTGAAGAAGGTTCAAATGTTACGGATAAAGTAATTGATGAAAAAAAGCAGATGAAATTAAAAAAATTAGAATCTAATAAAGATAATGTTGCAAACTGAAATTAATAAATCTAAATCAGAAGTTGATACTGCGAAAAAAAGATACACAAGACAAAGAGAAAGTAGCTAAAAGAAAAAGAAGAAAAATTCATCTAGTATTGATAAAAAAATCTTAAATCAAAACAAAGCGAAGAAGCTTCGCTTTTAGCTAAGTTAAAAGAAGATAAAAAAATAAACTAAATACATTAACTGAATCATTAAATAAAAATAGAAAAAGATAAAGAGAAGTCTGAAAAAGCGTTAGAAGAAGCTCAAGCTGCTTTTAAATAAAGCAAAAGAAGAAGAAGCTGAAAATCTAAATAAAATTAAACAATTAGAAGCTAAACGTGATGAACAACAAGCTGTTTTTAAATAATAAACAAAAAAACAATTAGAAAATGCTAAAAGCAGAAAAAAAGTAAAAAAATAGAAGATGAAATTAAGAAAAAAACGAAGCTATTTTTTTGGAGTTAAAGGAATTTTAACAGAAATCAAATTCGATCAAGAATTTGTTGATGCATTAAAAACATATCAAAAAAAGCTTCATTTGAAGAACAACAAAAAAACAATTGGAAGTGTAGTTGCTAAAGAAAAAAAGAAGCAGTTAAAAAAATATCCAATCTTAGATACAGATTCTATTGATTATTCTAATAGTGAAAAAAAGTAGATGTTAATAATTTATCTGAAAAAAAGACCAAATTTTATTAACACAATACTTTAATTACTTAAATAATCAAGTACGTAAACAATTTGGACTAGCGCCAGCTAAAACAAACTTAAACGTATTAAAATTTGCACAAGATATTGCTAAATATACAAAAGAAAGTGGTTTTAAAGAACCAGACCACGACAACCGCTCTATTAATAAATCTGCATTCGAAAAATGGAATTGATAAAACTGATAGAGGTACTGTATACAACAGATTTGAAAGTTTAGATGCGAAATCGATTGATAAAGACGACTCTCAATCAAATATGGTGGCAAGAAAATTCCTATTCGATTCTATCTATCAATCAGTACAACGTTTCTACCATGAAGGAAGAGCGAATAATCATTATTATCATGCTAAACACTTAATGAATACAGAAGACCAAACGTTTGGAACATACTTCGTGTTAACACCATCAGATAGTAAATATTATAACTGGCTAAGATTAGGTGTAGTAAGTGTACCTCCGCGTTATGGAGTGACAGGCTATGATGACAACGGGAACCCAATTTATGAAAAATTCGATAAATTATGGGGGGCTAAATCTGAAAAAACTCTACCGTTATTAGAAGTTAAAGATACTACAGAACTAAAAGCTAATTTAGAAAAAGCGAAATCTGAAATAACACGTATTGAAAATGAAAAAGCTGCTGAAGAAAAAGAATTAGCAAAACGTGAAGATGAATTAAAACAAGAGCAAAATAAACCATCTAAACTTAATACAGCTACTCAAACATTCAATAGTGCAAAAAGAAGCTAATGATAATAATGAATCAGTTTTAAATTCAACAAAAGCTGAAATAAATAAAGTTAATGCTGAAATTGCTAATGATAATAGTCAAGCAAAACAAGTGAAAAAAACGACATTATTAAATTATTAAGTGATTTAGCTAAGGCTAATTCTGAATTACAAGAAGCAAAAATCAAAATTAGATAGTGCTAAAAAAAGAATGAAGAAAAAAATTAAAATCTGAATTAGAATCTTTAGAAACTGAATTAACTAGCTTAAATAATAAAATTCTAAATAGTACTGAAGAGAAAGAACGTTTAGAATACATTAAAAAAATAATCATGCTTTAATTCTTAAAGAATTAGAAAAAAAGCGCGTAAAGATTTAGAAGTTTCTAGTAAAAACGCTAAAGATGCTTTAGAAGCACTTAAATCTCTTGAAAAAGATGCACAAGAAAAAAATACAATAAATATTTACAAATCAAACGTCAATATGATATGGAAAAATTATACTTGAGGGAGTTACAAAAAAATCCACCAGTAGTTGATTTACCAAAATTATCTGCTGAAGATTTAGAAAAAAATCTTGACAAATAATACAAAAAAACTCCAGATGCTATATCAAATGTTAAACGTGAAAGATTTTGCTAAAAACATCTAAATTTAAAGGTAAAAGCTATAGTTAAAACTATAAATAAAAAAAGAAAAAAAGTTTTACCAAATACAGGATCTACTAGTACGTCAACAACTGGTGTTGCTGTGTTATTAGCTGCAGTAGCAATAGCTGCTAGAAAACGTAGAACAAAAAGATAATAAATATAATTAAAATAGTTTTTAAATCCGAAGTGGTAAGTAAATCACTTCGGATTTTTTTAAAGTATTATATATAAAAAGTAAGTTTACATAAAATTTATAATGTAAACTTCTTCTAACTAGTAGGAAATACTTACTATAAAAATAGTAATAATATAATGACAAAACGGTATCATTGCGAT
>BNJU01003273.1_pt1 | contig 63714 bp, 81 predicted proteins | sample 8539281 | NCBI WGS metagenome assembly BNJU01 (sample SAMD00202456, study PRJDB9452) | human saliva metagenome | isolation source: human saliva | place: Japan
CAAATCGCTAGCTTCTCTGGCCTCGCCTGTTTCTGCTTTAAAAAGAAAAAAGACAGGCTAGCTTTTGTACCCTGTCTTTTGTTTGGTGTTGTGGTGGTTATTTCTTATAAGCTGCTGCTTTTTGGATAAAGTCTGCTATACTGGTGTCCTTTTCATGAAGAGCTTTGACAATCTTAGATCCGACAATGACTCCATCTGAGACTTGATTGAAGCGGTCAACATCTTCTAAAGTCGAAACACCAAAGCCCGTCAGTACTGGAATCTCTGCAATATCATGGAGTTTGCTCAAATGCTGGTCCAAGTCATCGCGGTAGCTACCGCTCTTACCCGTCACACCGTTGATGGCTACAGCGTAGATAAAACCTTCTGCCTCCTTAATTAGCTCCTGCTGACGTTCTAGGCCAGTCGTCAGACTTACTAAAGGAATCAAAGCAATGTCTGTATTTCCAGCAGGGGCAGAATAAAATTCCTGTGCTCGTAGGGCAGATCCGGAATAATCAATCCCTTAACCGGTGTCCTAGCCAAATCCTTGACAAAATCTTTGAGACCGTATTGGAAAATAGGATTGAAGTAGGTCATGATGATGAGAGGCAGCTGAGTGTCCAAATTCTGTAAGCTTGCGACTAAAGACTTGGCCGAAGTATGGTGACCTAGACTTCTCAGACCAGCTTCCTCAATAACTGGTCCATCTGCAACAGGGTCCGAAAATGGCAGACCGATTTCAATGGCTGACACACCCAAGTTTTCCAAAAATGAGATAGTTTCTGCTAATCCTGCTAAACCTTTCTCGTGATCACCAGCCATGATATAAGGAAGGAAAATTCCCTTACCTGCTTTTTTGATGGTTTCTAAATGCTGAGTGAGTGTTTTAGTCATGGGCACCTCCTTTTTGAGCCGCTTCTTTTTCCAAGCGTTCCTTTACCTGAACGACATCCTTGTCACCACGGCCGGATAGGCAGACGATCATTGATTTATCTGGTCCCAACTCCTTAGCCAGCTTAACTGCGTAAGCAATAGCATGGCTAGACTCTAGAGCAGGGATAATCCCTTCGATACGAGACAGGAGCTGAAAGGCTTCCAAGGCTTCTTCATCCGTGACTGGGACATAAGTGGCGCGCTGAATAGCATTAAAATGAGAATGTTCGGGACCGATGCCTGGATAGTCCAGCCCAGCAGAGATAGAGAAAGCCTCTAGAATCTGCCCTTGCTCATCTTGCAAGACATCCATCAAGGCACCGTGTAAAACACCCGGCCGTCCCTTGGTTAAGGTCGCAGCGTGTTCATCTGTATCCACGCCCCGCCCAGCTGCTTCTGTTCCATACATAGCAACTGAGCCATCGTCTACAAAGGGATAAAAGAGTCCAATAGCATTGGAACCACCGCCAACACAGGCCACTAAAGCATCTGGCAAGGCACCTGCATTTTGCTCAGCAAACTGGCGCTTGGCCTCACGCCCAATCACGCTCTGATAGTCGCGGACAATCTCTGGGAAAGGATGGGGACCCAAAGCTGACCCCATAATATAGTGAGTATCATCGACCTGAGCCACCCAAGCTCGCAAGGCTGCATTGACTGCATCCTTGAGGACTCGAGAACCATCAGTCACAGACTCTACCTTAGCTCCTAAAAGTTCCATCCGAAAGACATTGAGGGCTTGGCGCTTGACGTCTTCTTCGCCCATGTAGATAGTACAATCCATGTTGAAAAGGGCTGCAGCTGTGGCTGTAGCTACTCCATGCTGACCCGCACCAGTCTCGGCAATAATTTTCTTCTTGCCCATTCGCTTGGCTAGCAGGACCTGGCCTAGAGCATTATTTATTTTATGGGCGCCAGTATGATTGAGGTCTTCCCGCTTCAGATAAATCTTAGCACCGCCAGCATAGGCTGTCAGATTTTTTGCAAAATAGAGAGGATTTTCTCGCCCTACATACTGCTTCAGCAACTCGTCCAGCTCAGCCTGAAAGGCTGGGTCTTTTTTACTCTCACGGTAGGCTTTGTCCAATTCCAAAACTGCTGTCATCAGCGTTTCGGGAACAAATCGCCCGCCAAACTCACCATAAAATCCTTCTTGATTGGGTTGATTATATGCCATATTTCACTCTTTCTATAAATTCTGTTATCTTTTGTAAATCCTTCTTGCCATCCGTCTCGACCCCGCTTGAAACATCAACTGCATAAGGGGCAAAGTGCTGAATAGCTTCTCGGACATTTCCTGCATTCAAACCACCGGCGATAAAGAAGGGCTGGTGGATTTGACTCTCATCAAAAACTTGCCAGTCAAAGGTCTGACCACTACCAGCAAGTGGTGCATCAAATAGCAGATAGTCCACTTGTTGGCTGAATTCCTTTAACTCACCCTTGACCTGATAAGCTCGAATAACCGGACGGCCAACCTGAGTCAGGAGCTCTTCATCAAAATCGCCATGAATCTGCACCAAATCCAGATTTGCCACTGAAATTGCTTTCCGTAGCTCCGACAAGCTCGGAGAGACGAAAACTCCTACCTTTGAACAGCAGGCGGCACCAAGGCAGCTAGCTTCTGAGCTTGCTCCAAACTGACCCTCCGACGGCTCTCAGCAAAGACAAATCCAATGTAATCCGCACCAGTCTGGCAGGCAGTTTCCACAGCACTGGCCGTTGATAAGCCGCAAATCTTAACCTTTGTCAATTTTCAGCTCCTTGATTTTTTCTGCTACATCCTCAGCCTGCATCAAGGCTGTTCCGACTAAAACCGCATGGAAATAAGGAGCTACTAGCTCAGCATCTTCCTTGCTGAAAATAGCGGATTCTGATACGTAAACCCTGTCATCTTTGAAATGGGCAGACAGCTGGAGACTGGTATTGATATCTGTCTCAAAAGTAACTAGATTGCGGTTATTGACACCGATTATCTGAGCTCCTATTCTATGGGCAATTGCCAGCTCCGCCAGATTATGGGTTTCGACCAGAACTTCCAAACCTAAACCTGTCGCAAACTCATAGAGTTCTTGCAGACGCTTTTCAGGCAAGGCAGCCACAATCAGAAGAATAACTGTCGCTCCGGCATTGCGGGCGCGAACAATCTGTTTTTCATCAATGATAAAGTCTTTATTGAGGGTTGGAATGGTCACTTGACTGGAAATCTCTCTCAGGTAATCCAGATGTCCTTTGAAGAAAATCTCATCTGTCAGGACCGAAATCATAGCTGCGCCGCAGCCTTCATAGGTGCGAGCCTGTTCCACAATATCCACACCGAGATTAATATCTCCCAGACTGGGACTGGCCTTTTTAACCTCAGCAATCAGCTGCAGATCTTGAGGATGGCTTTTGAGATAGTCATAGAGGGAATAGGTCGAGCGCAGAGGTTGCAGTTCTTCATAGGACATGTCCGCCACTTCCTGCTCTTTGCTTTAGAATGGTCGGGAGAAATTCTTTACTCATTTTTGATACTCCTGTAGTTGCTTGAGTTTTTCATAGGCTGCACCGCTGGCAATCACTTGGCGAGCCAAAGCTATTCCTTCTTCTATGCTGTCTGTTTTCCCATTGGCAAAGAAGCCTAGACCTGCGTTCAGAACTGTCATTTCCAGATAAGGGCTGGCTTGATTTTGCAGGACAGATACTAGAATATCTGCATTTTCTTTGGCATTGCCTCCACGAATTGCTTCAAGAGGAATTTCTTCCATGCCAATGTCTGACGGTAGAAAGCTGTGCAGGCTGATCTCCCCATCTGCCAACAAAGCGTACTGGGTACGACCATGAAGACCGGCCTCGTCCAGACCATCTGGTCCTGACACGACCACCGCACGTTTACGCCCCATGTTTTTCAAAACCTCTGCCGTGCTCTCCAGCATATCTGGCCGACTGGTGCCCAAAAGCTGGGTTTCTAGAGCCATAGGATGGATGAGCGGTCCAGTCAGGTTCATGATAGTGGGAACACCTAGACTGAGACGAGCTGGCATGATATATTTCATAGCTGGATGAAGGTTTTTAGCAAAAAGAAAGACTATCCCCGTCTGATCAAAGATCTTACCCAAGCTGGCTGTATCCATGTTTAGGTTAATCCCCAAAGCTTCTAAAACATCAGCCGATCCCGATTTAGAAGTAATAGAGCGATTGCCGTGCTTAGCCATCTTGATCCCACCACCTGCTAATACGAAAGCCGCTGTGGTCGAAACATTGAAACTAAATGATCTGTCACCACCAGTTCCACAATTGTCCATGGCTGTGCGAATTTTTGTAGGGATCTGCGGAGTATGACCTCGCATGGCTTGGGCCAAGGCTGTCCGTTCCTCTACCGTTTCCCCTTTCATCTTGAGAGCCAGCAAAAAGGCTGCAATTTGTGTTTCTGTTACTCTTCTAGTAACGATGCGTTCTAGCACATCTGACACTTCGGAGCTGCTTAAATCCTTAAAATCTGCTAGTTTTGCAATAATTTCTTTCATAATTCTTCCCCTATTTTACTAAGTCGATGAAATTTTTGATGGACGACAAGCCATCCGGCGTGCCAATACTTTCTGGATGATACTGAAAACCATAAATAGGCAGGCTCTTATGCTGGATAGCCATGATCGAGTTATCATCAGCTGCCCGAGCCGTCACTTCAAAGTTCTTTGGCATCTCCTCAATCAAAATCGAATGATAGCGCATGACCGGCTGCCCATCCTCAATCCCCTGATAGATAGGAGATTTCTCCTCAAAGCGCAGAATACTTTGCTTGCCATGCATGACCTTGGGAGCCAAACCTAGCTTTCCGCCAAATACTTCTGCAATGGCTTGATGCCCCAAGCAAATCCCCAATATCGGCTTTTTACCAGTAAAATCGCGGATAAGCTCTTCCATCCGTCCTGCATCTGCCGGCCAGCCTGGGCCTGGAGACAGAACCAAGGCATCCGCTTCTTCTGCCGCTTGATAAAGGCCTGCATCATCATTTCGCAAAACCTTGACTTCTGCGAAATTGCCGATATACTGGGCTAGATTGTAAGTAAAGAATCATAATTATCAATTAGTAAAATCATTGCATTTCTCCTATCTTGGTCATTGATTTGGCCTTGTTGATGGTTTCTTGGTATTCATTAGCAGGGATCGAGTCATAAACAATACCCGCTCCAGCTTGAACGTAAGCTCTGCCATTTTTCAAAACCATAGTCCGAATAGCAATGGCAAAATCCATATCCCCTGTCGCAGACAGATAGCCAATAGCCCCCGCATAAACGCCACGTTTTTCCTGCTCCAACTCATAAATTCTCTTCATGGCTCGAATCTTAGGAGCACCCGAGACGGTGCCGGCCGGCAAGGTGGACTTGAGTGCATCCATAGCCGTCAGTTGAGGCAGAAGCTGACCACGGACCACACTGGTCAGATGCATAACATAGCGGAAATACTCTACTTCCATGTACTTAGTGACTTCCACGCTGTTATTCTGAGTAATTTTACCAATATCATTACGCCCCAAATCAACTAACATGCGGTGCTCCGCCACTTCCTTCTCGTCAGCCAGCAACTCCTCTGCCAAGGCTTTATCCTCTCGTTCATCCTTCCCACGCGGTCTAGTACCAGCAATAGGATTGGTCGTGACCTGACCCTGCTTGACAGACACCAGACTTTCCGGGCTGGCTCCGATAATCTGATAATCCCCGAAGTCATAAAAGTAGAGATAGTTGGAAGGGTTGGTCACACGCAGATTGCGATAGTAATCCAGCGGTCTACCAGAATACTCTGCTGAAAAGCGCTGACTAAGTACACATTGGAACATGTCTCCCTGCCGAATCAAGCTGCGCGCTTCTTCCACCATTCTTTCAAAAGCCGTCTGTTCAATGTGACTCTGGAAATTCAAACTGGACAGTTCCAGCGGTGAAAATTCATCTGCCGCTGGCTGCGCCAGCTCAGCCATGATACACTCCAGACTTGCAGCCAAATCAGCTTCGCTTCTATCACTGTAGAGCGCCTCCTCAACGATATAGACCTTATCTTTTTTATGGTCAAAAACCATGTAACTCTCATAAACGAAAAAGTGCATATCCGGCGTTCCAATCACATCAGCTGGAATCTGGCCAATCTCTTCATAGAGAGAAATCATATCATAACCAACAAAACCAATAGCCCCACCGCCAAAAGGCAGGTCTGAATGATGATCTTTCTTTACGGCTAACTCATGCAGATAGTCCAATGGATCTGCCTCGATTACTTGCCCGTTCTTTGTTAATCGGCCGCTTTCATAGCGAACTTCAAAGGCTGGATTATAGGCTAGGATAGAAAAGCGGGCTGTCTCGCTATCTCTCGGAATACTCTCCAAAATCACCTTGTGGTCGCCCTGAATCCGCATGTAAGCTAGAATCGGCGATAAAATATCAGCTGGTAAAATCTTTTGCATAATGTTTCTTTCTATTTAATCAGAATCGTTTAAGGATGAGCAATTTGCTAGTTATCACTGCATTCACAAGAACAGATAGCACCTGTTCACTGTCATAACTTGCCACAGAGCTACAGAAAAACGCCCGCACAGTTCATCCTGTGAGGGCGTGTCATCGCGGTGCCACCTCAGTTATGGAGTTTTTAGGCTCCACATCTCATTTACCTATTTACAGTCATTTAGATCCCTTTTAGTAGAAGGCAGCATACTGGTTTACAGCAAAGTAAGCTAACAAAGTAATAAAAGTTCAACTAAAGGACTAAATTTTGTCTCCAACAGCCCATTTCATAACTTCTCCTGCCTGTTTACAGCAACCACAGACTCTCTGAAAGGAGGAATGTTACTACTCTTCTGCTGGGTATTTTATTTTCGTTTTTCTAGATAGTCGGCAATGGCTGCCACATCCTTGTCTCCACGACCAGATACATTGATAATGATGATTTGGTCGGACGACAATTGCGGAGCTCGCTTGATGGCTTCAGCAATGGCGTGAGAGCTTTCGATCGCCGGCAAAATTCCTTCCTTTTGTGTCAAGAGAAGCAAGGCATCCACAGCTTCATCATCTGTCGCTGCCACGTATTCTACTCGGCCAGAATCTTTAAAGAAAGCATGTTCGGGACCAACTCCAGGATAGTCCAGGCCTGCCGAAATGGAGTAAACCGGTGCCACCTGACCATCTTCAGCAAAGACAGCGTAGGTCTTCATACCGTCCACTACTCCGACACTTCCCTTGGTCATGGTCGCCGCATGCTGATCTGTATCAAGTCCCCGCCCAGCTGCTTCAACTCCAACCAGCTTGACTTCTTCATCCGCCACATACTGGGAGAAGGCACCAATAGCATTGGAGCCACCACCTACACAGGCAATAACATAGTCCGGCAAGCGGCCTTCCTTGTCCAAAATCTGACGGCGAGATTCTTCACTAATCACCTTTTGGAACTCATGGACAATCGTCGGATAGGGGTGAGGACCGACAGCTGAGCCCAAGACATAGAAGGCTTCCAAATCGTTCATCCAAGCTCCAAAGGCTGCATCCACTGCATCCTTTAGGGTTTTGGTTCCTGTTTCCACAGCGTGAACAGTCGCTCCCATCATTTCCATGCGGAAGACATTGAGGCGTTGACGTTCTACATCTTCTGCTCCCATGTAGACATCGCACTTCATACCAAACTTAGCTGCGGCTGCCGCAGTTGCCACACCATGCTGGCCAGCTCCAGTTTCAGCGATGACTCGGGTCTTGCCCATCCGCTTAGCTAGAAGAATCTGCCCCAAAACATTATTAAGCTTATGGGAGCCCAGATGATTGAGGTCTTCCCGCTTCAGATAAATCTTAGCTCCGCCCAGATGCTGAGTCAGACTTTCTGCGTAATAGAGCGGAGTCTCCCGGCCTGAATAGTCCGCCAAATAATGTTGGTATTCATTTAAAAATTCAGGGTCATCCTTGTACTTCTCAAAAGTCGCTTCTAATTCATCCAGCAAGGCTTGGATAGGCTCCGGTACAAAGGAGCCGCCGAATTGTCCAAAATATCCTTTAGTTTCTGTCATCTTGATTTCCTCTTTTCTTTGTTTTCAAGCAAAACAAAAGCCCACACACAGAAAAAATCTGTGTGAGGGCGTAAAATCGCGGTGCCACCTCAATTATGGAGAAAAGTATAGACTGCCTCCATATCTCTGTCTTGTCTAACAACAAGTTGCACTGTAAGGTGTGCTCACCGAATTTTTATTGTTTCAAATTCATTTTTTGCATCAGCCCACTTCATAACCTTCCACTACCTGTTTCCACCAACCACAGGCTCCCTGAAAGCAGAAAAAATTATTACTTTTCTGATGATTGTCTAAAATTATAAAACTTCTAAAGTCTTTTGTCAAGAGAAAAAAACGGAAAAAGAATCATTTTTTTATAAAAAAATCTATAAAAACCCGAACATTTCCTTAGCTAATTCCTCTTGAAAGCGTCACCTTGGCGATTTTTCCAGATTTTCTGACCAAACTGAAAAGCCCGCCAAGCCAGATAACCACCCAAAGTATTGGTCCAGAGATCATCAATCTCAAAAACTCGATTGGCATTGATAAGAAGGTCCAGCAGAATCTGAGTCACTTCGATAGACAGACTCATCCCAAAGCTCAGCCAGACAACCTTCTTTGTCTTCCGCAATGTTGGAAAGAGGAAAAGCAATTGAAAAACCAATGGCGACAGCAGAAAGATATTGGCCAAATTTTGAACAAAAACCTTGACCAGCTGGATCCAAGAAGAAATTTCGCCAATATTCACAAAGGAATTAAAAGGGATTAACAAAACTACTATTCGGCCAAAATACTGAATTCCCGGCGTTTCCATTCCTGGCTCTGGAACCTGAGGAATAAAGCACAGAATGCAGAGCATCAAGAAATAGAACCAGCTTCCCCCTACCAGCAATTTCCGGCCTCGAGCTGTCAGCTCACCGTCTGAAGTCAGATAATTTTTAAGGCTGAACATTTTCTACCAATGCTTTCTCACGATCTCGCTTCATAGTATTGGAACGCAGCTGGCCGCAGGCTGCATCAATATCTGTGCCGTGCTCCTGACGCACCACACAGTTGACGCCATTTTTCTTGAGGGTATCGTAGAAGGCCATCACGCGCTCTTTGGGACTGCGGCTGTATTGGTCGTGCTCGCTAACGGGGTTGTAAGGAATGAGATTGACATAAGACAATTTCTTAATGTTCTTGAGCAACTCAGCCAGTTCCTTGGCCTGCTCTACCCCGTCATTGACTTCATTGAGCATGATGTACTCAAAGGTCACCCGGCGGTTGGTGGTTTCGATATAATATTCAATGGCTGCAAAGAGCTTCTCAATCGGAAAGGCACGGTTGATTTTCATGATACTAGAACGCAGTTCATTGTTGGGTGCGTGCAGTGAAACAGCTAGATTGACCTGCACACCTTCATTGGCAAAGTCACGGATCTTATGAGCCAGACCTGAAGTTGAAACCGTGATATGGCGGGCGCCGATGGCCAGACCTTTATCATCATTGACCGTCCGGACAAACTTCAAGACATTCTTATAGTTATCAAAAGGCTCACCGATTCCCATAACGACGATGTGGCTGACCCGCTCGTCCTGACCACGCTCGTCAAAATACTTCTGCACCAACATAATCTGCGCAACAATCTCACCATTATTAAGGTCACGTTGCTTTTTAATTAAGCCAGAAGCACAGAAAGTACAGCCGATATTGCAGCCGACCTGGGTGGTCACACAGACAGAAAGTCCGTAGTGCTGGCGCATGAGCACCGTCTCAATCAGCATGCCATCTGGCAACTCAAAAAGATACTTAACTGTTCCATCAGCGGACTCTTGTACAATACGCTGTTTAAGCGGATTGACAACAAACTGATCATTTAGTTTGGCAATCAAATCTTTAGATAGATTAGTCATCTCTTCAAAAGACTGAACCCGTTTGCGATAGAGCCACTCCCAAATCTGGCTAGCACGGAATTTCTTTTCTCCCTGAGCTTCCGCCCATTCAATCATTTCTTCTCGCGTTAAGCTATAAATCGATGGTTTCATGTTTCTCCTTTATTTCTGACGAATGACAAAATGACGCTGCGACTGGCTAGATGCCGCTTGCTTTGCCTGTTTGCCTTGTTTCTGTTGCTTGTTCTTGTTTGCCTTTGGACGATGTTTTTGCTGCTCGTCCTTCGTTTTTTTAGAGCCACGTTCCCTAGAAATTTCTGGATGTTTTTTGCCATCCGATTTTCTCTTATGGTGGGATTTTTTGTCAAAGGCTGCCCGTCTTGGCTGAGCATTTTCCAAAACAAAATAGGCACAGCCATAATTACAATACTCTAGCAGATAGTCTTGCAAACGGCTGATTTTCTCTGCATTTTCCTTGGCTTTCTCATCCCGATAAAAACCGCGCAACCGCAACTGTTCATTGCCCCAATCGCCGACAATATAGTCAAACTTGTTCAAAATTTCTGAAAAGCGTTGGTGAAAGGCCGTCAAATCAAAGGCCTCTTTATAATTCTCCACCAATTCAAACTCAAATTTTTCTGCAATTATCTTGCTGCCCATTTGCTTAAATTCTGGGCTAGGGAATTTATTGTAATTATATAACTCGGGTGAAATCTCTTTACGCATACCTATCCTTTGTCACTCATCTATCTTACTTCATATTATTTTATCACAAAACAAGGGGAATTTATATTTTTTTCAGAAGAAAAAGATCTTTCTGTAAAAAGTCAGACGATTTAATAAAAAATACCCTTCGTTCGTCTCTAAAAGACAAAAATCTTAGCCGAAACTAAGATTTTTTGGTTTTTTCTAAATAATCAATCGCGTCCTGAAGAGTCTTAACCGGTACGATTTTCATATCTGTTTTGATTTCCTTGGCTGCTTCAAGAGCCGTTTCATAGTTGGTCTTGGCTTTGGGATTAGCCTTTTTTTCTTCCTCGCTGACAGGATTATCTGGAGCAAAGAAGATTGTCGCTCCAATTTTGGCGGCAGAGACAACTTTTTTTGTCAATCCCACCAATATCACCGACCTTGCCTTCTCTGTCAATGCTGCCCGTTCCCGCAATCACGCGGCCGTCTCGCAGGTCTGGATTAGCCAGCTGAGTATAGATGGCTAGGCTAAACATGAGGCCAGCACTGGGACCACCGATACCTTCAGTCGAAAATTCAATCGGAACACTGCTGTTGACTTCCGTGCGGTCAATCAAACTAATGCCAATTCCGTTTTTGCCATTTTCCAGCTTGATGATTTTTCCCGTCGCAGTCTTGGTTTTTCCATCTTCCTCGTAGGTCACTTTGACACTATCGCCCAGAGCCTGAGAATTGACATATTTGACCAGGTCTTCCGAGCTTTCAAAAGTCTTGTCATTGACTCCCGTCACCGTATCCGCAATATTCAAAATCCCTTTAAAGGTCGAATTCGGAGCTACTTTTAAAACATAGACACCCAGATAATTCATCTTGATGTCTTTTCCTGCAGCCTTGAGACCTTGGTATTTGGCCATATTCTGCGACGTTTCCATATAAAATTGGTTGATGCGCATATACTCAGCATCACTCGAGCCACCCGTCATATCCTGAGCCGAATAAATATCCGTAAAAGGGGTCAGCCAAGCGTAGACCAGATGGGCAAAGGTTGCATGCTGGATCCCAACAGTTACAAAGTTGTAGGAACCTGCTGCCTGATCTTCTTTTCCATCCACAGTCAGAACCTTTCGAATGTCTTCTGCACCTCCAGGCACCTCAATATAGTAAGGCAATGGAACAATGAAAGAGAAAAGGAAGAGCACAAGCACAATAATCGAGGCCACTCCAGCACAACCAACTACTGTTAAACCACGTTTATTTCCTTTGTCATCTTTTTCGGATTTATCATGTCATTATTCATCTTTTTTCTCTAACTCCTCAATCACACTTGCTGGCACATAGGCAGAGAGATCCTGCTGAAAAGCGATCAATTCCCGCATCGCTGAAGAACTGATATATCGGTAAGCCGGCTGACTCAGCAGAAATATGGTCTCCAAATCAGGTGCCAATTCCTTATTAAAAAAATGCAGGCCAGCTTCATAGTCCAAGTCCTGACCGTTGCGTAGGCCTCGGACAAGAGCAGTCACACCCAGCCTTTTTGCTACATCGACCGCCAATTCATCATGCGAAGTGATGACTTCCACATTTTCCAAATGCGCCAAAGCCGCTAGAACCATCCTTTTTTTCGCATGGATGCTAAAAAATCCTGCTTTGTGAGGATTGTAGAAGATTCCCACATACAAGCGATCAAACAACCGACTGGCACGCTCAATCAAGTCCACATGTCCATTAGTAATGGGATCAAATGACCCAGTAAAGAGCCCGATTTTATCTGACATAGACCGTCACCTTTGAAATTCCATATATTTTTTGCTTCCAGATACCCAAGTCTGCGATTTCTTCTGGCAGATCAACCGACTTATCCGTCTCGCAAACAACCATAATATCCTCGCTCAAGAGCTTGCGTTCCGCCATTTTCTCAATATCTGAGATAATCTGCTCCTTGGCATAGGGCGGATCCAGCAGAACCAGATCAAACTGACCAGTCAACTGCTCTAGCGCTCGATTCGACTCCATCTTGAGCAGCTCAAAGCGCGCTGCTTCCTTAGTCATAGCAATATTTTCTGCCACGATAGCTTGTGCCCGCCGATCTTTTTCAACCAAAACAGCCGACTCCATGCCACGAGACACCGCCTCAATCGCCAGACCACCGCTACCTGCATACAAATCCAGCACCCGACCACCATCAAAATAAGGCCCAATCATATTAAAAATCGCACCCTTGACCTTATCTGTCGTAGGTCGCGTTGTCTTGCCATCTAATGTCTTGAGGGGTCTGCCCCCGTACTTCCCTGAAACAACTCTCATAAAAAACATTATAACAAAAATATTGAAAAGCTGATAGTAATTGCTAAGGATGGACTTTATTCTCTAGCAAAAAACGGAAACAAGGCTATTTCCGTTCGAAGTCTGTTTTAGAGTCATTCCGCCGAAGACTAAAATGGTCTGGCACTGGATCGTCCCCTTCCTCGGACCAGGGATGGCAGCGACCAATTCTGGCCAAGCCCATCAGCACTCCCTTAGCTCCGTGTTTTTCAATGGCTTCAATCATGTAATTGGAACAGGTCGGCCGAAAACGGCAGGAAGGCGGAAAGGCAGGGGAAATAAAGCGCTGGTAAAATCGAACCGGCGCTATCAATATTTTCTTAATCATTTTTTCTTAGTCTTAGTCACAGCCAAGTTATGCAACTGGCTGACTTCCTTTTTACTCAATCGCCGTGCCTCACCCGGCTTGAGACCAGTTAAATCCAGATGTCCAAACTGAGTTCGTGAAAGCTTGTCCACCGGAAGCCCCACCGCTTCAAACATCTTCTTGACCTGATGATTACGCCCTTCGTGAATGGTCAACTGAACAACCGAACGATTCTTCACGGGATCGACCTTGAGAATCTCATAAACAGCTGGCTTGGTTTTCTTGCCCTCAATGACCAGACCGCGAGTCAACGGACGCAGAACTTCCTTATTGGCCACACCCTTGACACGCGCCACATAGACCTTGTCAATTTCATTCCGCGGGTGAATCATTTCATCCGTGAAGTCACCGTCATTGGTTAAAATCAAGGCACCAGAAGTATCCCAGTCCAGTCGGCCAACGGGATAAATCCGCTCCTTGACCTGCGGCAGCAAATCAACGACTGTCTTGCGCCCCTTGTCATCGGTCACGCTGGAAATCACCCCGCGCGGTTTATTGAGCAAGTAGTAGACCTTTTCTTCATTGTAGATAGGCTGACCTTCTACTTCTACTCGGTCACCAGATTTAATGGTGGTCGCTAGCTCACGCACCACCTGACCATTCACGGTCACTAGCCCCTGCTTGATCAATTCCTCAGCCTTTCTCCGGCTGGCAATTCCCGCATGGGCAATGTATTTATTGATTCTCATCGATATTGTCCTTTCACAAGATACAAAGACCATTTCCACAACTTTAACAGCTTGAAAAATGGCAAATAGGGAAAGCAGTTCCTCCCTCAAAGCTTGGTAATATTCAAAAAACGGTCCCTTATAGGGTGAACTTGTCACTCTCCGAAAAGCTGACTTTCCTCAGCAATGAGCTCCGCTTCGTCCACAATCGGCAATTCATCCAAATGATTGATGCCCATATAGTCCAGAAAATAATCCGTCGTCACGTAGAGATTGGGACGGCCAATGACTTCCTTCTTGCCATCTTCTCGAATCAGCTCAAAGGCTAACAACTTCGAAATCGCCCCGCTAGAATTGACCCCACGAATATCATCAATCTCCACCCTTGTTATGGGTTGCTTGTAAGCAATGATCGACAAAGTTTCCAGTGCAGCACGGGATAAGCTCTGGTTAATCGGTGCCCGCGAATACTCTCGTAAAATCTCAGCAAATTCAGGCTTGGTGACCAACTTATAGGTCTTTGACGTTTCCAGTAAGGTCAAGCTGGAGTCAGGATTTGCCTGATAGTTCTCCGCCAATTTCCAAACTCTGGATGACACCAGTCGGCGGCAAGGAGAGGATTTCTGATAGCTGATGAACTTTCAGACCGTCTTCCCCCGCCACAAAAAGCAGGGCTTCAATCTCTGCTAATTTACTCATTCTTTCTTCCTACTAAATAAATATTTCCAAAGTTTTCCTCCTGAATGACCTGCACCTCCTGCACCTTGACTAACTCCAAGGTTGCTAAAAAGAGCGTAATCACTTCATTCATGTCTTTGGTTTCTGCAAAAATATCCTGCAGGGCAAGGCGTTTTTGAGCCTGGCAGCGTTGGCGCACCACTTCCATCATGTCCTCGATCTTGTACTCATCTCGCACAATGGTCGTATGACTCTTGGAAAACTCCTCCTGCTTCTTGGTCATCACCTTGGAAAAAGCTAAATAGAGATCAACAGCTGTCTTGTCGTGCAAAAGTTCAGCATCTTCATAGACCAATTCCAGCTTGGGCTTGGAGTAGTAAAGAGCCCGGTCCTCATGCTGGAGGGACATTTCTGCCCCAGTAGCTTGAACTTCCGATATTCCTCAATCTGACTCAGCAAGTCCTGCTCCAGATCGTCCTCCAGATCCACCTGATCTACCACCTTGGGCAAGAGCTTGCGGCTCTTGATTAGCATGAGCTGACTGGCCATGACCATGTATTCACCAGTCACTTCCAGCTTCATGGCCTGCAGAGTGGACACATAAGCCAGATATTGCTCGATGACCTCGGTAATGGGCACATCGTAAATATCCACCTGATACTTGGATACGAGGTGAAGCAACAGATCCAGCGGCCCCTCAAAATCTTTTAACTTGATATCCATTCTTATCTGTATTTTTCTAATGTAATCACTGTCTTCAAGCCCAAATCACGAGCAATGTCGTAGATACCGACACCTTTTTCCCGCTGGCGCAGGATAAATTGTTCCCGCAGGCTTTGGGCTGACAAGCTAGCCTGCCCTTGCTCAATCAAGAAAGCTTCTAGCTGGCGAAAGCCCCATTGGCGTGAATAGGACTTGCCATTCTTTTCAAATAAATAAGTCCCTGTTAAATAATCGCCCAATTCGCTCGTCAGACTTTCAGGAATTTTAATAATCCGCTTCTGCCCAGCCTTCTCAATCCGTAAAACCTGAAAATCAAGATTGACATCTTCAACCTTGACCTGCAGGATTTCACTTGGCAAGAGACCCATTTCCAAAATCAAGAGCGCTATCAGCCGGCCTTGTGGTACCGTAGAAGCTTCCCAAAAGGCTGACAAGTCCATCAGCTCGCTTCCCAGTTCCTTGGAAATAGTGACTTTTGGCAGGGTCAAGCGGTGAAATTCCCCAATCATCTTGTTCTCATAAAGATAATAGAGAAATTGATTGACCGCTGAGAGCTTCCGCTTCTGGACAGCTGCCTTGAAATCCTTGATAGAGGCTTGATAAATCCGCAAATTGGTCTCCGTCACCTTGCTGTGGATTTCATTGACAAATTGCTCCAGATCATAGGAATAGGCTAATTTTGAATTTTCAGAGATATTTTTTTGTTCTAAAAAAGGAGTGATATGTTCTTTCATTTTTTGGAAATCTCATACTGACTCGTGAAGGTATGCATCAACGAGTTAACAGCTTTTAAAATCGACTTTCTAGTAATGATGCCATAAAAATGTTGTTCTTTATCCACAACAGGCAGGAAAGACTCATCCACCAGCTTGTGCAAAACGTCCGCAATCTTGTAATCTGGCTCGACAGTCAGACCATCCTTTCGTGTCATGTGGACAATGTCCATAGACATAAACTCTTCCTCTGCCAGCTCATGCTGCATCCGATAAGCCATGATATCCGTCAGAGAAATGGTGCCAACGAACTTTTTCTCCGCAGTCACCACTGGAATGCGTGAATAGGTCATCTGGCTAAGTAAGAGAATGGCATGATCCACATTGTGCGTGTCAATCATGACCGCCAAATTCTCCCCAGGTGTCAAAAAAGTGTCCTCATGCTGCAACAGATAATCTTCAAATTCCTTAGCAATCATCGGGCAAACTCCTTGGACAAGCTTGGATAGAGCTCATGATTTCGCGTATAAAAATCAATTCTAAAGCGGTCTTCATCAATCTCTACCTTCGCGTAGAGACGTTCGTTGATTGAGCCACGAGGTTGGCTAATGGAGCCTGGGTTAAGGAAGAGAGTCTTCCCTTGCATCCAAGCATCTGGAACGTGTAAATGGCCATAGAGACAAATATCTGCCCCCACTTCCTGAGCCCACAGATCCAGCTTTTGGAAGCTAAAGTTAATATTGAAAAGGTGCCCGTGGGTCTGGGCAATAATGGTCCCATCCAAATCTGTCACCAGCCGCTCTGGATAACCAGGATAAAAGTCCATATTGCCCGCTACGACATGAATTCCTTCCCAGACTTCATCCTCAAAAGGTAACTCTGAGTCTCCATCATGGAAAATAGCATCGACTTTTCCCAGATACTGATCTTTCATTTCTTCGACAATGGCACGGTCCCCATGGGAATCGCTCATTACGATGATTGTTTGCTTTGCCATGCTGGAAATACCTCCATTAATTTTTGCACTGCTTGCGCACGATGGGACTGGGCATTTTTCTCTTCGATTGTCAGCTCAGCCGAAGTTTTTCCCGTCTCTCCGACCAAGAACAAAGGATCGTAGCCAAAGCCATTTCGCCTTTGGGTTCATGGGCAATGTAGCCCGGCCAATCCGCTTCGACCACCAAGGATTCCTTATCTGGACTTGCGACCACCAGAGTCGTGTGGAAATGAGCAGAGCGGTCTTTAATATCAAAGACCATGGCCAGCTCATGCAGGAGCTTAATATTGTTTTCGTCATCTGTCGCACCAACGCCAGCAAAGCGAGCCGACCAGACGCCTGGTAGACCACCCAAGACATCCACTTGCAGGCCGGAATCATCTGCCAAAACCATTTTGCCAGTTAACTGGCTGATCGTTTCAGCCTTGAGGCGGGCATTCTCTTCGAAGGTCATACCCGTTTCAGCCACTTCTGGCAAATCAGGATAGTCATTCAGATTTTCTACCTCGTAGCCCAACTTCCCGAAAAGCTTACGAAACTCTGCTGTCTTGCCCTCGTTTCGAGTCGCAATCAAGAGAGTATCCTTGACATCTTTTGCTCCTAGAAAGGCTTGTAAATCCACACCCGTTTGTGGCAGATGGACATAGAGCAATTTGCCACTTTCAACCAAGAGAAGGGCTCCCTGTCGCTGCAACAATTCCAAGCTTCGACCCGTTTCCTGATTTAAAATATCCAGCAAGAAGGTCAAAAAGCGAAAGGCTGAGCCATAGCGAATGACCGTGATATTTAAGGGCAGGCCTAGCTCTTCTTCCGCCAAAATACTCTCTAAGCGGTCTAAAATATCAGAAGCTTCAGCTGGTACCTGCTCAAATTCACTATAAGAGGCACTTTGCCCCCATTCAGCTACATACCAGTCAGAGGCATCTTTGTATTCATAAATGTTCTTTGTCATAAGGTCACATGCTCCACATTGACTTTCAGATTCAGCCAGTTTTCAGCGATTTCCGCAAATCTCTTGGCATTGGCTGTAGTATAAAAACGATGATTCAGTTCGTGCTTGTCGCGGCTACGATTAATTTCAAAATAATTGAGCAGGACAGAAATATCCCGTACACACTCAGCCCCGCTATCAATCAGCTTGACGCTCGGCCCCATCATATTTTGAATAATCGGCCGGAGCAAAGGATAGTGGGTACAGCCCAAAACAAGAGTATCCACCTTACCCGCCAGAGGATGGAGAGTCTCATAGACCACCTTTTTAGTCAGGCTGGACTGGAGCTCATTTGACTCCACCAGTGGGACAAACTTAGGGCAAGCCAAGCTCTGCACCTCCATCTCAGGAGATAGGGCCTCAATCTTTTTTCGGTAAATATCGGACTGAACCGTCATAGGAGTCCCGATAACCCCTATCTTGCCACCAGTCGTAGACTTGATGGCAGCACTGGCTCCGGGCAAAATCACACCTAGGACAGGAATGTCCAACTTAGCCTTGACTTCCTCCCAAACAACAGCTGTGGCAGTATTGCAGGCAATGACAATCATCTTGACATCCTTGGTCAAGAGAAAATTAACCAACTGCCAAGTATAGTCTCGAATCTGCTCCGCCGGCCTAGGACCATATGGAGCCCGAGCCGAATCACCTATATAAACCACTTCCTCATGGGGGAGTTGCCGCATCAATTCACGAACAACAGTCAGACCGCCCACCCCAGAGTCTAAAAATCCAATCGGTCGGTTATCCATACAGTCTTCTTTCTAAAACAAGGGATTGGAAGCCTAGCCCAAATCCCCATTTTTTATATAGAAATCTCCGTCTGCCACTAAAGAGCAGCTGAGAGAAGCTTATTTTTTGTTTTTATTTTTAGCAACTGCTGCTTTTTGTTGGTTGATAATTTGACGGTAAACTTGTTGAACGCGTGCTTCACTCGGTTTTTGACCATTGGCACTAAGCAACATCCGCACTGCTTCTACATTAAGCCGTGGATTTTCCGCAAATTCTTTTTCGACTTGACGGCGAAGCAAGTACATACCAAGTAAAATCCCACCAAAGAAAGCCAGCATAATCAATAAAATTGCTAACAATGTATTCATAATAATCCGAACTCCTGTTTCATTTTTTACATTACTCTTAATTATACCAAATTATCTCTATTTTTCAAAATCAAAGCCATAGAGAGTCGCGAAATAATCTTCTGGCCTCTCTGCCCGACGAATCATGCGAGCCTGACCATTTTCCTCCAGGAGAATCTCACTAGAGCGCAATTTTGCATTGTATTGGTAGCCCATGGAGAAGCCGTGGGCACCAGTATCGTGAATGACCAGCGTATCGCCAATCTGACTGACAGGCAGCTCCCGCTGGATGGCAAATTTGTCGTTGTTTTCACAGAGGCTGCCGACCACATCGACAATCTCCGTCGATCCTTCTGGCCGATCCATATTGGTAATATGGTGATAAGCTCCGTACATAGCAGGGCGCAGGAGATTAACCGCAGAAGCATCCACTCCCAGATAAGTCCGATAGATCTGCTTTTTGTGGGTCACCTTGGTCACCAAGAGGCCGAAAGGCGCCAGCATAAATCGGCCCAGCTCTGTGAAAATCTTGACTTGCCCCAGACTAGCTGGTGTCAGGATTTCCTCATAAGCCTGATGAACTCCTTGACCGATGACTGCAATGTCATTTTCCTCGCCATCAGGCTGATAATTGACTCCGACACCGCCAGACAGATTGATAAAGTCTAGCTTAATTCCTGTTTCTTCTAGAACCTCAACGGCTAACTCGAAAAGCTGACGAGCCAGTGCTGGATAGTAGTCATTGCTGACAGTATTGGAGGCTAAGAGGGCATGAATACCGAACTTCTCTGCCCCCAGCTCCTTGAGATCTTTGAAGGCCTGAATCAGCTGATCTTTGGTCATACCAAACTTAGCTTCCTCTGGATGATCCATAATGCTGGTACCCAGCTCAAAGACACCACCGGGATTATAGCGGCAAGAGATCACCTTGGGAATCCCAGCCACTTCCTTCAAGAAAGCCACATCTTCGTAAGCATCTAGATTGATGGTCGCTCCCAGCTCCCGCGCCAGACGAAACTCCTCGGCTGGCGTATTATTGGACGAAAACATGATCTCATTCCCAGCAAAGCCCAGCTTTTGGCTCATGAGCAGCTCCACATAGCTAGCACAGTCCACCCCGCAGCCCTCTTCCTTGAGGATTTTTAAAATAGCAGGATTTGGTGTCGCCTTGACGGCAAAATATTCCTTAAAACCAGAATTCCAAGCAAAGACTTCATGCAAAGCCCGCGCTCTCGCTCGAATCCCCTTCTCATCATAAAGATGGAAAGGCGTTGGAAACTGCGCGGTCAGCTCCGCCAAGCGCTCACGACTGATAAATGGAGTTTTCATACACGCTCCTACTTTCTCTTTTACTGACAACATTATACCACAAGTCTAGGCTGGGGAGGAGAAAAAATAGGCTCCAGAATTTCTACAATGGTTTTAGTCATTATAGAAACCCTAGAGCCTTTAACTCATAAAATAAACAAAAATTTATATGGAATAAATATAATAGTTGAATATTATATTATATTTTTCTAAAATTATTACTTAATTACTATATGTGACAAAACTATATTGTTCTATTATCCAAACGATTAAGGAAGCGCTCCTTTGCTTGCTCAGTATAGTTACTAATATTCTCTTTAAAGTATTTTTTTAGCTTCCTCTATACTTTGAATTTTACTTATCAATAACGAGTTCATGTAAATATAATTATTATAATATTTCGACTTTAGATCAGAATTTTTCAAAACGACTAATTATAGATTTCATCATTTCTATATCACCAAACTTTTTCAGCGATATCAAATTTTATAAAAGTTGCGTATTGAATATCAGGATTAATGTGTATAGCTTCATCAATACTTTCAATAGCAGAATCATAATTATTTTCAATAAATGCAAAATATTGTGCTTGAAGTCTTGGAGTCATTTCTTCAGAAACTCTATTTTTTTATTAGTTTCATACTCTCAATCAATTCTGTCAAAAATTTTATTTTTTTATTTGGTTCGTCAGATTTAATTAAACATGTAAAGTATGCTTGAATATGATACGGATTATTTTTTTGTAATTTTCATAATTCAACTTAGCAAGTTCCAATGCAGAAGGAAAAATCTTGCATTGCTATTAATACTTGAACTTTTCTCTTTTGGCCTTTGAAAAAAATTATTCCTCTTAATCAAACTTGAATTTAATCTCTCTAACGCTTTATCATATTTTTCCAATCTGTCTATAATAAAAAAACCATAAAGAAAATCATGGTCTGGCCCATCGATGTTTTTGGACCTCCTTATTAAATCTTGCCTTGCTATCTTCAATATTTTTGTTTAGATAGTTTAGCCAAAGCTAAACATAAAAGGTAACGGATTTCAAAAAAATCATTCGATCGTCATAATTATCAATTCTTTTGCAAGGCTTTATCTGCAAAAAAATACAACTTCTTTAAATTTACCTGAATAATAAAGTTCATTCATAGTTTTTTTAAATAAATTGATGGAAAAAAATATACTTTTCATCAATTTTCAAATTGTTTTTTTAATGATGTTTTTAAATTAAAAAAAGGAGCTCAGGAACATTATAATTCTCGTTTTCATCGATTTTAGAAATAAATTCTTGCACACTATCTAAGATAAGTTGTCTATGCTTCGAATTGATTTTATAATCGCTTCGAAGCATATAATCTTTAATGGAATCGTTTACTCTCACATATTCTTGAAACGTCCCTACAGTCTCGCAAATCCCTGCAATAAAAAAACGTATCTAAATAGTTCTGATATTTCTCTTTTTGTCCATTATCTCTTGCAATGATAGAAAATAGATAGTTTATACCGATCGAATCAAACTGACATAACAAAAGCTAGAAACTCTAATTGTTTTTTTATCATCATGAAAATCTTCAAGTAATAATTCTGCTTTTTTTGAGTATTAAATCGTATAATGGAATGAGACTCTCTTTGAAATTTATCCCATCCAATTGTTTGTAATTTATGAACTGCATAATAAACTTGTTCTGGGAGGCCAGATAGCAAATTACTAATAAAACTTAATTTTTTTCTCTATCCAACATTAACTCACATATTTTTTTGAATATCTATTCAGTAAGCCATTTCTCTCTTGAGGTTCTAATTCAGGAATCTTAATAGCAAATATTTTTATGAAAAATTATAATCTCCACTCCTAGAGAAATATCTAAACTTGCTAGCAATCAAAAAAATATCAACTTATCTTTTTATATCTTCAGAATTTACTACATCATAAAACCAATCAACAATTTCTCCTCTTTGATTGATTATACATCCACTATCTTTAATTAATATAAAATATCCTTCTTCTTGTAGCTTGCTAATAATCTTTATTAAAAGCATTTTTTCTTCTCTACAAAGGACAATTCGTTAATTTCTGATATTTTTAATTTCTAATTCATCATCTTCAAAAAAACCCAAATCCATTAATTTAAGAATAAAATCTTCAATACTTTCGTTTCTTTCCATTGCCAACTCTGAAAAAAAGGGTATGTAGGTTTAACTAAATTTGTTTTTACCAAACTCTTTTTTTCAAAAAGTCCTCCTACCTACGCCTTCCAAACCAGAAGCAAAAAAACGCAACGGGTTTTGGTAAACTAAAATCATCAATTCTTCTTTTCAATTTCATCTAGAAATGAATTTCTACCTACGAATAAATCTTGTCTATCTTTAATTTTTATTATGTTTTTGTCTACTTATCTCAATATAACGCTCCAATATTATATCAACAATCTTCTTATTACTTTTTAATCATGTGTATATTATACTGATTTCTTAACCACTTAGGAATACGTTCATCATCATATTTAATTTTTATCTGCAATGATAATAGGACAAATTTGATAATATCTATCTTTTGCAATTCGACTCTCTGCAATTCTTAATTCTTGATGAACCCAATGCGAATCTAAAGCATCATTCGAAAAAAATATAACAAATAAGTCTGAAATATCTAAATTATAAATTATTTCACTTTCTGTATTTCTACCCTCTTGAAAATTAAAACAATCCATTACCACACTCTCTTCCCCAAGAGAAGTTACTAATTTGGAATAAATCTTTTTCACTTGTTCTTTATTTGCACTACTGTGTGATAAAAAAATATTTTTTTGTCATTGTTTAACCCCTATATTAAATATATTTATATAATTCATTATACCAAAAACCCCAGCAAATTGCCGAGGTTTATAACTTATTTCACCAGCTTCTTCATCTCATCAATACGCGCTACTGTCGCGTCGTATTTAGCTTGGTAGTCGGCTTGTTTGTCGCGTTCTTTGGACGACTTCTGGTTTGGCGTTGGCTACGAAGCGCTCGTTAGAGAGTTTCTTGCCTACCATATCCAGTTCTTTTTGCCATTTAGCCAGTTCCTTGTCGAGACGAGCCAGTTCTTCTTCGACATTGAGAAGGTCTGCGAGGGGCAAGTAGATTTCTGCTCCAGTGATGACACTTGACATAGCGAGTTCAGGTGCAGGGATGGTTGATGCGATTTCCAAGTGCTCTGGATTTGTGAAGCGTTTGATGTAGTTGACATTGCTGTTAAAGAAGGCTTCCAAGTCGCTATCACTAGTCTTAACAAGGATGGTGATAGGTTTGCTTGGTGCTACGTTTACTTCCGCACGCGCATTACGAACGGCACGGATCAAGTCTTTGAGGCTTTCGACACCAGTGTGGGCCGCAAGGTCTTCAAAGGCTGGGTTGACAGTTGGGTAAGCAGCTGTAACGATAGAGCCTTCTGAGCTTTGTCCAAAGATTTCCTCTGTCACGAATGGCATGATTGGGTGAAGGAGACGAAGGATCTTGTCCAAGGTATAAAGGAGAACAGACCGTGTGATGACTTTCTCATCTTCGTTATCGCTATAAAGGACTTCCTTGGTCAGTTCCACATACCAGTCCGCAAACTCATCCCAGATAAAGTTGTAGAGGATATGGCCAGCCACACCAAACTCAAACTTATCAAAGTTAGCAGTAGCTTTTCCGATAGTTTCGTTAAGGTTGTGGAGAATCCAACGGTCTGTGACGTTTCCAGCTTCCTTGTTAAGCACTTTCAACATTGGCAGTTGCTTGCTCAAGGGTCAAGCCTTCATTGTTCATGAGAATGTAGCGAGAGATGTTCCAGATTTTATTAATGAAGTTCCATGAAGCATCCATTTTCTCATAAGAGAAGCGAACGTCTTGACCTGGTGCAGAACCGTTCGAAAGGAACCAACGAAGGGCATCGGCACCGTATTTCTCGATGACATCCATCGGGTCAATCCCGTTTCCCGAGAGACTTAGACATCTTGCGGCCTTGCTCGTCACGGATAAGACCGTGGATAAGGACGTTTTGGAACGGCTGACGACCAGTGAATTCCAAGGATTGGAAGATCATACGAGATACCCAGAAGAATATGATGTCGTAACCTGTCACCAAGGTCGATGTTGGATAATAACGCTTGAAGTCTTCTGAGTCGACATCAGGCCAGCCCATGGTTGAGAATGGCCAAAGGGCAGAACTGAACCAAGTATCAAGTACATCTTCGTCCTGAGTCCAACCATCGCCTTCCGGTGCTTCTTCGCCCACATAGATTTCGCCGTCTGCATTGTACCAAGCGGGAATTTGGTGGCCCCACCAGAGCTGACGAGAGATAACCCAGTCATGAACATTTTCCATCCATTGCAGGAAGGTATCGTTGAAACGAGGTGGGTAGAATTCAACCTTGTCATCTGTGTCTTGGTTGGCAATGGCATTCTTAGCCAATTGGTCCATCTTAACGAACCATTGCGTAGACAAACGTGGCTCAACCACAACACCTGTACGCTCTGAGTGACCAACACTGTGGACACGTTTTTCGATTTTAACCAGGGCACCGATTTCTTCCAGTTTCTTGACAACCGCTTGCGGGCTTCGAAACGGTCTAACCCTGCAAATTCAAAGGCCAAGTCATTCATAGTTCCGTCGTCGTTCATCACATTGACTTGTGGCAAGTTATGGCGTTGACCAACCAAGAAGTCGTTTGGATCGTGGGCAGGCGTGATTTTCACGACACCTGTTCCAAACTCAGGATCTGCATGTTCATCCGCCACGATTGGAATTAGTTTATTAGCGATTGGCAGGATAACGTTTTGACCAATCAAGTCCTTGTAGCGTGGGTCTTTTGGATTGACCGCAACCGCAACGTCACCAAACATAGTCTCAGGACGAGTTGTCGCAACTTCAAGGGCGCGTGAACCATCCTCCAACATGTAGTTCATGTGGTAGAAGGCACCTTCAACGTCCTTGTGAATCACCTCGATATCAGAAAGGGCTGTGCGAGCTGCTGGGTCCCAATTGATAATAAACTCACCACGATAGATCCAGCCTTTCTTGTAAAGCTCGACAAAGACCTTGCGGACGGCTTTTGACAGACCTTCATCAAGGGTGAAACGCTCACGAGAGTAGTCTACAGAGAGGCCCATCTTACCCCACTGCTCCTTGATGGTTGTCGCATATTCGTCTTTCCATTCCCAGACCTTGTCGAGGAATTTTTCACGACCCAGGTCATAGCGGGAAATGCCCTCACCACGCAAGCGTTCCTCGACCTTAGCCTGAGTGGCAATCCCAGCGTGGTCCATCCCTGGTAGCCAAAGCGTGTCAAAGCCTTGCATGCGCTTCTGACGGATGATGATATCCTGCAAGGTCGTATCCCAAGCGTGACCAAGGTGAAGCTTACCAGTCACGTTTGGTGGTGGAATGACGATCGAATAGGGCTTAGCCTTTTGATCGCCTGAGGGCTTGAAAACATCGGCATCAAGCCATTTTTGATAACGACCAGCCTCAACCTCGGCTGGATTGTATTTAGGTGAAAGTTCTTTAGACATGTGTGTTCTCCTTGTTTAAATAGTTCAACATCTTAAAAATTTGTTCCAACTCTTGTCTCTGCATATACGCTTTCATATAGTCATAATCTGGCAATCCAGTTTCAGCAACTGGTAACATAATCTTTTGACGTTTCATACGTTCGCCATTGAATTTATATCCATAGGCATACTTGATTTTTTGCGACAAAATCATTTGTTTCAAGAAAAGGTAGGTATATTTGTTTCCGTACATTTCATCTTTCCATTTCAATCGTTTGACATCATCAGAAAAAATGGCTTCGTAGGGATGATAGAAATTCTCAACGACGCTACCGTTGTAATTCACACCAAGTACATTTGCATCAAGACTTTTATTTTTATTAGATACAAAGGCTGTAACCCCATTATCGCTATCGCTAGCACCTACAAATGGTCTTAATCCAATTTCTTGATTTGCTTTTGTTAAACGAACGCCCGATTTAATTTCACAAACATCCTCAATCCAAAAATCTTTCCAAGAAATTTCACAAACTTTTTCTTCAAGAATGTTCATCATTCTGATATATATATATATATATATATTCTAGCACTTCTTGAACTTTATCAAGTTCTAATTTTTTTCACAAAGTCAGACATATATTGGAAGTTAGGGTTACCTTCTTTATCAGCTGGAAGAATGACTTTTTCTCTTTTTATGCGAGTGTCGTTGATTTCTCTGTTAAAAGAATATTTTTCTTCTAAACGTTTAACAACGGTAGATAAAAATAGATAAGCGTATTTGTCTGCATTGTCAGACTTTAAAGCTGTTACATGATCACTAGCCACAAACTCAAATTGCTGATAGAAGGTGGATCCGACACTTCCGCTATTAGCAAGAGTGAGGACATCTTCAAACTTGCGAATCCCTGTATCATTTCCAATAAAAGCATCTACACCATTGTTTTCGGAAGTTGAGGAAATATAAGGTTTAGGACCATCTGTCTGATTATCTTTTGTCAGACGTTTCCCTCTTTGAATCCCTTGAAAAACTTCAGTGAATCGAAATGTTTTCCATTCTACCTTGTCTAGTCCTACCACATCTCCAGCTAGTTCAATCAATTTTCGCTCATAATAATCAATGATTTTCTGAGCTTGTCGCTTCTGTTCTTGCTTGATGTAGTCTTCCATAAACTGCCAGTTAGGCTGACCCTGGGAATTGACAGGGAGCATGAGCTTATTTTTTATTACTCTATTTAACCCTACTGGATAACCATAGCCAAACCCTTTTGAGATAAGATAGTTATTAATGATTGAAATTAAAAATTTACTAATATCTTTATTTAAAATTTCATTTCTCAATACTAAAATATTTTTGACTACAAGTAAAATCATAGGGTTGATAAAAAGCTCTTGGCTCTCCTACCATACTTACGGTTATACAATTTTTCTTAACAATTTTACTTTCAGAAACGTGATATAGACCTTGAAATCCATTATTAACTGAACTTCTCCCAACAAAGGGGGTATCTCCTTTACTAAGAGCATTTGAATCAGATGATTTAGCTATAAAAATTTCTGAAAATATTTTCGGGAACAAAAACTCTCCCCACTCTACATCCGTCAATTTTAACTTACTCATCTTTGTCACCTGCCATTAGTTTTTTGATTTGCTTGTCAAAATCCGATACGATTTTCTGGGTGCGGTTGAATTTCTCATATTCTTGACTGGCTTTCTCATCTGCCTGTTTTTTAGAAATAGATCCTTTTCCTTCTAGAATGTCATATTCATTAAAAGAAAGGAAGCGATCAATACTTTCCGACAAAGATTGCATGGTAAAGGTATTGCGTCGCTCAACCAAACCTTCAATATAGTCGAAGTAAGAAGTTACGGTACGCTCTAGTTGACGGATTTCCGACTCTTGCAAATAATTCTTAGCAACTGTCACATCCGACTTCAGTACTCTTCCATCTGGTGCATTCTTCCAAGTCGTTAGTCCCATTTGATTCTTATCAGCATCTGCCTTATGATAAATAATCTCAGCAGCGGTATTACCTGTAATAGCATAATGGAACTTGTTCTGCACCATAGCATAGAAATTCTTTGTGATTTCAGAATTTCGATCGTAGTCAATAGCGCATTCCGCAAAAATATCGGTTAGTTGCTGATAAATACGGCGTTCACTGGCACGAATGGAACGAATTCGCTCTAAGAGTTCACGGAAGTAATCTTGACCAAAGACCGTTTGTCCCTGTTTAAGACGCTCATCATCAAGTACGAACCCCTTAATAATAAATTCTTTTAAGGTATTCGTTGCCCAAATTCGAAATTGTGTTGCCTTTGTTGAGTTAACGCGATAACCAACTGATATAATAGCATCAAGATTATAATACTCCAATTCACGCTGGACCGCTCTACTACCCTCTTTTTGAACTGTTCGAAATTTTCGAACAGTTGCCAGCTTATCTAACTCACCCTCACTATAAATATTTGACAAATGGTGACTAACCGTTGACTTAGAAACTCCGAACAACTCAGAAATCCCTTTGTGTCAACCAAAGATTTTCATCTTGTAAGAGAATATCTAAATTAACATTACCATTGGGTGTCGTATAAAGGACAAAATTAGAAATTTCATTCATACGTGTCACCTTTTTCCGCTACCATCGGAAGTTCCTCAATATCGGTAATTTCTTGGTAATTCTCTTTCTCTTCTATTTCAAAAAGATAACCTCGTCCATGAGTAATCATATTGACTTCAAAAGTTAGATAATCTGCAATGGTCTTTTGAAAATCTTCCTCAGAAGGAATTTCATCATTAAAGTAATAGAAAGAGTGAAGCCATTCATCATCAGCTTCAATTGTTGTTTGAACACAGAACTTAGTTTCTGCTTCTGTGCGATCAAACCAGACATCAAGCAAGTGTTGTTTTTTATCCTTAGCTGTAGCTGTTTCAACCAGACCGATATGTTTAGAAACTTCAAAACCGTCATTTTCAAAATTGATAAATTTGCATTCTTTCTCTGGACGATGTGGAATACCAGCTGTAAATACTGCAATACAAGGATTTGTTCCCACTCCATAAAAGGTATTCTTATTAAGTGTAATAACACCCTCTAAAGTATGATGTTTTAAAATATTTTGTTTAGTTTCTTTTTCAAATTTTGTTTTTCCTGTAAAGGTGGACTGAGGAACAATAACAACAGCTTTAGCCCCTTCAACTAAAGAATTTAACAGATGTTCTGTAAAGTTGATTTCATATAATTCGGTATTAGTTGTCGAACCCATTGAATACGGCGGATTCATCATACCAACGTTGCATTGTTTTAGCTGAAGCTTACTAGGATTTTGGCGTAGAAAGTCTTGGTTTTCAAGGTTACTTTTCCCATCACCCCGCAATATCATATTCGTCGTAGCAATTGTAAACATATAAGATTGCTCCTCAATCCCGAAGAGCTGATGTTTACGAATTTGCTCACGTTGATAATCACTTTCCGTTTTTGTTAACATATCATGCATAGCAGCGATTAGGAATCCTGCTGTACCGCAAGTCGGATCAAAAACCTTATCTGTCGGCTTTAAATCAACTAAATCACAAAATAGTTCTGTAATATGTTTTGGTGTTAAAACAATACCTAAGTTCTGACCGTCTCCTCCAGAGTATGACATAAATTCCCCGTAGAAACGACCAAGATAATCTTCAGCAGAACTGTTATATCTTAAACTTTGATAAATACTCTTATAAAGAAATTCTGTAAAGTGTTTGATAGGTGTTTTGCCTAGATTAGTATTTTTCTCATTAATTTTTACATCATCTCTGATGATGGCAAACTGACTAAGTAATTTATCTTTTTTTACTTCAGGAGATACGTTAGCACGCTGAAGATTAGACTTGATGGCAGTATATATCTTTGAGCCGTCTGTTTTTACAGTATCTCCAGTTAAACTTTCCAAAGAGAAGTTTCCATGCTCCGTTTCTCTCAATGCTAACAGGATTCCTGAAACAATTAGTGGTTTATTCTTTTCCTCAATATTACCGTAATTTCTTAGATCATTATGTAAAGTCGCTGCATCTTTTAAAATTTCAGCTGTTTCTTTTTCAAAATTAGTTTCCTCTTGAAGAATCTCCTTTACGTAATACTCATCAATATTATCAATTGAAAAGGAAATCAGGGTCTCGATATCCGCAAGTTCAAAATATTCACCACGTTCATTTACAAAAACAGGAGTAATGCGGTGTTTTTTTTCATTACCACTAATCCCTACGGCAATAATTTTTTTATAACTAACCTTATCTGCTAAATGCCTAGCATAAAAGACCGCCCCGTTAACTGCATAGTCTGTATTTGATTTAATATCATCAGCAATTAAGTCATCATCTGTATAATTGATATGTTTTGATAATCCAGGTTTATCCTCAATAATGATTAAAAAATCTTTAACAATTCCAACGTATTCTGGAAAACCTGAATTTCCAGTCCCTTTTTTCGAGGCAGTTTTCAGAGCTTCATCAATCTCTTTAACATTACTTCCCTGTGCATCAAAATTTTCACGAATTCCTGCTTCCTTCAAAAGTTCATGAACCCATAAATCAGTATTTACTTCTTTTTTTGCCATAATTAGTTCCTTTTAATTACTAAACTCCCACTCACTCCTAAGCAAGCCATATCTCAAATCATCACAGCGATTATCTTGGGCATCTTTACGATCCCTTATGCGAGCTTCGAGGGTGAAGCCAAGTTTCTCAGCGACTCGCTGACTTTGGACATTGTAGCCAAAGCAAGACAATTCAATTTTATGTAGATTCAATTCTTTAAAAGCCACATCAATCAAGGCACGCGCTGCTTCTGGGACATAACCTCGTCCCCAATAGTCTGGGTGCAAGGTGTAGCCAATCTCCAGTACATCGTCTTCATGGCGGTGATTGAAGTCAACAGAGCCAATGACTTTATCGGTTCCCTTAACGACAATTCCGTAGCCAGCTGGGAGATTGTCCTTTTGATTGCGTTCGGGCAGAATATGCTCCAGGTAGTAAATCTCATCTTCCAAGGTCTTAACGGGCGGAAAGCCTGCTGGGTAGGAGACTTCTGGCAGACTGGCGTAGGCATGGATATCCTCGGCATCAGCTACTGTACGGACTCGCAAGACGAGCCGATTGGTTTCTAATCGTTCTGGTAATTCTGCTCTTGTCATCTTCCTACCTCGCTTTCCATAAAAAAATGCCCCTGCCATCTACATGACAGGGACGAATGTGTTTATCCGCGGTACCACCCAATTTCGGGCAGATGCCCGCAACTCTTGTCTTTGAAGTAAATACAAAGACACTTTTATTTCAATTTTTCATCTCATCAGCAACCAGTTTTGACACACTTGTGGACTTCTCAGCACCGCCACTTTCTGTAAAATGCTTGACTCAAAACACCTCTGATGAACCTATTCTATCACCTTTCCAGCGAAAAATCAATAATTTCTCTCACCAAAAAGTCCGTCTGGCAGGTCATGAAATCCTTTGCCCGCCTGATAGTTGGCGAATTTTCCTAAAAGGAACTGATAGGCATCTAAACGACTCTCATAGCGAATAGCTGCTTCCTTGGCCCGCTCATCCTGGTCCGCCTCGTAGACCGCCTGACTCTCCTTGAGGGCCATCTCGTTAATCATGACCTGGGTCTTGACCCAAGCTTCAAACTCCTGTAAAAATTCCTGTTCGTAGCTCATTTTTCTCACTTTCTAATTGCAAATACCTAGTCCAAATCTCGGTAAAAATCACTGTCAATGTCACGGAAGGGCTGAATGTCCTGTACATACTCCAGCACCCCCTGAAATTCACCAGCCTCATCTCGCACCGCGGCATAGGTCACATGGACAAACTTGCCCCGCGATTCCGACTTGAACCACATCTCAAACTTGTCCCGTTCTCCCTCGCGCAGAGCCTTGAAAATCCGCCGCACCTTATCCAAAAACTTGGGCGGGTGACAGAGCTCGACATTGCGCCCTATCTGGGACGGCGTCCGCTTGAAAATCATCTCATCCGCCGGCACGCTGTCATTATAATACTGGAAAATATCCTCCTTATTGACAAAGGTAATCTCCATGGGCAGATGGTCCAAAATCAGATTAGCCTCCGCTACCGACAGATAGCCATGACCAAAAGGCTGCTGAGACTCCCGATTAAAGGCTTGCTCCTTCTTTTCCTTAGGCTTAAAGGAAATAGTGACCTGACCATCCGGCGTATCAATGATCTGTTGAAACCTGCCATCACTAGTCTGTTCTGTGCTGGCTGGCGCTTCGCTTCCTCCATCAGCAGGATCCCCAGCTTCCTCCTCCGAGAATGAGTGCCGCGCAGGAATCCATTTCTCCGTCGGCTTGATGATAGCATAGCCATAAGCATCGCTCTCCTCAGCAATCTTGAGCCAGTCATCCTGATGAAAGGACTCAAGGAGTATCATGAGAAGGATAGACTCTTCCTTGAAAATCATAGCTTCAAACTCAGCCGCAAAAGTCTCAAACTTGTCCTTGACTTCTTGAATCGAAGTATCCGGCAATTGCTCTGCAGCAGTCTTAGCCTCTTGGAAAAGGTCTCGAATCTGGTCATCTACGCCCCACATGACCTTGGGCGGGGAATCGTGGCCGTAGCTCTCCATGATGGGAAACATGAGCTCTTCCTTACGCTGATAGTGGACATCAAACTGCGCCACCAAACCCAGCTGACGCTGGAGTCCCTTGCGGATTTCTGGAAGAAGCTCTTCATCTTCTGTGCTTTCATAGGTGGATAGGAGCCTGCGAACCCGCATGAGGGCAGCCCGCAAGGCTAAATTTTCCTGCTTGAAGATCTGAACAGGATGGCCTGGATGGTCGGTATCAGCCACCTCCACATCCTGAATGGCACCTTTAAAGAGGTTGGCATGGACATTGCAGAGGGACATGACATCTTCGAAAGTCACTCCCGTATCCGAGTTCATCAGCTCATGCTCCATCAGGCTGATTTCGATAGCGGACACACCAGCAAAATGCTCGTTGAAAAGCTCCTGAACGGACTCTGCCGAAGCTCCATTATGTAAATCCAGCAAGATAGACTTGAGGACTTCAATGCGTTCAGTAGCCATGCCTAAATCCCCACCACTTCATAGCCGTTCAATTCCAGCGTTTGCTTGATTTTATTCAGGTCAATGCCGTTCATACCAGCTCCTTTTTTGATAGAAACCACGCGCCCGACTGTATTGCGCATGACAGGATTGGCCAGAGGCTTAAAGCCCAACTCGACCAAGACATCCAAGACCTCAGGCTGCTTTTCAATCACTTCTGCCACTGGGATAGACAAATCAATCACATTATCCATATGCCCTACCTCCGTGTATTTTTTATTATTATATCACAAAAGATGCGTCCAATAAAAATCCTTTCCACGCTTGCTCAAATCCAAGCTTGGAGTATATAACAAATTCTAATAGGCTATAAGTTATTTTTATAAGGACACTGATAAATTTAATTTCACAAGGAAAGGCTATTCCTATCAACCATTTCTGAGATTTTTTTCACAAACTTCTATCTTTTGCCAGTCTACGGCTTCATTGAAAACGCTTTATTATAGTGATATAATGATTTTAAATACAGAATAAAGGAGATGCCCTATGTCTATTACAAAATTGTTGAACATTAAGTACCCTATTTTCCAAGGAGCCATGGCTCAGATTTCCCACTACCAACTGGCGGCGGCTGTTTCAGAAGCTGGCGGACTGGGAATCATTGCTTCAGGAGGAATGACGGGTGAGCAGTTGCGCGAAGAAATCCGTGAACTGCGTAAATTGACTGACAAGCCATTTGCCGTCAATGTCATGCTCATGATGAAAAATATCAAGGATATTGTAACAGTCATCATTGAAGAAAAAGTTCCTGTCGTAACGACTGGGGCTGGTACACCAAAATTCATCATGCCTTATCTGAAAGAGGCAGGTATCAAGGTTATCCCTGTTATCGCCAGTGTCAAACACGCGCAAAAAATGCAAGAGCTCGGAGTTGATGCCGTGATTGCCGAAGGTTCTGAAGCTGGTGGCCATATCGGTGAAACCAATACTATGGCTCTCATTCCTCAGATTGTTGACTCCGTTGATATTCCAGTCATCGCTGCAGGTGGGGTTGCCGATGGTCGTGGTCTCGCTGCTGCCTTTGTCCTCGGTGCTCAAGGGGTGCAGATGGGAACTATCTTCCTAGCTTCAGAAGAATGCCCAATTGCCGCAGCTTACAAGGATGCCATTGTCACAGCTAATGACACTGCTACTGCCGTTACTGGTCGTATTACTGGTGCGCCGGTTCGTTGTATCCGCAATGAAATGACTGACCACTATATCGAACTAGAAAACAAAGGCACCAATCGTGATGAACTCGAAGAAATCACCATCGGTTCGCTTTCTAAAGCTGTTTACGAAGGAGATACCGTGCACGGCTCTATGATGAGTGGCCAAATCGCAGGCTTAGTCAAGGAAATTCGTCCATGTAAAGAAATCCTTGACACAATCGTTGCCGATGCCCAAAAGGTTCTCCAAAACACTGAAATCAAGCTATAATCCTCTAACTCAAAAGAGAGTGGGACAGAAATCGGTAATTCGTTAGAATTCGATTTCGTCGTCCCACCTCCGCACAGTTGAGTAGGGCTGTAAAAGCTGATGAAATCAGCGTAATAGAGCCCACTCAACCACTGCGTCTTGCTCGACAATCCAAAGAAAATTGAGAGGCTAGGACTTTTATCCCAGCCTCTTTTGCTGTTCATTTAGGCTTGTTTCTAAACAAATCGCTCTTTTACTTAACTTTTTTGACCAATTTCACGACTGCTTCGGTTCGTGTTGTCTCTCCCTTGAGAATAACATCTTTTAATCCTACCATTGATAGATATTCATTGAGTTTTTCAATATCTAAACTAAGCCCTTATATTTGCTATTAACTTCAAATTTTTATAAGCATCAAGATGACCATAAAATAAAGGTCCCAAAACTTATCCTAGATAATATATTTTTCGGAATTCTGTTCTACGGTTTGATTAAAAATAGTTATTTCCCCAGAATCTGGTTTTTAAAAATCCCTAGAATCATTTTTGATAATTGTAGTTTTTCCCAGCTCCATTTGGTCCAACAAAACCATATACTTTTTCCCTTCTTTAAATAAAATGAAGTGTTATGAATAACTTCAGTATCTTTAAAGCTTTTTTTGTTACATTAATAATTTCAACTATAGCCATCTCTACTCCTTAGTTTACAGCAAGAAATTATGCTTAATTCTTATCGTTTTTTTGTAAAAAAAATCAGCGAACCCAATAATATTCCATTCAACAAGCCTAAAGAAATACCATATTCAACTGGAAAATCTAAAAAAATTGCAAACACTATTCCAATCATCACCCCTAGTGAGGCTGCTGTTGAAATCACATCTTCATTTTCTTTCTTCATTTTCTTTACACCTCATTTCCTTTTTGTATATAAATTGTAGTACTCTCCACCAATAGCCTTTTTCATATTTAGACTTCCTTTCAGTTTTTTTATTTATTGTACAATAAATAAAATTCAATAATTTTTTTGTTGGGAAAGTGGGAAATTTGATGAAATCACATCTTGGAAAAACATTGAGAAAAGTTAGACAAGGGAAACAAATGAGTATTTGCTCTCTAGCAGATGAGTGTCTATCTAAATCACAAATATCTCGATTCGAACGTGGAGAATCAGAAATATCTTGTATTAGGCTTATCAATATTTTAGACAAGTTGCACATTACCCTAGATGAGTTTCTTATTTTACACGATGAAGACTACACCAAGATTGGATCATTTGGTAACCTAGTTCAATATATTCGTAAACAATACATATTACAAAATATCAATAATATAAAATGTCTACTTTCTGACTCCTCAAATTACACCTTAAATTCCTTTGAAAAAAACTATGATAAAATCCATTCTACACACAATGGATTCGAGGATCATTCCATCAGATGAAGAATTACTTCAACTGACAGATTACCTTTTTAATGTTGAGAAATGGAGTTACTATGAAATCATATTATTAGCTAACTGTGTGCGAACAATTAACTACAAATCTTTCTACTTACTAACAAAGGAAATGTTAAACAATCACATCTATTCTTCTTTAAATAAAACAAATAAACGAATTGTTACTCAACTTGCCATAAATTGTTTCATTCTTAGTATCGATAAAGAAGAATTTTTCAAATTGCTCCTATTTAATTGATAAGATAAAGGAGTTGCTAGATAACGAATTAAACTTTTATGAACAGACAGTTTTTCCTCTATGCAACTGGCTACTATGAATTTAAACGCCAATTAAGTAGTGGAATTGAAAAAATGAAACAGGCCATACAAGTATTCGATATTTTAAGAGAAGACAAGTTAAAATTACACTATACTGACCATTTTAATAAACTAGTAAATAAAAAATAAATGAAATCATTGTCTCAACTGGTAGTGAACCAATCCCCAAATATAATCTCTGTCGTATCTTGTGAATCGGTCCACCTTTCGATGAAATTGTTCATTGTCGCTTTTTTCTACTTGTTTGACTTTCTTTCTCCTCCTCGTCCTCAAAGACAGACTCACTCCCTTTAGTTTCACTATTATTAGTCTCACTAGTGGCTGAATTTAAGACGGGGGTAGGTTCATGTTCTAGCTCCCCTAAGTAAATCTTTTTGGCCAAGCGTCCTTTTTCACTGGAAGACTGTTGGACTTCATCTATCAAGCCATACTCTCGTAACGTTTTCTTTATCGTCAGCAATTTTGACTTGGAACAGCCAAGAAGTGCCCTGAGTTTAGAGTTGGAATAAACCAAATAGATAGTCCCATCCTCATCTATCCACCCCTTACTCAACGACAACTCCAAACGGTCTTTAGAACAGCATAGGCTACTTTAACTTCTAACTTCATGTCCTTCTTATAGCACTCGCTCTCAAACAAGAGTTTTGGGAGCTTATAATAGCGTTCTGACATTTGGTAGTGATTTGCGGTAATACGTTTCATGATTGTCCCTCCAACACTAATAAACCGACATTTCCTAACTCATCAAATTGGATTAACCCTGACTCTTCCATTTCAGCAACTAACTGAGTTGCTTTTTCAATATTTATTCCCATGATAGCCATGAGATGGCACACTATGATTTGTCGTGATGACTGTTCTTCCTTTTGCATGCTCTCCTCCTGAAAATAAAAAAGCGAGAACACTTATTAAAATGTTCTCGTTGAGTTAATTTATTACTGATGTATCTATTTTTTGTCTACGCAGTCGACATCAAAACAGACGTTCACATCAATATACTTTTTTTGCACCTTTTGAGCCCACCATAGCCATATGGGAGAAAAACGAAATGTTTGAAAAACTGCGTAAAATCAAGGATTTTTAGCATTCCTTGCGTTGTAGTTTCACTACAGCTTCGGTTCGAGCGGTATGGGGAAACATATCAACCGACTGGATGTAGTGGACATCGTAGACCTGACATAGCTTGACCAAATCGCGCGCCAAGGTTGAGACGTTGCAGGAAACATAGACCATCTTTTCAGGTGCATAGCGGACAATCGTTTCTAGCAACCTATCGTCCAGACCAGTTCGTGGCGGGTCGACAATCAAGGCATCCGCCCGATAACCTTCAGCGTACCAGCGAGGAATAATCTCCTCTGCCGTCCCAGCCTCGTAGAGCGTATTGTCAAGCCCATCCGTTTCGCATTGCGCTTGGCATCTTCAATGGCCTCAGGGATGATGTCCATGCCCCGCAAAGACTTGACCTTTTTAGCAAAGGCAAAGCCAATGGTCCCCACTCCGCAATAGGCGTCAATCAAATGGTCCTCAGCCGTCACATCCAATGCCTTGACTGCTTCCGCATAAAGCACCTCTGTCTGCTCAGGATTGAGCTGATAGAAGGCTCGAGGCGACAGGGAAAACTCATAGTCCAACACTCCTTCTTGAATAGCTTTCTCGCCCCAGATAATCTCTGTCTTATCCCCATAAATCTCACTGGACTTGCTCGTATGATAATTGACCGCCACTGTCTCCAGCTCGGGAAATTCAGTCACTAGGTCTCGAACGACTGGAGAAAAGTCTAGCTTGCGCCCTGTCACAAAAATCATCTGCACCTGACCCGTTTTTCTGGCCCTGCGAATCATGACTGTACGCACTCCAGCAGTCTTGCGCTCATCATAGATAGGTAGCCTATACTTTCCTAAAAGTCGCGCTACCTTATTGACAATAGCCTGCGTTACCTTGTCCTGAACTAGACAGTTTTTCAGAGAGACCAGATAGTGGGAATTCTGGGCATAGAGCCCCGCCTTGACCTCATCCTTAAATTTCCGAGTCTGAAACTGCAGCTTAGCCCGATAATAGAGCGGTTCCTGCATACCGATGGTTGGACGAATCTCATAGTTTTCGTAACCAGCTGGCGCAAACTTTTTAAGAGCTTGACGCAGTAAATCTTCCTTAAACTCTAACTGCTTGTCATAGTGGAGGTGCATGATTTGACAGCCTCCGCAGCTTTCATAAATCTCACACGGCGCTTCCACCCGAAATTTTGACCGCTTGTTGATTGTGAGGAGCTTGGCTTCGATAAAATTCCGCTGCACCTTGGTCACCTGACAGTAGACTTCCTCGCCTTTCAAAGCACCGGGCACAAAGACCAGCGTTTTCTTATAAAATCCAATTCCTTCCCCATTGATTCCCATTTTTTTGATTTTGAGAGGGATTCTTTGCTTCACTTTTACATTCATGCCTCTATTATACCACGCTAGAGTCGATTCGTTGAGAATATGTTACAATAAAGATGAGAAAATAGTCTAAATCATAAAAATCTCTCGACAACTACGAATAGAGTCAGAGAGACGATGGAATGACTTTACTCTAAAACATCGTCCAAGTGAAAGGACTAGTATGAAAATCACAAAAATCGAAAAGAAAAAAAGACTCTACCTCTTGGAGCTGGACGATAGTAAAAAGCTCTATATCACCGAAGACACCATTGTCCGCTTCATGCTGTCCAAAGGAATGGAAATCACAGAGCAGGAGCTATCAGAAATTCAACACTATGCCCAATTCTCCTACGGAAAAAATCTAGCTCTCTACCATCTCTCATTCAAGCAAAGGACTGCTAAGGAAGTCAAAGACTACCTGATCCAGCACGATATCCAGCCAGAAATCATCAGCCAAGTCTTGGACGCTTTGAAAAAAGAAAATTGGATTAACGACAGAAAATATGCTAATTCTTATATTCAATCCAACCTTTTCACTGGAGACAAGGGCGCTTTTGTTCTCAAGCAAAAACTCAGTCAAAAAGGGATTTCTAGCACTATCATTGATGAAGAATTGAACCAGTTTGATTTCACTGAAGTAGCCGAGCGAGTTGCTGAGAAACTTTTAAAGAAATACCAGGGAAAACTTCCCAGCAAGGCTTTGCAAGATAAAATCCTCCAGGCCCTGATAAACAAAGGTTTTTCCTATGGACAAGCCAAAGAGGCCTTCCATCATCTAGACATCGAAGAAGACCAGGAAAACCAACAAGAGCTGCTCTATAAAGAGCTAGACAAGCAATACCGCAAGTACTCCAAAAAGTACGAGGGCTACGACTTAAAACAGCGTCTGACCCAAGCTCTGGCCCGAAAAGGCTATGATTTCTCCGACATTGCCAGCGCTCTAAGAGAATATCTTTAAGATTTTCTACGAAAACTTAGGCATTTTTATGAAAATATGTTACAATAAAGAGGATAAACTTATAAATTGTAGAAAGTTGGTAGGTTATGAAACTTCCCAAAGAAGGCGACTTTATTACAATTCAAAGTTATAAGCATGATGGGAATCTTCACCGCACTTGGCGAGATACCATGGTACTAAAGACAACAGAAAATGCCATTATTGGCGTTAATGACCACACACTGGTAACAGAAAGTGATGGCCGGCGCTGGGTAACACGAGAGCCTGCCATTGTCTATTTTCATAAGAAATATTGGTTTAATATCATTGCCATGATTCGTGACAATGGCACTTCATACTACTGCAACCTTGCCAGCCCCTACTATCTGGACAATGAAGCCCTAAAGTACATCGACTATGATTTAGATGTCAAGGTCTTCACAGACGGAGAAAAACGCCTGCTTGATGTGGAAGAATATGAACGTCATAAAAGGCAAATGAACTATTCGGATGATTTGGATTTCATTCTCAAGGAAAACGTTAAGATTCTGGTTGACTGGATCAACAACGAACGCGGTCCCTTCTCCGATGCTTATGTGAAATTTGGTACAAACGTTATGTTGAACTAAAGAATCGATAAAGTTGTCAAAGAGCGCAAGCTCTTTTTTCTTGCTCTTTTTCTCAAAAGACCTTCGTCTAGCAAAGAAGCAATTTCTTGCAATTCCTACTTATTTCTTGTATGATAGAACCAACAATATTGCTGTGTCAGACTAAATGACTGATATTTGGTCTAGCGCAGCTAGGTTTCCAGAAAGGAGTGAGTCTCATGGCTTTTACCAATACTCGTGGTCGCTATGCCAGCTTTGGCGCTATCACTAGCCTTCCAGATGACGTGATTGACACTTTCTGGTACATTATCGACAACTTCCTTAAAGATGTCTTTCCCCTGAATAACCTGATTCGCTTCGAATTGATCAATAACAAGGGCAAGTTGACCTTCCGCTTCTCTGAGGACCATCTCGATACACTTATCTCCTTTGATTTTACCTATAAGTTTGACCCCTTCTATCCTCGAATGATCTACGTTGTGGACAATGACGGTAGAGAAACAGTCATGCTAGCCGATGAATACTCCATGTTTTAAGAAAACAAAATCCAGTTGAGACACCGTCATTAGAGGCGGTTCATCAACTGGATTTTTCATTTTTTGTAAATCATTTTGATATGAGGCGTTGATTCAAAGATAAAAGACTCTTCCTGAGTTGCTAAACCAAATTTTTCATAAAGCCCCACGACTTGCTCCTGAGCTTCGATTTCAATCATTTTTCTCGGCCACTTTTTCTCACAAAGAAGCAAGATTTCCTCTACCAATCTATTCCCAAAGCCCTTTCCTCTGGCTGACGGGGCAGTCACAAGCCGTCCAAAAATGACTTTTTCATCTTCCTCAAACACGCGGGCATAGGCATCCACTTCCTCTTGCTCATTTACATGGAAAATGTGCACAGCTGTTAGATCTTTCTCATCCAATTCATGATAGATTCGCTCTTGCTCGACAACAAAAGTATCGATCCGCAGTTTTAAAATCTTATAAAACTCCAGTGTGTCCAACTCTTGCAAATATTTTTTATACCACATACTTGTTTCCATCTTTGCTTTATTATATAATCATTGTAAATGCAACTATCAAAGGAGTTCTTATGGATTATCGTCAGTTATTTCGTCAAATGGGGTTCATCTCCCGTCAAGCCATGATGAGAATGAACCAAGAAGCTAGCCAATACGGGCTTGATAATAATCTCTTTCTCATTCTTACTCGCATTGTCGAACACCCTGCCATCCATCAATCTCAGCTGGCAGAGTTGGTTCAGATTGACAAGACTACCCTGAGCCGCTCTCTAAGAAAGCTGGAGGAAAGAGGCTTGATTATCAAAAAGACCAAGCAAGAGAATAAAAAATTCAAGGAGCTCTATCCAACAATTTCTGCTCTAAAAGTATATGACAAGCTGATTGGCTACGAGGATAGATACATCCAGACCAGGCTGCGTCAACTGACATCGTCTGAACTCTTTCAACTGGATCATATCTTACAGAAAATTCAGAACTCCCAACAAGAAGAAGTATAACACAAAATAGTTGTATTTGCAACTATATAACATTTAAAACTAAAAGCTATTAAAAAAACGGCTGCTTGCAAGTGACTAAGTGAATCCTCCTCGTCTCTGCAAGCAAAACCGCCTTAATAGCTTTTTTTAAGTTAGTTGATTAAAATCCCAGATTTGGTCCATCCAGCCTTCATAAAAAAATCAGGCTCGTGGCAGACCATGAGAATGCTGCCCTTGTATTCTTTCAGAGCGCGCTTGAGCTCCTCCTTGGCATCTACATCCAGGTGATTGGTCGGTTCGTCCAGAACCAGAACATTATTTTTCTCGGTTCATGAGGAGGCAAAGGCGGACCTTGGCCTGCTCCCCACCCGAAAGAACCTGAATCTGGCTCTCGATATGCTTGGAAGTCAAGCCACATCTGGCCAGAGCTGCTCGAACTTCTGCTTGGTTAAGCGCCGGAAAGGCATTCCAGACTGCCTCGAGAGGGGTCTGACGATTGCCACCTTCGACTTCCTGCTCGAAATAACCCAGCTCCAGATAATCCCCCCGCTCAACTTCCCCAGCGATTGGTGGGATAATACCTAGCAGACTCTTAAGAAGAGTTGTTTTCCCAATCCCATTTGCTCCGATGATGGCCACTTTCTGATTGCGCTCAAAAGTCAGATTAAGAGGCTGGGTCAGTGGACGGTCATACCCAATCTGCAAGTCCTTGGCTTGGAAGATAAAACGGCCAGGTGTACGGGCAGGCTTGAAATCAAAGGAAGGCTTTGGTTTCTCACTTTGCAGCTCAATAATGTCCATCTTATCCAGCTTTTTCTGGCGAGACATGGCCATATTACGGGTCGCTACCCGAGCTTTGTTGCGGGCTACAAAGTCCTTGAGATCCGCTATTTCCTTCTGCTGACGCTCATAAGCTGCTTCCAGCTGAGATTTTTTCATCTCGTAGACTTCTAAGAATTGATAATAATCCCCAGAGTAGCGGGTCAACTGCTGATTTTCTACATGGTAGACGATATTGATTACATCGTTCAAGAAAGGAATATCGTGCGATATCAGAACAAAGGCATTTTCATAGTTTTGGAGATAGCGTTTGAGCCAGTCAATATGCTCCGCATCCAGATAGTTGGTCGGCTCGTCCAAGAGCAGTATATCCGGCTTTTCCAGAAGCAGCTTGGCCAAGAGAACCTTGGTCCGCTGCCCACCAGATAGCTCTGTCACATCGCTTTCCATACCGTAGTCCATAACACCCAGTGCCCGTGCGACTTCGTCAATCTTTGCATCCAGCGTATAGAAATCCCGGCTCTCCAAGCGGTCCTGCAGTTCGCCCACTTCTTCCATGAGGGCATCCACATTCGCTCCATCCTCAGCCATGCTCATGTAGATTTCATTGATACGGGCCTCAGTCTTGAACAGCTCGTCAAAGGCTGTCCGCAGCACATCGCGGACAGTTTGGCCCTGCTCCAACACAGCATGCTGGTCCAGATAGCCAGCCGTCACATACTTGGACCACTCGACTTTACCTTCGTCCGGCAGCATTTTGCCCGTCACAATACTCATAAAGGTCGACTTCCCTTCACCGTTGGCACCGACTAGGCCAATATGCTCTCCCTTGAGCAGACGGAAGGATACATCCTCAAAAATAGCCCGGTCACCAAAACCGTGGCTGAGATTTTTTACTTCTAAAATACTCATCTTTTCTCCTCTATCATTGATTGCAGTTCCTTGATTATACCATCTTAGGAAGCCAATTGGCAAGAAAATAAAAGCCTCAACTGAGGCTCTTACTTTATAAAACTTTTGCGCTAGTGCGGGTAATATCTTCTACTTTTATATTGTGTGCTTCAAACTTGGACTTCAAGGAAACCAAGTCAATGTCTCCGTCAATCTGTACCTCAATGACAACTTTACCATCCTTACGAGGAATATTGACTGTGTTTGAAATATTGAGGTTTTCTTCGACAAGTAATGCGATAATATGCGATAGGACACCAACCTCGTCTTCTGTGACAAAGCGCATCCGAACGCCCTTTTCGCCATAACCAGAAACTTCTAGAAAAGCTTTAAAAATGTCGCGATCCGTAATGATTCCATAGACCTGCTCATTGTCAACAACTGGTAAGATTCCAATTTTATTTTTCAGCATCAAATAAGTCGCATCTTCTAGACTAGCATACTGGGAAATAGTAACGACATCGTGAATCATCACATCTTTTACTTTGGTTTTATTCAGAAGATAGTTCATTTCATAAATAGATAGGCTCGTTGCCTTTGATGGACTTGCTTCTGCGATTGTTCCTTCTGTCACAAGGCCCACCAGCTTATCATTTTCAATCACGGGCAGGCGGTGCAGTTTTTGGTCACGCATAATATCTGCTGCATGCGCAATCGTTGTGTCTGGGCTAATGTATACAACCTTACGCGTCATAAAATCTTTTACTGCCATGTGAAGCCTCCTCTAGTTTTTTATTCTAATCTTATTATACTGTATTTTCTAAATGATTTCACGGTTTTCTCTTATATTTTCAAAATTTAGAAAAATCACTCAATCCACTTGCAAAAACAAGTCCAATTTGCCTATGAGAAAACGAGGGGGAACGTTTGACCCAGCCTAGCTTTAGCCTATCTCTATAGTTTCTTGTCTAATACCTCTAGCAACAAGATTACCAAAAACGATTGAAAGAGAAAATTGATCAGCCAAATGCTATTTTTCTATTATTTCTCCAAACTTCTGACAAAGGCCTGGTAGGTCTGCTCCATCAGCATGGTAATCGTCATCGGTCCGACTCCCTTTGGAACTGGAGTAATGAGACTAGCCACTTCTGCCACTTCGTCAAATTTAACATCGCCAATCAGCTTGCCATTTTCATCCCGGTTCATGCCGACATCAATCACGACAGCTCCCTCCTTGACAAAGTCCTTGGTCACAAAGTGTCCTCGTCCGATAGCCACCACTAAAATATCAGCTTTCTTTGCAATTTTAGCTAAATGATGGGTCCTTGAATGCGTCAACGTAACAGTCGCATTTTTAGACAACAGAAGCTGAGCCATGGGTTTACCGACAATATTACTACGACCAATCACCACCGCATTCTTGCCTTCCAAGTCCACCTTATATTCGCGGAACATTTCCATGATTCCGGCTGGTGTAGAAGGGATCATCAAAGGGTGTCCTGACCAAAGCCGCCCCATATTAGTCGGATGAAAGCCATCTACATCCTTGTCTGGGTCAATGGCTAATAGAACCGCTTCATCGTCAATGTGGGCTGGCAAAGGAAGCTGGACTAGGATTCCGTGCCAAGCTGGATCCTGATTATATTTAGCAATCAAAGCCAGCAATTCTTTCTGACTCGTTGACTCAGGCAAGCGCACGACTTCACTACGAAAGCCAGCAGCTAGAGCAGACCGCTCTTTATTTCTCACATAAACTTGACTGGCTGGATTGTCGCCCACCAAAATCACCACTAAACCAGGTTCCTGACCTGTCTCTGCTTTTAACTTTGCTGTTTTTTCTGCAAGTTTCGCTTGAAGCTTTTCTGCTAAAGCTTTCCCGTCAATAATGTTTGCCATTCTTTTCTCATTTCTTTTTCACTATATTTATTCATTATATCAGAAATCCTTCTGTCCCACTTATACATTTTTCTTATATAAAGTTATAAGATTAAAAACTGAGCTTGACGAGCAAAATAAAAAAGCAGAAGTCTGCTTTTTAGTATAATAATTCATAAATTTCCATGGCAATCAAGTCAATACTATCGAAAGTATAAGTCTCACGCGCTGCTACATCACGCAGCGTAAAAATTGGTCCATTTTCTTCGTCGTAGCTGTACGCCACTTCGGCAACAACTACTCCTTCACGTTCAAAATTACGTTTTAAATTTCCACCATCTTTGGCCATAGCTTCCAAACGATTGATGATTCTAACTAAATGTGATTCCATTTTATTTCTCCTATTTACTTGCTTCTCTCCTATTTTACCATAAAAAGAAACTGAAATACCAGTAAAAGACCATTTTTTTCTCTTTTCGCGCTATAATTTCTCAAAAAATCAGTCTCAGGGAGGATTTTGTAGTAAATTCTTGCATTGTGCAAGAATACTGATATAATGAAACTATAATACTTTGACTATTTTTGACCATTTAAAAATAGGTGGATCTACGGCCAAAGAAAGAGGTAGAATATGCTTTGTCAAAATTGTAAAATCAATGAATCAACCATCCATCTCTATACAAATGTAAACGGAAACAAGCAGCAGATTGACCTTTGTCAAAACTGCTATCAAATCATGAAGACAGACCCTAACAATAGCCTTTTTCGAGGACTGACTCAGGCTAACAACCAAGGAATTGATCCTATTGATGATTTCTTTAACAGTCTTGGTAATTTCCAACAACCCCAAGAACCAAATCCAAATATCCCGCCAACTCAATCTGGAGGAGGCTACGGTGGCGGTGGCTATGGTGGCAATTCCAATCATGGAGGCGGAGCACGCCAACAGGCTCCGCAAAAGCCGAAAGGTCTCCTAGAAGAGTTTGGTATCAATGTGACCGAGATCGCCCGTAAAGGAGAGATTGACCCTGTCATCGGTCGGGACGAAGAGATTACTCGTGTCATTGAAATCCTCAACCGCCGCACCAAGAACAATCCTGTCCTTATCGGAGAGCCTGGTGTCGGAAAAACAGCCGTGGTCGAAGGTCTAGCCCAGAAGATTGTGGATGGGGATGTGCCTCATAAACTCCAAGGCAAGGAAGTTATCCGTCTCGACGTAGTCAGCTTGGTACAGGGGACTGGTATTCGTGGCCAATTTGAAGAGCGGATGCAGAAGCTCATGGACGAGATTCGTTCTCGTCAAGATGTCATTCTCTTTATTGATGAGATCCATGAAATTGTCGGAGCTGGATCTGCTGGCGATGGCAATATGGACGCTGGGAATATCCTCAAACCAGCTTTGGCTCGCGGAGAACTCCAAATGGTCGGAGCAACCACCCTCAACGAATATCGTATTATTGAAAAAGATGCAGCCCTCGAGCGTCGCATGCAGCCCGTTAAGGTCGACGAGCCAACAGTAGAAGAAACAATCACCATCCTCAAAGGGATTCAGAAAAAATACGAAGACTACCATCATGTCAAGTACACAGACGCGGCCATTGAAGCTGCGGCCCTTCTCTCCAACCGCTACATCCAAGACCGCTTCCTGCCAGACAAGGCTATTGACCTCTTGGACGAGGCTGGCTCTAAGATGAATCTGACCCTCAACTTTGTTGATCCTAAGGTTATTGACCAGCGGCTGATTGAGGCCGAAAACCTCAAGGCTCAGGCAACCCGTGACGAAGACTTTGAAAAAGCCGCTTACTTCCGCGATCAGATTGCCAAATACAAGGAACTTCAGAAGACGAGCGTGCTGGATAACGATATCCCAATTATCAGCGAGAAAACCATTGAGCACATCGTAGAGCAAAAGACCAATATTCCAGTTGGCGATCTCAAAGAAAAGGAACAGTCTCAACTAGTCAATCTCGCTAGCGACTTAAAGGCTCATGTCATCGGCCAAGATGATGCTGTGGATAAGATTGCCAAGGCCATCCGCCGCAACCGGGTCGGACTAGGAAGTCCTAATCGCCCAATCGGAAGCTTCCTCTTTGTCGGACCAACTGGTGTCGGTAAGACTGAGCTTTCTAAGCAACTGGCCATTGAGCTCTTTGGCTCTGCTGACAGCATGATTCGCTTTGATATGAGTGAATACATGGAAAAGCATAGCGTAGCCAAGCTGGTTGGTGCGCCTCCAGGCTATGTCGGCTATGAGGAGGCTGGTCAGTTGACTGAGCGCGTCCGCCGCAATCCCTACTCGCTCATTCTACTGGACGAGGTAGAAAAGGCCCATCCTGACGTTATGCACATGTTCCTGCAGGTTCTGGATGATGGCCGCTAACCGATGGTCAAGGTCGGACCGTCAGCTTCAAGGACACCATTATCATCATGACTTCCAATGCTGGAACTGGCAAAGCTGAAGCCAGCGTTGGATTTGGAGCAGCACGTGAAGGCCGCACTAATTCCGTCTTGGGTGAATTGGGCAACTTCTTCAGTCCTGAGTTCATGAACCGCTTCGACGGCATCATCGAATTTAAGCCACTCAGCAAGGACAACCTCATGCAAATCGTCAACCTCATGCTGGACGATGTCAACCAGCGCTTGGCAACCAACGACATTCATCTGGATGTCACAGAGAAGGTCAAGGAAAAATTGGTCGATTTGGGCTACGATCCGAAAATGGGGGCTCGCCCACTGCGCCGCACCATCCAGGATCATATCGAAGATGCTATTACTGACTTCTATCTGGAAAATCCAAGCGAAAAAGAACTCAAAGCTATCATGACCAGCAATGGCAAAATTCTCATCAAGTCAGCCAAAAAGGCTGAAGCAGAAAAAACCAAGCTCGATGAAAGTCAAAACTAACTAACTTTGACTCTGCATTTTGATAAACTTTTAAAAACAAGCAAAAAGAGAACGGACAAAGTATTCCGTTCTCTTTTCGAATTCTATTTAATTTTTAGTAGAGCTCACTAGATAGACTTAGCTTCTAGTGCCCTCTAGCGTAATTAACCATGTCGTAGGGCAGGGTATTGGCTCTTTCTTTCAGTGAGTAATTTTCTAAATTATTGACATTTTGGCGCAGGCGTTTGGCATAGCTGCTTGAGATCAATTTATTTTTCTCGTATTCGAAGATGATTTTTCTCTCCAGATAGTAGCCCCAGATCATTTCTGAGATGTTGTTAGGCTTGAAGCGCGTAATAACCCGCTCGATGAAGGCACCGCTGCCGATAATCTCCGTTTCCCTTAGTCGAGATTCCTGCAAGAATGTAATCAAGGAGGGCTTGTAGATCCCTTTTAGGTGTTCCAAACTTTCGATAATGACTTCGGTATTGGACAGGTAAAGCTCTGCTATATCCTCCATGTCCTCAGCAGTCAAGCGCTTAGCTCCCCCTTGCCTCCAAGAGCGCCATCTGGCACCAAGAGTAACGATTTCATGGAGCAACATGCGCAATACGCGCAGCGTAACGAGAAACATATAGGTAAAACGAGAAACTAAGTTTCGATTGATGCCTTGCTCGATATTATGTAGGTAACGCTGATAAATGTGATAGCTGCGATCGCTGATTTCCTTCTTCAAAAGCTTGCTCCAGACCATCATTCTCGATACTCAAAATCAATAATTTCAGAGCTGCCAAGTCTCGCTGAGTGGCCTTGTCTTCCTGTTCAAGGATTAGGTTTTCGATACGACCATGGTAATTGTCAATAGCCGCATAGAGAGGTGCCTTAGCCTTAGCTTGCTTGAGGCCTGCTTCCAGCTCACTCACCACTTCATTTAAAATAGCAATGTGCATCAGGTGCTCGGCTTCCTCTTCTCTTTCCTCAGACAGATGAGGAAGAGTGAGTAAACCTGTCAGAAAGCTCAGAAAGGTGACACCTGCAACCAAGAAAAGCAACAAAGGATGATCTTGCTCCAATTGACTCGGAATCAAAAGAATAGTCGCAATGGAGACGGTTCCTTTGACACCTGAAAAGGTCAGCAGCAGCATTTCCTTCAGGTAGTTTCCAACATTCTTGTGCAATCTTCTGATTCGGATGAAGTAAAAAGTGAACAACATGATAAACCGAAGAGCAAAGAGTAGGAAAGTCAAAAGAACAATGCTCACGAGTAGCAAGAGATTATCGTAAATCGGGCTCTTTAAAATTGGCTCTGCAATCATTTCCAGCTCCATCCCTAAAATGATAAAGACCGAGCCATTAAGCATAAAATTAACTGTATTCCAGATGTTCTCCGTGACCGAATCTACCTGCGCTTCCAGAAGCGTAATCCGCTTGAAGCGACTGGCCTTAAAGATACCAGCGACGACTACTGCGATAATCCCTGAAACATGGATTTCCTCTGCTAAAAAGAAGGTGACCAAGGGCAGGCTCAGCTCCAGCAAGAGCTCACTGGCAATATCTGACACTTGGGCACTCATCAAGAGCTTATGCAGCCAGCGATTGAGGCCAGCACTGAGCATCCCGATGGCAAAACCACCGATAATTGAAAGAACTAAAGAAATACTAGCTTTTCCCAGGGAAAAACTTCCTGTGGTCCAGGCCAGAAGGGCGACACGAAAAGCTACCAGACCAGACGCATCATTGAGCAAGCCCTCTCCTTTTAGGATATTTTCCACCCGCTTGGGGAAGGAAACGCCCTGAGAGAGAAGCAAAGGCAACCAAGTCTGTCGGACCCAGAGCTGCTCCTACGGCAACACAGGCCGCCAAGGGCAAGGCTCCCCAGAGAAGATGAGCCAGATGGCCCAAGCCAACCGTTGAAATAAAGATAACTGGAAAAATCAAATATAAAACGATTCTCCAATGTTTGAGGATGCTGGTAATATTGCTTTCTTCAGCCTCCCGAAAGAGTAAGGGCCCGATCACTAAGGCCAAAAACAGCTCTGTATCCAAGTGAAATTTCTCCTGAGGCAGGATAAAACCAAGTGAAATTCCCAGCACAATCTGAACTAAGGGTAAGGGGAGTTGGGGCAAGAAACGATTGGTCACATTCGATACAACCAACAGGAGCAAAAACACAATCGTGTAGAGAAGGATTTCCACTCTGAACCTCCTTTATCTTTGCTGGCAGCACTCTTTAAATAATTCTTTTTGCGCCGAAATCTTTTGATCAATTTTAGATAAGTCGCGGTGCTCAATCATCTTTTGGCAGCGCTCCATTTCTAAATTCACCAATTTTTTCTTGATTCGCAGCATTTTTTTATTCATTTTGGCCTCGTCTAAAAAGCCAGCATTCGTTTCTTCGTTGGCAGACTCGACGTATTTGTTTCGTAAGCCAGCCAATTTTTCATGCAAATATTGCTTGTCCATTTTTTCTCCAAATGATTCCTCAGAAAGTTTTTAGCAACCTTGGAATCCTTATTTTTCTTTTAATTTCTCAATCATGACCAAGAAAGGCGGATTGTTAATCTGATTAATGGTCTTGTAGAGGGCAACGGTGAATTTCTGCTGAGGCAGCTGACTGACGAAGTCAAGCACCGCATCTTTCTCCACTTCGCCACCATCATGCCCGTAGTAAATCATGATAGCTGCGCGTCCACCTTTTTCCAAGCCTCGACAGACCTTTTCCAAAGCTTCCAGCGTCGTATCAGGTCGGGTAATGACAGACTTGTCCGCCGAAGGCAGGTAGCCAAGATTAAAAATAGCAGCCTTGAAATGGTCTGTGTATTGGTCCAGAGTCTCATGGCCTGCCAAGATTAGCTGAGCATTGTCCAAGCCAGCTTCTGCCAAGCGCTGGCGGGTCTTTTCCACAGCCTGTTCCTGAATATCGAAAGCGTAGACTTGCTTGGCTAACTTAGCCAGAAAAAGCGTGTCATGCCCATTGCCCATAGTAGCGTCCACTACAACATCTTCCTTGGTCACGACTTCTGCCAAAAATGCATGAGCCATCTGTAAGGGTCTTAACATACGAATTTCTGCTCCTTTGCTTTACAGCCTTGCTTGCTGCCACGACGACGCATTTCTGCCTCGATGGCATTGAGAACTTCCCATTTATTGAGGCTCCACATAGGGCCAATCAGCATATCTCGCGGAGCGTCGCCCGTGATACGGTGGATGACGATATGCTCGGGGATAATCTCCAGCTGATCGCAGACGATGGAGACATACTCCTCCTGACTGAGCAGCTGCAATCGCCCCTCATGATAATCCCGCTGCATGCGGGTATTGGTCATCAGGTGAAGCAAGTGGAGCTTAATCCCCCTGAATGTCATTGTCCGTCACACAGCGGCGGACATTTTCCAGCATCATCTCATGGGTCTCACCCGGCAGACCGTTAATCAAGTGAGAGACAATCTCCGCCTTTGGAGCCAGCTTACGAATTCGCTGGACCGTCTCCACATAGAGCTCATAGGAATGAGCACGGTTGATGAGGTCCGAAGTCTCCTCGTAGGTGGTCTGAAGCCCCAACTCTACAGTCACATGCATGCGTTCGGACAGGTCAGCCAAGTAGGCGATGGTCTCGTCAGGCAAACAGTCTGGCCGAGTCCCAATATTGAGTCCAACGACGCCCGGCTCATTGATAGCCTGCTCATAACGTTCACGAATCACTTCCAGCTTCTCATGGGTATTGGTAAAATTCTGGAAATAGACCAGATACTTGCGAACATCCGGCCACTTTCGGTGCATAAAGTCAATTTCCTTATAGAACTGCTCGCGAATGGGCGCGTCAGGCGCCACAATGGCGTCGCCAGAGCCCGAAACAGTACAGAAGGTGCAGCCCCCATGCGCCACCGTACCATCTCGATTGGGACAGTCAAAGCCCGCATCAATAGGCACCTTAAAAGTCTTTTCTCCAAAAAGTTTTCGATAATAATCATTCAAAGAATTGTAAGATTTCATACCTTCCATTCTACCACAAAAAGGAGCCTAGAAACAAAAATTTCCTCTTTCACTAAGAAAGAAGAAAATCATCGTTCCCACTGATAATGCTTAAGATTCACACAGCCATTGGCCTTCAAGTCCACTCCCTCTGCCCAGAGCAAGTGTCTCTGGTCTTCCCAGCCCGGTGCGAGACGCCCTGCCGCATTGACCACCCGATGGCAAGGATGCTTACCGCCATAAAGCTCCGACTGACTGAGAATCTTTCCCACCAAGCGGGCATTTTTGGGCCGTCCAATCAAACGAGCAATCTGGCCATAAGTTGCCACGCGCCCAGCAGGAATCTCATCCACAAGAACTAAGACCGACTTTATGATTTCTTGATTTAAAACGGACATGCTAACCTCCCCCATCTCACTTGCTCCTATCTTAAAATAAGAAGCTTCCTTTGTCAAGGTAAAAAGGCTGGCAAAGCCAACCTTTCTCATCTCTATTTATCTCATCTCTATTTATTTCTGCTTTCCCTTGAAGCGCCACTGAAAGCGCTGCTTGTCATAAAAGGGAAATTCAATATTGAGAATGGCAAAGCCTAGCAAGGCTCCTCCAATTACATCCGTCGGATAGTGCACACCCAGATAGACTCTGGATGCCATAATGGTCAAGATAAAGAGCAAGAGCAAGCCCTGTACCAGACGCTTGATGTGTTGATTCTGCATCCGTTGCTGGACGATGATAATCAAAGTCCCTATCACAATAGCTGTCGCCATAGAATGACCACTTGGGAAAGAATAGCCTCCCTCTTCGACCAAATGCAAAATGCTAGGTCGGCTTCTTTGGTAAACGAACTTAATCAGCTTAATCAAAATCCCATGTAAGACCAGATTTCCAACTAGCAAGGCAGCTTCGAGCTTCCATTTTTTATAAATGAAAAATAGGACAAGGGCAGAAACCCAGATAATAATCCCTAGCGGGTCAATGAAACTAGTAACCAGTTTGAAAAATGTCGTCAAAGCTGCAGGCAAGTCTCCCCGCAGCCAAGTTTGAATCGGGCTATCAAAGCCAACTAGCTGCTCTGGATAAAACTTGACCATGTATCCTAATATGACGAAAAGTAAAAGGGCAAAAGAGCCCTTTGTTAGATAAGATTGTTTATTTTTCATAGCGTTTTAAAACGGGCGTCAAAAGCGTGTAAATCAGCCAGAAAGCCACCGCCCAGATCACTCCTTCTAATAGGTTAAAGGGAACAATCATGGTCAGCAGATACTTACTTACACCAATCATCTGACCGATATCAAAGTTTGCAAAACGAGCATAAAGCGGAATGGCATAAAAAGCATTCAGCGCCAGCATACTTGCAGTCAAGGAAAGAATTCCTAGGAAAGATGCAAGCAAATAGCTCATCAAATCTCTCTTCTTTTCCCAGAAAAGAGCAAAGAAGAGGACAAAGACCAGAATCGCCACAATATTGATTGGCAAACCGATCAAGGTTTCCACTCCATGACCATTTAAGGCCAATTTTAAAACAGAGCGAATGAGCAGAACTGCTACAGAACTCTTAAAATCCAAGAGAACCAAGGCTAATAAAATCGGAATAATCGAAAAATCCAATTTTAGAAACTCGGCTACCAAAGGGATTTGATAGAACATGAGCAGGAAAGATAGTGCAGATAGAGCCGCTACTATCGCCATTTTGCGCGTATTTGTCATAACAGGTTCCTCCAATTTATAAAAATTAGAGAAGCTGGAAGGCTGTTAACACAAGGCCCGAAAAATCCTTTCACAATTTATAAGAGTATATAAAATGCCCCTTAAAATAAGATTAAAACGACCGACCGGCCAGGCAATAACGCCTTTCGTCTTCTCCCATCCAGACTATACTGTCGGTTGTGGAATCGCACCACATCAGCTTGCGCTCGCGGACTTATTTGGCTAAAATAGCTAGTCAAATTTACCGCCGGTCGGGAATCTCACCCTGCCCTGAAGACCCTTTAATCATAACAAAAAACGCTTGCAAGTGCAAGCGTTTTGATTGATGTAAGCATAAATAGTTCAATAGAATCCATTTCATATGTACCTACTTTTTACGTATGGCTTAATGCTGATCCCACCAAGCTTCCATCTCTTGATAAGAGTTGATGGGGATTTGCTCGCCTGTTTTAGGATCAGTGGCTATCACATCTATCTTGTCTTGACCGATTGGCGCAAACCAATGACGCATATCCTCAAAGACAGACTCTTTTGTATTTTGCCCCTTTCGCAAATATACTTTAAATAGTTTGTCTTCCTGCACTAATTTTACCATCTCTGGATATTCCTGATACAAATTGATATTAGCTGTCTTCGGAAATTTCTCCTCATCATTAAACCCAGAAAATAAGAGTGTCCAATAGGATACGCCTGCATGATACGGCTTCATTGCTTCACGAAGGTTTGTCGGACCAAAACCCAGAGCCATCTCCTCTATATAAGTATCGGCATCAAAATCTTGCGGAGCTTCCTGAAACTTCTCTGCCTCTATATCCCAAAAAAGGTAACGACTACGACCATTTTGGGTATTTGGAGCGTCTTTATGAGTGACTTGCACAGCTACGTAATCTTTCCCCTTATAGTAGACAGAATCCCACCCCCATGGTTGGAGCTGATAATCATATCTATATAGCTCCTTATAAAGATCAATCTTCCGTTCCTTAAAATCCTTCGTACGCAAGTCATGTAGAATCAGATACCAATAATCTCCCTCTAGCTGATGCCTATTATTGGCAAGACGTTCCTGCGCCCTACGCTCTTGAGATACCAGATAGTTTTGAGTTGGCTCCGCTCCAGTTTCGCGACCTTCTTTGTCCAAGCTAACCACATACTGTTGCTTATCTCCGAATAATAATATCTTATCCACTTTATTGAAAAATCATCATACTTGACTTCGTCCTTCTGAACAGTGAGATGGTTGTATAGGAGCACTGCAGAAAAGATACTGATTAGAAGGAGGGTGCTGATGCCCTATTTATGTTTGATCCATTTCATATATACCTACTTTCTAGGCTAATTTCCTGTAGTCTGGGCTGATGAGACAAGGCCATTTTATTTCAACTTATCCGCTTCGTACTCATGTACCAAGTCCAGTCCTGCAAAGTTCTGTTGCCGTAGGGCTTCGTAGACAATCATGCAGACCGTATTAGAGACATTCAAGCTGCGGACATGCTGGTCATTCATGGGAATGCGCAAGGCCTTTTCTGGATGCTGGCGCATAAAGTCCTCTGGCAAGCCTTTATCTTCACGACCAAACATAAAATAATGTGGCCCTTCTGCTGCGAAATTCTCCTCCGAGTAGACCTTCTCGGCAAACTTGGATATCAGATAGAGTCGTCCATCCATCTGCTTCATAAAGTCATCCAGACTCTCATAGAAGCTAATATCCAGCTTATCCCAATAATCCAGTCCAGCCCGCTTCATTTTACGGTCGTCAATGGGAAAGCCCATGGGCTTGATGATATGGAGGGGGGAGTTGGTCGCTGCGCAAGTACGGGCAATATTGCCTGTATTCTGTGGAATTTGTGGTTCAAAAAGGACGATATGATTTTGCTGAGACATGATTTTTTCCTGATTTTCATTAGAATAAAAAAATAGCCACACTGCCCGGAGTCAAGCTCAGCAAACAGCGTGGTTAAGGCATCATTAACTTACATCACAACAGGTCTGATGTAAATCAATGAGGGTACTTTCCTAGTATATCATTTTCTTCCGACAAGTCAATAAAAATGACCTCAAAAAGTGAGATTTTTGTAGGATTTCTTTTGAAACAGCTTACTATTCTGTAAAAAACGACTTTATTGAGATTTATAGATGAAATTTTATATAAAAAAAGGTATGATAGATACATATTCGGGAGGAATAATATGAAAATTGTCGTCGTCGGAAGCGGGAAGGTCGGCGCCGCCCTTTGTCGCTCACTCGTCGCTGAAAAGCATGATGTCGTTTTAATTGAACAAAATGAAGCTGTTCTAAATCATATTACAAAACGTTACGATATTATGGGCATCGTTGGAAATGGTGCGAATTTTAAAATCTTGGAGCAGGCAGATGTTGCCCACTGCGATATCTTTATTGCCATGACTGAGCAGGATGAGGTTAACATGGTTTCAGCCGTTCTCGCAAAGAAAATGGGGGCCAAAGAAACCATTGTCCGTGTGAGAAATCCTGAATACTCAAATGCTTATTTTAAAGAAAAAAATATTCTAGGCTTCTCTCTGATGGTCAACCCTGAACTCCTGGCTGCTCGTTATATTGCGAATATTATTGATTTTCCTAACGCTCTGTCATTGGAGCATTTCGCCAATGGTCGAGTGACCTTGATGGAGTTTAAAATCAAGCCAGAAAGTCATCTCTGCCAAATGAATCTCTCGCAATTCAGGAAGCATTTCCCTCACGTTATCATCTGTGCTATTGAGAGAGAAGGAAAACTCAGCATTCCAGATGGTGATTTCACCTTGCAGCCATCTGATAAAATCTTCCTGACTGGAAATCGTTCAGAAATTGTCCGCTTCCACAATAAAATCCGACCAAGGGTCATCAAGAGCCTCATGATTATCGGGGCAGGTAAGATTGCCTATTATCTCTTAAACATTCTCAAAAATAGCAAGATTGAGCTCAAGGTCGTCGAGATTAATCGCCAGCGGGCAGAGTTCTTCAGCCAAGAATTCCCTGAGCTCTACGTGGTCAATGGAGACGGTACAGCCAAAGATATTCTACTAGAAGAAAGAGCTGCGCATTACGATGCAATAGCTACTTTGACAGGCGTCGATGAAGAAAATATCATCACCTCAATGTTCCTCAACAATCTTGGAGTTCAAAAAAACATCACCAAAGTGAATCGGACTAGTCTGCTTGAGATTATTGATAACCAAGACTTCGCAAGTATTGTTACGCCAAAAGGAATCGCTGTTGATACCATTATGCACTTTATCCGCGGACGGAATAATGCGCAATTCTCCAGCCTAGAAGCCTTGCACCATGTAGCAAATGGCCAAATTGAAACACTCCAATTTCAGATCAACGAAGGGAATAAAATGGTCGAACAGCCTCTTTCTCAGCTTAAGTTGAGGAGCGGGGTGCTGATTGCTGCTATCATTCGTCAAGGCGTAGCCATCTTCCCAAGTGGAGATGACTATTTGGAAGTCGGAGATAAGATCATCGTGACAACCTTGATTCAAAACATCGATAAGATTTACGATTTGTTAGAGAGGTAGCCCCATGAATAGATCTATGATTCGCTTCCTCCTCTCTAAACTCCTGCTAATCGAAGCAGCCCTCTTGTTGGTTCCAACAATCGTTGCCCTTATCTACCGTGAAGATCTTGAGGTCTTCCTTTCTATCGGCGCAACAATGTCCATTTTAGTGATTTTAGGTGGATTAGGTTCAGCCTTTAAGCCCAAGGATGCCCACATTTACACCAAGGAAGGGGTCCTGATTGTTGCCCTTTGCTGGATTCTCTGGTCCTTCTTTGGCGCTCTGCCTTTTGTCTTTTCTGGCCAAATTCCTAATCTAATTGATGCTTTCTTTGAAGTCAGCTCTGGCTTTACCACTACTGGTGCTACGATTTTAAATGATGTATCTGTCCTTTCCCACTCCCTCCTCTTTTGGCGTAGTTTTACCCACTTGATCGGAGGAATGGGGGTGCTGGTCTTTGCCTTAGCTATCATGGACAATGCTAAAAATGGCCACTTAGAGGTCATGAAAGCAGAAGTTCCTGGACCAGTCTTTGGTAAGGTTGTGTCGAAATTAAGAAACACCGCCCAGATTCTTTATATTATCTATCTGGCGCTCTTTGCCCTTTTTGCCTTTCTTTATTTCCTCGCCGGCATGCCACTCTTTGATAGTATCGTCATCGCAATGGGAACGGCTGGTACGGGAGGCTTCACTGTCTTTAACGACGGAATTGCCCACTACAATAGTTCTCTAATCACCTACCTTGTCAGCTTCGGCGTTCTGACCTTTGGGGTAAACTTCAATCTCTACTATTATCTCTTGATTCGAAGATTTAAGGCCTGTTTTCATGACGAGGAGTTAAAAAGCTATCTCTGGATTGTCCTCACTGCCACTATTTTGATTAGCTTCAATGTCCTGCATGTTTACGGGGAATTTGCTAAAAGCTTAGAAATTTCATTTTTCCAAGTCTCCAATATCATTACTACGACAGGATTTGGCTATGGCGACACCGTACAATGGCCCCTCTTCTCACAAGTCATTCTGCTGCTGCTCATGTGTCTAGGTGGTTCTGCTGGCTCCACCGCTGGCGGTTTCAAAGTGATCCGTGCCATTATCATCGGTCGCATCGCTAAAAACCAAATCCTTCCACGCTTTCGCCAAACCGCGTTCTAACCATGCATATCAACGGTGCTGTTTTGGATAAAGATACCCAACACAAGGTTCTCAAATATTTAGCTGTTTATATTTTGATTATCGCAGCTTTGATTTTCATCATCAGTCTGGACAATAACAATCTAATGACTGTTACCAGTGCTGTCATCAGCTGTTTCAATAATATTGGACCAATGATTGGGACAACTGAGACCTTCTCTATCTATAGCCCATTTTCTAAATTCCTCCTCTCTCTTGCCATGATTGCAGGACGTTTAGAGATCTATCCAATCCTGCTTCTATTCCTACCAAGAACCTGGTCTAATAGATAGCAGAAAAATAGCTATCGTTACTTGACTAACGCCCGTAAAAACGGGCTTTTATCTTGTTCTAAAACCACCATCTAAGAACGCTTTGACACTTAACCTTTCAAGGACAAGGTTATTTTTTCCCAATCCCGAATATATTTGGCAACTGTCTTTCCGTTTAGGTCAACGGTACTTACATATTTATCAAATATCCCGTGAAATCAAAACTCGAAAGTTTTGGAGAGATTTAGGCAAGCATGCAAATATGATCTGGCATCATCTGTCCCTCAATAATTTCCACACCTTTGTATTGACATAGATGACGAAAATTCTCAATGAGATCTCGTCTTATTTTGTAGTGAATGATTTTTCTACGATACTTGGGGGTAAAGATGATAGGATATTTGCGCATCCATTTGGTATGTGATAAACTGCAACTGGTTTTAGACATTTCCTTTTCCTCCTTTGTCTTACCTGAACAAGTAGATTCTACCAGGAAAAAGAAATGAAAGCTCAAAGCCTTGGCAGCCACTAGCTTAGCTGTGGTAGTTTTCTTGTTTTTCTCTACGAGAAAAACTGACTTGAAGACATAATGAAAATAAGACGGAAGGCCCTTCTTCCGTCTTATTTCTGGTCTCGAGACTCTGGAATCAATCGATTCCCAAACTCTTCCTTCTTCTGCTGCTGGGCTTCCTTGTGATTGTCATAGCGATTGGGCAAGAACTTAGCGATTCCTTGAGGATAGAATAAGTCGGGATTTCCACAATCATTTCCAGCATGCCATGGATATTGCTGAATAAGAGCAGGAGCACCATGATGGTAATAGGATCTACCTTCATCACACCGCCAACGATACGGGGATAAAGAAAGATTATCGTTAGCAAAAGGACCTACATCAGCTTACTTTTATGAAACATTTGCCTCCTCCTATCAGTTATTTCTCATAAATTTTGTTATAATAAAGGAGTTTTAACGAAAGAGAGAGTAAAAATGGAAAAAATTATCAAACTAGAAAATGTAAACTTGGCCAAACAAGGCCGAACTATCTTAAAAGATCTCAACTGGCAGGTGAAAAAGGGGGAACATTGGGCCATTCTCGGTCTCAACGGTTCTGGAAAGTCTACTCTTCTGCGCTTGCTCATGGCTGAGCATTGGAAGACTCAGGGCAAGGTGACGGTTCTCGGTACGGAATTTGGTGCCGGCGACATTCCTCAGCTGCGAACTAGGATTGGAGTAGTTGGCTCCTTCATTGCTGAGCGTCTGCCCAGCCATCTCACTGCCGAAGAAATCGTTCTGACAGGCAAGTATAAAAGCAGTATTCTCTACGCTCCTTACGGGCAAACTGAGCTGGACCAAGCTAGGGAAATGCTGGCTTCCATTGGCGGGCAAGAATTGATTGGCAGAAGCTACGCCAGTCTGTCTCAAGGGGAAAAACAGCTCTTGCTGATTGCGCGCAGTCTCATGGAAAAACCAGAACTGCTTATCTTAGACGAAGCGACCAGTGGTCTGGATCTCTTTGCCCGCGAGCGCCTGCTGAATCAAATCGGTAAGATTACACAGATGGACCAGGCTCCAACCATCCTCTATGTCACCCACCATGTAGAGGAAATCACTGCTGCTATGGACCATGTCCTGCTCCTAAAAGAAGGTGAAATTATAGCCCAAGGTCCTAAAGAAGACATACTTCAAAAAGAGGTCATGGATCGCTTCTATCCTCAGCCAGTCGAGCTGATCGAGCTGGGAGAAGACCGTTATTTCATCAAGGTGGAGAACAGGTCCTTATGAAGTAATTTTCTAACACCATCTTCAAACTGGGCTAGTTTCTGATTCTGACCATGGCTGCGATTATCTTGCTTTTCCTGTCTGGGCAGAGTCTGCCGTCCCATACTTACATCCCTTTGAGGATTGCTGAGGGCCCAATTCATCAGTAATCCTTGGTATTTCTACCCTATCCCCCTGCTCTTTTTCCTCAACCTCTCTTTAATCCGACCCCTGTTGGAAAAAGTTCATACCAAACATCTTTTTTCGGATTTTGTTCCTCACCTGACTAATGCCATAACAACGGGATTTTACCTTGTTCTAAAACTACCATCTGAGAACGCTTTAACATTTAACTTATCAGAGGCAAGGTCATTTTTTCCCAATCACGTATATTAGAAACTATCTTTTCATTTGGGCCAACGGTACTCACATAGTCTCCTCTCGCCCAAAACTTTCGATTGCCACAATATCCCCCCTCTTGTTTTTCAATCTGAACAGGAGGGTTATTTTGATTTGAAATGAATCAGACTTAACTTTGTATTATTACTATTCTCATCACTTCATTTTAATCGTAATCAGCATATCTCCACCAATCTATTGTTGCGATAAGACCTAGAATACTTATCCCAAATAAACTGACAATGCTCCCAAAATTCAATAGTGCTTTTCCTGCAATACCACTTGCGAGTGCAGGAATCGCCCATGGAATATATTTTCCAAAGTTAAGAGCAGAACCAAGCTGAGAAAAAATAATAGTAAAAATGATAAATGCCAATGGAGACAAATAGCCTCGGCCTAAACAAGCAAAAAAAGCTACTGGAGTAGAGAGTACGATCGTAAGAGTAGTACAAAGAACAAAGTAAGTATACCTTTGAAAATCACCGTTAAGCTCCCACCCTCAAGTCCAATCAGATTGCCAGCTAATAATCCCAATAAAAGTGCAAAAATTGATAGAAGATAGCTCCATAGAGCGATAACGATAAATTTGGATAATACGATTGTGTCTCTTTTTATCGGGAGCGCTAATAGGTCTATCATCGTTTTATCAGAATATTCTCTGCCAAAAACCCAAGATGCTGTAAATCCAAAAATGAGCAATCCCCCAACAGAAATGACTTGTGACATGGTCATTAAGTATGACAACCAGTCTGTTATCCTCATCATTTCCATTTTTGCAGAAATCAAACCAAGATTTTTGAAATTCTCTGGATATTTCATCATAGTTGCAAACAACCCAACAATAAAAGGAACTAAACAGATAGAACAAGCAGTTACGATGGAAAGTTTTGATTTTATTAACTTTCTCCATTCAATTAAAATACAGGAACTAAGCTTTTTTATTCGAAACACCTCTATTATAGTCATTCAGTATTCTTAAGAAATAATGCTCTAAATCTTCTTTTTCAACAGCCAATGATTTGGGTGGATGACCTGCATGAACCAGCAATGTAGCAATATCTTCCGGATATTCCACAGATTTTCTATCAGTTAATTCCAAGAAATGGATATTATTTTCTGTGTCTGATTGAATGTTCACCTGATAGCCATGGTTAGATAATACTTCTTTCATGGCCTTATTATTAGAACCACTTACTAGTAACTTCTTTTCTAAGTACTGCTCTAATTCTTTGCTTTCAACTTCTCTTATAAGTCTGCCCTCATGTATAATGACTATTCTAGTAGCAATTTTAGATATTTCTTCCAGATTATGACTTGAAATAAGAACAGTTGTACCTAGATTATTTGCCAATTCCTTTAACAGCTCTCTCACTTCAATAACTCCAAAAGGATCTAATCCATTTGTTGGCTCATCAAGAATTAGGATTTTAGGTTTATGAATAATCGCTTTTGCAATTCCTAAACGTGCAACATTTCCTAAAGAAAGATGTTTCACCTCTTTATGTTCATATTGCTTTAGTTTTAATTTTTCAATTACCCAGTCAATATTATCTTTATTACCCCCTCTTAATTTACTAACTATTTCTAAATTTTCTCTCACAGTTAAATCCGGATAAGAATAAGGCGTCTCAATAATATAACCTATTTCATTTCTAAGTTCTAAATTATTCAGATCTAACTTTTTTCCTTGAATATAACATTCTCCTGATGTAGATTTTATCAATCCTAGCATCATTCTCATCGTCGTTGTTTTCCCAGCACCATTTAGTCCTAAAAAACCTACTATTTCACCAGGTTTTATTGATAGATTCAAGTTGTTAACAACATTTTTTGTTCCATATCTTTTAGAAAGATTTGCGGTTCTAATTGCTTCTTTCACCATTACCTATCCTCCTTAGTAATTTGTTCAACAATTCCTTGTATGACTAACTTCAATGTAGTATCAAATTGTTCTTCACCGATTTCCTCGATGTGTAATATAGTCATAGCAATCGTTCTAAATAAAGCAGAGACGATTTCTACCGATACATTTTCTCTAATGTTGATTCGGGACACAATTTTTTTAACCATCCTATCATCTATCAGATGATGATTTGTTATCGCCTCTTTTGGCAATTTTCTTATGAGTAATTCCATTTCATGATTTTTAAATATGGTATACATAAATGAATAGCGAAAATCTTGATAAAAATCATAAAGTAACTCTACCAGACGATTTGTATCTATCTTGGTTTCCATACCTAATTGTTCTGTCAGGCGATTCATAACATCTATTTGATATTCTTCTAAGACCGCTAAAAAATAACATTTCTTTTGAGGAATAAAAATTATAAAAAGAACCTTTGGAAATATCAGCCAAGGCTGCCATCTGGTCAACTGTGGTTTTCTTAACCCCATATCTTTGAAGGCATTCCTTTGCAACTTTATGTAATTTCTTTCTAATAACTTCTTTTTCTTCAGTAGTAAAAGCAGTGGCCATAACTTCCTCCTAAAAAAACGATATGACGTTTTTTTGATTTTTTTCAGTCATAGATTATCATATAAACTGAAAAATGTCAAAAGCCTTATATCTTCTTTGTAAGAAAATATAAGATTTTAAATTTACATACACCTTAATTCTCTTCTTTTAGAGCTATTTATTTGATTTTCACGATTTAAAAAATAAGGATACAGTACTGAAAGCTCCTATTATCTGGCTTTTTCTCTGTATCCTTATTGTATCTCAAGTTCCTTCTCTCAATTTCTCAATCATGATCAAGAAAGGCGGGTTGTTAATCTGATTGATGGTCTTGTAGAGGGCAAGGGTGAAGTCCTGTTGAGGCAGGTAACCAAGATTAGCTGAGCATTGTTCAAGCCAGCTTCTTCCAAACAATAGCGGTTTAATACTTCATTTAAAACAAACAAAAG
>BNJU01002141.1_pt1 | contig 63693 bp, 84 predicted proteins | sample 8539281 | NCBI WGS metagenome assembly BNJU01 (sample SAMD00202456, study PRJDB9452) | human saliva metagenome | isolation source: human saliva | place: Japan
ATCGGTAAACTTCCGCGTTATCAATGCATTTTATTCCTATCTTCTGGACTCATGAGACTCGGCACTAGCCCAGAGCAAGGTAACTTGCATTAACCATATTCTTTAGTATCAGTATCTTCATGACATATATTGGCGTCTATTGGGCGACAAATATGGTCCCATCAAAATCATTAGACTATATCCTAATAGCCAGTTTGGTTTGCCAGCCATGTTCCTATTAACGAAGTGCCAACCTTCTCTATTATCATGATGCTATAGCCTATATATTGCACTACTCATGATTGGCCTTGCTAAAGCTCTTAGCTACAGCCCCGTTATCGTACTAAGTGAAACCTACCTTGCTAAAGCATCAGCTTTGAAGTCAGTATTACCCTCAGGGTGGAGCCAGGCTATCAGCGGTATCATCGCACCTGTAGTAAGGTAACCTTGCGGATACCTATTCTTTTACCTCTCTTAACTATATTGACCTCGTACATTCCACAGTAGTAGATCTTGGGGCTTCATTGATACTTAAAGATCCTAAAAATTACAATAAAAGGCTGTTGACAAATTGAAACAACGGTTTTAATATCAAAATATTTGAATTTTAAAATTATATATTTATACCTTATCTAGTTCTTTCAGTCCTATCTTCCATAATAGATAATATTTTAATCAATGCCCTTTGCTTCTTTTAATCTGCTACAGTTTCCCCAGTAATATAGCTATGCAAAATGTATTTAACAACAAAAAAAACAAAAGAATCAATAATTATTGTATACTTCAATATCCTATTACGACAAGGAAAACACTAATCACAAAAGAAAATTCCCGTAAAACCACCAAGCACGCCCTCCTGGAAGCTCCATAAATAAAGCTACTAACCACCATCAGCAAAGACAACAAGAGTAGGCAAAATCATAGATAAAATCAAAATAAACAGTAGTAATCCATAAACTCTTTGGTAAGCTGTGGTCCCCTGTAATACAATTGCGCCAGGTAGCTAAGTCTAATCCATAAGTGAAAATTCCCAATTCACTTATCACTGATACAACCGGAACTCCACTTATAAAAGTAAACTTACTGTCTAATTCTGCTCGTCCTAGATTTATTTCCCAGCTCCGATCACGCACTGAAAGATTTTTATCTCTCATCGCAAATTTTCAGTTTGTATGCATAATATACTTTTATCTGCACTCGGAAATACTTTATGATAAAATAAACAAACTTTTTTTTGGGAGAAGCTAGCTTTTAGGTAATAACACTCAGCATAAACACACCTCAAACTATAGATTATGAATTGGAATATCTTATTCTAATATACCTTTATATATCACCAACTATACATCATATCCTTAGTAGGCTAAACAACCCTTTGCAAAATTTTCTGCATCGGGGTTAATTTATTACAAAACTTAGTGTTTTAGCATTTCATTCTCAATATAACTACGTCCGTTTCTTTCATACCTTGTACCCACAGCACCAATACTGCGGATAGTTTCATCAACCCAGGTCTGCTACAAGGCCATCATAGCACGGATTTTATTAAGGGCCGAGAGCTTGTTTATGTATCCATAAAGGGGCGCCATCAAAGTGCAATTTTACCTGCACAGGATGGTTCGCACCATCGCATACGATACCAGATAGACTTGCAAGACCATTACGAAATTATTCTCAGCCCGTATCTTACTATCACCTTTCAAAAGGCTATGCCTGCTACGCTTACCACACCGGCAGATACATAACGCCACGGTATGCAAACAATTTACCAATACCACCAGATTTAACGTAAAGAGAGTTAGCAGATTACTGCTTAAAGACGAGGCGCGTTACAGTTCATCTTCACTTTTACCGTTCCTCTCGGCAGTCGCGCGTAGTTGGGTACAGACACGGTTAAACCGGTGCAGAGCCAGAGCAGATAACGACAGGCAAGGGACAACCACTCATACGCGCATCAAATTGCCCATTTTGCGGCACAGGCCTTACACATTTCGTTTCGAGATGGATTTTCTTCATCTAACAATAACAATTGTCAGTATTAGATCCATAATCATTGGATGAATAACTTCCTTAAAGTGCAGTATTATACTCAACTTGCTGTTTTAATTTGAGGTACAGGATACCAGAAGTATATCCTGCCTGTTAAAGCAAATTCGTAAATGCTATCGAAGGTCATGGCATATTCTGTTTAGTACTTTCTTAGTTTCATTGACTGTTTCAAGTCGCCATCTACTGATGTGGGTTACACATTCGTATGGTCATTTTCAGTGATGCAGACAACCGCTGTATATTCATCTGTTTCTGCAGTGATTTCTATATGTAGATTATCTACGCCTTGCAGCAAGTGAGAGCGGTACAAGAGAAGTTAGCATCAAAGCAATGTGCAAGCCATTTTGCGATCTTCGTCTGTAGCAGATTCCAACACCTCAAGTTCCACGCTCTGGATGACCTACAATGGCACCCAGTGTGCAGCGCCGTTAGTCCTTTTCGCAGAATTTGGAATGACTACAGATTTTACATTTTGATAATATTCGCCTTTGCATCTTGCGTGAATAACGTTTAGAGACTCATCTAAAACAGAGACTGCCTTCTTGTGCATAAGCCAATGCAATTGGCTCCAGTACAACGCAGAGCAGGACATTGCACATCTCCTGACTTCTGTAACAAAATATAATCCATCTTATACTTCCGCATTATTAAAATTTCCACTTCTACAATAACGCGCCCTAATGGAAGGGTCTTTTACTGCTACCACATGAACGAGGCTGGTTTAGAAGTGAAATATTTGCCTACTGCTGTTGATATGCTTTACGAAATCACCAATGTCAGCTAGAGAAAGCAAGTTGTTTTAACAACCTTGGAAAGAAGTCTGTACCCAACTGCAGTCAATACGGCTTCATAATATTTTTGCATACTTGTTCAGTTTGCTCTACAATGCCTTCAACAACTGTATACCAGTTGCAGGATTGAGTGGAATTTGACCGAAAGCGGAAAATAATAAACCACCAGCCACTTTGGCTTGAGGTGAGGGCCTACTCTTGCTGGTGCTTTGTCTGTAGAAATTGTCCATGATAAATCTCCTTTTATAAATAAATATAAATTAATATGACTATATATTTAAGGCGAGAAACTCGTGTTGATGCCTCAATATATATGACTTTACCTCGCTATATCACATATAAAATAAAAGTACGTATATAACCAATTATTTAATTGTTGAATGCATTGTCAAATATTGGTTTGAAATAATCCCGTTGTACATCAGTTGTTATACCTACACTTTCAACACTGGTTTTCCTGGCTTCAACACACAAATCACGGCATTTGCATAGAGTGGAGTTTGTACATTTCCATCTCTGCATATAACAAGCTTGAGAGCTTTATGCGCATATATTTGATATTGTGCCAGCCACCGGATGTACTTGTTCTGCATTTCCTACGGTTAGAGTTTTTAAGTGTTTTAGGCATAATCGTTTGCTTTTTGGGGATCACGACTAAGATGCATTAATGGGTCCATTTTCAGGGAACTACCGTTGTGCTGGTAGAATCTGTTTATTTATTGTTCCTAATAGAAGTTGCTCTGTTACAGGATCAAAATTTGACCTTCTCAAAAATGACCATTCGTACTATAAACATAGGGTCATTAGCCTTTTCTTTGTAGCCACTTGTTTGCGCTATTTGTTTAACTCGTCTAGCCACTACGAGACGCATCTTTTGACCAGTTTTATCACTGCCCTTGCAATTGGTATATATATCAAAAGGTAGTACCAAAGTTTTGGAAAATTCCTTTGCCATCATATTCGACATCCCGTTAGATTTTGAAAGGTTCTTCATTTGTGTTTTCTAGAAATCACGTGTATTTGTTTTGGATGCAGAAACAGCAGTTACATTGTTGAGCGCTATCATGGATCCTGCAATTGTTTGCCACATCCTTAGCAAAAACCACTGCACTTGAATACAGTACCCATTAGGCAAAATTGCTGAGCAATGCTTTCAAGATTTCATATTATTTTCCTCCTTGGGAGATTGTGTTTTGATTTCGTATGATTCAACTCATTGGCAATAATCAGCGGCTGGAGTCATCAGACATTAAAACAGCTGTAGATACACCTTTGTCTTGTAGGAACAGCACATAACCAATTAGGAGATAGGTATTTCAAGCCATCATGTTGCGACTACGCGTAAATCTCACGCCTACGTCACAGCTGTGCTGCCAGCGTGTTTGAACCAGGTTTATGGGCCCCATGCGATTTGCATCTGCGCTTGCTTGTTTGCCATAAAAGTCTACGCATAGAACGTTCACTCTTCTGTAACTTTTAGGGAAGTGATTTCTTATCTGTGTGCAAGCATTTTATCAAGAGACACCTATAATTTGAGGAAGGTAACTTATCATTTATCGTTTTTAGATCTTCCCAGATAATGTTAGCACCTTCTAATATTCGTATTGCTCTTACCGGGCCTTACGTAATTGTTGTTGGGCCGTCTCTTTGGGTATAGATTCTACATATTTAGAGATAGAATGCTTTAAATACGGCTTTTTCCGCATCCTGACCCTTCTCTAAAATAGTCTTATTCGTCTATAGCTTGATCAGTGCATTTTTAGAATAGTTGATAACAATTAAAACCACCTATGTGATGTCCTTGTTTATCAGTACCTTGCAGTTGATAGAAGGGTAACCATCAAAGAAAATCCCCTTCACTGGTTCAACAGCTACACCAGTCTGTACTTTCACAACGTGTGATAATAATGGTATCAACAGCAGTTGTTGCTACTTTGAGAAATTTATCTTGTTCTTGATTTACGCAATCTTGCATCCGGTGAGATATGCACAGCTTCTACACAGCTTTCACAGTTGGGGAAGTTGTGCCGTACTCATAACCTAAATCTACCGTATCAGCACAGCCACCACTGCATGCTACAGTTAAACCAGGTGCCAGCACGACCAATGTCGTCAACTTTTTATTGAGAGTTCTCGTCGCGCCTCACGCGCTTTTAACAGCCACACACTATATATGGATTGTTAGATAATCCTATACGTATATATTAAGAGTTAAAGAGAATCTATACTGCTATATTAATTTATTATACTATATCCGACATATATAACTGTATGAGTATAATTTACAAGCTTACCTTTCTGCTATACAATGCATAAATAGACATGTATAAGATGATATATGTATGAGAGAATTGTTTTGCTCAAAGTAGTAGCACACTCGGTAACATGTATAATCTAAATTAATTCCTCTCACTAGGCGCTCACTTCATGTTAGGCTGCTTTGCGTAGGGCCTACCACCATTTAGTCTTAACCTTTAGTTAGTTATTATGCATTTAGTGTGCTCCAGGGTACAAGGTCTTGCCATTTTCCATACAATGCTCCTTATGTGGCTGTTGTGACATGAAGTGTAGCTAATTTGTGGAATGAATATAAAGACTTAAATCTGGACTCGATGCTTCTGGTCAAAAGGGTACTGGTAATGCTGTGGTTCTATCATGGCGTTTATAACACAGGAAGCTCGATTATAACGATGATTCAAAGTGCTCGCGTGTTTGTACTTCCATTATTATTGGTCTTTGTTTACTCTGCTACTATAACTTGGTACTACATCGGTAGGCTTCCTATGTATTCTAATTAGTTTCCCTTTACTCTCTGGCGGTCCAAAAGCAGTTTTCTCGAACACCATTTGGAGCATCTCCTGGTATCGCCATGGGTTTTCTTATCGTACTCATTACAGGCTATGCTTGGACACAGGTGTCTTAGCCCTGTTAGTTTCCTGCAATTTTCATCTACATTGCTAGTTGGACTCCATCATGTTGACCAGGCATGTCCGAGGATATTCGGCGTGATGAAAGCCATGGACGTCACCACGTTGCCGATCAGTGCTTGGTCGTGAAAACGAGCACTCAACAATGAGTATCTCATATATTTTTCGTTTTATTTGGATCGTGCTTGAGTTATAGTAGGCCTTATGACGCCGGTTCCTTATCACAGCATTCCTTGCGGCACCACTAGCTCAAGTGGTTCCATACATTGTCTACCAATGCGATGAGTTCCAACTAGATAAGTCTATGGGTACTACCGCTAGAGCTGCTTCCATGAGTTAACCAACTAATGTGGGCGATTGGACTTATCATGGGCAAATTATTTTAAAATGAACATACTTATATTATGGGTTCTCCATGGTTTTTGTAGTTGTGGAGACCTATAATCAGGCCCTTCTTGATAGATGAGGAAATTGTATTTAGTACTATAGATTTAATGTTTTGTAATGTAGTTATTGTATAAAGGGTGTCTACATGATGAAAATTTTTAGCATTGGCGGCTACTGCCAATCGCTTAATGACGGCTATTAATCACTCGCAGGCTGTGGTAGCGACAACAAACAAGGAGGCAAATTGCTAGCGATGGCAAACAAAGTCAATAAAAATTGAGGGCAACAGCAATTGCTCACTGCCGAAATTTTGGGAGGACAAGTTAAACCAATCTTAGCAAGATGGTATCGAATTAAAATCACTGAATTTACTGATTACTTAGCACCTAACTTGGCTGGGGACAAAGTGTGATGCCTTCGCTTCCACACGTACCTTACATGGGAGGAGATTCTTATAGCTCCTGAAACTTGACTGAAGTATCTGCCGGTGAGTGTTCATCTTGAGCCAATGGGTTTTATACTCCCATCGTCAAATCAGATTTGAAAGAGATCTTCCAAAGGCGCTTCCGTCGCTGTTCTATTGACCCTACAAACGGTGGCCGTGCATTATTGTTATTACGAAAACAGGGTCTAATTGCATTTAAAAGACTCTACAAACATACTTTATCTACAGTGCAAGATATTGCTGCAGAACCTAACGAATATCAATTCGTAGAATTAGAAAGCGGCACTGAGTACCTCGTTCCCTTGACGTGATGTAGCCTTAAGTGCGCTATCAACACTGACTTTACACACCTGCATTAAACGCCCAGGTCTTAACCTGGCAAAGATGCATTGGCAATTGAAACCAACGATTCCCCTTACGTAAATATCGTAACTGTGCTCAAAAGGCAATGACTGATGACCTCTCATCCAAAAATTGAGTGGGCGCACTTCCATAGTCCTGAGAGTATCAAAATTCGTCAAGAAAAGGCCTGAGTTACTGTGTTCCTGCATTCCTAAGAGTATACCAAAAGAGACCACATCAGCAGCAGATGGTCTGCCTGTATTATCCAAAGCAAATCTAAAAGGTAAGCGTAGCAGCTAATTCAACAACTGTATGGTCCCTCTTAGAAATTCGTCATTATAGTAAGGAGTCGTTTCAAAGTTCAGAAATCCACCTGAGCGACAAAGCGCCACACGTGCAGATTTGCCGTTCCCGTATCAGCAACTACGGCAAGGGCTTTAGAAATTTGTTTGCCCTTCCGACACTGCCTGTATTCTAGCAGTTCTCTCCATACAATTGGTTAATCCATAAGAAGCGTTTTCCTATCTACACCCTTCATGGAATGGTTCCATCTTCGCAAAGAAATGCGCATCTGCAAAATGTGAATAAGGACTATGGGTTTTGTCGCAGAGCCCTACAATAGCTCGATTGAGTGAGCTTTTGAATATCCTTTTCTTTCTTTCCATGTTGCACTCCTCGCTCCTACAACATCTAGTATAGTATCCACCGCTGTGCAGGTATTACCCAATAGTAATCTATTACTTCAAAATGGGGTCACGAGTAGCCATTAGCATTGAGATAAGCTTTCCTCAGAGAAGCATATGGTGTAGCTATCACTTTCACGCATTCTGACTTAGCGTCCCCAGTGTGCATTACAATACCTGCACTATAATCGAGCGCGTAACTCTTTGGCAGTCCGACGGCTCCAAGCGCAACGGATGCAATCCCACGCATTGTTCTGTATATTCATATGGGTAACCTGTGACCGTCTTGAGGCGCTATCACATCGCCGTGATGACTGGCTGATTGTCAATATGCTCATCATCGTGCTGCGGCTATCTCCTCGCGAGGCATCAACCATTAAACGTAATCCGTTCTGGGGCTACGCCAAGAATCTAATGCTTACGCTGCACGATTAAAAGAGCAGTTTCATAATCACACATATGACTCAATACGAGCATATGGCTGACCATGATAATACATTCGTGCGTTAAATCCTCACGGACCATGACCTTTCAACGTATCAATAACCTCACGCAGAGTCTCCAAAGCATTTCCAATAGCTGGCTTCTTGGTCGATCCATATCGTCAAAATAGCGCTTAACTGAACGACCATTTTCCTTTCCATATATCTACCATTTGCTCTAGCCAATTCACTACGCATCCTCTATGTATTTTCATAAAAGGCACCACTGCCAACCTTTACATCTAACAAAGATTGCTTGAGCTGGAAGCCAGTGCTCATAACAGAGGATGCAATAAGAGGAGCCTATCAACAGTTCCCGTCACATCGCCAGCATATAGCTTTTTATCAGCAGGTGCAAGCCCTTCCGACTGACCAATAACAACAAGACCAATTTTATTAACTTGATTGATAAAAGCATCTTGCTCTAAAGATACTGTAAATTTGGGAATAGATTCCATCTTATCAATAGTGCCACCTGTATGTCCAAGTCCACGTCCAGACACTGGCCACATTACGCTCTCACAAGCAGCTTACGAGAGGCGCAATAATAATGTGTGGTCTTATCTCCTACGCCACCTGTACTATGTTTTATCTACGGTGATCCCATCAATATTCGATAAGTCTACCATATTATCGGATTGAGCCATAGCCAAGGTCAAAGTTCCTAGTTCATGACATTCATACCATTTGAAAAACTATGGTCATCAAGAGCGCACTCACTTGGTAATCAGGATTTCCTTTTACAGCGCCATCTATGATCAAAAGCGGATTTCTTTATCTGATAACAGCAAGTCCGCCCTTTTTCTTCAGAATAATATCATACATACGCATGGTTACACCGCCATTCTAAGAAACCACCTAAGCATAGCCTGGGTGGTTTCTGTCTCTCTTCGTTCAAGTGATTCTTTAATAACTCTGCATTTGCACTGGCTCCAATTAGCTACAACCTTCTGCAATATAGGCTTTCATATCCGTAATAGAGCAATACCCCTACTGACCTTAATCTGTACATTAGGACCAATATGCTTTTAAAGGTCTAATATCTTCAAGGCGTGCACCGTGCTACCAAATCCAGTAGATGTTTTAATATAGTCTGCGCCACCATTTGTAATACATTTGCAAAAGGCTACCTTTTCAGAATCCGTAAGATAACAAGTTTCAATGATAACTTTTAAAATCTTATCACCGAAAGCCTTCTTAAGCGCCTCAATTTCGCTAGTTACCGCTTCAAAATCACCTTGCTTTACATCTCCCAAGATTAATAACCATATCAATTTCAGAAGCGCCCTCTTCAATAGCCTGTTTCGTTTCCGCCACCTTTACCTCTGTTGTTTTCATATCCTAAAGGAACCCGATAACTGGTACATATGTTAAGTTCTGGATATGCTTCATGGGCGGATGCTACAAAATCTGGAGGAATACAAACAGATGCAGTTTTATACCTTAAACCATCCTCACAAACTTCTTTAATATCATCATGTGGCTATAGGACGCAATAATGTATGATCTACATAAGCTAATAATTCTTTTCCCAACGTAGTACCTCACCCTACTAAAAGAACGACATTTGTTCTGGTTCTGGCTCTTTATGTAATGCATCTTGAGCAGAGCAGTTTTTATCATCAATGAATGGTTCTAATGGTACGCCCTGTAATCTTTAATAAATCTGGTAAACTATTAACGCCTTTTAACTTTAGCGACTTCTAATACAACCTTTTGCAAGTCTCTGCATCATCCAGTCATAGTGATGTTTAAACTCAACTCAATGTATCGGCCATTGTATTCAACTTATGATTAACCAAATCAGGCCATACCGCACGTGAAAAGTTCTAACTGTGCATGCATAACTGGTTCTGGCCAAGGGATTTTATAATAATCTATGGTAGCACACCAATACGTTCCTCGAATTTCGCATTGTGAGCCACCATAATATTCCCTTTTAAAGTAGATTTTTCATAAATGGCATTCCCCAACTGATCAAAAGGTCTTTTCATAGATAACGCATCCTTCGGTTGGATACCATGAATTTCAATACATTCATCATCAAAACACTCATAAACGAGGCTTGATGGGGCTATATGCCTTTTTGGTGAATTTGTCCGTCCTTTACGGTAATAACCGCCAAGAGCAGCACTATTTTTAAGTTGTTGCTGTTTCAAAGTCTAATGCAGCAAAATCTAGCATAGGACTCTTTCAAAATCTATATATAAAAATTATATTCATTTACTCTACTTATTATAGCATGGAAAATAGACTATAATCTACTGTTCAAAAGGTGACCAATAATCACCTCATTCACACCAATTTTAATTGACAGATAGGCCCTCAGTATGTGAAAATTATTTAGATATGTATGTAGTATGGAGGTTGCAACATGGCAGTATACAGATTAATCGTTGCCTTGACGTATCCACGATGGATGCAGTGAAAAGAAATCGTATTATCCCTCGGTGATTCAGTTAGCTTTTTACAAAGGTCGGCATGGAGCTATTCTACGCCGAAGGAGCAAAAACAATTCGTTTTTACAGGAGCAAAACAAACAAGTATTTCTTGATTTGAAATTGCACGACATTCAAATACCGTAGCTCATGGCGTAGCTTCCTTAACACGTCTCGCGCTAGTTTAATTACTTTACATGGTCAGGTGGTCCGTCATGATAGGCTGCTGTTGAGTGCGACTCGTGAGAAATCGGCTAAAAGAACTAGGCGTGGAACGCCCAAAATTAATGCTCATCACCGCATTAACTAGCTTTTGACGATGAATCTTGGACTGCTGTGGTGGTCAGCTGCCAATTTCCGACTAGAGTCATTCGACTTGCATAAACTCGCTAAGGACTGTGGTATGGATGGTGTTGTATGTTCCATTAGAAGCTAAAATGATTCGGGAAGCATGTGGCGATGACTTCCTACATCGTTACCCCTGGTATTCGCCCTTCCTTTGCAACAACAGACGACCAAAAACAGGTTTGCTACACCAGCTGAGTGCATTACAAGATGGAGCATCTCGCCTTGTTATCGGTCGACCTATTACAAGCCGAAAAACCCTCGTGAAGCGGTTCGTTTAATTATTGAAGAAATGAGAAAGTATCCAAATGATGACAGAACAAAAGTAAAACAATTACTGATCGACACTCAAGCTATTTTAGAAGGTCACTTCCTTTTTGACATCTGGTCTCCACAGTCAATGTACGTTGAAAAATTCAATGTATTACAACACCAAAATATACTGAAAAACTTTGTAAAGAATTAGCTGAACAGCTTCCGCGATCAAAATGTGGAACTTGTTATTGGACCTATGACTGACGATCTTACTTGCTCACGAAGTAGGTAAAAGCTCTTGGCACTCGTGCTATCTTCACAGAACGTGAAAAAGGCATAATGACATTGCGTCGTGGCTTTAAAATCAGGCCAGGCACTCGATGTCCTTATCGTAGAAGATATCGTAACAACTGGTGGTTCTGTACAAAGTAGTAAATTGTCAACCAATCCGGTGGTGAAATCGTAGGTGTAGAGCCTTCTTGTTAACCGTTCTGGGGGCAAAGCAGAATTCAGTGTACCTCATGAAAAAGGTACAAGCATTACTTAATCTTGAAGTTCCAACTCATAAACCTGAAGAATGCCCTCTTTGCCAAAGACAGCGATAGCTATGACAGAACGCAGTTCTAAAACACATCAAATAATTTTTAACGACCTATATACATGCATAGGTCGTTTTTCGTAGGAAGTTAATAAAATATTCCCGAGTCCATCAACTACTGTCTATATTTATAAATAGATACAAAAAGAGCTCCTTCACTGAGGCTCTTTTTGTTGTGTGTAGTTATTGTGTGTAAAGAGAGATTCTGATACGAATGTATCACATAGAGTATGTGACTCTATGGTGGCCATGAATGCACTTTCATGACCACGTACTCTATAATCTTATAAGAGAAAATGGACTCATAAAAGTATCGTTGGTTTTGTGTAGCTTGTGGCACACTTGTTCACTTTGTTGTTGTGGTGCATTACCATTGGTTTGTTGAGGTGGTTGGCCTTGCATAGGCATTTGACCTTTAGTGGAGCATTTGACCAGTTTTGAATGCATATGCTGGGCCATTATTTGGTCCCATGCCATCTTGAGGCATCATTTGGTTTTGACCATTTTGGTGCATATGCTCGCCATTAGTTTGACCCCCATGCCATCTTGAGGCATCATTTGATTATTTCCATCCATCATATGTTTATCCATATATTTATTAGGACCATCATGTCTATGTGGCTTTCTAAACTGTATTCATTCGTTTTCATCCATTCACCAAAATTAGGTAAATCATTAACAATCAAAAGATGTACATGCCCCACACACAAATTACGGTTAAAATCGCTGTTATTATAATTCGTCATAAATCCTCCCTTAGTCCATTGCGGAAGTAACGTTCACGCACACCGCGAAGCTCTGTACAACAAAAGACGCATGTAAGTCCGCAAATAGACCTACACCACCAAGTGCCACTAAAGTTACAATGGACAATACTGGAAATGCAGTAACATTCTCAAATGAGTTGCCATGAGCTACCTAGTAAGAACAAGATAGCCGGTGTAATACGAATATAAGAGCACCTACATATATAGGATAAAGCCACTTCAATAGAGAGCAAAGTCTTAGATGCTTTTTAGCCATCCCAGTAATTGAGGATAAAGGCGACTCTTTATAATCCTCAAATCGTAGCATAAAATTTCCTGCATATTAACGGATTTGCTTTCCTCACCATCTTGATTCATTGTGTCTGTAATGAGTTACCTGCATCTACGTAGGATGCATATATTTTCCTCTAGGGTCCTAAGGATTTAGTAGATCTCACTATCGGTAGAGACCTTTTTCACCAACCTACCGCAAAATGTTCTTCATAAACCTCTATAATACTCTCCACATCTGCAACACGTGCTTTTTAAATATATTACGCAATGCATCAAAAGCTATTTTTGTTCATTATTATCGACTCCTTTCAACAGCATGTGATAGCACCAGAAAATCATCCCATTCTTGGCGCATCTGTTATATGCTCTGGCCTTCGTTCAGTGATATGATGGTATTTTCCGTGATGGGCCCTGTAGAAGACTCCTTTCAAATACGTTTCAACATACTTTTCTTTTTTCAGTCTGTTAAGCTAGTGGATATATCGTTCGTCCAGATATTTCAATATATTCTGAAATGGTGCTTACGATTTCATATCCAGTAGCGATCATTTTGTGTTAATAATACTAGCACCAGCATGTCCAAACACCTTTTTAATTGAACTTGCATAGTTCCTCCCTTTTTAGGCTGTGCCACTTTGCGCCAGTGTGAAAGCTCTCTTACGGTCACTATCATGTGCTGCAAATACATAATAACATAAAGGGTACCTCGGATACTAAGGGTACTTTGTATATTAGAACTTAATATATATTTTATCTATTTCTAATCTATAAAACACAGTTAATTTCTGCATTTATAGGAAAAAATCATTTTCTTGTTTTATAGTATTTTATACAATATATCTATTAAAAGCACCTATTATAACTAAAAATCCTCATCAAAAGATGAGATTTTCTATACTAAAAGAAAGTAATGCATTATTGGAATACTTAATTAAATTTTATTTACTAGATTCTAATTTGAAGGCCTTCCCTAATTTAAGCTGTGTGCTCTTCATTTTTGCCGTTATGAGTGTAGGATACCAAAATTGTATCTCCAGGGCCTTAGCATCAATTTGTTCTTTTAGATTCGAGTAAGGTAGTAATATCTTTTTCACCATCAATTTGTGCAATCATGTCCCCTACTGAGACCAGCTATGAGCGCAGGACCATTAGAATCTAGTTGAACAGACCAAAGTCCATCACCTTCATAGGTTACATTGTGCGTCTGCAGTTTTGACGGTCTACAGCCCACACCCCAATATAAGGGCGAATGACCTTACGATTTTAATAATAGAATCAACAATTGTCATCGCAGAATTAATTGGAACCGTAAGCCCATACCTTCAATTCCCTCTTTAGAGATTTTTAGAGCTATTGATACCATTAACTCACCATCTGCATTAATAAGCGCACCACCTGAGTTACCTGGATTAATGGGTCTGCATCAGTTTGAATCAATGGGAATCGTTGACCTTGATCATCAATTGTACGTGCTCAAAGGCACTAATGCAGAGGTAACTGAACCTTTAAACTCAAGACCTGAAGGATTTGCCAATAGCAATAGCTGGCTCCCCTACACAAAGAGGTCAGAGTCACCAATTTTGATAGGTTTAATATCTTTTGGAGGTTTAATTTTTACAACTGCTAAAGTCCGTCTGTCGAATCTGAACCTATAACAGTCCCCGTCAGCGTACTGCCCGTCAGACAATGATATGCAAACCTCCCATTTCTAGCCCCCGCTACCACATGTTTTATTTGTTATAATATGTCCGTCATTATCGATAAGACACCAGATCAACACCTTCTCCAGCATAGATGGTACGGTTAAAAATATCCTTTTGAAATGCTATGTTGTAGTCCACTACAGCTGGCCCAGATTCTTATGTCGCTTGTACTACATAGGTATTACGCGTTTCAGTAATAGAGCTTAGTCTGTTTTAGTTTGTTCTCCACGTTTGTTGGTTGCGTGTGCTTAACAGATGCGCCGAGAAATAGTATCCTCCGCCTACCCCAATACCCAGCAAGCCATACGCAATTACTGCTTTTCTTATATTTTGAAAAATGTCATAGCAGATCTCCCTTATATTCTTCTTAATGTTCTTTACATCACTCATAACGTCTTAATGATGATTATAAAAAGGTAAAAATAAGAACCAAATCATAAATCATATAATTATGATGCTGCTTTATAAATACGCCACGTCTCACACTAATTCAAATCATCTCAAAATCAATTTTATAAAATTGATTTTGATGAACCATATAGTACGCCTGCTTTTTACAATGCAAGATATCAATTTATAACTTTTCTTATGAAAGTATAATTATTATAACCGTATATCCTCCACTCAGATAAATACCTAGAATCCTGAAGAAGCTGTATAGAATGTATTCAAATATCTAAAATCTAAAAACATAAGGGCATTTTACTAGCCGTCGCTAGCAAATGCCCTTGTCTGCTATAGTTTGAAAGTGTAAGGACTGTTGGAGAGTATATGTGATCTGGATAAGCTTTAGAGAACTTATTAAAGAGAGTTAAAATAATACTTATCTAGAGTCATAGTCAGCCTTACTTAAATACGTCTACATGGAATATCTAAACTATCAAAGTAACTATATAAACAATTCTTTAAATCTTATTATATATCTCATAATAAAATCTCTATGAAAGTCATATCTAATTAACAGCCACGAACAACGTGAGTATAAGTGAATGCATATTCTCGATACTAAACGAATTTATACCTACACCCCACACTGTAATAATATGCTTACTATCGGATGGATTATCCTCAATTTCTTCACGTAAACGATTAATATGAACTGCTACAGTTGCATAATCACCATAGGAGTCAAGTCCCCATACACGAATATAATTCTTCTTTTGCTAAATACAATATCACGATTTACGCATCAAAGAACTCCAACAATTGGAATTCTTTCTTTTTGAGATGAACTTCTTTTTCATTCACCCATACTTTCATCATTTTAGGGTCGAGACGGATTTCACCGGATTGAATAGCGTTTGTTTCCATTGCATCGCGCTCTGTTAAAACGTTTATATTGCGCCAACATAGCTTTAATCTTCGCAATCCAATACAGATGGAGAATGGCTTTTCAATATAATCATCAGCACCTACGCCTAAGCCACGGATTTTATCGATATCGTCAAGACGCGCAGTTACCATAACGATTGGTACACGAACTTTGTCACGAATTTGGCGACAAACTTCAAAGCCATCCATTTCTGGCAACATAACATCAAGGATAATAAGATCTACAGGGTATTTCAATGTGCTTCAATGCCATCCTGTACCGTAGTCATAATCGTTACATCATAGCCGCCACCATTAAATAATCACGCTCAATATTGGCGATATCCAAATCGTCTTCAATAATTAAGATATGTTCACTCATGATTCTTCTCCTTGCTTAGGAAACTCTAATATATATACGTAGACCATGTGGCCTTACATTTTCAATCATAACTCGGCCTTCAAAGATTTCCATAATTCGACGGATAATCGGCAATCCCTGAGCCACTACCTTCTTCGAGGATTCGTACGAGACGAATCTACACGATAGAATGGGCGCATCAGACGCTCTCTAGAGATTCTGGCGGTACACCTGGTCCATCATCACTGATGACACAGTATACAAAATCATCATCACTCGTTACATCTATGACGCAATGACCAATATCGGTCATTTTATACTTAGCACTATTGTTCAACACATTCTGCAAAACACGTTGTAACAATTGTGGGTTACGCGATGATAAAAAGGTGTTTCCGTAGCTATGCGGGCGCCCTAATCTCAAGCCCTTTCGATTGATACGGAGCTAAATGATCTTCTACAAAGTCACGTACAAAACTGACCTAATTCAATTCGCTCAGATGGACGAGATTCTTTTTATAGTTCAATGTTGTTATGAGGAATAGTTCCTCTAACATAGAATCTAAATCATTGGCCCGTTTCAATATAATCCCCATGTATCTTTTTGTTGCTCTTCCGTTGGTGCAATACCATCACGAACGCTTCAGCATACGCTTTAATAGCCGTCAACGGGTTCGTATATCATGAGATATACCAGCGAGTAGCTCTTTTCTGTTGCTCCTGTTTCCATTTCAATCTGACGATTTGCCATTTCTAACGACTTTGTCATGTTCTTAACGTGAATCGCGATAAATCGATGTAACAAATCGGTTAATAGCAAAAATGTAACAATAAAGAGCAATATGGACGCTACGATAATATAGAAAGATACGGATTCCATTAAGCTATCACTACCATGAGTAGCACGCCTAATCGCAATATGGTATACATAAGAATGACGTCCATCGTACTTTCTCATTTCATAAACGAAAGTATTATTGGATTGATATACGATGCCCTGTAATTCAGGATTAACATCTATAAGACCAACAATGGCAGAAGCACTATAGATTTGTGGATTACCGTAGTTATACACCATACTTTCCTTGATCAAGTACTTCAACATATACTTCCTTTGGATCAAAGTAGGCTATAGCTAGAAGCAACCAAGCTATTAATTAGATCATTTTCTAACCCATAAAAGGTAATGGTTTCAGTTATTCGACTGACACTTTTTAAACTGTTGTTCCTGCTCAATACGCAAATAGTAACCGGCATTTGGCCAATATACGCAAACCTGTAAAATATAGCTAAAAATAAGATGATTGCTATTAAAAATAGATTACAACAAACAGCACAACATTGGATATCAAATTCGTATTTGTAAATTCACAGGATTACCTCAATATCATAAATATGTAGATACTCTCTATAGTTTTACGCTATTTTTTAATACTTAACGCAAGTAAAACACGCAAATATCCAACATATTTTTCTACTATTCTTTCATACGTAGTTTATAATTGACCGATTATTCAAAGGTACCCTCGACCCTTTTAATATCTAATACTTTTCGTAAAAATTATATTTTCACGCACCCATGTATCTTATGGCGATATGAAAAATTGGTAATATCTGATATTTCATAGTTCCTTAGTCTCCCCTTTTAATAGGAACTTGTCTATACTGTTTATAAAAACTAAAAATATAAAATATAAAGACAACTATTGGATCTCTTCATTTAATAAAACAAAATATACTAGATTATACTATTTCTCTATGAGGATAGTTTAAATATGGTCAAAAAGAAAGTTCCTAAGAATCCTCTTTTAAAAGTTTGAATTAACGACGATTTGCATCGAAGAAGTTAATAGCAACTTCTGGGAACATAGCGTAAGTCAATACGTCTTCGTCAGTGATACCATTGCTAGCCTTTAGAAGCTAAATCTTGACGGTAACCTTCCAATTCAGGTTCGATAAGATCTGCTGGACGGCAAGTAATAGGTTGTTCATCACCAATGATAGTTTGACGAATTTCATCGGAAATTGTACCAGGGCAATTGACCATATTTACCACGAACAAGATCTTTAACTTCGTTAGGGAACCATTTTTGTAACGGTCGCCCATCACTAACGTTCATCATAGCCATTGTACCAACGATTTTGGGATGTTGGAGTTACCAATGGAGAGGGTAACTCAAGTCTTCACGAACGCGTGGCATTTCATCCATAACGTCAAAAGCGATCGCCCATACCCATTTTCGTTCAATTGGTTTTGAGTATTGGACAACATGCCGCCAGGAATTTGGTAACGACGAACAGCAGGGGATTACATCACTAGCTGGTTTCAAGTTGAATTCTTCAGCGATTTGTTGTTTTACTTTACGAAGTGGTCAACTAATGGAATATATTTATCAAAGATCAAGACGAGATCCCATTCAGTACCTTTGAACATTTCAATCATAGTTTCAGTAGCTGGTTGGCTAGTTGCATGAGCGAATGGAGAGATAGCAGTATCGATGATATCTACGCCAGCTTTAGCAGCTTCCCAGTATGTAGTACTAGCAAGACCGCAAGTGAAATGGCTGTGTAAGTCGATTGGCAATTCGCTAGAAACGTTTTTGAAAGTGGAAACCAAATCATACGCATCAGCAGGTCCTAACAAACCGGACATATCTTTGATACAAAGGGATCAGTACCCATTTTCTACCAAAGTTTCAGCTACTTTCAAGAAGCTTTCAGTTGTGTGAACTGGAGAAATTGTGTATACCATAGCGGATTGAACGTGTGCACCAGCTTTTTTGGAATACTTAATAGCAGCTTCCATATTGCGTGGGTCATTCAATGCGTCGAAAAATACGGATACGGTCGATACCATTTTTTACAGCCGCATTACAGAATGCTTCTACTACGTCGTCGGAGTAGTGTTTATAGCCCAACAAATTTTTGACCGCGAAGCAACATTTGCAATGAGGGTATTTTTCAAATTAGCTTTCAATTTGCGAAGGCGTTCCATGGATCTTCATTCAAGAAACGAAGACAGCTGTCATAGTAGCGCCGTCCCAACATTCGAAAGCTTCATAACCAATATCATCTAAAAGGCCGAGCACTGGTTCCATTTGTTCGTAGCGCATACGTGTTGCCAAAATAGATTGATGACCGTCACGAAGAACGGTTTCGCAAATTCTTAATTTTTTAGCCATGTTAATCCTCCAAATCGAAATAGTCTGTGTATGTAACTTTATACACTCATCAAACAACTATCTCATACCTATTTTACGATTTTTCGATGTCTGCTCACACTAATAAAACGCGCTAAAATCGTAATACATACTTATATTAGACTACTTATAAAATTCTTTGTCAACAACCACATTATGCTATTTACTCATAATCTCATGTATTCTAAAGATGATTTTTCGTGATGATGATATCACAAAAACTGCAGAGAAACTAGAGTTTAGCATGTATGTTTAATCAAATTAATTTTTGTAATTACTCATTTTTAATGAGAAACTAAAAATTATATCGTAATAATTTTTGAGTTATTATTAAATACTTTTTCAAAAATATATCGGTATTTATAAATGTAGTAATTCGATAAACGTCGGTATATTTATAAGCTCATCAATTTTATTAATAACTAAGCCGATATTTTTAAATGCATAAACATGCAAAAAGAACCTGCCCATTTACGGACAGGTTCTGACCTAATCTTTAAAATTTGATAGTCTCCATTATACGGCTTACTTCTCAGGCTTAACCTTTTTAGGCGCAGTTTCAAGGACAATATTTTTACCTTCCCGTTTCACCTGAATAGAGAAAGCCCCTTCCCCTTCTTTAAAATACTCCATCTTGATATCAAGGAGCATTTTACCAATCATAGTCTCTACTTTTTCAGTTAAGAACTCACGGTAAAAAGCATCTTCTTTTTGCTTTGGACTTTGATGAACTACTGGTTTCTTAGCATCTCGCTCCATATTGAGCATAGTATCTTCGAAATTTTCTGTATCCTTAAAATTTTTCATCATATCCGCATCGGATAAACCTTTTTGAATTTTAAACTTTGCCATGTGTATCTCCTATCAGTTCAAAAATTGCTTTCTTTACGCGTACTGGATCAATACCAGACATACAATATTGATCTGGCTTAGGACAACGTCGTTTTCGACACCCCAAGCAATCTAATTCGTCATTTACGAGCACCTTAAAGGTCCCCGTCAGAGGGCCCCATAATTTAGGGTCCGTAGGGCCAAAGAGTGCTACTACAGGCTTATTTAAAGCTAACGCAATATACAGAGCTCCCGTATCTGCAGTAACTACTACATCACAACTTTCAATTAAAGCCCCTAATTCTTGAAGTGTCGTTTTCCCTAACATATTCAGAACAATTTTATCAATACCCTCATCTGTCAAAAGAGTCCAGCAAGGGTTTGTATTGAGTAGCCTCTTTAGGACCACCTAAACAAACAAAATTCGCTCTATATTGAAGGGATTTAATGAGAGAATACCATTTTTCCTGAGGCCACTCTTTCGTTGCCCAAGAGGTACCTAATACCAGCCCAATGCGTAACGGAGTTTCTACCACGCCTCGATGTAAAGAAACGTCATTATCAATCGACTTCCATTGCTCTTCTGCCCAACTATGTAAATTTGTTGGCACCTGAAAATCCATGTGGTATAGCATATTAGCATTAGATTCATTTAGTGAACAACTGCTCTCAATACCGTATTTATCAATGTTAAGCGATGTATCTAAATTTGCATGTTCAGTAATAGCCTTTGTTAACAACTGAGCTACCTCTACATAGCGTTTAATCACGTGTTCTGTACTAGGCTTCGTTTTATAGTTAGTAAACAGCCAATTCAACTCTTTTGTGCCACCAAGGCCAAGTCTAATGGGGGCTCCTGAAGCTAATAGTACCAGCCCTGTTATGAGTCGCCCTTGCATCAACGGCTACATCAAATTTATAAGGCTCTAATTTGGCCTTAAGATCCCACCACATGCGCCACATTGTAGGAATATGTAGTTTTTAGAATATGCCTCATATATCATCCCGTTCCCAGGGAATAATTTTTATCTACATAGGGATTACTCCTGTAAAAGCTCTGCCATACTAGGCGTTACAATCAATGCAACTTAGCATCAGGATACTGTTCCTTAATCCACTGCGAGCAGGTGTAGCATCGAAAACATCACCTATGTAACTAAGGCGTACAAATAATATATTCATAGATATCCTTAGGGTGCATACTATTATAGAGATAAAGCCTTTATAATGAAAAGAACATTATAAAGGCTTTTCTTAGATTTCTTTACTACCACTACTATTTGGATGATTTAGAAGATGTAGCATCTTCTGTTACCTTAATAGTTTCTTCACTACCATTCTTAATGATGTTTTACATCTGATAATGTCAACTCATTAAATGTAGTAGAGGGTGGTTGATTTGTAAACTGGATTGAAAGCCTACACTAATTTACCAGTGTAAACAGTCAATGCATTATTGTCCTCATCAACACGGGCGATGTAGATGGTTTTTGTCCATATCAACACCGATAAAGCGGAAACGCCCTTCAGAGTTGATAACACGCCATCCCCCTTCAATGCCGTTGAACATGACCATCCCCAGTTCTCGACATTATCGTGAAAAAGTTATCTTCATCGTAGAATACACCGAAATATGACCGATATCAGTAGACTTGCATGTAAACGCGACGTGTATCGTAGTTAGCATCGGTACGATAAATGCGATATGTGTGTTCTGAACTTTTACCTTCATATACACCACATTTGTCGCTTCAGAGTACGCAGCATCTACAATTTTACTGCCCCGAGGCAAGTCTTCAAGTTTCGTATCAACTTCGTGTTCTGGATCATCCGCATTAAGACGAGCCATGACAACATCTCTGGAGTCATATAAACCCATGACAGCATAGTTACGGTCTGGCATCCAGTTGAAGTAACTAATCGAGCGGCCCTTCAAATCGATATTTGTGGGCTTACTTTCATTAGCCTTGTAAATTTTCAAAGAGTTTTCTGTAACAACGGCCATAAATTGACGGTCATAGGATACATACTTAGTGCCTTCCTTCACATCAGGGAAGTTTTTAGTATCATCTTTTGATGCGCCTGCTACGTTAAACTCTGTAGTCGGTGCAAACATATATTGATCAAGGTATAGGTATACCCCACCTTGCAGAAGAATACCTACCGCAAAGGCGCTCAGTACACGCGTAAAAGGTTTCATCTGTCCTCCTATTTCACGATAAACGCCGTTGGGATCATGCGTTCCCCTAACAAATCAGACGGGTTTATTTTCGACTTTACCATTTAGGGTACAAAGTGAACTAGAACCGCCATCTAAATTTGCTGCAATGTAGCAACCTTTTTCAAATAGGATATCTTGTACGTCACGCAAGGTAGCCCCAATAGAATACCCTGGTTGACGACCATCGATTACAAGGAATAGCACTGTACCATCTTTCTTTTGACCGATAGCAGTACGAGGACCTACGCCCCAGCCACCATCACCTTCGGTAATCATCTTCTTGCCATCAACGATAAGAGGTGGACCAAAGGTAATACCTTCCATGGCCTTCATATCACTAAGCTGAGTTTTATCATAGTTACCAGCGATAAGATTACCAGATTTAGAGAAACCTACAAAGTCTACGTCTTCATCAGGGCCTACATCCTTACCGATAACGTACTCACCATCATGCAAGATGAAACCATATGGCAAACGGCCTGTACCAGTACCATTAGGGTCGTGGAAACCACCGCCATTAATCGCTGCTACAGCATTATTCATTTTTGCAATATTACTTGTAGTATCGCCTTTTTCTTGAATATTAGCCGCTGTACCTACTTGAATACGACGAGGATCAGGAATTTCTAAAATATAGCCTACATAACGAGCAGACTGGATTTTTTCAAGATTTAAAGTCTTATCTTCACGAGCATTAAACTTGAACAAATCTTGGCTTTTAACAACCCCTACAGTCCCCAAAATAGATTGTAATTCGTCTTCATTAAACAACCACGTAATGTAATGAGGATGGCGAGATTGTAAGATAGCACCAATTACAGCGCGCTTTACATTATTAAATGGTCCAAAGAGCACCACGAAGGGTGATGTGACAACGGTAAATAAGAACACCATAATGATGAACTTTACCCAATTCTTTTTGAACAATGTATTTCTCCTTATAAATCAGTGAAATGTTCAGTGCTAATGCGTTCTTCAAAATGCTTGATATCCACCGCATTGCCTACGCAAACACGCAAAATATTATATGGATTATCACCAGTATGAGCCCAGCCAGATTTCATAGCCATCCCCATTTTGATACCAGCTTTCTTAGATGCTGAGTCGGTGAATTCATTTTTATCTCCATATGGATAGCAGAACCAAGGATTATCCTTAATGCCTACTTCTTTAGCAAGTGCCTCTTGGGCCTTTGTTATATTTTCAATTTGTTTTGCTTCCGACAATTGGCCCATTTCTATATGTTGGAAACCATGGTTTGAAATAGTAATACCATTTTTGTGCATTTCACGCACCTGATCCCAAGTTAGACGCGTCCCAACATCGCCAGGATTGATAAATACAGTCGCCGGGAATCCATATTCTTTCATAATTGGATATACGATAGAATATGTATCTGCATAACCGTCATCAAAGGTTAAAACAACAGGTTTTTCAGGCACCGCAGCACCATTTACAACATAATCATACAATTGATCCATCGTCAATGGATTATAGCCATTATCCTTGAGGAACTTCATTTGTTCTCTAAACAAATCCTCCCGAATAACTGCATCATTATCTTTGTCGTCGCCGACTTTATGATACATAAGAACAGGAATACCTGTTGGATGTACCATCTAACTTCTTTTTGCAGGCGGTACTGAACTAGTAGGTTCTGTTTTTTGTGAAAGCAATCCACAACCTGCCACAACCATTGCCAATACCAAAACTAACAGTGTTACCAACGGAATCCGTTTCATAGGTCCTCCTCTATTAGAACACAATTATATACAGAATATTATAACATTTCTATGAAGATTAGTAAAAAATTAACGCTTTACTAGTACCTCATCAATCGATTTTCTAGGTCTAGGATACATAGGCTCATCTAGAATACCTATGCCAATGATTGCCTGTACATCGTGAGGAATATTTAAAAAGGGTTTTTGCTTACACTGCATAAAAATACACATCATTCATCCATAGTGTACCTAACCCAATTGCTTTTGCCCCCAATAAAATATGTTCTATAAAAAGCGCCAATAAGCTTGTAAGTCACTTTTCTCCCACACGCAGTATAGTCAGGCAAGTGATCATAAGGATTAAACACAAATAGCAAGTCACTAGCAGTTTGCATAGCCTTAAGACTAATCTCTAAACTACCAAAATGTTCCTTATGTTCTTTATATTGCTCTAACACCTGAAAGCCTAAATTCACAAAATGTTCTTTTCTCCACTGCCGTCACATGAATAACCTGCCAGGGCTGACGATTTTTAGGGATGGAGCTCGCATTCCAAGAGCTACCAAATTTTGAATTATGTCTTCTCCAACCGAAGAAGATTTTTATACCGACGTACGCTAGTTCGAGCATTTATAACATCTATTAATTTCCATATATTTCACCAAAAAGATCTAACATTATCTAAAAGTAATAACCTATATCTCCATAAATAGTATGCAAACTATTATCTATCGATTGTATTAAACGAGCTATCGACTCTGTAATGTCTACATCTCAATAATGCTTTAATATTCTAATTATAATACACATTACTAGAATTATATTCATCCTAATAGATAAAGGATTCTCTATGAAAAAACGCTTAAGCCTTATACAAATGGACGTCCATGTAAACGAAGTGGAATACAATTATGCGCGCGTCCAAGAATTACTTTCACAAGCCCTATCAGAAAAGCCTGACATTATCGTCTTGCCCGAAACATGGAATACAGGATTTCATCCATCTAAGGATTTAATCAATATTTCTGACAGAAATGGAGAAAGAACAAAAGCTTTATTAAGTACATTCGCAAAAGAACACAATGTAAACATTGTGGGCGGTTCTGTAGCCGTAGCAAAAGAGGATTTAGTATTTAATACCTCCTATGCTTACAACCGTGAAGGCAAGCTCGTAGGAGAGTATTCCAAAATGCACGGATTTAGTCCTGCTAAAGAGGACCAATACTTCGCTAGCGGTACGCATACCACTCATTTCGAATTGGATGGTATTCCTTGTAGTACGGTTATCTGTTACGATATTCGCTTTCCTGAGCTCGTAAGAATGGCTGCATTATCAAATACAGAGTTATTATTTGTACCTGCTCAATGGCCTACTATGCGTTTACGCCACTGGCAAGTATTAAACGAAGTGCGCGCCATTGAAAACCAACTCTTCTTATGTGCTGTCAACGGCTGTGGTACAGTAGGTCGAGTTCAAAGCACTGGTCACTCCGCTGTATACGATCCATGGGGTACAAACCTCCTCGAAATGGACACTAGGGAGGGCATCTCATCTGTAGATATCGACCTCACCGTAGTAGAAGATATCCGTAACAAAATCAACATCTTTAGAGATCGCAAACCTGAACTCTACAAACTATAAAACAAAGGCACATTGTATTGAACACCCATCTAAAATTATTTCATTGTATAGATAGCCTGTTCATATGACAATGTGCCTATTGTTATTTATGGGATTCATATACATTAAAAACTCAATAAGCTTCCACATATCCTCTGGAACCTGTTCTAGAGGTTTATTTTTGCAATTGCTCCTTTTAGAATATCAATAGTATCTTGCACTCTTGTTTATCCTTTGTATCTAGGATCATGAAGGATGACACGATTTAAAGAATCTTCACCAAATTGTTTTACATATTCTTTTTCCACTTGATTAAGTTCACGGCGTAAATATTTCATAGATAATAACCTCCCCAATATATTTAATCTAATATATTAGAAGTACTTGTCTATAATTCAAATATTTTCTATACATATCTTCAGCTAATAATAAAGCAATTTAAAGTTGCAAATTAATATTTTTATCTCATAAATCATTTACATGAATTCTATAGAAATGGTAGTATTAACAATGCAATAGAGTTTAGTTATTAAGAAGAAAGGTAATAACTATGTTTTCATTTCTACAACCCTAAAGAAAGCAAAATCATCAGTTCCACAAAGCATGATTATGAATCTATATTATAAATATAGATTGCAATCATTAATTGGTATTTTTATAGGTTATGCTGCGTACTATATTGTTCGTAATAACTTTGCCTTATCAACACACTTTTTATCAGATATCCTCCATATGAGCAAAACAGAAATTGGTTTGCTATCTAGTGGTATGCTTATCGCTTATGGTTTAAGTAAAGGCTTTATGAGTAGTCTTGCGGACAAAAGCAAGTCCTGCCAAGTTTATGGCTTTCGGTCTCATTTGCTGTGCAATTATCAATATCTTTATGAGCTTTGCCGATAGTCTCGCCTTCTTCTTAGTTTTAGTAGTACTAAATGGCTTTTTCCAAGGATTTGGTGTAGGACCATCCTTTATCACCTTAGCTAAATGGTACCCAAAACAGGAACGTGGCCGTTATGGAGCTATCTGGAATATTTCCCACAATCTCGGTGGTGGTATCGTAGCACCCAATCGTAGCCGCTGCATTATATTTTACTACTACAGATCACTGGCAATTAGGGAGTTATGGTGTACCAGCGCTTATTGCAGTTATCATAGCAATGCCATTTCTTTCTTAATCAAAGAAAGCCCTGAACGTGAAGGCTTACCACCCAACAAGTGAAATCATCGCTGACACAGCTCATAAGGCACACAGAAGTTCTGAAGCACCGCATATGAGCACAAGAGAAATCTTTTGTAAAATACGTATTGAAAAATAAAAACGCTTGGTATGTATCATTAGTTGACACCTTTGTTTACATGATTCGCTTTGGTATGCTTACGTGGCTTCCAATTTATTTATTACAAGTAAAGGGTTTCTCCAAAGCAGAAATGTCTGTTGCCTTTTTTTATTCTTTGAATGGGCGGCTATCCCTTCAACTATTTTTTTGCTGGTTACATTTCCGATAAATTCTTTAAAGGTTATCGCATGCCACCTGCAATCATTGCTATAAGTATTATCTCTTCTGTATATTTGGTTATTGGCAAAGCGAGTCTCTCTTATGGGTTACTTTCTTTCGCTATTGTAGGTTGTTTAATCTACATTCCTCAATTCTTAGCTTCAGTACAAACTATGGATATTGTACCACCATTTGCAGTAGGTTCTGCTGTTGGTCTTCGTGGATTCATGAGGTTACATTGTTGGTGCAAACTTAGGTACAACACTATTTGGTGTTTTAGCAGATAAATTTGGTTGGAATGCAGGTTTCTATCTTTTATTAGTAGCATGTGTTCTTTGTATTACATTCTGTGTATTGGCTCATTTTGGCGCCAAAGAATTAGATGCTAAAGAAGCTGAACTTGAACAACTTCAACCAGCTGAAGCTAATAGCTAACCCCTAACAAATAAATCCTATAGTAAAAGGTCATGTATGTATTAAATACATGTTACGACCTTTTATTTACCCCACGAAAGGGACTCCTATATAACCGATGTGTTTTCATCAACGCATAGTTCTGGAAAATAATGAGCACAAACCACAATGATACCAGGACTATACTCCCAGCTACTATATAAAGGCCAGGTAAGTACATCCCGTACATCATTCAATATTTTTTTATATCAAAGATTGGCATATAAAGTAGTAAGTTCCCCAAAATCAACCGATTGGTCCTATGAACTTTAGCTTCTTAATCGTATCCATTTTTATCTAGAATAGACTCGGTTACCTCTGAATCCTTTTCGACAGATACGTATTCTTTATTAATGTAAAAAGCCTTTTTGAATATTCCGTTTCAAAAGCCCACTCTTGAACAGAAAACGTAGCAGTACCATCAGCATTTTCATACTCTTTATATTTAGCAGTATCAGTAGTACCTACGTCTACCTCACCCCAAGTGCCCGTTACCATCTCATAACCACTATCTATGAGTTTCATATCGGCTGGTAGTGCTTTTCCACACAACTTGGAAAACTGGTACGCATCTCGCTTCTTATCCCAACTGAGCCAAAACTCTGCATTATTCTTATGTCTAACTAACTTATACTCATACCCAATTTTTCCATGAGTATCAATATAGCGTATCTTGCCTAAAATCGTATATAGATCCTTCGGATACGTAACGTCTCACCATAATTAAAAACCATAATCTTCTCTCATATTGAAAACTATATATATAAATGTATATTACTAATTACTATGATTGTACACGGATTGTGAAAAACCTGCCAACACTTCTCAGGTTTAAAAAGAGAAGATAAACTCATTAAATATATTTTAATATCAAAAATAACGAAAAAAAGACCCTACAGTAAACTGTAGGGTCCTTATATTAGTGCGGTTGGCGGGACTTGAACCCGCACGAGCGTAGCTCACCACCCCCTCAAGATGGCGTGTCTGCCATTCCACCACAACCGCATGGAATACAAAATGGTGCCTCAGGACAGAATCGAACTGTCGACACACGGATTTTCAGTCCGTTGCTCTACCAACTGAGCTACCGAGGCATGATTTTTTGTAAAAAAATGGCGACCCCGATCAGATTTGAACTGACGATCTTCGCCGTGACAGGGCGACATGTTAACCACTACACCACGGGGCGCGTATCAACTCGCGTTGACTACTTGTACATAATATCATGGATTTTAGAGCAATGCAACTATTTTTTAAAAATATTATTACAAATCTATGAAAATAATTGATTATATTTGATAATCGTTATTTTATAAGCTTTTTATAAAAGTATCTCTATATTATATTACAGAATCCACCCTTTATCGTCATAATTCGTCAGTTTTCGCAATAGTACAATTTTTCTCTATAAGCTATAATAGGTATACCCTTTACTAGAAATCATCCTATTCTTTACTCAATATGCTACAATATGTATATATTCAGTATGAAAATGCCTCTATAGAAACATGAAAGGATTCGCTATGAATAAGTTCAATTCAAAAGGTGTTATTATCGCTCTTATCATAGCTATTGTAGGAGCGATGGCCGCAGCATGGTACTTCTTGTATGGTATGTACCACACACACCAGCCTACACATTAAAAATCATTCACCAAGCAGTACAAGATAAAGATGCAGACGAAGCATTACGCCACGTAGATATAAAATCCATTGTAAAAAACATTGTAGAACGAGAAGGCAATAAATATGTCGATACATCTACCCCACTTGGTAAAGCTACAATAGCAGCTACCAAAACATTTGGACCAGCTCTTATCGAAGACGTAATACGGACATATATCGAAGATCCTGACAGCTTTTAAATCTGAATCACCTACCAATAATACCACTACAGCAAATGATGATAATAAGTCTATGGTAGATCGTCTTGTAGAAGGTCGCCTATTTAAGGAACATGATGTGAGGTTAAAAACCTAAAAGTCAGAAGATAATGGTGATACGGCTACTGTGACTGTAACGATACAAAATAATAAAAAGAATATGACAAAAGATATAAAAGTTTTGATGCGTCATTTTAGGAGATGGAACATGGGTAATTTACGATATTCCTGATATTGAAGACCTATATACTATCACTAGAAAAATAAATATCTTTGTCTTTTCTAACATTTTTAAATTTGCAGATCTTAGAAAACGTAAAAAGATCTATGTCGTTTTTTTCTAGATGAGCCATTTACATTGTAAAATCAACAAAAGGACAGTATCTACTGAAAAGGTATATACTGTCCTTTTATTATCCTATAGTCTTTAACAATCGTAAGTTCTCATGTAGGGACGAAATTATACATAACTTAATTAGCAAATATAACTAAATCCATTAAAAATGGATTTTATCTATCAAAATCTACAATAGCCAATGTTACAGTCACTTGTGAGATAAGGCGTTGTGCATCATCTATCATATCAAAGCGCCACACATGGGATGTCTTTGCCTTTTCACTAGTAAACGTACCTAAACGCTGTTAAGATCTCCTTCGCACTTTTACAGGGCGTAGATGGTTCGCAGTTATAGATTGGCCTACACCAAATTTATGAGAACCTACCAGCTCATTACTCATCATACCTGCAATAATTTCTGCAAAAGCTAATGTAGCACCACCGTTTAAATAGCCTTGTGGTTGTTTGTGAAACTCAGTTTAAATTCATTTTTGCAATACATGTGGTATCGCTCGTCATACGAGGAGCATCAATTTGTAAGGATTCAATTAAATTCATAGTGTTCGTTTCTCCACACAATACGCCTCTAGTCTATCATCAAAGACTGTTACACCTAGTCCATCTCCATCGGGAACATGCATAACACCATCTTTAAATGTTAAATCTGGGAAAATAAGATCTTGTCCAAAATATCTATTTGAGTCAGATAAATCCCCTGCCATATAGGAATCTCCTAATGCGGATAGTTGAACATGAAGCATTTTTAGAAACCCCTGACTCTACCATGCTACCAATCCAATATGGAATATGACGTTCTCTACATAGATTAATAGCCGCTTTTGTTGGGATAAGACCACCCATTCGCCCTACTTTTACATTCAACACATCGATTAAGTCATATTCAATAGCATAGGACAGATCATCATATCCTAAAATGGACTCATCTAAACAAATTGGCGTATAGATTTTCCAATCGTCATCATTAAGACATTCCCACTTCCAATCTCTATAAGATTGAAGGTTTTGCCATCGCAAAGGGCTCTTCAATACAAGCTAGACCTAAATCATCATATTGACGCATCTTATCGATTTCTTGATACGAATAGCTTCGATTTGCATCAGCCGCTAAAACTAAATCCGGATAATGTTTGCGAACTAAAGCTACTCGTTCATAACCATCTACAGGATTTACCTTTAATTTAATCCGCTTACAGCCACTTCTAACATGGCACTCTACAATATCAGTAATTTGGTCTATTGGTACATCACCGACAACGATACCACTTTCAATTGTATCTTGTAAAAGCTTGATCCCATAATATAAGAAACAGAGTTTACACCTATTCGTTCGCAATGAAGATGAATGAGTGCATTTTCTAGAGCCCAATGTGCCATAGGCATATTGTCTCGATTGAGCCAAAAATTGTAATTGTCGTACATAGGTCATGAGTGGCTTAGGCCGCATCAAGCGCAAATTAAAGATATAATCATCTACCATAGCTTTTCCAACAGGTTTCTACTGTCTCAAATGTATAGAATGGCTCTGTGAAAGCTACGCATTCCCCATATCCCTACATACCCTTGTTGATCCTCGATACGGATTACGATGGTCTCTCTCTCTTTACCTCCCCTTTGGCGGTCTTAAAAGTTGAAAGTTCAGCGGCAATTTAAGGCGATATGTAGTTATACTTTTAAAGTTTAAAATATCATTCATAGGCGCCTCAGTTTTCTAATTTCAATTCATTGCGCAATATTTTGCCAGTTCCATTTCGAGGCAATGCGGTTAATGCTTTTACATATTTTGGAACCTTATATTTCGCTAAAGAGTCTTTCATAAAAGACTATAATATCCTCTGGTGGCAGACTTTTACCATCATGAAAGGCCACAAAGAGGGCTGGCACCTGTCCCCATTTAGTATCAGGTACAGGCACAACGGCACATTCCTTCACCGATGGCAACGTATAGACCAAATCCTCTAGTTCCTTAGGATAAATATTTTCACCCCCAGAAATGATGAGATCCTTACGACGATTCAAAATATAAACGAAACCCCTCCTCATCGATGTAACCAATATCATCTGTATTAAAGTCTCCATCGATAGTTTCCTTATTGATATAACCAGACATAACCATCGGGCCCGTCAAATGAATTTCGCCTACCCCATCTGCATCAGGATTATCGATGCGAACCTGCATGCCAGGCAAGGGCTTACCTACAGATTCTCGTTTATGAGGATACTCCAATACAGAGAAGGTCACGCTTTGACTAAAGGTTTCCGTCATGCCGTAGGTCTTATAGATAGGCAAAGATTTCTTTTCACAAGCTTCGATGAGCGCCATGGGAATGAATTCTCCACCGAGCAATATAACACGTAATGCATGGTGCGTAATATGTGGCTCTAATTGAGTCAAAATAGTGGGCACTAAGGACATCATATTGATTTGCTCAGATTCTATGAGTTTTAGAACTTGAGCTTCATCATATTTAGGCAAAATAGTGATAGCCGTCCCGTTATAAAGAGACCTCATCAAGATAGATAAACCACTCACATGAAACAGAGGCAGTACCATTAGCCAATTATCCTGCTCTGTTTTTCCTAGTACCTCTTGGGATGCTTGTACATGAGCTTTAATCTGCCCCCATCGAAGCGGTACAGACTTAAATCGCCCCGTAGTAGCGCTCGTATTCATGATAGCAGCTATGTCTGTGTCTACAAAGACCCAATCAAAGGAGTCCTCGACCGCTAAATCCGATAGAATATCTTCTAGAGTTTCAAACTCAATTGTAACAATTGAATTAGAAGCCTTCGAATCAACGAAATGAGATAACTGATTTTTCAACAGAATCTGATGCTATGAGGTTCAACTAAATTTAATACTTGAGTTTCGATAGTATCGGGCAATTGATTACGTCGTTCTTTACTATGTAATACGGTGGTAACACCTAGTTGATCCAATTGGTTTTCTATTTCCTTTGGCTTAAGATGTACATTGAGTAGAAAGTACCTCTTTATGAACTAGCATAGCAGCCAACACATACATTGCCATGGTCACAGAGTTATCAGATAAGATAGCCACACGAGATGCGTCTAAAAGGCAGTAAATTACGAGCTACATGGAGTACACCACGGTATATATCGTTATAAGTATATTCATTTATACATTTACGATTAGGGATAGTGCTGTGCACCATAACGTAACCACTCCATCATCTCACCTCGTATCTAAACCTAATCACTAATAAGTAATCACTAATTACCAATTACCAGTAAATAGTAAATAGTAAATAGTAAAGTAATAACTAAAAAAATAATAATTGAAATATGATAAATAAAAGAGATATTACAAGAAAGGCGCCTCCTATAGAGGCGCACTTGTCGTTTTAACCGTTAATATAGTCCGTCATATAGGACTGTATCGACTCCCGATTAAGGGAATTTAGGGAATTGTTTGAAGTTAGGTTTCCGTTTTTCTTTGAACGCGTCGCGACCTTCTTTTGCTTCATCGATTGTGTAGTACATCAATGTAGCGTCCCCTGCGAATTGTTGTAAACCCTGCAAGGCCATCTGTATCGGCATTGAAAGCGCCTTTCAACATGCGCAAATGCCATTGGAGATAATTCAAGGATTTCGCTACACCATTGAACTGTTTCTTCTTCCAATTTGTCAAATGGTACCACAGTATTAACCATGCCCATTTCATACGCTTGAGCTGCTGTGTATTGACGGCACAAGAACCATACTTCGCGAGCGCGTTTGTGACCGATCATGCGAGCCAAGTAACCTGCACCATAACCAGCGTCGAAGGAACCTACACGAGGACCAGTTTGACCGAACTTAGCATTTTCAGAAGCGATTGTAAGGTCACATACGATGTGTAACACATGACCGCCACCGATAGCATAACCATTAACCATTGCAATAACAGGTTTAGGGATGACGCGAATTAAGCGTTGTAAATCGAGAACGTTCAAGCGAGGCACATTGTCTTCACCTACATAACCACCGTGACCACGTACGCTTTGGTCACCGCCGGAGCAGAATGCCTCTTTATCTTCGCCCTTACCGTGGTTAGCACCAGTCAATACGATTACGCCTACTTCGTTATCTTCACGAGCTACTGTGAAAGCATCAATTAACTCCATTACCGTTTTAGGACGGAACGCGTTGCGCACTTCTGGACGGTTAATAGTAATCTTTGCAATGCCATTATATGTTTCGTAAATTACATCTTCATAATTACGATCCAATACTTTCCAATCAAATTTGCTCATGGACTTAACCTTTCTTCTGTAAAAAATCCAATACCGCTTGTTCAAAAATCTGCGGTTTCTCTATATGTACATTATGCCCCGCCCTTCGACGATGACATGATTAAAACTTGGCAACTTGCCAAATACATCTCTTCCTATTGTAGTATATTTTGTATCTAATGCGCCACTCACATATAAACCTTTAACAGAGAATTTTTCTAATTTATCCCCTACATAAGGCATTACGCCCTGCCCTGAGCCCACGCAACGTACAAGCTAATGCGTATGTACTATTATTGGAACGACGTAGATAGATTAATTCTTCTACCCCCTCTGAAAGCTGTTTTTGACTCTCAAAAATAGGTACTTCCGCCCATCGTGCAGCAAACCAAGCACCATCATGCTCTTCGATATTAACTGCTAAGTCTTCATCCGCCTTGCGGCGTTTGCTCGCTCAGCATCAGAAGCGATGCCTACCGAGCCACTTTCAAGAATAAGACCTTTGATTTCACGTTCATACTCCAACGCATAGGAAAGTGCAATACGAGCACCCCATGGAATAGCCCATGAGGTAATAGCTTTCACCAACCATGTAATAGATAACTGTGTGCAAGTCCTCTATCATTTGAGGAATGGTGTAAGCCTGATTCTCATCAGGAATATCTGAATCGCCATGTCCGATCAAATCAATACGGACCACACGATACCCCGGCAGATTAATAGCATCCCAAGTATAGCTTGATTCAGAGAAGCCGTGGAAACATACAATAGGTTCCCCTTCACCTACCACAGTCAAACCGTAGCGATACTCTCCCAAGTCAAAATACATGCGCTGAGCTGGATTACACAAAGCATTATCTACAATACTGCAAAAATACTGACTCATAGTAATGCCTCCATATCAACTGAAACTTTTGTATATTTCCTATGTAACTGTCGACTATATTCCCGGTCTGTTGGTATTTCAATGATATGAACGCCAGATTCCGTGCTAACTTTAGCTAATACACGACTCAATTCATCAGGACTAAGATTTTAGTGTACCCACAGCCATAGAGTTTAGCAACCCCACTATAATCTAAACCTTGTGACGTAGAGAACAAATAATCAAAATATTTCGTTCCCTTTTGCGGTAAATATTCAAAAATACCGCCTCCATCGTTATTATGCAAAATAATCGTCAAATTTAGATTTTGCGTTTTAGCGACCGCTAAGCCGTTTAGATCATGGAACAAAGACAAATCACCCGTTACGAGATATGTAGGCTGACCATTTGTGGCAAGACCTAGTGCAGTTGAAACGGTGCCATCGATACCATTAACACCACGATTACCGTAAAGAACGGCATCGGACTCCCCAGAAAGCCAGAAAGTAATCAAAGTCGCGAATGGTCATACTATTCGCCACAAGCACTTAGCTATTATCAGGAATATGCTGTTGCAACTCGCGTATCGTGCGACCTTCAAAACAACTTGGTTCTTCTATGGCTGTACTTAGTTGAGCTTTACCAGCTACTTCTAAACGTTGCCATCTATTAAGATATGCATTAGATTCGTTCTTTACAGCGAACAAATGCGTAAACATATCGATGCTTGCTTGCATGTGCATGGTGGTTTTCCCCGTTGGATTCATAGAGTCCATTGTGGGATTTACCTCAATATACTCCACATTATCCCAACTTGCCACCATTTGCTGTACCCGTTTCGATACAACGATTTGGCCAAACTGAATCACGCAATCTGGCTTTAGTACAGGCCATAGGTCTTTATCCGCTAAAAATGCATCATACGTAGAAATGACAACATCAGAGAAATGTTTTTTCTGAATCATATCTGTATCATTGTTACGATTGCTAGCAACTTCATGATTGTCATCAATAGTACCAGTCTTATGACAGCGTCTTACATTGGACAATGGATCCGCCAAGATAGGAGCTTGTAAATTCTCCGCAAAGGAATGAATAGACTCAACTTCATCTACATTAATTTGTGGGACCAGCTAAAATAAGGACTCTCTTATACTGTGTAAGCAATAGACTTCTATTCTGATAGCTAAACACATCACCGTAATTAGGTTTAAATACTTTGTAAGGGCTACGTCCCGCTTCAAAGTGCTTACGGTCCAGTTCAGGCACTAATGGCTCAAAGAGGGTACATTGATATGCACGGGTCCCTTTTTAGTATCCATAGCTTTCATATACGCCTTGCGTGCTACTTGTCGTGGATATGTGTAGTAATGCTCATCTTGGGGCACCGATAATTCTTCATAATAGTTTACAGCTGTACCAAAGATTTTTTGTTGATCTACTGTTTGTGGAGCCCCTGTATGTAGCAAGGTATAAGGTCTATCGGCAGACAATACGATAAGAGGTACCCCACTATATTGAGCCTCTAAAATAGCGGGCAAATAATGAGCCACTGCGGAACCGGATGTACAAACTAACACAGTTGGTTCTTTATGAGCCTTTGCAATGCCAAGTGCCATAAAGCTAGCAGAGCGCTCATCTATATTCATATATGTTTCAAAGCCTTCATACTCCGTGAAAAGCATAGCCATCGTCGTGGAACGAGAACCAGGGCTAAACACAGCATGCCGGACGCCGAGTTGGTAAAACTCATCTACCAAGGCAGCAATATATTCGTTCATTATATTCCCTTTCAACAACTTCTAAGGGTTTGGAAATTTATCATAACGCATCCAAAATGGTGCGCATTTTATTATTAGTTTCTGCGTACTCTTCATCCGCATCAGAATCGGCTACGACGCCACATCCTGCATAGGCATAAAGAACATTATCCATAATGAGGGCAGATCGAATAGCAACGATGACAATGCCGTCCCCCATATCTTTCATAAAGCCAAAAGGTGCTGCATACATGCCGCGCTCATGAGCTTCGTACTTTTGTAGCAATGCCAACGCCTTTTCTCGCGGTTCACCACCGAGAGCCGGTGTAGGATGGAGCAACTTTGCCCATTCTACGAGGGATTTTGTGCTATCCTTAGCAGTAATAATGGTGCGCAAGTGATAGAGATGAGCTAACTCCATGATGCCCGTTTCACCTATGGTAACATCAGGTGTTATAGTCTCCATTGTTTTCACGATACGATCGCGCACAATATTATGTTCAAAGAGATTTTTCTTATCTGTTAACAGTTGTTCCTTAGTCCACGCATTTGGTCCATGTTTAGGAGCTGTACCCGCTAAAGCATAACTAAGAATTTCACTACCTCGATGGCGAACTAGAATCTCTGGCGATGCGCCCACAAAGGTACGTCCATTCTTTTCGTAACCAAAGATAAAGCAATTGGGATTATTATCTACTAAATTTGCCAAAATACTTGCTACATTGTATGGTGTTTTACTAGTAAACTGTACCTCTCGAGAAGAAACGACCTTCGTCATTTCACCACTACTAATGCTTTCAGAAATAGCATTCATCAATCTATTCCAAGCAGCCTTATCATCACTGGTTTCCTTGTAGTTATGGCGAACTCGAGGCACCTCGAAATCCGTAATAGGGACGCTTTCACCAGCGTGCAAGTAGAAAGACTCCCCATTTTCTACGATGTAATAATGGGTGAAAGCAATCATTTCATGACCCATGCCAGCCCATTTAGGGTCCTTAGAGTTCTCAAAAAAAGTATCTCCATAAAACACGTAAGCGTAATTATGGCGAGCTTCATCATCTTTGACCGTCGCCAAACGTTTAGCGCCTACAACGATGCGGTCACTTTGACGATCCACCCAAAATACGCGTTCTTCGTTTGGAAAATTCAGCCAAAAGGCTACCGGACTATTCAGTTCTAACGGTTCTTTATTATATATCATAGTTGTATATCACTATTAAGAAATAAAATAGACTATAGTAAAAACACCTAACGTGTAGAAGATTTACTTCTACACGTCAGGCGTCATCAATAAGTTTCCAAATTTTTGAGATGAGCCTAACGCCATCACACGTCGATGGGCCCTCTTTATATCTAATTTATTATATCATAGGTAACAGTTAAAAGGTAGAAAATAAAACCTCTACACCGCATGCGTCGTGCATGAATGTAGAGGTTTTCATTATATTCAAAATGTTGTTACTTTATTTAAAAGCCTTAGCCCCAATATCTGTACGATATTGCATGCCTTCAAAGTCGATATGCTCTATACGTTCATAGGCTCTATCAAGTGCCGTTCTAAGGTCTTTGCCAAGTCCGACAACACCAAGCACACGACCGCCATTAGTGACATAATTTTCACCAACAAGCTTTGTACCAGAGTGGAATACAATGGTTGTGTCATATTGTTTAATATCCCCACTGATGACATCGCCCTTAGATGAAGTTTCAGGATAGCCCTTAGAAGCAAGGATAACGCAAGCCGCTGAGGAATCTTTCCATTTCACCATATTAGAGGTTAATGTGCCCTTAGCACAGGCCATCATAATCTCACCTAAATCACTATCGAGCAGCGGCAATACAACTTGTGTTTCAGGATCACCAAAGCGCGCATTGAATTCTACCACCTTAGGACCTTCGTCAGTAATCATAAGCCCCGCGTAAAGGCAGCCTACATACGGCATGCCTTCTTTTTCCATAGCCGCTACCATAGGTTCTAAGATGGTTTTCATCGCTGCGTCCCGCAATGCATCTGTAAGAACGGGGGCCGGTGCATAGGTCCCCATGCCACCTGTATTAGGCCCTTTATCACCATCAAAAATACGTTTATGATCTTGAGAGGCAATCATAGGAACTACGGTCTTGCCATCTACAAAAGCTAATAAACTAGCCTCTTCGCCTTCCATAAACTCTTCGATAACAACGGTGCTGCCTGCATCACCGAATCGATTACCACTGAGCATATCTTCTACGGCTGCATTCGCTTCATCGATGGTCATGGCTACTACAACACCCTTCCCTGCCGCCAATCCGTCAGCTTTAACAACAATAGGAGCTCCTGTTTGAGCAATAAAAGCTTTCGCTTCATCTACCTTATGGAATACACCATACGCAGCAGTGGGAATATTGTATTTTTTCATGAGGTCTTTAGCAAACACCTTTGATCCCTCTAGTTGAGCTGCTGCTTTGGATGGACCAAAAACTGGAATCCCCGCCTTAGTAAGTACATCTGCTAAGCCCGCTACTAAAGGAGCCTCAGGCCCAACAACAACTAAATCAACTTGATTATCTTTCAAAAAGCTAATTAAATGATCGCTTTGTTGCCAATCGATGCCAACTAGCTCTGCACAATCTGACATAGCCGCACTACCAGGAATAGCATATACCTTTGTTACGCTAGGGCTGATGGACAATCGCCACGCCAATGCATGTTCACGGCCGCCGCTACCGATTACACATACTTTCATAAGTCCTCCATCGGCGCCTAAACGCCATCAAATTCATAATAATATAAACACATAACGGGGCCACTCCAAACATCAATAATTGTTGACCGTTCAATAGATATTTTGCCCTAATCGTGCTTAACAATCCGCTAAAATTCTTAACTAGTTAATGTTTAAAGTGACGAATGTTTGTAAATACCATAGCGATGCCCGCTTCATCAGCCGCTTTGATGGACTCTTCGTCGCGAATAGAGCCACCTGGTTGAATAATAGCTGCAATGCCATGCTTTGCCGCTGTTTCTACGGTATCTCCAAATGGGAAGAATGCATCGGATGCTAATACAGCGCCTTTAGCGGCTTCCCCGGCTTGTTCAAGAGCAATTTTTGCAGAACCTACGCGATTCATTTGACCGGCCCCAACTCCAAGAGTACGCTTTTCATTAGAAATCAAAATCGCATTGGATTTTACATGTTTTACGAGTTTCCATGCAAATTCAAGAGCTTTCCATTGTTCCTCTGTCGGTTGTACCTTCGTAACAACTTTATAATTGGCGCGGTCTTCTACCAGATCGTCTTCTGTTTGCACTAATAAACCACCAGACACCTTTTTTTCACTGTCACTTGGCCAGATTCCGGCTTAGATAGCTCGATGAGGCGAATATTCTTCTTAGCTTCAAGGATTTCTAATGCTTCTTTTGTGAAAGCAGGTGCCATAATAACTTCTAAGAAAATTTTGCTCATTTCCTCCGCTGTACTTGCATCTACTTCACGATTTAAGGCTACGATGCCACCAAAGGCAGATACGGAATCAGCTTCGTACGCATTTATATATGCATCATGTAATGTAGCTGCAGTAGCTGCACCACATGGGTTCGTATGCTTAATGATACATGCAGCTGGATTAGTAAATTCCCATACCATATTCCATGCCGCTTCCATGTCTACAATATTGTTATAGGAAAGCTCTTTGCCATGTAATTGTTTCAAGGCCCCCATGCCATGAGCTGTACCAATTTCTTTGTAGAATGCGGCTTGTTGATGCGGATTTTCCCCATATCTAAGATCTGTTACCTTTTCATAAGCACTCAAATATTCTGGAGGTGTAGGACCTTCATTCAAGATTCCACTCATATAATTAGCGATAGCCACATCGTAAGCCGCCGTATGAGCAAAGGCTTCTTTGGCAAGTCCAAAGCGATATTCCTTAGTCAATTCACCTTGATCCTTGAGCATCTCTAAGATTTCATCGTAATGATTTGGATTTACTACGATACCCACAAAGGCATGATTCTTTGCTGCAGAACGAACCATCGTAGGACCACCAATATCGATATTTTCGATGGCCTCTTCTAGAGACACATTAGGTTTTGCAATGGTTTCGCGAAACGGGTAAAGATTGACTACAACAAGGTCGATTGGTTCAATACCATGTTCTGCCATAGCTTGTTGATGCTCCGCATTATCACGGATCGCCAAAATACCACCATGCACCTTAGGATGTAATGTCTTTACGCGGCCATCCATCATTTCAGGAAAATCAGTCAAAGACTCTACCGATTTTGCCGGAATACCTGCTCAGTTATGGCTTTTAAGGGTCCCACCTGTGGAATAAATGGTTACCCCTAAATCAACTAAACCTTTTCGCAAAAGTCTACAATACCTGTTTTATCAGAAACACTAAGTAATGCATTTTTAATCATCTAACGTCTTCCTTTGCTTACACATCAATCTTCAATATATACAACACGACCTTTTATAGTGAGCTTATCCTCACAAAATAGTCGTAATACCTCTTTATATGTTTTATGTTCAATAGGCAATAATCTATCACTCAGAGTATCCTCTGTATCCTCCGGTAATAAAGGAACCGTATTCTGCATAATGATAGGTCCTGTATCCATTCCGGCATCAACAAAGTGTACCGTACAACCGGTTACCTTTACGCCCGCATCAATAGCTTGTTGATGTCCATGTAGTCCCGGAAAGGATGGCAACAAGGCAGGATGGATATTTAAAATTCTATGCTCATAGTGCTCAATCAATGGAGCCCCTACAATGCGCATATATCCGGCCAAAACGATACCATCTACCTTATAGGGCTCTAACGCATCTAACTGAGCCTGTTCAAAGCTAGCTTTAGAATCATAGTCACTACGCTCGATGACAATGAGTGGAATATTCCAAGGTTTAGAACGTTCAACAATCCCTGCATCACTGTGATCTGTAATGATAACTACAAACTCACCATTAATATATCCTTCTTGCATGGCTTTATAAAGGGCTTCCCCATTGGATCCTCTACCGCTTGCGAATAGAGCTAGACGCTTTTTAGCTACGGAACTAGTCATTAAATACCGCCCCTTTTACAACAACTGGACCTTCGCCTTTAACGATATGACCAATTTCATATACCGCTTCATTACGACTTTCAAGATTTGCCTTTACTCGATCCACATCCGCAGCGTCCACTATGAGAATCATGCCAATACCCATGTTAAAAGTACGGTACATTTCATGCCAATCTACATTGCCCCATTCTTGTAGCTTTTCGAATACAGGAAGACGAGGCCATGTATCACAATCGACCTCTGCCGTTACTCCTGCCGGTAAAGACGCGAGGAATATTTTTCATAGAAGCCCCCACCCGTAATATGAACCATACCTTTAATTAGCTTTTCTTTAATCAACGGCAATACAGCTTTAGGGTATAAGCGCGTTGGCGTTAATAATTCTCTCCCAGTGTTTTGCCAAATTCAGGAATATCTTGACCAATGGAGAAACCCTTGTGATCAAATACAATTTTACGAACTAACGAGAAACCATTAGAATGAACCCCAGAAGATGGTAACCCTAAGAATAACGTCTCCTGCCTTGATACTTTTCACCAGTAATCAATTTAGGACGATCTACGATACCAACGGCAAAACCAGCTACATCATAATCCTCATCATCGTAGAAACCCTGCCATCTCAGCAGTTTCACCGCCTAGTAAAGCGCAGCCTGATTCTTCGCACGCCCTCAGCTACACCGCGTACGATATCCGCCACTTTTACAGGCTCTAGTTTGCCAACCGCAATATAATCAAGGAAGAATAAAGGTGTAGCACCTTGTACGAGGATATCATTAACACTCATAGCTACACAGTCTTGACCGATAGTATCATGTTTATCCATCATGATAGCGAGACGTAATTTGGTGCCCACCCCATCTGTACCAGATACGAGCATAGGATCAGACATAGCATGACCAGCTAAGGAATAGAGTCCCCCAAAACCACCTAAATCACCAACAACACCCGGTGTATACGTCCGTTTAACAGATTCTTTCATCAATTCTACGGCGCGATTACCTGCATCGATATCAACACCTGCATCGCGATAGGTTAAACTAGTTTTATTCGAGCACATATTTGACCCCTTCCTCTTGGTCCGCAGGAACCGCTACACTATAATCACCATTGAAACATGCAAAACATAAATCATCTGGCTTTACATCAGATACAGCACGACATAGGCCTTCACGAGACAAGTAATGTAATTTATCAGCCTTGATAAAATCTCTAATTTCATCCACTGTATGAGTAGCTGCTATAAGTTCTTTACGCACCGATGTATCAATGCCATAGTGACAGGAATACTCAATAGTTGGAGAACTAATACACATATAAATCTCTTTAGCACCAGCCTCTTTTTAGCATTTTTACAATGATACCACTCGTAGTACCACGCACAATAGAATCATCAATAAGGACGATACGCTTACCTCCAACAATATGTGGCAATGCATTTAGCTTCATACGAACGGCTAATTCTCGTTCCTCTTGATTTGGTTTAATAAAGGTACGACCGCTATAACGGTTCTTAACTAAACCTTCCGCAAAAGGGATACCCTGATGCTGAGCATAACCCTAATGCAACTGTTGTGCCGGAATCCGGAATGGACATGACGATATCCGCATCATACTTAGTTTCGTTATATAGTTCGCGACCCATATTTAGCCGAGATTGATATACGGATTGACCATCGATATGACTATCGCCACGTGCAAAATAGATGTATTCAAAGACGCAAAGTTTTTTGTCGATTTTTTCTGGTTCCGCATACATAGTACTACGCACACCAGAGTCATCGATGATAACCATTTCACCAGGATCTATATGACGAATAAACTCTGCCTTAATCGCATCAAAAGCACAACTTTCACTAGAGAGCACATAACCATTTTCAGTTTTACCTAAACAAAGTGGTCTAAATCCTTGAGGGTCTCGTACACCTACTAAAGAGTCGTTCGTAGTAATGACTAAAGAGAACGCCCCTTCAATTTGACGCGCCGCATCGGCAATCCGTTCCGCTTGTGTTTCTGCTTTAGAACGGGCTATCAAGTTCACGATAACCTCAGAATCCATCGTCGTTTGAAAGATGGAACCATCGGCTTCGAGACGTTTTCGAATAGATAAGGCATTCGTTAAGTTTCCATTGTGAGCCACCGCAATTTGACCGCCTTGGTAGTGAATAACCAAAGGCTGGATATTACGCGGATTATTGGACCCGGTCGTAGAGTACCGCACATGACCAGTCCCCATATAGCTTGGCAAAGATGGTAATTCTTTGATAGCCTCGGTCAACAAGCCCATGCCTTTTTTCAGTTCAACATCATGACCATCGGTAACAGCAATGCCCGCACTTTCTTGACCACGATGTTGGAGAGCAAATAACCCCAATATACACATAGCGTGCTACATCAACGGTCCTATCATAGATGCCGAACACACCACACTCTTCGTGCCATTTGTCAAAAACAGAATCGTAGTTCATCTTCCCCCCTATTAGGCACGCTCACCTGTAAGACGGAATAACATTTCCTTATATGCTTCTTCAATATTACCAAGATCTCGACGGAAACGGTCTTTGTCAAGTTTTTCACCAGTTGTAGCATCCCAGAAACGGCATGTATCAGGAGAAATTTCATCACCCAATAAAACTTCACCATTATGGGTACCAAATTCTACCTTGAAATCTACAAGGGTCACATTTTTAGTAGCCAAAAATTTCTTCAATATATCATTTACCTTTAAAGTAATTGTAGAAATTACATCAAGTTGTTCTTGAGTAGCCCAACCAAGTGCTGTGATTTGGGATTCATTGGCAAATGGATCGCCTAATTCATCATTTTTGTAGCAGAATTCAAGGATTGGATGTTTAAGTGGTGTACCTTCTTCAATGCCAAAGCGTTTAGCCATAGAGCCAGCCGCAATATTACGAACAATAACTTCAAGAGGAACTATTTTCAATGCAAGTACTGTTTGGTTGCGATCATCTTCACGACGAACAAAATGAGTTGGTACGCCTTCTTTTTTCAACAATTCAAAGAAGAAAGAGGAAATTTTATTGTTCAAAACACCTTTTCCAAGAATGGTATCATGTTTCTCGCCATTAAATGCAGTGGCATCATCTTTGTAATGAACGATGTACTCATCTTTGTTATCTGTTGCATATACTTGTTTTGCTTTTGCCTTCGTATAATAATGTTAATTTTTTTCCAAATCGATGTTAGCCATGATCTTTCTCCTTTATCATAAATTAATGATACAAACCAATTAATGATACAAACTATGTAATAGATATCTAAATAAACTGTTTTTTTCTTAACCAATATTTAATCGCCGATGATTTACATGATTAAATATGAATAGCACCTTGTAATTCTACATTGTCTGCTAAGACTTTTTTTCAGCCATATCTTTACGATATTGTTGATATTGTTCTTTCAGGTCTTTATTGAAAGTCTGCCCAATTTGTACTGCAAAGAGCGCTGCATTTTTAGCACCATCTACAGCCATAGTTGCTACAGGCATACCAGATGGCATTTGAACGATAGCAAGCAAAGAATCAATGCCTTTTAGAGCCGTTGCATTAAGAGGAATGCCGATAACAGGTAATGTAGTGAAGCTCGCCACCACACCAGGTAAATGAGCCGCCGTGCCAGCACCAGCAATAAAAGCGATAGCCCCTTCATCTTCAAGTCGTGTGACAAAGTTCTTCACAGCCTCTGGGGTACGATGAGCTGAGGCAATAACCATTTCATAAGGGATTTTGAATTCATCAAGTACGGCAGATGCCTTTTTCATTGTGTCTAGGTCAGACTTGCTGCCCATGATAATACCGACCTTCATAGATCCTCCTAATCAAAAAGCCCAGCCAAAACAGACTGGGACAAATACGCGCAAATAGCCTCCGTAGACTTGCTTTTGAGTTTGTTGATTTGCATAGTTCACGGTGCTACCTCCTTCTTGTACTCAAATTGTAACACCCAACATTTACAAAATCAATACTATTTTTCGAATATTTTTTTATTAAATATTTTTATCATTCGTTATATTCCGAACTATTGAAATAATATAGATTGCATCATATAAAAATAATTTTAAATAAATCTGTAAAAATAAAATACTGCCTTTTTCAATCTTATAATAACACAAACTTTACTCTATCAATTAAAAATATTTATATGTTTTCTTATCTCATATAAAAAGAGGATAACCCATTTATAAACAGGTTATCCTCTTTTCATAATTCCGAACATTAGATCACTTAACTTGTATCTATTATTGATTAGTGAGTACCACTTTCAAAGGCAGCTTTCAATTCACCTACAGATTCAGGAATATAATCTACGATAGAAGACATCAACGCATACATCAATGCAGGCTCGAACGCATCATCACCACACATATATACGCAATCCAAGTATAGGCTAGAATCTTGTTCATCAATATATAGTTTGTAATTTTTTTATATGTCGCATTGTCTCGATTAATTAATGCATTCAAGGCATTCATATTTTGTGCCGTTACCTTTTCAGGACCTAACACTAAACGAACTACACTATAAATACTGTTATCGAGAATGACGAATAAAGGCATATCCCATAAAGGAGACTTGATATAAGAACGATATACTACTGTACTGTCTTCATCATCAAAATCCTTCCGTTCAAAAGATATGATTTCTTCTTCTTTCAAAAACTTATCAAATAATAAGGATTTAGGATTCATAACAACCTCTATTAAGCTAAGCCAGCTACTTTAAGAATATCTTTATGTACAGCATCTAAATGCGGTTGAATAACTTCAAGCATAAAGATTCACTACTACAGTAGGATCAAATTGTTCATTCAAACATGGTATAGACACATCCATATAAATGTTATTGTCTTCATTGCTCACGCAATATTTAGATATCTTGTAATCTTGATTTAACGTGTTAAGTTCTTTTCAATACCGCAGGAATCACTTTTTTATCAATAGATGTTGTTGTGATAGCGATGCGTACATAGGTGAACGCAGAATCGTCTACAACGATGAACACAGGCAAGCTATGCTCATGAACATCCAAACGACCATGATATACAACTGTGTTAAGATCGTCTGTCATTTCTTCCTTTGTAAACCAAGTGTTACCGCCTTTATTAAGGTCAGCAACGAGTAAGTCGAATTTTTCTGCTTTTTTATTCATAATTCCCTCTAACAATAATCAGACTAATTAGTCTTCGATAAACACACAACCATTATCTTTGAATTCTTTAATGCGAACTAAAGACTCTACACGGTAGCCCGCATTTTCCAAGCGTTCACGACCAGGTTGGAAGGACTTTTCGATAGCAATCGCCATGCTACTACTTTCATCACCTGCGTCTTGAACCAACTTAGCAAGGCCCATAGCCGCCTCACCAGACGCCAAGAAATCGTCGATAATCAACACTTTTTCACCAGCTGGCAAGAATTTTTTAGAAATAGTGATATCATAATTCTCTTCTTTTGTATAAGAGTACACAACACTATGATATACATCATCTACCATAAGGATGGATTTTTTCTTACGCGCAAATACCAATGGTACGTCTAGTTCAAGCGCGGCCATCAACGCCAACGCAATACCAGATGCTTCGATGGTAACAATACGTTGTACACCTGCATCACGGTAACGATCCGCGATTTCTTTACCAATCGCCTTAAACAATTGTGGATCGATTTGATGGTTTAAGAACCCATCTACTTTTCAGCACTCGATTATTGAGGACAATCCCTCTTCACGAATGCGTTCTTTTAATAATTCCATGTGCTCATACCTCCGCATAACTATCTTTAAATTTTAACGTAAACAACCCCTTAGGGTCAACCTATATCTAGTAAAAGTCTTATAATATAACCCATAAATATCATTGCAAATAAGACTTAAATATTTCATATATGAATTATATAACTCAACTGCTTTATAGGAATATAATATAGCACGGTAAAACTCACACTAATATATAAAAGACACACTTAAGAAAGTTTCCTAAAGTATGTCTTTTAAACATGTCTTTTTCTTATAAAACTTTATCTCGAGTACTTTCACGATTAACTCAGTAAGGACGTAAATCTCACGTTTCTTCAGATTGAGGAACCAAACGTGAACGCACAAGCACAATGTCCGTGTTGGTACCGGAATATCTGTATCGATGCGCAATAGTCCCTTCTTGCATTTTTGTTGTACCACATGATTGAAGCAACATGGAAATACCCATATTGATTTCTACAAGATCTAGTAATACATCGACGCTACCCAATTCAAAGCGAGGCTTACGACAAGCACCATGTGTTACATCGTCAAAGAATGTACGACTAGCAGAGCCTTTATGCAAGAGTAAAATAGGCTCGTTAAGAAGGCGCCCTTGATCAAAGAATCCTGCCCCTTTATAGTCAGGGCCCCCAACAAAGACGTCTTGAATGGTAGCTAACGTAGTTACCTCTAGCTGAGGATTATCTCTCAAGCCCTCATAATCATTAACCACAGCTAATTGCGCCTCTTTATTGAGTACTAATTCTACACAATCAGGAGACGGACGATTGATGATATGTAAGCCAATTTCACTTTTCTTGTAATTGCCATTTGTGGAAATAAGGCAATAGGAAATGGCGACACAAAGTATCTGTGGCGCCCAAATTTAAACTTTCATAGCTTTAGCTAACCCTGTTCTTGTAATTGGGTAACACCATTATCAAGAATAGAGAAAGCTTTAGCTACCGTATCAAACAATTCTTTACCTTCTGGCGTGAACCCTACAGATTTTGTAGTACGCACGAAGAGAGGCATATTAAGTTCTCCTTCTAATTGTTTAATACTTTTGACTGATGGCGGATTGGGACACGCCTAATTCTTTTTGCGAGCACGGGAAAAAGATAAATATAAGCCTACCCCTAGAAAGGTTCTATATAAATCTGCAGATACTGCCATTTTATTCACCTCTGTTATATACTAATAGTAACGTCTTACTTTTTAAATACATATATCATTACCTTATTATAACTATAGACTCTCAATATATAATGAATATGTGAAATCTTCATGAAAGTTAGGTCTTATGACCTTCATGAACTTTTCATATTTATTAGTATTTCTAATCTTTTTCATTAGTAAGATTATCTTTACTTATAAGTCTAGACCGACTATACTTAATTTGTCAATATCCCATAGGAATTATATACATTACAGGAGGCTACAATGGCTATACAACGATTATTCGTAACAAAACGAGAATCTTTCAACCTAGAAGCGCAACGCATGTTACAAACCTTACAACAGGAATTATCTATGCCTGCTACAGATGTGACAATCTATGAGCGATACGACATCGAAAATTTAGATGCAAAAGATCTAGAGTCTGCTAAAAATTTAATTTTTTCTGAACCTCCTGTAGATACTGTATTAGAAGAAATTCCAAGTGTACAAGGCTTTGTATTTGCTGTTGAATATGTGCCAGGTCAATACGATCAACGTGCTGATAGCGCAGAGCAATGTATTTCTATGCTCACCCTTACATCTGGCCACATCGTACGTTGCGCTCGCGTATATGCTATCGACGGCACTTTCACAAAAGAACAGGAAAATGTCATCAAATCATACTACATTAACCCTGTTGATTCCCGCGAAGCGAGCCTTGACGTGCCAAACACCTTAGCTCTCGATTTAGAAGATCCAAAACCGGTGGCAACAATCGATGGATTTACTACGATGAGCGATGATGATTTAGAAGCTCTCATCAAGAACTATAGCCTTGCTATGACATTGGCAGACCTTCAAATGATTAGACAACAATACGCAGAGGTGGAGCACCGCGATCCTACGATTACAGAAATTCGCCTCTTTGATACATATTGGTTCGACCACTGCCGTCACACTACCTTTATGACAGAATTGACGGATATCACTATTGAAGACAGTCGCTTTACAGGCTCTATAAAGGAAGCCCTCGAAGAAATATATGGAAGGCCGTGCTGAGCTCATACGACTAAGAAAAAGCTCGCCCCTCATGGACATGGCTACATTGGCTGTAAAAAGAATTGCGCCACGCTGGAGGACCTAGCAAATCTCGATGAATCTGATGAAATCAATGCATGTACAATCATCGTCCCTGTCGATGTAAATGGCAAGACTGAAGAATGGTTGTTATTATTCAAAAACGAAACCCATAACCACCCTACTGAAATCGAGCCATTTGGTGGCGCAGCTACCTGCTTAGGTGGTTGCATTCGCGACCCATTGAGTGGTCGCGCTTATGTATACCAAGCTATGCGCATCACAGGCTCTGGCGATCCACATACAAAACTTGAAGATACATTAGAAGGCAAATTACCACAAAGAAAGATCACCCAAGAAGCAGCTCGTGGTTACTCCTCTTACGGCAACCAAATCGGCCTTGCTACAGGTGAAGTAAAAAGAATATTACCATCCTGGCTACGTAGCGAAGCGCATGGAAATCGGCGCAGTTATCGGTGCCGCACCTCGCAAACCAAGTTCGCCGAGGTACCAGTTGCAGGCGATGTGGTAGTATTGCTAGGTGGTAAAACTGGCACGTGATGGCTGTGGTGGCGCTACAGGGTCCTCTAAAGAACATACCGTTGAATCTCTCTCCACATGCGGTGCAGAAGTCCAAAAAGGCAATGCTCTTACAGAGCGCTAAAATCCAACGCTTATTCCGTCGTGGCGAAGTAACGACACTTATCAAACGTTGTAATGACTTCGGTGCAGGTGGTGTATCTGTTTGCTATCGGTGAACTAACTGATGGTGTATCAACTCAATCTCGACTTAGTCCCTAAAAATATGCTGGCCTCGATGGTACAGAGTTAGCCATCTCTGAATCCCAAGAGCGCATGGCCTGTCGTCATCGATGCTTCTGATGTAGAGCGATCTCAAAGCATACTGCGACGAAGAAAACTTGGAGTGCACAGTTGTGGCAGAGGTAACTGATACAAATCGCCTTGTTATGAACTGGAATGGCGAAGCAATTGTAGATATTAGTCACGACTTTTTTTAAATACAAATGGTGCTAGTCAACAACGAAGCTATCGTAAAAAGCACCTACAGATCGATCCCTACTTCTTACGTGGTTCAGCTAGTGCAGATAACTTCAAGGAAAAATGGATCGCAGCCCGTATCCGATTTAAATGCGAGCATCCCAACAAGGCTTAGCAGAACGCTTTGACAGCACTGTGGGCGCTAATACAGTCCTCATGCCATTCGGTGGCAAATTCCAAAAACGCCTACCCAAGGCATGGTTGCTAAATTACCGGTTCTAAACGGTGAAACTACAACGGCTAGTATTATGACTCATGGTTTTGTGCCTGAGTTATCTGCATGGAGCCCTTATCATGGTGCCAATATGCAGTACTTTTTATCTGTAGCAAAATTAGTAGCTCTTGGCGGTCGCCGAGAAGACGCATACTTAACATTACAAGAATATTTTGAACGCCTCAACTCTAAAGAATCTTGGGGTAAGCCAGTAGCGACTTTTACTTGGTGCTTATAAAGCACAAAAAGAACTTGAAATCGGCGCTATCGGCGGCAAAGGACTCTATGAGCGGTACATTTATGGATCTTACCGTTCCCCTACCCTCGTATCCTTTGCAGTTGGTACAGCTCATGTAGATAATATCGTGAGCCAAGACCTTAAAGGCGTAGATCACCGCCTCGTATTCTTCGATGTACCTCGTACATACGATGACACCCCTGATTGGGATCGATTCAAAGAAAAACTGCGATACACTACAAGAACAAATTGAAAAAGGTCGCGTTTACTCTGCCTATGTAGTTGATCAAAGGCAGCATTCCTGAAGCAGTCACAAAAATGGCCCTTGGCAACAATATCGGTGTTAAATTCGATAAATACGCTGAACGTGGTATCTTCCAACCAGCCCTTGGTTCCTTCATCGTTGAAGTAGATATTACGGCTGTTAATTATCTTTTAGAATTACCTGATGTGAAAGTTATCGGCGTAACCCAAGCCACACCTGTTATCGAATGGGAAGGTCAATCCGTATCGCTCAAAGAAGTACAAGCGGCCTATGAAGCACCTCTAAACGATATCTTCCCAATGTACGCATCAAACGGCTTTGGTGAAGCAGTCGCTTACATCCATGACCAACACGCTAAGCCTCGTAGCACATCCTTAGGTGCAAAACCAAAAGTTCTCATCCCAGTATTTCCTGGTACAAACTGCGAATTTGACTCTGCTCGTGCCTTTGAACGAGCTGGTGCAGAAACAGATATCGTGCTCATTCGCAACCAAACTCCAGAACAATTAAAAGAATCTATCGACGTAATCAAAGCTAAATTAGCAGAGTCTCAAATTCTTATGTTCCCAGGAGGTTTCAGTGCTGGTGATGAGCCAGATGGTTCTGGTAAATTCATAGCCACCCTCTTCCGCAACCCATACCTTGCAGAAGGTTTAGAAAACCTCTTGTACAAACAAGATGGCCTTGTATTAGGTATTTGTAACGGCTTCAAGCGCTCATCAAGTTAGGCTTTATTACCTGGTGGACATATTGAAAACGTTAACTGCAGATCATCCTACATTGACATACAATACTATTGGTCGTCACTTATCTCGCATGGTTAATACGAAAGTTATTTCCACAAAGTCCCCTTGGATGAGTGATGCTAAAGCTGGAGAAATTTACACGGTACCAATTTCTCACGGCGAAGGTCGCTTTATAGCGTCTCCTCAACAAGTGTTGGAGTTCAATAAAACTGGCCAAATCGCTACACAATATGTAGACTTTGATGGTATCGCCTCCATGGATAGTCACTTCAATCCCTAACCAATCTGTAGTTGCTATCGAAGGTATTTATAGCCCTGATGGTCGCGTATTCGGCAAAATGGCACACTCCGAACGCTGTGGTGCAGGCATCAGCAAAAATATTCCTGGCCAATTAGAAATGCCAATCTTTTACATCTGGTGTAAAATACTTCAAATAATTGGTCACTATGAACTTTCATGTGAAAGCCTACTTCTTCAAGTAGGCTTTTTCAATATTGATTTTTCGAAAATATTAGTATTATAAATTGATACTATATTTACAGACATGAGTTCTCATGTAAAAGCTATACATACCTAGTGTGGGTTAAGAAAGGATTTTTATTATGCATTGTGCTCAGAAAATGACTCATAATATCTACTGGATTGGTAGTAATGACTGGACAACAGAACGTTTCGAAAACTTATTTCCTATTCCAAATGGTGTTAGCTATAACAGCTATTTCATCGACGATGAAAAGACTTGTGTCGTAGACTCTGTAGATGCTGAAATTCGTGAAGAGTACTTCGACAACTTGACTCACCTCTTAAATGGTCGTGAACTTGATTACATCGTCGTAAACCATATGGAGCCTGATCATTGCCAAACATTATTGGAAACATTGGAACGGTATCCAAATTGTAAAATGGTAGGTAATGCTACAACATTCCGCATGTTTGAGCAATTCTATAACACTCCAAAACCAGAACAATACCATCAAATTAAAGAAGGCGATGAAATCTGTTTAGGTAAACATACTTTGGTTTCTTACACTATGCCTATGGTTCACTGGCCTGAAGTAACTTGTACATACGAAAAATCTACAGGCACATTGTTCTCTGCAGATGCTGGTACATTCTGGTACAGTTAATGGTAATATCTTTGCTGATCAAACCGATTTCGTAGCTACATACGAAGAAGAAGCTCGCCGTTACTATACAAATATCGTTGGTAAATACGGACCGCAAGTACAAAATGCACTTCGCAAAAATTTCTAGCCTTGATATCAAACGCATTGCTCCACTTCATGGTCCAATCTGGCGCACCCCTGAATCTATCCAATATATCACGCACAAATACTTACATTGGTCCAGCTATACAGCCGAGCAAAAAGGTGTTGTCATCGCTTTTGGTTCCATGTATGGCAATACTCGTGCTATTGCTCAACAATTGGCTAAACAACTCTCCAAACGTGGCGTTACAGATATCAAAATTTACGATGTTTCCAAAACTAATGCTTCCTACATCATCTCCGATGCTTGAAATATACTAACTTGGTAACTATCGCACCTACATATAACTTGAATCTATACCTTACTATGGAAAAACTTTATCCATGAATTAAAAAGCCCTTAACTTCCAAAACCATAAGGTATCCATCATCGGTAACCACTCTTGGGCTTCCGTGCGATGAAAACAATGGTTTCCCATTTCGAAAAATGACTTTCAAAGACATTGAAATCGTTTCCGAACCACTAGATATCAAATCCTCTTTGAAAGAAGAAGATCTTCCATTAATTGAAAAATGGCAGACGATATCAAAGCATCCATTGAAGTCGCTGAAATTAAAGACGTATTCTATACCATACAAGAGCCGCCTATTTAGGCGTTTTTCTTTTATATACTAGATTTTATACGCCTAAAACCAGGCTATGATTTTTGGTTTATATCCATTTATTGAGATCAAATACTATATTTTAAAAGCCTTGTAAATATGCAATAATTCTACTATTTTTGCTTGACATAAATCTAACTTTTTCATATACTATACAAGTACCTGTTACACAACAGAATACATGGAGAGGTGTCCGAGTGATTGAAGGAGCATGATTGGAAATCATGTGTGCGGTTATCCCGTACCCAGGGTTCAAATCCCTGTCTCTCCGTTATAGTAAAAGCAGTGCTTTGCACTGCTTTTTTTATTTTATATAGAAAAAAGCTATTCGAATTATACTCGAATAGCTTTTTGTATGTCACACTATATTAGTTGTGAATTTTTCTTTGCAATATCACCGATAATTTCAGGTGTCGTTCTACAACAGCCACCAATGATTTCAGCTCCAGCTTTTCGCCATACCTCAACGTAGTCTACAAATGATGCAGACATCGCCATACCAAGTTTTAGTTTTACTATCATAGCTTTCACCAAGATTAGGATATACAGCAATTGGTTTATCTGTAACGGTACGGATATCTTTTTATCAATGATTCTACATATTCCGGTTTTACTGCAATTAATGCTAATCCCCGTAATAGGATGTACCTTATCGATCATTTGTGCACATTTAATAATGGTTTCGCCACTAGAAACATGGTGCCCATCTTTACAGGAAAAAGCAATCCATCCGGGAATACCTTTTGATGTAAATGGATCAGACATAGCTCTCGCAATAGCAATCGCTTCAGCATAAGACGGTATAGTTTCAAAGGATAATATATCTGGATGTTCTTCGCAGAATAATGCTAGCCGTGGAATATGGAATATCTCTAGATATTCTGTTTGCACATCAGGATAACCACGGTATTCAGAGCCATCCGCCAAGAAAGCGCCATAGGATCCCTACAGAGGCGCCACCAACGGTTTAGGTAAAAGCACCTTCAGAAAAATATCTAACCCCCTCAGGAGTCTCTTCACCGAGCTTAATACCATGCAATGTAAGCGCCCCACTCGCCTTTTGCTTCTAAAAACTCATTACGAGCTTGCACGGCTAAACGAACAGATAGTTTAACGAGCTCCTATCGCTTCTTCCGTTCCATAACCCTAAACCTTTAAAGCCTGCTACTGTCGCTTGATAGCCAGAGCTTTTGAATGATATCGGCTACCCGCAGCTAAATAAGAAATATGTATTTTTCTTAATGATATCTGGCTGATCCATGAGAACCTTAGCAGACCACAACTTATGTTGAATATCACAGCCATAACGCTCTAATTCGGTCCCTAAAAGCTCCCATCTAAGACGAGGGCGCCCTTTTCCTTAATAATATCTAAAAATGCACTTCGTTTAGCCATCATACCACCCATTCTATACATACCTCTTATAACACGAGGCTTACCTAGCATATTATATCAAATAATACATTCTGGTACTATCTACAAACTATCTTAATACCTCTGCTGGAGGCTCCTTACCAAACCATTTCTTATAAATTTCTGCTATTTACCGTTTGCTTTGATCTTAGCCAAACCATCATTGATTTTGTTACAATTTCTGCTGCTCTTTTTCACAGCAATACCTAGTGGTGCCGCATCATAGTCCTCTCCAGTAACCTTTGCGATACCTTTTGCCCTTACCATTAACATAATATTCGTTTACTGGTGTATCATTGATAACTTCATCGACGCCTTTATTTTTGCAAATTCTAAGAACGCATCGACAATTATATTAAACTGATGTACATCGGCATTGGGAATCTTGCTAGCAATCCTGCACCAGTAGAGCCGATGGATACACCGATGCGTTTACCTTCTAGATCCTTAAAGCTATTAATATTGGTGTTATCTATGTTCACAACGAGACCATTACCTGCAATATAGTACGGTTTACTAAAATCAACGGATTTTGCTCGTTCTTCAGAAATAGTCATATCCGAAATAGCGATGTCGATGGTATTACTTTGTAATGCTGGTAAAAGCGCATCAAAGTTTAGATTTTGAATATCTGCTTCTATACCTCTTCATTTGCAATCGCATTGATAATATCAATATCAAATCCAGCTAATTTACCACTATCTTTGTCTTTTAAAACCAAATGGTGCATAGGTCGCATCAGTACCTACGCGCCATGCCTCTGACTATTCCTCCTGACCACAGCCTGCGATTAATAAACTACTAGCAATGGTGAAAGCCCCTAATAGAGCTCGCTATTTCTTAAATTTCATATTATTATCCTACTTCTCTCTGTTCTATCTAGAAACAGAGTTCTTCTTAATCAACTAATATATCTATATCTTACACTATGAGCATAATAAAAATAATACCTCTAAAGGTATTATAGTTTTATGATAACATTCGATATAGTACGGGTCAATAAAGTCCAACTATACCAATAGGTATTGAATTGATATAGTTTTTAGCTATATCGAAAAAGTAACATTCTAAGTATGTAAAAAGACCGCCTTTACTAGCATAGATGAAACTTGATAAAGGCGGTCATCTCCCAAAAATGGAGGATTCCTGGTTATTTATAGAATAAATAAGCTATTCAATTCATTTAGGATATATAGTATGTAATTTATTTAGCATGTTTAGCTTTTTATATACATGCTACCTTGTACAAGAACGTACAGAGTAATAAATACATTACGATACTGAGATATGTCGCTTCAGGTGTTTCTACCCAAGCTTGAGCAAATACATCAACACCTGCAATACGAAGTACTGCACTAAACAAGGAGCCAATAGCACCACCAGCTACGAGACCAGAGGCAGTTGTACTACCTTTGGAGAAGCGAAGATCTGCCAATTCTTTGTCTTTTGTACTATTTTGTACAAGATACGCAATCAAACCTCCGATAAGTAATGGTGTATTAATTTCCATTGGCAAGTATGCTCAAGGCAAATGCCAACGGTGGAACTCTTACCATCCACAAGATAATTGCAAATAATGCACCAGCCATGTATAGAGGCCATTGAGCACTACCACCAGTCATCATTGGCTCAATGATGGCAGCCATAGCGTTCGCTTGAGGTGCATTTAATGCGTGATCTCCTACAAATCCATAAGCATCGTTCAAAAGAATCATAACACCTACAGAAAGTACGGCACAAAGAATAGTACCAACGATTTGCCATTGTTCCATTTTCTTAGGTGTAGCACCCTGTCATATGTGCCACCTTAAGTTCAGACATGAAGTTACCAGCCATCCCAATAGTAGTACCAATAAAGGATGCCATCATGAGGACTGCTATCATACCGACCTTACCAGTCATACCTGCTGCGGTTAAGCATACAGCGGAGATAATAATCATAAAGATTGTCATACCTGAAACCGGTTCTGTACCTGTATAAGCGATGGAGCTAATCCCCACTACAGACAATAGGAAGGACATAATAAGAACGATTAAGAACGCTACAATTGTTTGTCCGAAGCTTTCAGCATACATAAAATGGAAATATGCTGCAAATAAAACTGTACATAACAAGATACCAGCACCAATCCAAGATGTAGGTACATCACGTTGTGTACGAAGCAAATTAACATCTACAGTTTTAGAACTAAAGATGTCAAGCACTGCATTTTTAACAACATTTGCTACCACTTTAGACATTGTAATTAGACCGATGATGCCTGCCATAGCGAGCATGCCGATACCAATATGACGAACATAATCGAGGAATACCTTGCGAATTGGGGCCTCCCCAATGGAACTGCATGACCGCCAATTTGCATGATATGTTCAGGCGCTAAATAGTACACAATCGGAATACATACAAACCAAGAGAAGAAAGAACCGGTCAGCAATGATAGCCGCATAGCGAAGTCCGTGAAAATAACCAAGGCCAAGCAATGCCGCATCAGTATCTACCGCATGGGTTAGCTTAGTTTGATCTGCAAGGGCCGCCCCACTTAAAGGTAGCAGTGCGAATAACCTCTGCCACCACCCCAAACTATTAGAATAAAGTCATACACAAGAGCAATTAAACCAGAGCCAAGCATGAGTTTTGCTTTGCTACCTTCATTACTCATCAATACTTCCGCTGCAGCACGACCACTTGGGAACGGATACACATAGTGCATTTCCTCAACGAAATAGCGACGGAACATAAAGCATAATAAAAACACCTAAAACAGCCGCCAAGAATGATAGGAATCGCCATTTGTACAAAGGATACATCTGTTACATTCCAGATGTAAAGAGCTGGCAAGAAGAACATAGCCCCTGCCAATGTGTTCGTACTAGAACTAGCGATAGCTTGAATTGTACTCGTTTCGGCAAAAGCATTTTGCTCAGCTTTAAAAATAACTGCTGTACCCATAGCAAGTACAGATACTGGTGCAAAAGCATCTACTGTTTGACCGATTTTCAAACATAAATAGCCAACAGCCAGTGTGAAAACTGCCGCATAGAACAAGCCCCAGAAGACTACATATGAGTTAATCTCTACGTAATCTTTCTTAGGATCTAACACCGGTTCTATGGGTGGAATGGAACGAACCTCGTCCGACATAGTAAAAACCTCCTCACAGAAAAAGTACAAACGTATAACTATTCACCCTTTTATACTAACACTGGTACTACACATGGTTCAATGGTTTTCTATGCACTATGCGAATAAAACAATACACCCTCTATAAATAATTATTTTGCATTTTTGGCGTCCCTGTTCTACAATGAAAGTATATTAAGAATCTCTATTATTATGTAACGGTATCGTATACTGCCCTGTATAACACGTATGTTTACTTACGAGGAGGCTCATTATGGAATCAATGGTCGAACGTTTTTGTACGCTATACGAGCATAAATACACGGTCTAATGAGGAAAGTACAACCATTCCTAGTACTCAAACTCAAGTAGACTTTACTGCAAATGTGCTCGTTCCCTGATTTAAAAGGCAATAGGTTTAGATGAGGTTATTTACAATCGTGAAAATGGTTTTGTCATCGGCACATTACATGCTAACACTGATGAGAAAGCTCCTTCCATCGGCTTCATTGCCCATATGGATACAGCTGATTATAATGCAGAAAATATTAAACCTCGTATCGTAGAAACTATGATGGTAGTGATATTTTGCCTCAACGAAGAACACTCAAATCTTCACCGACGTGCCGACTTTCCAAATCTAAAAATTACATTGGCAAATCTTTAGTCGTAACTGACGGTTTAACACTCCTCGGTGGTGACGACAAGGCTGGAATCTGTGAAATCATGGAAGCTCTCGCCTATCTCGTATCTCATCCAGAAATCAAACACGGTAAAAATCATGTGTGCTCGGTCCAGACGAGAAATCGGTACTGGTGCAGACCACTGATGTTAAACAATTCCTGTAGACTATGCTTTCATCCGTGATGGTGAAAGCCCTAGGTCAACTCTGATACGAAACCTTTAATGCTGCCAGGCGGTACCGTTATCCTTAAAGGCGTTTCTGTCTACACAGGAACAGCCAGGGCATTATGATTAACTGTGCTAAACTAGCTGTCAATTTGAGCTTTATTACCAGGAGCGACTGTTCCTGAACACACTGCGGTCGTAAAAGGCTTCTTTATGCTCATGAGCATGGAAACAAAGTAGATACCGGTAAAATGAACTACATTATCCGCGACCATGATAAGGAATTGTTTGAAGCGAAAAAGCATTTTTCTTACAAGCAGGCTCAAACATTGAACGAAATATATGGTCGTGAAGTACATCTGTAAAAGACCAATACTACAACATGCATGATGTTATCAAAGATAATATGGAATGTGTAAACTGTAGCCATAAGCAGTAATGGAAAAGCTGGGATTACACCTATTTGTGATCCCTAGTCGCGGTGGCACAGATGGATCCAAAATCTCCTTCATGGGCATTTCTACACCAAATATACAGTAGAAAAACCTACATGGCCGTCATGAATTCGCATGTATCGATGATATAAGAAAAGCTGTTGAAGGGTATCGTTAGTATTGTAAATATTGAAAAATAATAGCATTAGCAAAGCAGTAGTAGAATGTCAAAAGGACTATACGAGCCTAGGCTCGCATGTCCACTTTTAATTCTATATATTACGCAGTCATTATTCGCTTACGATTTAATTTTCCTCTTCAGCGAGCTTTTTGAAAGATCTCTTTCAGTCCCCACATAACGACCATATAATAAATAATAAGCAACTAGTGCAAGGAGCGTGCCACAACAACGGTTACATGGAAACAGATCTAGTATAACCTACAACCTCTTTAACAGCACCTAAAAATATAGGGGCCAAAGCCTAGCATATGTCCAAGGCAATGAAAGCATGTGGACGTAGCAACACCAATACGATGAACAGGCATTATTTTTAATAGTAACAGCTTGTCCGTTGGACATACAAAATGTACCATATCCAAGACCACACAACACAGCCGATAAAAGCACAAGCCATGTGGAGTGAGTTAGATGGACACAAGAAAATACCAAGTGCTAAGGATACAAAACAAGGATAAAGGAATACAAAGCTTTTCTTTCTATATCAAACACACGTCAAGCTATGGTCTTGTTATAGCAAATTCACTACGCATATACAACAAAGAAGTTAGTCAGGTACCTGCTCTAATAAGATCTAGGGTCTCTTTTGTGTAGGGCCTGGCTAAAGCCACTTAACAACACCAGAGTAGGCAAACCGACTAGAATGGAAACAAGACTGATTTGAATCTTGACCATCCGTGGTTCAGTCGTAGTCCGAGACTTTAATGCCCTTTATGTGCTTTGGGATTCGATACCAAGTTTAGGTTCATCAAATTTCATGACATTATTACTGAGCCAATACCACAGAGGATGATATGCAATACAGAAACGCGGATGATGAAATTACAATTCAAGACTATGAAGCACTCATGGATTACCTAAGAAATTTGGCCCCTTTACTTGCAATTTCTAAGTAGAGAGGTAGATAAATCCATATTAGCGTTAATCCTTTCCTGTACGGCGTAGACGTTTTAGTAATATAGCAACATATGTACTTAGCAGTAGATGTAATACCACAAGCAAAACCATTTAAGAATGAACACTATCAAGCATTAGTAAATTAGGTGTAGAAATACATAGCTGTTGAAATCAAGTAAACACAATCCTAATAGAGCATCTTATGACACCCTAGGATACTGATAAAACCGCCCTGGCCAACAAACGGCTACAACGGTGCTAATAATATATATACCAACAGCAAAGTCCCGCTTGACTAGCCGTAGCATGAAGATTATCTTTTGCTACAACCGCAATAATAACGATTAATACAAATAATAAATTAAAAAAATACTAAGAAATTAATCAGTATCAAGGACAAGGATTTTGTCCACAAGGCCTCCCGTAGCCTTATCCATATTATCAACTCCATTTTTAAATTATTGTCAACCAGTTTGCGACAACGGTTAATTATAAACCCTCATTATAAAAAACAAGAATTAAAATATTATATATCTCATCACTTTATTTATAACAAACTATATTCACAATAAATATGCATTAATTTCCATTTTAATACCTCATATTTTTGATGATATAAAAGCACCTTCAATAGCGACAGATGAGACTAAAAGACTCAAAGCCACTATTAAAGGTGCCACTTTTAAATATTTATTTTGTTTTTAGATCTCACAAGTTTGAAGAAATTCTTGTACGCTTCCAGCCTTTTTCGGTAGGCTCAACGGATAGGCATGTATGTAGATGGCAAACGTACAATGTCACACCTCACCATTAAATACAAAAGGAATTGTTTCTCCAGTTTTAGGTAATTTAACCTTTCTGGCAAAAGGCTCAATAAAATCCTTGCAGCCTTGCCGCCTGTTGTACCAATATGCTTACAGTCAGGATTTGCTCTGTCCGCAAGTGGAACTGGTTCAATGACCCAGAAATGCATCGATGCATTCCTTTTTCAGAATAGCTTTCAAAATAAAGAGGGACAAGATGCAATTCCAGCTTCAGACAAAAGGCTTTAATCTTCTCAGGATCCATCGTTTCACCATTTCAAAATGATCCTTTTCATCAAAGAATGAGGCCAAAACACGCCACATATCATTTTGGAAAATTTGGATAATGGAATTCCACAGCACGTTTTGATTGTCTCCCTATTATTCTAATATGAACCACTTTCACAATATATATGAGATATATCACACATTATAACTAACTAGCTCCTAGGTGAAAGCAACTAAAGAACTTATTAAAATATAACAGACTTACATTATCTATTATTATTGGCCAATTGGTTGAGAAACTAAGGTATTAATATGATCAAAACCAACTGGTGTCGAGATACGAGATACAAGCAAATTACAGCAAATGCCACGGCAAAACCGATTGCTAAATAAGAGAAACTGCCATTCCGAGGAAATTCATACATACCAAAGAGGTGTATCCTCATAAAGACCAATAGCTGTAATCAAAGACGGTATAGAAAAAAATGTTATAAAGCCGAATATCACCATAAGGCCTGCATAGCCACCTACCACAGTAACCATAGGCAAACATGATCCATGATTTGGAATAGATCGCGTAAGTGCAGCCTGGATATCATGGCCTCTACGCCAAACATGCCCAAGAACATATTAAACCAAGCCCAAATGCTATCCCATAGCGCTTCAAAGTATCTCTATGCTTTGCTGGGCATACCATGCAAAGTCCGTAACGATTTAAAATGGACAAGCCTGATAATATAAAATAACTACTAGAATTTTAGAATCTATATAAGCACCTACAGCTGCTGTAACAGCATTCAAACTGATGCTACTATTACGCGCTAAACGAGGTCGTTTATTTTCAGGAATGCGCTTATAACACAGTAAGTCAATAACTCTAAAACAAAGCAGCCATAAAACAGCAATGCTCAAGAGGAACAAAGAACGCGCTACCAAACTCAAAATGAAGGGAATGCACAAGCGCCATTTAGGGAATAAAACAAGACTTTATAATCTAAACGAATATCTTGTGTTTCCATAGTGAAGTTATTGTACACCGTCAAGAGCAAACACAAAGGCGATTACGTCAACCGCAGTTGCAATCTTCAAATCAATACGAAGTTGGTACTACAACCATAGATAAGTACAATTCCCCAGAAAGGCGAGATAACCAGCGCAAATTTACCAAGGCTTCCAGTAATAAAAAACGGTGTTAAAGCAGATATACTGAGCATAATATTCCTCCCATCATTGTATAAATTTAAGTATAGTATCTACCAGCACTACATCAAGGAGATATATTTTTTCATAGCTAGACGCTGCACAGCAGAGGTAGAGCATCCTATCACCCGTAATCTTTGCAACCCATAACCTTGCAGCACGGAGTTTTTAATCTTATTTTCGTCTAGATCAAGAGTATTTGAAGGTCTTTATTTCTATACCTTGCTCGCAAATACATCGCCACTGTGAACCGTATCCCATAAGCCAGTCCAATGTCATCTGTACTCA
>BNJU01001174.1_pt1 | contig 63668 bp, 94 predicted proteins | sample 8539281 | NCBI WGS metagenome assembly BNJU01 (sample SAMD00202456, study PRJDB9452) | human saliva metagenome | isolation source: human saliva | place: Japan
CATTGCCTTTTCACACGCTAAGGATATACTGACTAGGATTTATTGTACTTTTAGGAGAAAATTTTTGAATAATATAGGAATAAAAGATTGTACTTACGAATACGTACGAAGGGATGAAAATGATGAGGTAGTGGAGAAGCTCGGCTATTTCTCATTTTGAATTTCACAATCGAAGAGGGAAGCTTTTGTCTGTGTGCTGGGCCATAACGGTTCCGGGAAAACCACACTGGCAAAGCTAATGTACAGATTCCTACGGAAGGATGTGTGATTATTTCCGGTATGGACAGCCGGGAGGAGGCCAATGTTTTCCTATCCGGGAAAGGGTGGGCATGAGTTTTCTCAATCCCTGACAACCAGATTATTGCCTCCGTGGTGGAGGGGAGGATGTGGGCTTCCGGTCCGGAAAATATCGGTGTTCCCGACTGGAAGAAATCTGGAAAAAGGGTGGCAGATGCTCTGGAAGCCGTCAATACGGAAGCCTACCGCCTGAAGTCTCCGAATCACTTATCCGGCGGACAGAAGCAAAAGGTGTCATTGCAGGAACCTGCTGGAGCCGAAAAACCATTGTGTTGGATGAGGCCCACCGCCATGCTGGATCCCAGCGGTAGAGCGGGAGGTTATTCGGTCTATTCGGGAGTTGAAACCAAAAAGAAGGGCATCACCATCATTTGATTACCCACTATATGGAAGAGACCCGTGGATGTGGATCGCATATATTCTTATGGATCAGGAAAGCTGTGCTGGACGGTACACTGAAGGAAATCTTTTTCCAAGGTGGAGGAGCTGAAGTCTCTACGGATGGATGTGCTTTGATTACGGACTCATGGCCCATGAGCTTCGCTCTTTCCGGCTATGCTGGTTTCGGAGGATTTTTAAGGAAGAGGAGCTGGTGGAGGAATTGCTTCATCTTTGGAGGAAGATTTCTTTTATGGAAGAGAAAGAGAAAGGGCAGAAAGAGGAAGAGCTGGAAGGCGAATCCGATACGATGCTAAGCGCCGTAACAGAAAACTCTATAGCAAAGGGTTTTGAGGAAGTAGCAGATCAAACAGTCGCTACTGTTTCGAAGAAGCGGAAATGAAAAAGGAAAATAAACGAAAGAAACAGAAAAAGGATTTTATCCTGAAAGTGGAAAAATCTTTCCTGCATTTACCAGAAGGGTACTGCTATGGAAAGCTATGCCTTAAGGACATTCATCTGTCGATTAAAAGGGAAGCTTTTTCTGCTCTAATTAACCACACTGGTTCCGGAAAATCCACCCTTTACAGCATTTTAACGGTCTGATTAAGCCGGAAACGAGGAGATTTCCGTTCATTTTTCGGAAGAATCCCGCCCTGATTCTGCAGGACAAGGGTTTTTGTTCTGGAAGGAAGAAGAGAAAAGTGGAAAAGGAAGGAGTACTTTCCTTCAAGGAAGAGGGCTTTTGATTTTTCAAGGACTTCCGTTTCAAGGTAGGCCTGGTCTTCCAGTATCCGGAGTACCAGCTTTTTGAGGAAACGGTTTTTGAGGATGTGCTTTTCGGGCCGAAGAATCAGGAGGCTTATCCTTGGAGGATGCCAAGAAAGAGGCGGAAGAGGCTTTAAGAAGCATGGGGAGTGGAAGAAGCCCTTTGGCAGAAGTCTCCTTGAGCTTTCCGGCGGACAGAGCGAAGGAGTAGCTATTGCGGGCGTGCTGGCTATGGAGCCGGAGCTTTTTGATTTTGGACGAGCCCACCGCGGGACTGGATCCTGCAGGAAGGGAAGAGCTGTTTCAGGTGATTGCCCATTTGCAGGAGCGCTGATGCCATGACCATCCTTTGGTTTCTCACTCTCTATGGATGATGTGGCACGTTATGCGGAGGAGGTTTTGTCTTAAACCAGGAGAATGTATCTGACAGGGTAGCCCGGAGGAGGTATTTTTCCCCATAAAGGAAATGGAGGAGCTGGGCTTGGGACTTCCCCAGATTCGTGCCTCTTTGTATAGCTTGGAGGAAAAGGATTGTCCTTCCCTAAGAAGAATACGAGTAGAGGAAGCGAAGGAAATGAGTTCTTTCCGCTTATAAGAGAGAAAGGGAGGGGAAAAATGCTTAGAGAGAAATTACCTTAGGCAGTACTGACCCGGTAGACTCCCTCTTCATAGACTGGATCCCAGAGTGAAGCTGGCCAGCACATTTTGTTTCTGATTGCCTTGTTCATTGTAAACAGTTGGACTGCCTATATTTTTCTGGCTCTGGTTTTGCTTTTTATTGATTAAGCTTTCCAATGTTCCCTTTTTCCTTCATGGTTCGGGGCTTGAAAAGTGTTTTTGTTCCTCCTTTTTACTGTCGGTGAGCTTTAACCTGTTTTTAACACCGGGAAAAGAGATTTTCCGCTTTTATATGTTTAAAATCAGCCAAGAGGGATTGCATATTGCGTCTATGATGGCGGTGCGATTGATTCTTTTGGTATTAAGCAGTTCCTTAATGACCCTTTGCACCACCCCCAATGAGCTTACAGACGGTATGGAGAAGGGCTTCCATCTTGAAAAAGCTACATTTGCCCATCCATGAGATTGCCATGATGATGTCTATTGCCTTACGTTTCATTCCGATTTTGGTGGAGGAAACGGACAAGATTATGAAGGCTCAGATGGCCAGGGGAGCGGATTTTGAAAGCGGAGGAATCGTTCACAAGGCAAAGGCTATGGTGCCGATTTTGGTGCCTCTCTTTGTTTCCGCCTCCGACGAGCCTATGACAGCTTTGGCTATGGAATCCCGTTGCTATCAGGGGGAGAGGGAGAACGAAAATGAAGCCGCTCCACCATGAAAGAAGAGATTATCTTTCCTACCTCTTCCTGCTTATGGTGTTGGCGCTTTCATTGGAAGCCGATTTGTCTCTCTGCCATAAAAATCAGAAAAATAGAGAGTATACCGGACAGGATTGCAAGGGCGGTATTACCGGATAAAATCACAAGGAGAGTACGACAAAAGAGAATGCTTGGCATGGCAGATATTTTTCAGGAAGGTAAAGAAGATTTGTCTTTCTGCCTGCTGGTTGAGCAACAGAAAGGAAGCGGATGGAACAACGGATTGTATTAAAACTGGCCTATGAGGGAACGGCCTACCATGGCTTCAAAAAGCAGGAGGGCTTTCCACCATTGCCGGCACTCGTAGAAGAGCGACTCCGTAGTCTTTTTCCTTGGAAAATGGAGAACTTTATCGGAGCCAGTCGGACGGATCAGGGGGTGCATGCTCTGGAAATCTTCTTTCCTTCGATACGGAGGAAAGGTTTCCGGAGAACAGATTATACGAGCCTTAAACAGCTATTTGCCGGAGGATATTCGGGTGATGGAAGCCTACTCCGTGCAGCAGGAGTTTCATCCCCGTTTTACCCCCATAGGAAGGCTTATCGTTACAGCATTTGCCGGAGCAAGGTGGAAAAACTCCTTCGCAGAAGGACGGCATACCATTATACCTTTCCTCTGGATTGTGGGAAAATTGCCGAGGAATGGAGCTTTTAAAGGAGAGCATGACTTTCAAGCTTTGCCAATCCTAAGGCCCAAAAGTCTTTTACAGGGGGAAGCTCTGTGCGGGAGATTTATCATTTTTCCCTGGAAGAGGAGGGGGATTACCTTCATTTTTCTGTAGAGGGAAATGGCTTTTTGTACCACATGATTCGGATACTGACCGGGACTCTTTTTGGAGCTGGGGAAGGGGAAGGATAGCCTAGCCCAATTAGAAGAAATTTTTGGAAATGAAGGATCGCACTCTGGCAGGTCCCACCGCTCCGGCAAGGGGCTTTTGCTTAATGAATTTAGACTATGGAGATTTTCAATCTTTTTCTTTTATAGTATAGAAGAGTTTTTGAAAGTCCATGGAATTACTTTTTAGAAAACATTGCATTGTTGTTATAAAGCTATGATACGGTTTTTATATAGGCTATGGAACTGTCTTCATAGAAAGTATAGAATAGAGCTTTAGAGTGGCTTGAGGGGATGAAGAGGAAAAGAAGGGAGTAAGGCATGGAGAAAGAACAGATTTCCTTTTTGATTTTCAAGGAAGATATGGAAAAAGAAGAGTATCGTGCTCTTCGGGAAAATGGTATGTATTATCCGGAAAGCTTGGAACAGGGCTGTATGGGCTTTCGGAAAAAGTCTTTTGGAAAAGGATATTTCTCCCTATGGATTGCATTTTCTTTTGACTGTGCTTCGATGCACTTTTTGACAAAGTTTTTCTTGGAAAGGCTTCGGGAGGATTTTATTCTCCTCCTCTTCGACCATCAGGTGGGATGTGAAAAAGCCGGAGGTTCGGGGCTTTGCCACCATTCCTGGCTTCAGGAGGTCATGGTAAGACTGCCCCACTGTAAGGGAATTTTGCTCTTAGGGAGCTACCGAGAGGAAAAAGCCACCATCAACGATGCTTTGATGACCCTTGGGAGATGAGTATGTTCCCATGCAGGAGGCAGAGAAAGCCTGGAGTCCAGAAGAGAGGTGGCTGCAAGGCACCCGGGGTTCGGGATCCCTTGATGCATACCAGTCTTTATTGTTTTTCGGACAGAGATTTTTCAGATCGGAAGAGCCAAAACCCTACATTCCTTCCCTTCTTCGTTTGGTGCAGCTCCCCTATACTGTTCCATGGATAAGGACATTTTCGGGAAAGGCTTTACAGAGCAGGAATACTCGCATCGCCATGGATTGTGTTTTAGCTTCGGGACAGAGGATTTTGGGAATGAATATCTTCGAAGGAGAGGGAGAAGCTGCTCCGGGAGAGGAGTTTAACCTTTCTCTGATTCGGGAATATAAGGAAAATGCCTGTGGGCTATTCCAAAAGACAGAGCTATAAAAAGCATGAAGATGCTGAAGATAGAGTTATAAAAGCAGTAGGACTACAGTAAACCGGTTGGGATTGTTTGTAGAAGAAGAACCGGCTTACAAAGTGTAGGTAGGTATGAAATGTAAACAAGAGCAGGAGGAAGCAGGAGATGAAGATTCGTGTAGCAGACTACATTGCCCAAAAATGTTATTCCATGGGACTGAGCAGAAATTTCTCTGTGGTTGGCGGAGGGGCAATGCACCTGAATGATGCCTTAGGACACCATAAGGGAATCAAGACCTTATACCAGCACCATGAGCAGGCCTGTGCCATGGCGGCGGAAAGCTATGCCAGAATCCACAATGTGCCGGGGATTGTGATGTGACTTCCGGCCCCAGGGGAACCAATGCCATCACCGGTGTGGTGGGAGCATATCTGGACTCCATCCCCATGCTGGTTCTATCCGGTCAGGTGCGTCACGACAATACCGCCCGTTGGTCAGGAAGAGCCCTCAGAGCCATGGGAGACCAGGAATTTGATATTCTGCAATCCGTATCCTGCATGTGTAAATATAGCGAGATGCTGATTGACCCTTATCGGGTACGCTACGCCATTGAAAAGGCAATTTACCTTAGCCAAACAGGTCGTCCCGGACCTTGCTGGTTGGACGTTCCTGTGGATGTGCAGGGCTTTATGGTGGAAGAAGAGGATTTGCTGGGCTTCTCCCCGAGAGAGTTATGCAGCAGGAGGAGACGGCTGGGAAACAGGCAGCGTAAAGAATAGCCATCCGAAACCGCCACCGCCCTTAGAAAGTATTTTGCTAAGGAAGAGGAAAAGGAAGCTCTCTTAAAGGCCTTATCTTCTGAGAAGAATCCTCACATTTTGGAGGAAGACAGCAATGAGCAGAAGGAAAAAGACCGATTCAGAACTGGCAGGATTTCCTTCCTCTGGCAAAAGGAAGTTTTAGAGAAGATTCGAAAGCAGTGAGCATCCTATCTTCTATACCGGAAACGGTATTCGTATTGCGGGAGCGGAGGGCTTTGTTCTTAGAATGTGCGGAAAAAGCTGGGAATTCCTGTGGTTTTAGGCTGGAATGCTCCGGACATTTTCCCCACCAAGCATCCCTTTAAATGCAGGTCGTCCCTGGGGGAAGAGAGACCGTCCCGGGAAATCTGGCGGTGCAAAATGCCGATGTGGTTTTTAAGCATTGGCTCCCGTTTAAATATTCGTCAGGTGGGCTACAGCTTCTGGGAATGGGCGCCTAAGGCCTATGTGATGCAAAAACGATATTGATTTGGAAGAGATTGCAAAAGCCCTCCGTGCACTGTGACATGGCGCTTCACGGAGATGCCAAGGCTCTCTTAGAGGCTTTACTGCATTGCTGAATCAGGAAGAAAAAGCTTCCGCTTTTTGCCGGCGGAAAGGGCATTTCAGAGAAAAGGCAAAAGGGCTTTGTAAGGGGAAGAGGCAGCAGGAAAGATTTTTGGCGGAAAAAGCAGGATGCCAACTAAGCTGGCTTGATACCATCCGTTTTTATCAGGCAAACTACCCCACCGTGCTTCCGGGAGTATCTTGAGCAGCGAGAGGGAGAACTGACCAATGTTTACGCCCTTGTGGAAAAAGCTTTCCGAGAGGGCTTCGGAAGATCAGATTACCGTGGTGGGAAATGGTTCTCCCTGTGTTGCCGGCGGACAGAGCTATATCATTAAAAAGGGAACTCGCTTTTATCAGCCAGGACGGTGTGGCTTCCATGGGTTACGGATTACCTGCGGCTATCGGTGCCTACTACGGAGTAGTGGATTTTTACCGAGGATGAGAAAAAGCGTCTTTCGGAGAACCCTATTGGAAGGGCAAGGAGAAATTTATCCGCCTTATCAGGGCAAGGATATTCTCTTAATGACCGGAGACGGCTCTATCCAGATGAATTTGCAGGAATTGCAAACCATTATCCATCATCAGATGCCCATTAAGATTTTTCGTGGTAAACAATGGAGGCTACCATTCCATTCGTCAAACCCAGAACAGCTTCTTCGGAAAGCCCTTGGTGGGAATCGGTGTGGACTCCGGCGTGGAGGGCTGTGACCTGTCCTTCCCTGAACCTGGAGAAGCTGGCTCATGCCTACGGCTATCCCTATGTTTCCATTAAGGAAAATGCAGAGCTTGAGCAGGGGATTGAAAAGACCTTAGGGACAGAGCGGCCCAGTTATTTGTGAGGTGTTTGTAAGCATGGGCAGACAGTTCCTGCCCAAGTCCAGTGCCAAGAGAGATGCGGAGGGAACCTCTTCAGCCCGCCTCTTGAGGATATGGCGCCCTTCCTTCCGGAGGAGGAGATGGAAATGTTGATGCTCTATCCCAGAAAGAAATAGGGAGAGATAAGGAATCAGGAGTTTTTGTGAAGATATTAATCAGTGGGGTAAGTAGTTTTCTGGGAGTTTATACCACGAAGGAGCTGCTTTCCCAAGGCCACGAGCTGTATGGTATAGTTCGAAAAGAGAGTAAAAACCGAGAGAAGCTGGAGTCCCTTAGGGGCTTCAGCTCATTTCCGTTGATATGAAGGCGTTTTCCTGCTTTGCAAGGGAAGGGAACTTGCTTCGGCAGAAGCCGTCAGGAAACAAGAAGACAGTTTCTCCCAGGAAGCAGCATTCTTGCAGGAGACTTTGCTTTAGCATCTCTACTCCCAAAAAGACTTGGATGCCATTATTCACTTTGCTTGGGATGGGAGGTAGGGCTCCAAGGGAAGAGAAAATCCGGAGATTCAGGAGCAAAAACCTTTTGATGAGTAAGGGCTTTTACCAATGGGGGCTTAAAGGGCGTGAAATATTTTCTCTTTGCCCGCTCTCAGGCGGAATATGGCAGAGAGGTACACGGAAAAATCCGGAGCCAGTAGTGCCTACAGGGAAGGCAAAAGCTTTTTCTCCCGCTACAGCCTTTCCGGGGAAAAAGGGGAAGAAGCTTACAGCCTTCAGGAGCAGGAGCCAAAGACCGTTGATTCTTTGGAGAAGACTACGCAAGGGAAGAATCCGGAGAATAGTCAGGAAGAAGGAAGAAAGAGAAAAATGGACTTTTTGACCTTCGTATCTTTTCGGTTTACGGTATAGGAGACCATGAAAGCACCCTGGTACAGACCTTGGTACAGGCGGTATTGGCAGGACAGTCCATGGATTTAAGCCCTTGCAGTCAAATGTGGAACTTTATGGAAGCAAGAGATTTGGCAAGAGCCATAGCCTTCTTATTAGAAGGAGGCTTCGGAAGCGGTACCTATGACCTTTGCGGGAAGGACAGTCGCCCTCTAAAGGACTATGTGTTGGAGATTGAGGAGTTGGGAAAGGCATTCTTAGAGAAGAAAGAGGGCAAGAAAGCTTGGTCTACGAGTCTTCTTCGTTTCGGTGAAAGAGCTTCTAATGCAGAGGGGCCTGTGGATTTAAAGCCTTCCGTAAAAGATTTATACGATAGGGGATTCCAAGAGAAAATCTCCTTTTCACAAGGGATAGAAGAGCTGTATCAGTATTTTTATCAGAAAAAAGAGGAGGAAGCATGGCAGAGAAAAGATGTTTAGCCTGTGGAGAAAACCTGGAGGAATTGGCTGTTTTTCATAATATGCCTAAATCCGCCCAGGAATTTCCCACAAAGGAGGAGCTGGCTACAGAGAAGGGATGGACCTTTCCCTTTGCCAATGCAGATCCTGCGGTCTTGTGCAATTTGATACGGAAGCTGTTCCCTACTACAAGGATGTGATTCGGGCCGGGGGTGGCAGCAGTACCATGAAGGCTCTAAGGGAGGATGAGTACGGAAAGCTCCTCTCTTTTTTGGGAAAAGGAAGAAAAGCGTCCTTTGATTTTAGAGCTGGGCGCCGGTGCGGGCGAATTTCTGGCCATGTGGTCCGGGGTGGATAGCGGTTCAGATATAGCTTCCAAACTTGAATCCTATGTGCTGGGGATTGAGCATAAAAAGGAGCTGGTGGAAAAGGGGCAGGCAGCAGGCCTTTCCCTGTATCAGGGCTTTCCGGAAGCAGGCTTCGAGCTGGAAAATATGGAAGGAAAGCATTTGCAAAGCGGAAAAACCCGTCCGGTAGAGGGGCAGTTAGATGCCATGGTACAGTTTAATTTCCTGGAGCATCAGCCTAATCCCGGGGAAATGCTCTCCTTTGCCTATGAGCATTTAAAAATGGGGGGATATTTCCTACTGACCGTTCCCAGCTTTCAGTATATTTTAGACCACCGCTCCTATTATGAGCTGCTTCGGGACCATATTGCCAACTATAGCGAGGAAAGCCTTCTTTGCTTGGTACAGGACCAGGGATTTTCCTTGGTGGAAAGCAGGGTCATCAACCGAGATACCATTGAATTTTTGCTGGAGAAGAGTGAAAAGGAGAGCTGTACCTCCTTCCGTTCACTTGGACAGAAGGTAGACATTGGACCGATTTTGGAAAATGAAAGAGCCATTCAAGAGGACATCAAAAAGCATTTGGAAGGCCTTAGGCAGAAGGGGGAGAGAATGGCGGTGTGGGGTGCCAGCCACCAGGGCTTAACCCTCCTTTCCACCACAGCTTTACAGGAGGAAGTGGCCTATATTATTGACTCCGCTCCTTTCAAACAGGGAAAATACAGCCCCGCCTCCCACCTTCCCATTGTGGATAAGAGCCATTTTCAAAAAGGGAGCCGGTGGAGGAGATTTTTGATTGTGGCACCGGGCTATACTGGAGGAAATTGCCGGAATTATTCGAAGAGATTTACGCCCCTGTCCCAGGGTTTTAGCCTAAGGGGAGAGAAGATAGAGGAATTATAGACTGTCTTTTTCAGGAGATTTTTCCCCTGATAGATGGATGCTATAGGATAAACGCCGACAAGAAAGAGCAAGAAACAATAAGCAGTAGGAAAAAGAAATAGTAAGTAGTAGTAAGTAATAGTAAGCAGTAGTAAGTTATAGAAAGGGAAATGCGGATGAAAGCCTTTGTACTGGAGGGAGAGGAAAAAGTCTCCTTTATCGAAAAAGGAAGAGCCCTAAGCTTTTGGAAGAGCATGGTGTATTGATTACGCCGGTTCTGGTTAGCCCCTGCACCAGTGATGTGCATACCATTTGGCAGGGATCTCCGAAAGAAAAAGACCTGACATTGGGGCATGAGTGCATTGGCAGAATCCTGAAAAAGGGGAGAGAGGTAAAGGACTTTTCCGAGGGAGAGATTGTGGCGATTTCCGCTATTACCCCGGACTGGGGAGTTCTGAGGTTTTTGGAAAATGAAGCCCATGCTGGCATCCCTTTTCCGCCCATAGCCTGGGAAAGTCCATAGACGGAGCCTTTCAGGAGTGTTTTTACCTTCCCTATGCGGATCAAAAATCTTGGGAAAATTCCAAAAGGCTATGGACTTGGAGGACGCCCTCCTTTCTGTGGATGTTTTGCAAACCGGCTTTACCGTCTGCGGAAGAAGTGAGGTAAAGCCGGGAGACACGGTTTGTGTACTGGGGATAGGGCTATCGGCCTTGGGGCAATCTTTGCAGCAAAGTGCATGGGAGCCAAGAAGATTTTCAGGGGTGGGAAGCCGGGAGGACAGCAGAGGATGGCGGAAAGTCTTTCTTCGAAAGCTGTCCGGTAGTGGTGCTGGACTATAAGACTTGTAAAGCCTCCTTCCAAAGGATAAGCACCCTCTGGCAAACTCCACCCATTCCCCTATCGTCAATGCCATTTGGGAGGAAACGGAAGGAAAGGGCGTGGACAAGGTTCTTATCTGCGGCGGAGATGAGTATGCTCTGGCGCAGGCCTTGGACATGGTAAAATACGGTACCGGCATTGTCAGCAACGTAGCCTACTTCGGTTCCGAAGAGGATGTGGAAGCCTTGGAAATGGCGGGACAGGATATGGAGCTTTTACTGGGAGAAAAGAAAAAGCGGAAGAAGGCCATCGACGGGCTATTGCTGCCAAAAATTTTCCCTAGGAAAGGGGATGGCAGGGAAGACCTTACGCTTTTCCCTTTCCAAGGGGGGCAGAAAGCATTTGGAATGGGTACTGGAAAAGGTACAGGAATCCGGCTTCCATCCAAGCATTTTCCTTACAAAGCGCTATCACGGCATGGACAAAATTCCGGATGCCCTCTATGATATGAAGGAAAGAAGAGCCATTAAGGTGGCTGTATATATGGAAATTTAGAAGATGCCCCTAAAGCAGAACGGGCATTTTAGAAAGAGGTTTCTTTTGAAAAACCATTAGTATCGTTGTTCCCTGTTATAACGAAGAGGAAAATGTTGTCCCTTTGGCAAATGCGCTCAGGCTCTGCTTTAAGGAGCAACTTCCGGAGTATCAATACGAAATTCTTTTTATCGACAATGATTCCTCTGACAAAACCAGAGAAAGATTCGGGAACTTTGCAAGCTGGACAAAGGGAATTAAGGCGATTTTTAATGCGAAGAATTTCGGCCAGTTTAATTCCCCTATTATGCCATGCTGCAAAGACGGGAGATGCCACCATTTTTAATGGCGGCGGACTTCAGGATCCGGTGGAAATGATTCCCCGCTTCGTTCATGCCTGGGAGGAGGGCTACCGTATCGTAATCGGAGTTAAGACCGAAAGCAACGAGTCCAAAATCATGTACGCCCTTCGCAGTCTGTACTATAAGCTGATTCGGAAAAATGTCTTCCGTGGATCAAATCAGCCAGTTTACCGGCTTTGGTCTTTACGATCAGGGCTTTTATTTCCGTGATGAAATCTTTTGGACGATCCCACCCCTTCCTACGGGGCATTGTGGCGGAGCTTGGATAGAAGAAAGGACATTCCCTATACCCAGCCCAAGCGCCGGGCGGGAGTGACCCACAACAACTTCTATACCCTTTGTGATGCGGCCATGCTGAGCTTTTACCAGCTATACCAAGGTAGGACTTCGCATTGCGGTATTTTTCAGTGGCATCTGCGCCGGCCTTTCCATGCTCTTTCGGATTACTGTATTTAATCATGAAGCTGATTTGGTGGGACCGTTTTTCCCGCAGGAATGGCCCCCTATGCTGATTGGAATGCTTTTCCTGGGCTCAGTGCAAATCTTTTTTTATCGGACTTTTGGGAGAGTATATCCTTTCCATTAACCAAAGAGTCATGAAGAGACCGCTTGTGGTGGAGGAAGAGAGACTGAATTTTTCGGAACAGCCGGAGAAAGTTGCAGGCGAAAGCAGTGCTTCGGAACAAGCAATCAGCGAAGAGAGTTCTTCAAAACAGCCGAGGGCAGGATGCCTGTGAAAGCGGTTCTTTAGAACAGCCGGCGCAGATTGAAAGTTCTTCGGAAGAGGTGTAAGAGAAAATGAGAGCAAAGATTGATATTGCCTTAGTAAGAGAAGGAAAACTGCATATTCAGGGCTGGGCCTTTGGAAGAGATCCGGAGACTCCTGTGAAACTGTCTGTCCAGGGAAGACAGGGAGAGAAAAGAGAATTTTTCCTATGAGGAAGTGGAGCGGAAACCGTAAATGAAGCCTATTTTTCCGAAGTACGAGGAGGAAAACAGGGAAGAAAATCAAGAGGAAGCTGGGCTTTTTCCCGGATACTCCCTACGAGTTAGGGAAGGGCGAAAAGGGTGGAGCTTTTTGCTTCAGGTGGATCATCAGCTTCGTCGTTTTGCCTTTGACGATAAAAAATCGAGTCCTTTAACTCCCATGCCCACAAGAAGATGGAGAAGTTCCTGGCCCTCTTCCAATGGGAAACGGTGGAGGCGGTGAAGGATACCCTGAAAAAGGGCGGACTTTCCGCTCTTTGGCATAAGAGTGTGCGAAAGCTAAAGAGTATTGAAGAGGATTACGACTATAATGAGTGGTATAAAAAGGAAAAAGACCGGAGCGGAAGAGCTTTCGAGACAAAGAGCGGAGGTTTGGGAGAATCCCTGCTTTTTCCATTGTGATTCCGGTGTATCGTCCCAAGGAGGCTTTTTACGAAGACTCTTAGACAGCATTTTGTCCCAGACCCTACCCCCATTTTTGAAATTTGCCTTGCGGATGCTTCCTGAGCTTTCGAGGATTCCTTGGAAAATGGAGAAAAGTCCCCTTGCGGTTTTAAAGGAGTACCAGGAGAGGACAGCAGAGTGCGTTTTACCGCCCTTCCCAAGAATCTGGGCATTTCAGTAATACCAATGCCGCTATTGCCATGGCAGAGGGGATTTCATCATTTCTCCGACCATGATGATGAGCTTACCGAAGATGCTTTATATACCATTGCGAAAACCATTAGGAGCATCCCAAGGCGGAGCTTCTCTATAGTGATGAGGACAAGATTGATTTTGCCTCCGCCTATTACTTTTGAGCCCTCACTTTAAGCCGGATTACAGCCCGGAGCTTCTTCGCAGTGTAAATTATTTCTGCCATCTTCTGATTGCGAAACGCTCCTTACTGGAGGCGGTAGCAAAGGAGGAGAAGAGGAGAGAAGATTTACGAGCAGAAGGAATATGACGGTGCCCAGGACTATGACCTGATTTTGCGACTTTGTGAGGAGGCGGAAAGAAGGGAAAGGGCGGCAGGTCTTAGCGAAGAGGAGAAAAAGAGGCAGGAAGAGGCGCTCTTTACCTCTTCCACCATTATCCATATCAGGAAGGTGCTCTATCATTGGCGTTCCCACCAGCTTTCCACAGCCCAGAATCCGGAGGCAAAGCTCTATGCCTTTACTGCCGGAGAGCAGGGCGGTTTTTCGACTCATGCGAAGCGTTTGGGCCTTCCCATTGAAAAAGGTGGAGCGAGGCATTACCTACGGCTATTATCATTGCCACTATGCCTTGGAGAAGAAGGAAGGGGAGCTTCCTCTGATTTCCGTGATTATCCCCAGTAAGGATCATAGCGAAGATTTGGACCTGGCGATTCGCTCCCTCTTTGCCGGAAGCTATCCATATCTGGAAGTGATTGTGGTGGAGAACAATTCCGTAGAGGAAAAGACATTTGCCTACTATGAAAAAGATTCAGGAGGAATTCCCGGCACGATACGGAGAATTCCATACTAAGGCGGTACGGGTGGTGCGCTGGGAGAGAGTTCAACTACTCCGCCATCAACAACTTCGGGGTAAGTTTTGCCCACGGAGAGTATCTGCTCTTTATGAACAATGACATTGAGTGCTTAAAGGCGGATTCTGTGGAGGAAATGCTTCAGTTTGTGCAACAGGAGGAAGTGGGCATCTGCGGCGCAAGACTCTGTATCCGGATAAAATGATTCAGCACGCCGGTGTGGTGATGGGCTTTGGTGGCATTGCCGGAGCCACCTTTTATCGGTACCCATGAAACGGAAAACAGCTATATGCATAGGGCGGCCTGCATTCAAAACTATTCTGCTGTCACTGCCGCCGTTTTAATGACTAAGAAATCTCTTTCGACAAGGTGGGCGGTTTCCGGGAAGAGCTTGCGGTAGCTTTTAATGATGTGGATTTTTGCTTGAAGATTCGTGCCCTTGGGAAGAGGGTGGTGTATACCCCTCTATGCCCTTTTTACCCACTATGAGTCCAAGTCCAGAGGACTGGAAGATAATCCGGAGAAGGTAAAAGCGTTTCAATGGAGAGATTGTCTGCCTGGCAAAGCATTGGCCGGAGATTTTTGAGAAAGGGAGATCCCTACTATAACCCGGCACTGACCCTTAGGAAGTCCAACTTTACGCTTAGAGACCTTTCCGTAGAGAAGGTGGGAGAGCCGTTTCCTTTGGAGATTTTGAAGGATATCGTGTAATGAGGTTACGATGCTTCAGGTATCCCTCTTTTAAAAGACGCTCTCGCTCGATTCCGACGTAGCGGATACTAAGCAGAAAAACTTCGCTGTGCTTGTTTTCTGCCAGTACCGACGTCTCCATACGCTTTTTATCAGAGAGGATGGCCTGAAGCATCTGTATACCGGCATTTTCACGATACCAAAGCACGAACCGATTAAGAAGGTATATGTAGAAATGGTGCGGCAGATTGTAGAAAGTGAGGCGAAAAATGATGAAGACGCTGAATGATTATTTGGCAATGTCTTATCGTATGGAAATTGTAGAAGATAAGGATGAAGGCGGATTCGTAGTTTCCTTTCCGGATTTACCCGGTTGTATTAGCTGTGGTGAGACAGTAGAAAGTGCAGTAGCAGAATGCAATGGATGCAAAAAAGAATGGCTCGCAGCAGCATTGGAAGAAGTAAGATAAACCATAGATGAAAAGCTCATTTTTCGCTTCCAAAGAAAAATCGTCCATCCTTTCTAATAATTTTTAAGTCATTCTCAAGAAATTGGGAATGACTTTTTATTTTTCTTAGATATAATGAGAGAAATAAATATACTCTAGCTACACAAAAACAAGTAACGAATGCTCTTCAATCTTTTTTGAGAAAGGACGGTGTTTATGGACGAAGACAGAATTTTACACAAAAATTTGACTTTGATTTTTTGCTATGTTCTGGCGGTTCCGGTGGCATTTTCTTGGACTATTGCTACGCTTACAGGGGAAAAATCTTCTTCCTCTTTTTCTTCTGGCCTTGTTTATTCTTTATCTTTTCTACCTTCGTAGGGTACAGGGGGCTTTATATCCGCAGGAAGAACAGGAAGAAGCCGGAGGAAGAAATATTCGTAAGCAGGGAAAAGAGGGGCTTGTATTTATTGGCTTGATTTCCCTCTCTATGCTGATCGTGTTTCTAAGCTTAATTAATATGGATTTTGCCTTTTTTGGATTGATTTTAGTGAAAGTACTAAGCTTTATAGGGGGCGGCATCAGTCTCTATCGCTGTTCTCAACGCTATTTAGAGCGAGCTCCTATGACTAAGCCCCTTTTGGCTTTATTCTTCTTTGTATTTCTGGCTCATAGCTATGAGATATTGCTATGGATGTCCTTTAAGGCCAGTGTTCTGCTCTTAGAGTTAGGATTTTAGGATTGTCTTTTTATAAAGGTCGGTAGAAATAGTTTAACTATTTTCACCGGCCTTTTTCGGTGAATGGACTATGAAATCTTGGAAAAGTGTCAAAATCAGGCTAAAAATACCTTGGAAAAGTGTCAAAATCAGGCCAAAAACACCTTGGAAAAATGTCAAATAGGAGGAAAATGATGAAAACTGCAAAGGAGTATAATGTTCACCTCGACAGTAAGAAGCGAGTTACTTTGCGCGGTGCTTTATACCAATATTATAACGTTAAGGAATATGAAAATGGTTGTATTATGCTAGAGCCTCGTGAATTAACGGTTCCGGATACTATTTCTGCACGTACTTTGAAAAGATATGGATAAGGCTATCAGCAATTATAAACAAGGATACGTATCAGACACTATAGATCTCTCGGATTTTGGATAGTGTGAAAATAAAACAAGCAAACATAAGTGTGAGTTTTTCTTTTGGTCTTATAGTGTCACGACTTTTAATAGATGGGGACTGTAAAAATCATAATAACTGAGGAATTTTTCAGACCTATATTGCTTAGAAAAATCATTTTTTATTTTTTTACATCCCCTATTTTTTTCTGTGCAAAAGGCTAAAGGAAAAACACAAAACTTATGGAATATTCCCATAGAAATGTTATGCTTATACCGATTGTTTTACATTGTGCTTTTATGAATTGGAGGAAAATATGAAATTTACTGAATTTCCCTATGAGAGAATTGATTTTGATAAACTGAAGGCTGATTTTTGGAGCTTTGTGAGGGGTAGATAAGGCGAGTCAGGAGAGGAGCTTTTTGCCCTGCATCAAAAAAATACTATAAGCTGGTGGATGATGTGATGACGGAAAGTGTGATTGCCAGCATTCGAAATGACATTGACATGACCGATCCCTTCTACGAGAAGGAGAGAGCCTTTTATGATGCCAATATGCCCATTTTTCCGGAATCTCTTAGTGGACTACCAAATGCGGGTTTACCATTCTCCCATAGAGCCTATATGGAAGAAAAGCTTGGGCATGTAGCCTTTTAAAAAACATGGAGCTGGCACAGAAGGCGGTGGACATTTCCCTGATTCCACTGATGCAAAAGGAAAATGAATTGACCACCGAATACAGTAAGCTTCTGGCTTCCGCAAAGATTCCTTGGGAGGGGGAGAACCTGAATCTTTCCCTCATGACACCCTACCTTACTGCAGAAGATAGAGAGGTGCGTAAGAAGGCATGGAAGGCCTATACCAAGTTCTTTTTGAGGACAATAGGGAGAAGCTGGACTCTATCTATGATGCCTTGGTCAAGAATCGTACCGAGCAGGGGACAGATGATGGGCTATCCGGATTTCACGGAAATCGGCTATGCCAGAATGAATCGAAACTGCTATGGGGAGAGGGAGATTGCCTCCTTCCGCCAGCAGGTAAAACGGGATTTGGTGCCATTTGTCCAGAAGCTTCATGAAAGAAGAAGACAGCGCCTTGGGCTGGATAAGCTTTAATTACTATGATGAAGGGGTATTTTTTTCAAGGAGGAAATCCGCTCCCATCGGAACACCGGAGGAAATCCTGGCAGCAGGGCAGAAGATGTACGATGCTCTTTTCTCCGAAACCTCCAAGTTTATGCAGGATATGATGAAAATGGAGCTTTTTCGATGTGCTGGGCAGAAAGAATAAGAGAACCGGCGGGTATATGGAAATGCTTCCCAACTATCACATGCCCTTTTATTTTTTGCCAACTTTCAACGGCACAGCCGGAGACTGTGATGTGATTACTCACGAATGCGGACACGCCTTCCAGGGCTATATTACAGCGGATTTACCCATCCATGAGCATAATGAGTTGACTATGGAAACGGCGGAAACCCACTCCATGTCCATGGAATTTTTTACTGAGCCTTGGATGGATTTATTCTTCGGGGATCGGGCAAAGGACTACCTTTCCATGCACTTTGAAGAGTTCCTGATGTTTATCCCCTACGGCACCATGGTGGATGAGTTCCAAAACATTGTCTATAAGAATCCGAAAATGACTCTGAAGGAGAAAACTACTTTGGAGAACCCTGAGCAGGAGTATAAGCCCCATTTGGATTATGCGGACAATGCTTTTTATGGAAGAGGGTGGCTTTCTGGCAGAAGCAGCACCACATTTATGACCTGCCTTACTACTACATTGATTACTGCATTGCCGGCATCAATGCCTTTACAGTATAAGGCTTGGATGGATAAGGATTTTCAGGGGGCATGGAAGAGCTATAGGACTTTTCCAAGTACTCCGCATCCCTTTTCTTTACGGAACTGGAGGAAAAGGTTGGCCTGATGAATCCCTTTTAAAGAGGGAACCATTAAGAAGATTGTAGAGGATTTGGAGAAGAATCTGTAAAGGAAAGAAAATGAAGAATCAATCGAAAGAGGGCGGAACCCTTCCGCTTCTCCTTTAGAAAAAAATATTTTCAGCACTACAATGAAAAACTCCTGCCTCTGCACATGCCGGGGCACCAAAGAAAGAGGGACATGGGTACAGCCCTTCCCTATGCCTACGATTATACGGAGGTAGACAGAGCTGGATAATCTTCATGCCCCGGAAGGGAATTTTGCAGGAAGCCATGAATCGTACTGCCGCCTACTACGGTTGTTCGGATTGCTTCTATCTGGTAAATGGCAGTTCCTCCGGCTTACAGGCAGGTATTTTCACTCTACTGGAAGAAGGAGATGAGGTAGTGGTGGCAAGAAATTGCCACCGCTCTGTTTTTTATGCCCTATCTCTCCGAAAGGCAAAGATTCATTTTCTTCTACCGGAGTTTTGGGAGGATTTTTCCTGCTTCGGCTCGGTTTCTCTGAAGGAAGTGGAAAGACTGATTTCTACGTTCCCTAAGAGCAAGGCCTTTGATTTTTACCAGCCCAAGCTATGAGGGAGTGGTCTCTGATGTGGAAGCGATTGCAAGGCTCTGCCATGAAAATGGCCTTTCCCTTCTGGTGGATGAAGCTCATGGAGCCCATTTTTCTCCGAAAAAAAGGGAGCATCCTTTTCCGGAGTCGGCCATTGCCCTAGGGGCGGACTTGGTGGTGCAAAGTCCCCACAAAACCCTTTTGCTCCTTAACCCAGAGTGCCTGGATATTGGGAAATGGAGAAAGATACAGTAGGGAAAAAGCTGTCTTTCTACCTTTCCGTATTTCAAACGACCTCTCCCTCCTATCCTCTGATGCTTTCTTTTGGAAAAGGCTACGACACTTTTTGGAAAGAGAGGAGAAGCACTATTTTTCCCGTTGGAAGAAAGTGATGAAGGGCTTTCGGGTGAAGACAAGGACACTTTCTTATTTTTCCTTTCTTTTGGGAGAAGGAAGAAGCTTGCTTTGCTATGGATTTTTCTAAGATTTTTCCTACGAGCCCTAGGAATCCCTAAGCTTAGACTGGGACGGGAGTTGGCTAAGCTGCTTCGGGAGGATTACGGTATTGAATCGGAAATGCATAGCGGAGAAAAATCTACTTTTTGATGACAGGGCCCTTTTATTTCGGATGAGGAACTGGAAAGATTGTTTTTGCCCTGAAAGGATATAGAAAGAAGATTTGGGGAGGATAGGAGAAACAGTCAGAGAGGAAGACCTGAGACAATAGAACAGTCACTACAGTCAAAACTCCTACCCTCTGCCCTTTATCAAATTTCTGTAGCGGACAACAGTTTGCAAATTTCAGAAGGCTTAAAAGATGGAGAGGAACTTAGTCTTTATGACGGGGAAAGTCGCATTTGCCTGGAATATCTTAGCCTTTATCCGCCCTGGAATCCCCTGTTATTCCCCGGGGAAAAGCTACAGCGGAAAAAAATCCAGGCGATAGAAGCCTTGGAAAAGGAAGGATAGAGCTTCAGTATTCCCAGCATGGACAGGGGAGAAAGGTAAGATTATTTTTCAAAAGGTATGAGGGAAACAGTATAGAAGAAAAGTATAGAAGAAAAGTATAGAAGCGTGACAAGAGAGTACGTGAGGGTATAAAAAAATAGGACAATAGAGTGACAGCAGGAAGGAAAAAGTTATGAAACAGCGTAATCCCTTAAGTCAAAGCTTTTTTTCAAGGCAATCGGAAAAAAATCTATTTATGGCGGTTTTGGGTACCACGGTTTTGTCCGTGGGGATTCTTTCTGTACCTCAACTGATGCAGATTTTGATTGATTTCCTATCCGGAAATCGCCGTTACAGTATACATCAAATCATCCTAATGGCCAGTAGCGGTTTTACTGATGGTGAGCTTTTCCGGTCTTTGTACCTACTATTTTCGGACGAAGTTCAGCACCAAAGCAGTTTTGCAGTACCGAAAAACGGCGTATCATTATCTTTCCAAAAAGAAGGTGACGGAGTTTTACGGACAGAATACGGCAGTGTATCTTTCTGCCTTGAATACGGATTTACAGAAAATCAAAGAGGACTTTTTAGACCAGATTCCCATACTTTCGCAAATCGTCATTTGCGGCATAGGGGCTGTATTGGTGATGATTCGCTACAATCTTTTCTTAGCCATGATGGCCTGTCTCATTTCCCTGATTCCCTTTTTTGCCGCTCTTTTCTCCGGAAGAAATATGGAGAAGATTGAGGAGAAGCTATCCAAGGAAAATGCGGAATATCTGGCCTTTTTAAAGGATTTTGCCGTTGGCTTTACCATCATTAAGTCCTATAAGGTGGAAGGAATCTTTTCTGCCCTTCATGATAAAACCTGCCAAAAGGTGGAACGCCGCATGGAAGAGCGGGAAAAATGCGTGGAGAAAATCAATTACTTTGCCGCCATTTCCGGCTACATTACTCAATTCGCCATTTTGCTCTTATGCGCTGTTGTGGCCTATAGAAGCAAAAGCATTTCCGTGGGAACCGTACTGGCCTTTTCTAGACTGATTAACTATATCATTGACCCGGTGACAGAGCTTCCGGGAATGCTCAGTAAGGCAAGAACCGCCTACGCCCTTTCCGAACAATTTTGGGAGAAGATGGGAGAAGGGGAGAAGTCGCAGAAGGAGCAGGAGCAGAAGGAACAGAGAGCAGAAGGAACAGCAGGAGCAGAAGGAACAGCAGGAGCAGAAGGAACAGCAGGAACAGAAAGAGAGGCAGGAGCAGGAGAAGAGCGGTGAAATTGTTAAGGACGATTATCATAAGCATATCGATACAGACTCCCATGAGAAAGTCCTTCCCATCCCGGCTTTACAGGGAGATATTTGCTTCTCCCATCTTTCCTTTTCTTATACTCCGGAAAAGCAGGTTTTGAAGGACTTTACTCTACAAGTAAAGGAGGGAGAAAAGCTGATTCTTCTGGGAGCCTCCGGTCCAGGAAAGTCCTCTATTCTAAAGCTTCTTATGGGGATAGAGCGAAGCCAGGGGGAGATTTTCATTGGCAACAGGGCTCTTTCTACCCTTCCCGAGGAAAGCCTCTTTCGTTCGATTTCCTATATTCAACAGGAAGTCTTTATTTTTTGACGGCAGTATCTATGAGAACATTACGCTCTTTCAAAAATACAGTGAAGAAGAGCTTAATCAGGCCATTGAAAAAGGCCGGTTTAAAAAAATCTGATTTCGGAGAAAGGCTTTGGACTATCCCTGCGGGGAAAAATGGAGCGGCTCTTTCCGGTGGAGAACGGCAAAGAATCAATATTGCCAGAAGTCTTCTTCGAAAAACCCCTATTCTTCTTGCAGATGAGATTACTGCAGCTTTGGATAAGGAAAAATAGCTATCTGGTATTGATTCCCTCTTATCCTTGGAGAATATCACGGAGATTTTGGTACTCCATGATTTGGATGCCAGAATTTTTAAGTCGTGTAGATCGGATATGCGTGTTAAAAAGAAGGAGAGATTTTGGAGGAAGGAGTATTCTCTGAGCTTATGGAAAAGAAGGGATACTTTTACTCGCTCTTTACGATGGAGCAGTAAAATGACTCTATGTAAAATACAGTACATTCTTAGAGGTAGAGAAAACAATGAATAAGGATAAGATGATAATACAGAATGCAGGCAGTGGGAAAGAATATCATCAGTTTGATGATATTGTTAATATTGTCGAAAGTGCAAAGGATCGTGCTTATAAAAAGTTAATGAAGAACTGATTTTGATGTATCAAGAGTTGGAAAATACATTAGTGAAAAAAACTGAGGAGGCATCTTATGGTTCCGGTTTCGTTGATAATGTAGCTGAATTTTTTTCTCAACCAACTATCCTGAATTAAAAGGTTTTTAACCGCAGAGGTTTATATAGAATGAAGCAATTCTATGAGCTATATAAGGACGATGAAAAAGTGTCAACACTGTTGACACAATTGAGCTGGTCTAATCATTTTGAAGATAATGTCCGGAGCAAAAAAATAAAGAGGAAAGAGAATTTTTATATTAACTTGGCAATTAAGGAGAATCTGACTCACCGGGAGTTGGTAAGACAGATGGATAGCGGATACTATGAACGCTATGCGCTTTCAAAGAGCAATACTTTGCCTGCTATACAAAGGGCAAAACAGGAAACACATAATTTATTTATGGATAGTTATGTATTGGAATTTCTTGATGCTCCCAAGATTGGAAATGAAAGAGAATTTCAGAAATCAATTCTTGACAATTTGAAGAACTTTATCTTAGAAATTGGAAAAGATTTTTCCTTTATAAGTAATGAGTATAGAGTACAGGTTGGAAACCATGATTACTATATTGATTTGTTATTTTATCATAGAGGTCTGTCCTGCTTAGTGGCTTTTTGAACTTAAGATTGGAGAATTCAAGCCGGAATATATTGGGAAAATGAATCTATATTTGGAAGCATTGGATAGAGAAGTGAAGAAACAAAGCGAAAAATCCAAGTGTTGGAGTCATACTTTTGTGCATCAAAAGATGATGAGGGTGGTAGAGTTTGCATTAAGCAGAAGTCTTTCACCAACAATGGTATCAGAGTATACATTGAAACTTATTGATAGGGGTTGTTACAAAGAAAGCTTAGAGTATACAGAAATTGCTGAAGAAGCAAATGAATAAAATCATATTATGGTTATGATAAGCTACAGATTTTTCATGAAATGTGAGAAAAAGGCGAAAAAGTGGCTCATGAAATGTGATGAAAAGACGTTGAAGTGGCTATTTTTGTGATACCATCCCTCTATGGAGGGGTGAAAAATGTATTTTAAAAGAAAGATAGATGATTTTTTGCAGGAATGGAAGTCGGATTCCAAGCATAAGCCTTTGATCATTAAGGGTGCCAGACAAATAGGAAAGACGGAATCCATTTTACATTTTGCAAAAACAGAACTATAAAAATATCGTTTATATCAATTTTGCTCTGGAAAAAGTTCATGCAGATTTTAGCAGATGGGTATGATGTGGAAAGTGTGACCAGAAATATCACCTTGGCAGACCCGTCTATTCAGTTTATTCGAAGGAAAGCATTATTCTTTTTGATGAAATACAGGAGCATCCTGATGTGGCTACTACCTTGAAATCCTTCCATAGAGATGGAAATTATGATGTGATTTAGTAGCGTTCCATGCTGGGGATAAATTATAAAAGAATTCACAGTAATAGCGTGGGCTCTAAAATAGACTATGAAATGTTTTCTATGGATTTTGAAGAATTTCCTTTGGGCAAAAGGGCTATAGGGAGGAGCAGATTGCCAGTATCCTTAGCCACATGCTGGAGAACAAACCATTTAACGAGAATGAGCTCTCCATTTTCAAAGAACTTTTTCTCAGCTATTCAGTCCTTGGGGGAATGCCGGATGTGGTAAAGCAGTATTTGGAGACGGGAACATTTTCCGGCACACTGGATTTGCAGAATCAGATTCGATTGGACTATGAAGAGGATGTCAGAAAAGTACGCAGAGGGCTTGGATCAGACAAAAGATTATCAGTGTCTATCGAAGCATTCCTGCTCAGCTGGCTAAGGAAAAATAAGAAAGTTTCAGTTTAATAAAGGTGGCGAAAAATGCTAGATCTCGAGAATATAGCGGCTGCATCGATTGGCTAAAGGATGCAGGTATCATCATGGAATGTAACTGCCTCCAATTCCCGAGCTTCCTTTAAAAGGAAATATCGAAGAAAGCAAATACTACTATATTATATGGATACCGGTCTACTGATTTCTTCCTTTGGATGAGGAGGCTCAGGAGGATCTTAGAGTCAATAAGAACCTGGGGGTGTATAAAGGGGCTTTGTATGAAAACTTTGTTGCAGAGAGCTTTTTGTGAAGCAAGGCTTTGGACTCTACTACTAAGAAGGAAAATGCCAGTCTGGAGGAAGATGTGCGTACCCAAAATGCTTTGGTTCCGGTAGAGGTGAAGGCTAATAGCAATCAATCAAAGGCACTTCCGCTTTGATTAGCAATGAGATATCAGGATATTTCCTTGGTATAAAATTTGGAGATGTAAATGTGGGATATGCCAATCAGATTTATACTTTTCCCTTATTTTTGTGCATTTAAATTGAAGGGAGTATCTGAAGAGATTTTGGGAAGCGGAAAGATGTAGTGATTAGAGGAATAATCAAGAAGAATAAAGGGAATATGAGGTGGCTACAATTTGTAGCCGATTTAAAATATAAAATGAGGAGAACCAGTACGTGACAAAATGTCACAGTGTAGAAGTGGGACTAAAAGTAAAAGCTGTAAAAATATCCTATGATTTTATCTGTTTCCCCTCACACCTGTTGACAGTTCTTAATTCTCCAACAAAATTAATTTTACGAATAAATTAAGACTTGCGAAGAGGACTAAAAGAAAGGGGATGCTAGAGACAAGATTCCCAAGATTTCAGGAGGGAAGACAGTGGGCTTTTGCAGAATTTCTCAGAGCAGAGGATTTTTGGGAGAGTCATTAGCCTATTAAGTGAATTATGGAGAGCATGCCGAAAGCTGGGGCACTGGGGCATATCTTTTATGGAACTTACGATTCAGGCGGATATTTTGGATTTGGGCTGCAGGGGGAGGCGGCAATCTGGAACAGTGGTTGGAGCGTTATCCGGATGCCCATGTCAGCAACATTGATCGTTCCCCGAGTATCTGTTTCCATTGCGGAAGGCTGGAATGAAAGAGGCGATTTCTCAGGATAGATGCGAGGTGATTTTAAGTGGGTGAATGAGAACTTCGCTTTCGGAATGAGAGCTTCGATGCCATTTCCAGCTTTGAAAGCATTTACTTTTGGAAAAATATGGATAAAGCCTTGGCAGAGCGTATCGAGTTTTAAAACCAGGAGGAGTACTTCTTCTGGCGGTTACGCATGATAAGGAAAGTAAGTGTTGTTCCATGACTAGAAAATTCATGGCGCAAGACTTTATGATGAGGAGAGATTGAAGTCTTATCTGGAAAATGCCGGTTTTCTGAGTTTCGTTATATCCGGGCAAAGAGAAAAGCCTTGGCGTATTGCTCTTTCTACCGAAAAGGAACTCTCGGTGGAGTTATAATTTTGAGAACAGGTTGTAATCCGTTATACTTTTTAAAAATACCATGAGGGAAAATATTTCAGTATTTTTGAGAATTTGACAAAGCAGGAATTCCGTATAATGCCTGTATTCTTTTCAGTTGAGAAAAGAGACAAGAAGGGGAAGAACATGGACGAAGACGGGACGCGGATAACTTGGAAGTCTAAGAATCATATAGTGAGAAGGTATAGTGTGTAGGACACACTATACCTCTCTCTCTGATTCATTTTTCAGTATTCCCGGAACAGAAAACTATTCAAGGATTTTTGGAGTTAAGGAGGATTTTAAACACAGCTATGCTTGGTCAAGTCATACTCTTGTTTGTACTGATTTTTCATTGTGGATTTTTCCTGCGCAGAGTGCGGTTTTTGCAGATGGGAGGGAAAAATAAGAAAGCTTGCGGAGGACGGAAGCATAAATGCAAGCATCTTTTTAAAAAGCTTGTGGAAGAGCCTTCCGCTTTTTGTCCACCATTCAGGTGGCGATTACTCTGTGGGATTTCTCTCCAGTGCCTTTGCAGCAGAGCTTTGCGGGATATTTGGACAAGCTCCTGGTAAAGCTACCTATCCCCAATACGAGGCATGATGCACCCCTTTCTGTGTGCTGATTACCCTGCTTCTATCCTATATCAGTATTGTTTTCAGGAGAGTTGGTGCCAGAAACGCTTGGCTCAGGTATACTAAAGAGCCTATAGCGCTTTTCATTGCCGAGTACTGGATTGTCGTCTATTTCCATGCCCATCGTTTTCTTTCTCCGCATCCACCAATGCGGTACTGCGAAGCTTCTGAAAAATCGATCGGAAAGAGATATCAATGCCGTTTCGAGAAGACATTTTGATGATGATTGATGAGGAATGGAAAGCAGCATCTTTGAATCCAGTGAAAATAGGTGGATTCAAAATGTGTTTCAATTTAAAAGATCTTACGGTGGAAGACGTTTGCACCCACAGAACCGATGTGGCTATGCTTTATATTGAGGATACGGACCGGCGGTGGAGACACACCATCCATAGAAACCGTTTTGCCAGCTACCCGATTTGCGGTGAGGGACAATGACGATATCATCGGTGTCTTGAATACCAAGGATTATTTCCCGCCTAAACGACAGCATGACCAGATGTTATGCAGGAATACGGTGGATCGCCCTATGCTTCATTTCTCAGAATATGAGGTTTCCGACCTTTTCAAAATCATGCAAAAAGGAAAGAAAGTACTATGGATAGTGCTGGATGAGTGCAGCGGAATGACGAATTGTTACCCTCCATGACCTGATTGAGGCCTTGGTGGGGGACCTTCACTAGGGGAGGATGAAACACGGAGGCCGGAGCCTATTGGGCAGATTTCACGAAAACAGGTGGAGTATTCTCAGTTCTGCGGATTTGGAGGATGTAAATGAAGCCCTAAAGATTCATCTGGATTTAGAGGCTGCGGATACCTTTGGTGGCTATATCCTGGGAATTATAGGTAGAGTTCCGGGACGGATATCCTTGCACTCGATACGGACGGTCTTAGTATCGATGTGGCGGAAATCAAGAACCACCGTATCGGAAAGACTATCGTACACAAGGAAGAGACGGAAGAGGAAGAAGAAAAGGAAAAATAAGACCCGCTGCATCACGATAGGAAAAATGGAAATTTTTCAAAATTCATGACAGAGAAAACAAGAGACTAAACTAAAGAAGTTAGACACTAGCTAATGAATTTAAGCTAAACTTGTTTCAGAGAGGAAAAGAACAGCATGGGAAATTTTGTCATCTTGGCACTGGTGAGCGTAATTATCGTTTTGCGGTAAAGTGTCATTAAAAAGAGGAAAAATGGTTGTTGCGGCGGAGGAGAATGCAGTGTGGATTCCGTAAAGGTTTCCGACAAGTGGAAGGACAGTATCCTTTTAAAGCCATGATTTCCGTAGACGATATGCATTGCGGAAACTGTAAGAAGAAGGTGGAAAATGCCTTAAATGCCATTTCAGGTGCTCTACAGGCTACAGTGTTAAGCAGTCATACAGCGGAGAGTGCGGATGAAGGAAGAGCACAGCGAGGAAGAGCTTAGAAACATATCAACAAGGCAGGATACGGAGTTTCAAGGTGGAGTTTCAAGTAAGATTACTGAAATTAATCTTTATAGGATTTTTCAGGGAGATTTTAAATGGACTTTCGAATGGAATTTCCATTTTTCCAAAGTGAAATTTCATAGTGATTTTCCAAAAAGGGTGAAGAAGAGCGTTGCGTTTCCTTCTGTTCGCCTTTTTCGTTTCTAAAGGGAGTTCTTTTCGACATCCAAAAGGGAGTTCTTTCGACATCCGAAGAAATCTTTTGTTAAATCGTGGAGATATCCCTTTAAGTATGTTAAAATAAAAAGAAGTTTGAGGGAAAATCTTATAGAAATTTCAAATTAAAATCTTTCGGAATAAGTGTTTGAAAGATGGAAAGAAAAAGAAAAAGCAGGAAAAGAGAAAAAGAAGAGCTTTCGGTTCGTTTACTGGGACAAGCTCCGCTACAAGGGCTCGGTGCTGGAGGTCTATAGAATACGGTGGATGTGTCCGGTCATGTGACCCACTGGGACTTTATTCATCATATAGGAGCCATGGCAGTACTTCGAGTCTTAGAGGACGGAAGAGCTTCTCATCGTTCAACAGTACCGTCATGCTGCTGTCTCGTTTACTCTGGAAATTCCGGCGGGAAAGCGGGATAGTGAAGAGAAGACTTTCTTCTTTGTGCAAAGAGGGAGCTGGAGGAGGAAACGGGCTATAAGGTGAGGCTTTAGAGCTTCTTCTTTGGGTCAATACCACGGTGGCTTTTTGGATGAGAGAGATTGCCATTTTATCTTGCCAAGGAGTTTGAAGAAAGGACAGCAGTGCTTTGATGAAGATGAGGAGATCTTCTTGGAGGCTTGGGCGCTGGAGGACTTTACTGAAATTGATTTCGGACGGAAAGATGACAGACAGCAAAACTGTGGCAGCCATTCAGGCCTATGCCATAAAGAACTTGAGGAGAACTATGAAAAGAGCGTTGTGAATTATGTATTGTCCATTCCGGATTTTCCGGAGAAGGGAGTAATCTTCCGTGATATTACTTCTTTGATTCAGGATCGAGGACGGATTGAAGGAGTTCCGTAGATGGCCCTAATCCGGTCTTTAAAGGATGTGGATTTTGATCTTGTCATCGTCTGGAGGCCAGGGCTTTATCTTCGGAACAGCCATCGCCTATAAGGTTGCATAAAGGTTTGTGCCGGTACAGAAAAGAGGAAAGTTGCCTGAGAGACGGAATCATTGCCTATGATTTGGAGTATGGCAAGGCTGAGGTGGAGATTCACAAGGATGCCATTCAGAGAGGAACCAAAGAGTCGTTATCGTGGATGACTAATCGCGACAGGAGGTGCTTGGGAGGCAGCTTGCAAGCTTGTGGAGCGTCTTGGGGAAGGTAGCCAAGATTTCCGTGGTGATGGAGCTTGCCGGACTGGAAGGCAGAAGAAGCTTGAAAACTACTCCTTGGAATCCTCATTGCTACGAGGAAAATAAAGCTTTAGGAGAATAGGATGGTGAGGAATGCTCCGGGGAGGATGTGCGGAAAAATCAGGCGGAGATTCAGAAAAGAAAGCTGGAGAATTCGCCCGAAGCTGAGTGAGGCAGTGAAGAGGCCAGAGCTCAGGAGACCTGTCAGAAAAGCTTTGAATACTATGCCGCCAAGAAGAGAAGAATCAAAAATAGTCGGATTCGTTATTTTGAGAGCAGGTCTTAAAGTTTGCTAAAGTGAGTTTCCACAAAGTCGGAAGAGGGCGTTGTGAAATTAATGACACAGTGGTGGTGTATTTTCCGGAGGATGAAGAGGAAGAGTGCTATCGTCTGGTCACCTCTGTTCGAGGCAATCCCTGGAAGAAGAATTTCCAATCAGTCTCCTTTGGGAAAGGCACTGATGGGGAAAGCGTGTGGGGGAGGAAGTGGAGGTTTTTCCTGGAAGGAGGAAGCAGTTATACCGTTTTTGATTCGCAGTATTGAAAAACAGGGAGAGGGAAGAGGAAATCGAAAAATTCTAGGATTTCCTCTTCTTCAATATCAAAGGTATCTCTCAGGTGGTTTGCAATATCTTGTTTTTACGCAGGGGATCTCGCGTAGTATACGATATCTCATTTTACCTGAAAGTGCCTCTCCGTAGTATGCGATATCTCTCATTTACCTGCAGTGCCCTCGCGTAGTATTCGATATCTCATTTTACCGAGTGTCCTCCTTGGATGTTCCATTCTTCTGTATGCTTTAGCCTGTTAAGGAGGTATCCTCCGCCATTAACATGGATTCTTCCTTATCCAAAACCACGAAATCCGCATGACGGTACAGATAGTCCATCAAATCTCGACGTTTACAATGCCGATAAAGTGTCCCAGGTCATCCACCACCGGTACAAAGTTTTGGGTAAGAGAACGAGCAACCAGTCCCTCCATGGAACTGTTGATTCCCACCGCCTCAAAATGCTTTCGCATAGGGATATCCTTTACCAGTACCTTCTCCGCCTCTTTCAAATCCAGATTCAGTTGATTCTGTAATTTCCCAAAGAAGATCGCTTCACATCAGAGTGCCAGCAAATTTTTCAAGTCTTTACTTAAGACAGGAATGGCTGAATACGAGTGAAACTCCATTTTTCTCCAAGGTATTTCGCAAAACTGTCTTCTTCCTTTACGTATGCCACGTCACATTTTGGAGTAAGAAAGAAAAGTATATTCATGCTTGGGACCTCCTGTCATTTTCTGCTCATAGAATGGGACAAAAAGAAAATATCCTTTTGTCCAAGGTAGTATATCGGCAAGAAGAAAAAGAGTATGAGACTTTTCTTTATAATTTTTGTAAAAGAAAGAAAGATGACTTATACATTTTCATCTCATACCGATAGTACTATATTTCTTGTTCTACTATAGATATGTACGAATTGTGACAGGCTTATTAGAACTTCCTGCAAATAAAGACTTAAATTTTTGAATACTTCCGATTTTGACAAGGAAGAGAGACAGGGTAGAATACAAGAATAGTGACAGATTAGAGTAAAGTATGACAGATAAAAAGGAAGACAAGCCCTTAGAGACCAAGGGATAATACCCCTCCGAGGAGCTCCTAAAATACTTTTTGGCAAATGTTCGTTCCTACCATCCTTCAGATGACCTTTCCATGATTGAAAAGGCCTATGAGAGTGGCGAAGGAACAGCACAAGGACCAGAAGAGAAAGTCAGGAGAACCCTATATTATTCATCCCCTCTGTGTAGCCATCATTTGTCCGACCTGGAAATGGATAAAGAAACCATTGCGGCGGGACTCTTACATGATGTGGTGGAAGACACGAGGGATGAGCCTTAAACAGGTAGAGGAAATGTTCAATCCGGATGTTGCCGTACTTGTGGACGGGGTTACCAAGCTGACCCAGTTAAATCTAAATACCGATAAAGGTTGAATTGCAGGCGGAGAATCTCAGAAAGATGTTTGTATCCATGGCCAAGGATATCGGGTCATCATCATCAAAGCTAGCGGATCGCTTGCATAATTTGCGTACTTTGGAATACCAGAGTCCGGAGAAACGAAAGGAAAAGGCCAGAAGAATCCTAGAGATTTATTCTCCCTTAGCGGATCGTCTGGGTATCAGCAAGATTAAGATTGAGATGGACGACCTTTCACTGAAATACTTGGAGCCGGAAGTTTATTACGATTTGGCGGAGAAGGTGCATTTTAAAAAGAGGTTCAGGAAGAGCGAATCGACAAGATTGTGCAGGAGGTGCGAGGAGCATATTGAAGGAGTCCGGCATCAAGGCCAATATTAAGGCCAGAATCAAGCACTTCTTCTCCATTTACAAGAAGATGGTAAACCAGAACAAGACCATAGACCAGATTTATGACTTGTTTGCCATCCGTATTATCGTGGATACGGTGAAGGACTGTTATGCGGTGCTGGGCTTTATTCATAAGCTTTACACCCCCATCCCCGGGCGCTTTAAGGACTACATCGCCATGCCTAAGCCCAATATGTACCAGTCCCTCCATACTACGGTAATCGGAAGGACGGGTGCCCTTTGAAATCAGATTCGTACCTTTGAAATGCATAGAACCGCAGGAGTTCGTGTACCGCGCCACTGGAAATATAAAGAAGAGGGAGGCTCTGAGAATAAAGGCCACTGAGAATGAGATGACGAAATGAAGTGGCTCAGCGAAATCCTGGAGTGGCAGAAGGATGAGTCCGACTCAAAGAATTTATGAAGATGGTAAAGTCCGATCTTTCCCTCTTCAATGAAAGCGTGTACTGCTTTACTCCCACAGGAGACGTGAAGAATCTTCCAGCAGGCTCTACCCTATCGACTTTGCTTATTCCATCCACTCCGCTGTAGGAAATAAGATGGTAGAGCCAAGGTTAACGATAAGCTAGGTGCCCATTGATATATTGCTCCATAACGGAGATAGAGTAGATATTATTACCAGCCAGAACTCCAGAGGACCTTCAGAGATTGGCTGAAAATTGTAAAAAGTCACCCAGGCGAAAAATAAGATTAACCAGTGGTTCCGCCACGAGCAAAAAGGATGAAAATATTGACCGTGGCAAAGGATTTACTGGATCGCTATGTGAAAAGTGAGGGCTGAATCTTCCGGATCTACAAACCGGAGTATGGAGGCAGTGCTTCGCCGTTACAGCTATCAGGGATTGGGAAAGCGTTTTAGCCGGTGTAGGTCGAGGGGGTATTAAGGAGTCTCAGGTCATTTCCAAGCTTTTGGATTCCAAACAAAAAGGCAGGAAAAGCAAGACAGTGGACGACAAGACCATTTTGCAAAATATCGAGAAATGACCAATAAGCCGGAGGTTATCCGAAGCCAAATCCGGTATTGTGGTGAAGGAATCCATGACTGGCAGTGCGCTACGCAAAGTGCTGTAATCCCGTGCCGGGAGATGAAATGTGGGCTTTGTGACCAGAGGTCGAGGATCGCCATTCACTGATACCGACTGTATCAATATGATGAACCTTCCAGGAAGCGGAACGGAAAAGAATGATTGATGCGGAATGGCAGAAGGACCGGAGCAGGAAAGCTATGCTACGGAACTTACCATTTATGCCAATAACCGTATGGGACAGATTGTGGACATTTCAAAGGTTCTTACGGACAATAAGATTGACATCAGCAGTATGAATTCCCGTACAGCGAAAATGGTAAGGCCACCATTAATATCAGCTTTGAAATTAAGAGTGAGAAGAGCTGAACGATATTATCGGAAAGCTGAAGAAGATTCAGGGAATTATAGAGATAGAAAGGGCAAAGGGGTAAGATGTTTAATATACGAAGCCTCACCGTAGGCATTGTGGCAACCAACTGCTATTTGGTTTGGAATAAGGCAACAGGAGAAGGGGTTTAATCGATCAGGGGATGAAGTGGAGCAAATTTGCTCAGCCATTGCGGAAGAAAGAGTGAAGCTAAAGGCTATTCTTTTAACCCACGAGTCATTTTTGACCATATCCTTGTGCGGGAAGAGCTGAAGGAAAAGTATGAGGTGCCATATATGCCTCAAAAGGATGAAAAAGGAAATGCTGGAAAATCCCAGTGGAACCTTTCCGGCATGGATGAGGCGTGACAATTACAGAGTATATTCCGGTACAGGACGGAGATAAGCTGGAGCTAGGGAAAGGAATGGCGGGTCATTTCACCCAGGACACACCAAGGGCTCGCATGCTACTTTGTGCCGGGAAATTCCTTATCTTTTAGCGGAGATACCCTTTTCTATAGATCCTACGGACGAGACCGACCTTTATGGCGGTTCCGAGGCGGAGATTAAGAAAGCATTAAAGAAAAGCTATTTTGCCTGCCCGAGGAAACCCTGGTTTATCCAGGGACATGAAGAGGCAACCACTGTGCCAATGAAAAGCAGTATAATCCGGTGAATTTTATGCAGGGGTGATGAAGGCGAAGTGAAAGGCTATGTGTCCGCGCACCCTCAGGATGAAAAGGAAAAAGCGGGGCACGCTCCGCTAACCTCGCCCGTAAAGAGATACTAAGCTCTTTTAGAAGACAAAAGCAAAGTACCCACGGCTCAGATTGCCCCTGTTTTCCCCTATCCTGCAGGAGTCTACAGGCCTTGCTCTTCCGGGGGGAATAAGAGCGAAGTGAATGGGAGAAAGCCATAAAACCGTTGCAACTCTAGCGAAAAGCTAGGTGCATCAGTTTTTCTATTTTTATGGGGATATGGGAAATGTTTTCCTCTTAAATTCACATTTCAGACTTTCCTAAAATGCAATAGGCATTTTGACGAATTTTATTTCAGTGAAAAATGGCAAGGAAAATGGAGGATTTTTCCTTGCTATTCGCCTTGCTTTTTGGAGGGCTAGGGGACAGGAGGGTAATCTGAGCCCGTCGGCACTTGCGAAAACAAACATGCAATGCGCGTTTTTCAGCAGTGCTCGCTACAGGCGAACTTAGCAGAGCGTGCCCTGCCTGTTCCTACCCGCTCCTAAAAAGCAATCTAATTCCGCCTTTTCTCCCTCTTTTTCTTCCAAAAAATTGTGAAAAATGCCTATTAGATATCCCCTTCCTTTGTCGTATGATAGAGGCTTTCTAAGATATTGTGTTTTCGTGATAAGAGTGTTCTATATCGTGTTGATTTTTCGGACAGGATAGAGAATAAGAAAAACAGAAAGAGTCTTGACTTTTGGGCTTTTTGCTGGAAAAGAGGATGGAACAGAAAAGAATGTAGGAGCTTGCGAGCGGAAAAGAGCTCTTGATTCTTTCAAAATGCAATGGACGAGGATAAGATGGACAAAGGAACTTTTTGATTGTGCAATGTGATTAAGAGAAATGGCAAGGAGGTAGAGTTTGACATTTACAAAATCATCCATGCCATGGAGAAGGCCAATAAAGAGGTTGCTCCTGTCTATCAGATGAATGAGTATCAGATTCAGGCCGCTGCGAGACGGTGGCAAAGAAGATTCAGGCCTCCAGCCACGCGGTGAATGTGGAGGATATTCAGGACATGGTGAAACTGCCATCATGGAGATGAGAGCCTACGGTAGCCCAGAAGTATGTGCGTTATCGTTATAGAGAGAGATGGCAAGAAAAAGCCAACTCACCGATGAGGGATATTCTGGCATTGATTGATCGAGGCAAATGAAGAGCTAAAGCAGGAGAACTCCAATAAAAACCCTGTTATTAACAGTACCCAAAGAGACTATATGGCAGGGAGAGGTTTCAAGGATTTAACCAAAAAGACTTTTCTTCCGGAGGATATTGTAAGGCCCATGAAGAGGGCGTTATTCACTTCCATGATTCGATTACTATGCCCAGAAGGAGCATAACTGTGACTTAATCAATCTGGAGGATATGCTGCCAAAAACGGCACGGTGATTTCCGAAACCATGATTGAAAAAGCCCCACAGCTTCTTTACGGCCTGCAATGTAACTACTAGATTGTAGCTCAGGTGGCTGCAACCAGTACGGAGGACAGTCCTTTACCCTTTCTCACTTAGCTCCTTCGTGGATATTTCCAGACAGAAGATTCGGGAAGCGGTTATTGCGGAAAGAAAGAAACCAGAGGCATGGATGAGGACATCATTGCGAAAATCGTGAATCATCGTCTGAAAGGAAGAAATCAAGAGCGGAATCCAGACCATCCAATATCAGCTGATTACCTTATGACCTGTAACGGACAGGCTCCTTTGTGACCATGTTTATGTATCTGGATGAAGGTACCGAGAGGGAAGACTCGAGAGGAGTTTGGCTCTCATTATCGAGGAAGTGCTTCGTCAGAGAATGCGAAGGGTAAAAGAACGAAAAGGGTGTTTGGATTACCCCGGCCTTCCCAAGCTGATTTATGTTTTGGATGAGGACAATATTACAGAAGATGCAGCCTTACTATCATTTGACCAAGCTTGCGGCCCAGTGTACCGCAAAGCGTATGGTTCAGACTACATTTCCGCAAAGATTATGCAGGGAGTACAAGGGGGCGATGTGTATCCTGTATGGGCTGCCGCTCCTTCTTAACAGAGGACAAGGAAGGCTTAGGAGAAAATGGTGCCCACAAGTACTACGGTCGTTTTAATCAGGGTGTGGTAACCATCAACCTGGTGGACGTAGCTTGTTCCTCTCAGGAAATATGGATGCCTTCTGGCAGATTTTAGGAAAGACTGGAACTTTGTCCATGAGGCTTTACGGCTTCGCCATGAGAGACTTCTGGGGACGGTTTCCGATGTGGCGCCTATTTTTGTAGCACGGTGCTTTAGCAAGACTGAAGAAGGGCGAGGAAGATTGACAAAGCTGCTTTACAACAATTACATGCACCATTTCTTTGGGCTATGCAGGTCTTTATGAGATGTGCGTACGGATGCTTGGAAGAGTCCATACTACCAGAAGGAGGGAAAGAGACATTTTCCTAAAGGTTATGGAAAAAGCTGAACGATTCCTGCAAGAAGTGGAGAGAGGCGGAAAATATCAGCTACTCCGTTTACAGAACCCCCATAGAGTCTACACCTATAAGTGCACGAAGGCTTTAAAGAAGCGTTTGGAACCATTCCAGTGTTACGGACAAGAACTACATTACCAATTCCTACCATGTGCATGTTTCCGAGAAGATTGATGCCTTCTCCAAGCTGGCCTTTGAGGGCCGGATTTCAGAAGCTTTCTCCGAGAGCCATCAGCTATGTGGAAGTTCCCAATATGCAGAACAATATTCCGCGGTTTTTAAGCCTGATGCATTTTATCTATGAAAATATCATGTATGCGGAGTTAAAATACCAAGTCCGATTATTGCTGTGCCTGCGGTTATGACGGAAATTCAGATTATTGAGGACCAGTACGGAAAGCTGCAGTGGCGTTGCTAACTGTGGAAATGAGAATCAGGATCGGCTGTCTGTAGCCAGAAGAACCTGCGGCTATATCAGCACAGTTCTGGAACTCAGGGCAGAACCCAGAGATTAAGGACAGAGTGTCACATCTGTGAGGAAATATGCACTACGGAGAAATTAAATACTTTGACATTGCACGTCCCAGCATCCAGGTGAGTCTCTTTTGTCTCGGCTGTCCCCATACCTGTAAGGTGTTTGCTTTAATGAGTGCACCTGGAATCCCTCCTTTGGAGAAGCTTTTTACGGAGGAAGTGGAGGAAAGGATTTTTGCAAGCCCCTTGATAAAAAGGAAATTCGAGCTTAACCCTTCTTGGGGGAGAACCTTTGGTGCTGGAAAAATCTTCATGCGCTACTGCCCTTCTTCGGAAAATGAAGGTGCCTTCGGAGAAGGATCTTTGGTGTTTCAGCGGCTACCGCTATGAGGAGCTTATGCAAAGAGAGGGAAGAGAGGAAGAATTTTGGAATTGTTTTCACAGCTTTCCGTTTCTGGTAGATGGCAGTTCCACTTTAGAAGAGAAGGTTGAGGCTTTTGTTCCGGGGATCCCGAAACCAGCGTTTGATTTCCATACCGGAAAACACTGGAAAGCAGCAAGATTTGCCTGTATGCGGAGTAGAATGATGAATCTACTTGCAGAACAGTTTTTAGAAGAATCCTAGGAAAGCCTTAAGAGAATTTGTTTGTATTTCTTCCTCTTCTTCCTGTATAGTGGGGGCTAAGAGAAGCCTTTGCTTCGTTTTTGTCCGCATAAGAAAAATAGCAGTATAGGAGACATCAAAATTGATAAGTTCCTGTTGAATGCATAGAGCTCAAGGAGGTTGAAGATGAGAAAAAGGATTAGTACTAGTGCAGCACTTTTTTGTGTATGGGAATTTTTGGCCTGCGGAAAGAAGGCGTCCACTGTAGAGAGTAGCTGCCGCAGCAACAACAGCAGAGGTAAAGACCGGTCAGGAAGGGAAGATAAGAGAAAGTGAAAGGCTGCTACAGAAGCTGCCAAGGCAAAAGGAGTCCTACTGCTGAAACAAAGGGAAGGAAGAAGGCGGCAAGGAAAGAAGGATTTAACCGTGATTACAGGAACTATCACCGATCGCAGCCATGAACAGCGTAAGCGTTAAAGGGAAATGACGGCAAGGACTATGAGCTGAACAAGATTGATAAGTCCGACATTTTCCGGACTTTCTCAGGGGTATCGAAATCGGCACCAAGGTGGAGGTGACCTTTGATAAGGATATGAATATCCTGTCCATGAGTGGACCCAGGAAAATAAAGCTGTTGTTTCTACAAGGCGATTCGGAAGTAGAAGCCGGCGTTTCCGCTAAGATATACGATAGTTCATGGACTTCCGGCCGAGCTTTGTTATATTCAATATCAACAAAAACATACTTGCTATAAATTATCGCTATAACTGAATCTTAATATTTTGCATTATCCTTTTTGCTTTTTTATGCTACAGTGTGCAGGAAAAGAAAAAAGGGATTTTTTTATCATAGAGGAAGAAAGAGGGAAAGAATTATGGCATATCATATCAGTACACGATGTCAACACTTGGAAGGACAGAATAAGGAGGAGCATTGCGGGCGATTTCTTACCCCATTTACCCAAGCTCCGCCTTTATTCATCAGGAGGTAGGGAAGAACCTTACGATTATTCCGTTTGCAAAACCCCACCAGAGCACAGCTGGAAAAGGTGGTGGCTTCTTTAGAACACGGTACGGATTGCATTGCCCTGTCTTCAGGAATTGCGGCATTGGCCTGTATTATGGAGCTTTTTCGTCCGGGAGACCATATTTTAATTGATCGTGACCTATATGGCGGCTCCATTCGATATTTTCGTGAGGTAAATGAGAAGAACGGTCTTCAGTTTTCCAGGGTATCCTTCATGAAGATGGCTGGGAAAAGGAAGGTTGAGGAGAATACTAAGGCGATTTTTCTGGAAAGTCCTACAAATCCTTACGTAGACGTAAATGATATCGAAGCGCTGAGGGAAAATTTTGTAAGGCACATAATTTACTTTTGATTGTGGACAACACCTTCCTTTCTCCCTATTTTCAAAATCCTCTGGAGCTGGGGGCGGATATTGTGCTGCATAGCGGCACCAAGTTTTTATCCGGACACCATGATGCCATTGCAGGCTTTATTGTGGTAAGGATAGAGGCACTTCAGGAAAGACTGCGTTTCCTGTTTAAGACTACCGGAGCAGGACTGGATGCCTTTGACAGCTGGTTGATTTTAGAGGCATCAGAGACCTTAGCCATTCGTATGGAAAAAGGCACAGGAAAACAGTCTGAAAAATTGCAGGTTTTTAGAAAAAAACACCCGAAGGTAAAGAGGGTTTTGTATCCGGGACTTCCAGTCATCCCGGACATGAGACTCATGAAGAAAGCAGGCCAGAGGCTTTGGGGCGATGATTTCCTTCGACGTGGAATCCGGTGAGGAGGCTAAAGAAATTTTAAAGAGGGATTCAGTTGATTTATTTTTGCGAGTCCTTGGGAGGAACGGAAAGTCTTTTGACCTATCCCTGTGACTCAAACTCATGCGGACGTACCAAAGGAGATTTTGGCGGAAAACGGAATATATGAAACCACCCTGCGCCTGTCTGTAGGCATTGAAGATGCGGAGGATTTGATTGCGGACTTAAAGCAGGCGTTAGGATAAAAATGAAATATGCAGTATGGTCTTGAAAAAAGCTGTAAAATAATATGCAGTATAGGTCTTAAACGGGGCATCGCTCCCATAGCCTCGCCCTGCAGGGTTCTAAGCTTTACAAAACAAAGCAAGAACCCGCAGGCTCAGACTACCCTTTTTGAGACCTATACTGCATATTCTGTTTAAAAACTTGTAGTATAGTTTTCTTTTTCAAGACCATACGCATCATCTTCTGTACGAGTCGAGCTTGCTTCTTTTCAAGCTATCTGCATAATTTCTATTTTTATTCTTACAGCTCCTATTTCTTATTTATCCCGCATCATGCTGAACTTATCCATAGGATAGTTCTTCAAGTTATCCAGAACACTTTCTGGTATCGGCTTCGTCCAAAAAGGCTTTGACAGGACTTCAATCTCATTTTCCGCCTTATGCCGGGAAGGTCCGCCTACACAACCTCCATCACAGGCCATACCCTCAATAAAGTCCTCCGGAAGCTTTTCCGGCTTTGAGAAGAAAGGGCGGTAACGCATTCCTTTCCTCCGGAGCAGGCGCGAAGCTTGATATCAGTGGTATCTTCTCCTCTTTCTCATACATTCCATAACCGCGTGGCTACGCCGCCGGAGCTGGCAAGTTCTTTCCCCACAGAGATGCTTCCTGATAAGGGCTAACCTCTGACTCCAACTATACATCCTTGGAACAGGGCAGAGCTACTGAATTCTCGAAGGAAGTACATAGTCCGCATTTCCCTCAATGCCCATTTCCTGAGACTCAGTTTCTTTGCCATACAGGGACCGATAAATGCAGGTTCACAGTCAGGATGAATGGCTTTTCAAATAACAGAAACCGCCGCCATAGGGAGAAAGGGTCTCCGACATATTTTTCACGGTATTGATCCGAGAAATGAATTTTAAAAGGTTAATGAAAGCAGGGCAGCAGGAGGTGGTCGTCTTTCCTTCTTTTTCTGGCCTCTGACCATTCCAATGCCTCGTATGCGGCAGTCATATCGCCACCCAGTCCAACCTCCACCATATCGAGTAAAGCCGAAACTTTCTTCAAGCACACACGGATTGCCGGACATAGAAGATATCCTTACCGATCTGTCCCTCTGTGGCAGGGGCACATAGCGTAAACTTCTTTTTCCTTCCTTAATGGCGGAAAGTACCTGCAAAAGGTGCGTCTTTAGTGGAAATCGCACCGAAGGGGCAGGAGTGTACACTGTCCGCAACGGATGCAACGATTATCATCAATAACGCAAGACCGTTTTCATCGTAGGTAATAGCATTTACCGGACAGGGCTTTTACAGGGACGGGTAAGCTGGGCAATGGCACTGTAGGGCAGGCGGTTGCACACATTCCACATTCCTTACACTTCACTAGGATCGATGTGGGCTCTTTGGTCTGTCATGGTAATGGCACCAAAGTGACAACTGTTCTGGCAGAGCCTTACCTAAACAAAGACGGCAGTTATCCGTAACGGAATAGGAAGAAATAGGGCACTCCTCACAGGCAGGGTCGATAACCTGAATGACATTGCTGCTCTTTCTCTTCGGGCTGGCATCCTCATTACAAGCCAGACAGAATACGCCAACAGAATTTCCCTTTCATATATACACAGCAACGGAAGGCGGCCTTCGGTCCCGGGGATAACTCCCGGATTAAGCCTTCCTTTAGCCTCTTCCATAACTTCTCCGTTCCATGCGATTCTTGCCAAGCCTTCAATTACGCGGTGTTTGAGAGGGATAAAACCCTTGTCGTTTGTAACCATACTCTTTTCTCCTTACTTAGACTCTTTTTCTGTTCTCGAGAAGCGCTCATTTCTCCGAGAAAGCCAAACTCGTTAAAAAGTATAACATAGTTTTTCCACTTTCGGGGGATATACTTTTCTTTGGTACGAAAAATACTGATAGACAAAGTATTTTGCAATGATATCTCTGCGTTATTTTAAGGGCCGGAAAAAGCAGATACAATCACAATCCGGATTCCTTTCCATAAGCTTTCTTACTCTACTGACAAAACGGGCATAAAAATCAATAGCAATGCCGAGATGATCCCGAATAATCTGTCTTCTCTTTTTCTCATTCCAATCCTCTTGATGCGGCAAATTCCATAATTCATCCGGAAGAAAATAGAGATATAGCAAAGCCAAATCAATCAATTCCTTTAGTTCCGGATTTTCAAAGTCCTCTTGTAAGAGTCTTGCCTTTTCTTCTATTTCCAGCAGCATTTCTTTCATGGTAGGATAGCTGTAGAGATTCGGATCTAAGTATGATTCAAATCTCACACTATCATCAGGATCTCTATCAGCATATTTTTGTTGTAGTCTTCGTCAAAAATACTTATACAAGAAATAAAATAGAAAAATTGCACATCATCTTCTTCTATCATTATTCCATTTTGATAATAATCTTTTGTTTCCCAAGAAAAACTAGAGTCTATTTCTTGCTCTTCTGCCATTGTAGGAACAATCATAAAATAACTGCTATAATCTGTCCCTTCCAGAATTGAAATTTGCTGAACATCCTTTAGAGCTTCGTTTATTCTTCCCAAAGAAATCTTATGGATGTTTTGCTCTCAATTAAACTGATATCGGAAGTTCAGACCGCAAGTATACGCGGAATCATACCCGCACGGATAAAAATCGCAAATCGGAGTCTCCGGATAGGGTAAAAAGAACGGCATATTCTTCCTCTTGCACTCTTTCTTCTTCACCGGAGCCTTGATAGCTGATTCTATGATAGAACTCCGGTCTTCTGCACTTCGGAAAGCATCTCGAAAAGAAAAATACCGGCATCATAGGTTCCGTGATTTGTACCCTCCGTGGCATCCGGATCGATCTGATTTACGGACACCCTAGCACCCCATCGGGAGAAAATCATAAACTCAACCGTGGAATGATGTCTTCAATACGAAAACAATCGGCTCCCAAAGTTTCCAACTCTGCATTGAGTTGAATATTGTTATACCAGTCCTTATCCACTTTTGCATAAGTTCGTCCGTAACTCCTGCGGAACTTAATAGTTTCCTGTACGCTTTCCTAAAAGCCCAGCCCTCTAAATTTGGAAACTATACCGATGGCATTGATTTTTGATGATTTTTCCGGGCAATCTGATTTTCTTCCCAAAAAGCATTTAATTCTTTTTCAATCTTGCAAAATGTCGAACTTTCCATTCCTGGATATCAAAGGGATTCATCATAAGCTTTCTCCTTAAAAGAAATATTCTATAAACTTCGAAAAATGTCCCTTATGGTTGCATAAAAAGGACGATAATTAAAATACAAAGTTAAAAACAAAATAGAATTGATATTTAATCAAATATTTTTAATAAAAGCTTTGCAGAAATGGAAAGAGGTAATATAATAAATAAGATATTAGTAGATTTTTCATAAAATTACCAGAAACCTTACTAATATTTTTAGAAAAATGTCGAAGAATACCTAATTCAACTGTTTGTGATAAAGGTGGATTAGGGTATAGGAGAGGGAGAGCTTATGTCACTAATGCAAATGATTTTTAAAAAGCCTGAGGAAGTTTTCGGGGAAGACGGGGAAGAGCCCGTTGAGAAACAACCTTTGGACTTGTTGTCTGTAAAGGGCGACAGAATAAGCACAGTGTTAGAAACAGAGAACATTGAGCTCCTCCTGGAAAAAGAACAGGGACGAATCCGCCTTGTACAGAAAAATTCCGGAGGAGAAGAGTTAAAGACTCTGATGGAATGCCCCTATGCGGAAAATGCGGATGCCCGAAAAGAATTGACGGATATGATGACCGCCGTAAAGAAGGATATTGAGTCAGCCATTGAAGTGGGAAGAACCTCCCTTCGCATTCCGGAAAGTAAATATGAACTCTTCATGTATATGCGGAGACGCCCATCTATCCCTATGGATATGGATAAGCTAAACCGAGAACTTTCTTCCGGTGAGGCAAGGGAAAATGTGCTTTATTCCGTTCTTTCTTGGAGAAGAATCCCAGAATCAATGTTTATGTGGGAATTTATACCCTTGGACAGGATACGAGCTTACAGAATCTTGAAGCAGGAATGGCGTATGCTTTCCAATGTTCGCTTTATTGTCTTGGAAAATTATGAAAAGAAGCCGATTTCCTGGTCTGATGCACGGATTCAGGAAAGCCTGAAGGATTCTCCCAATGTGGCTTCCATCGGTATCGGTATTAAGGGAGATCGTCCCCGTTATGCCATTGAGCTCCGCACAGAGGATTTGGCTTCCTCTGTTATGAAAGCGGCACTGCTCAGCCACCACCTTTTCAATATTCGAGGAGAATGATTGACGCCCAGACTCAGGGCTTTTACCAAAGGCTATGTGGGAGCTTGGGACAAAGCAGGAAAGAGTGAGAATTTATCGGAAAAACCGTGGAGGATACGGCTTTAGAGGATGCCTGCTACAGAATTTCCGAAACTGCCGCAAAAGGAAATCGTAAAGAAGGTTCAGGAGAGAGGCTTTAATGAAGGAGAGGACATCGGTCTTTTCCGTGTTCCTGTTTTAGACAGACGACTCCTTTTAAATCTTTTGAAGAAGGCAGAAAACGGCTTCCTGGTAGTGGATGATGCAGGACAGTTCCAGTACTATAGAGACATGACCGGAAAACTGGTGATGCAGTACGGCTGGGAGAAGGATGGATGCTGGTATATTGCGCCAAAGGGAAAGGAAGAAAAGGAAATTCGTGCCGAGGCGGCAAAGGTTCTTTTGGAAGGAAAATATCTGCAGGCTCTTGGGAAAATTTTGATGGAGAACCGGAATCGTTCCGTTGAGTGACGCCTACAGCAATCTGAAAAACTTCATTGTTTCCATGAGAGCTGGGTATGGGAGAGGAGAACAAATCGAAACCCTTGGTCTTGCCAGAACTTCTTCCCCAAGGAAAATATCGAAGAAATCCAAACCGTTATTGGAGAGGTGCTTTCTGAAGGCTCCTTTATGACAATTTCGGATTTTAAAATTATTGTAATGTTTAATGCATTCTATACCATGCAGGTTTGGATAGGGCACGCTCTCGCTAGCTTCGTCAGGACTGAGCAGTGGATTTTGTTATCCACTGCTCACTTTACGTTACACAAAGCAACTTCTTAAAGAAGTTGGTCTACATACAGAGATACTTTTTCGATGAAAAGTACTCTCTTAGCAATACTAACTTCAACCGTCGCTTTGCTCGCTTTCAGTAAGTACTGAAGGGCTCAGTACCCCTTTTCCAAACCTACATGGTATAGAATTAGTAATCTTATATCCATAATTTTTGAAAATGGCTAAATTTTTATAAAATAAGAGTTTCGCTGTATTTGAAGTGCTGTGAAATTGATAGATTCTCTCCATATTGCATGTCCGGTAAAGAGGATATATCATTTTCTATGGCAATTTTTCATTATAAAAATTTTCTCCTACATATTTAAACAAATTAAAAATATATGCTAAACTTAAACTATATGGATGTACCTAGCGAATTTATCTAAATACTCATCAATTTCACGCCTATGGATATTTTTATATATGCTTAGCTTACGGACTGTTTGTTTTCTATATTCGTCAAAATATTTACAAAGACAAGTTTGTCCGCGGAGAATATGATTTTGTGATGAAACATAAAGCTATTAACCGTATTGTTGGTTATTTTAGGCTTATTCATTCTGCTTTTCCTATACGCTGTGTTTTTCTTATTTCAATATCCCCATAATAAGCTGAATTTCACTGGTAGATAAAGTATGAGGATCCTCGAATAAAGCATCAGAATACTTGCAAGAAGTAATGATTTTTGTAAAGTATTCCTGTTTTGTTTTATAAAGAAGGGAAAAGAAAAGAATGAAGGAAAAAAGAGTAACCGTATTGTTTCGCTGACTTCCATCTGTATTGTGCTTTTATTTTTGGTGCTGTGGCTTTTTGACCGATAAGGAGTCGGTGCAGAATTCCCCCTGGTCTTTGGTGCCTACCAGTGATTGCCATTGCCTTGGCTTTAATTACCAAGGAGGTTTACAGTTCCCTGTTCTTAGGAATTTTTATCCGGTGCTCTTTATATTCCGGCTATAACTTGGAGGGACTCTGAATCATGTATTTGTGGACGGCATTATCCATGTGCTTTCCGATGCCTGGAATGTGGGAATCCTTTGCTTTTTAGTGATTTTAGGCATGATGGTACAGCTGATGAATAAAACCGAGGCTCCAAAAGCCTTTGGAGATTGGACGAGAAGCATATCCCGAAGCAGAAAGGGTTCTATGCTGGCTACCACTGCCTTTAGGCTGCCTGATTTTGCTGACGATTACTTTAATTGCTTGACCGTGGGTCTGTGATGCGACCCGGTAACGGATCGACACAAAATAAGTAGGGCAAAGCTGGCGTATCTCATTGATACTACGGCGGCGCCGGTATGTATCATTGCGCCGATTTCTCCTGGGCAGCGGCGGTTTCCGGCTTCGTAGAAGGGGAAAAATGGAATGAAGCTCTTTCGTGAAGACCATTCCTTATAATTTCTATGCCCTTCTATCCCTTTGTATGCTGATTTTTGGTTTTTGCTTAATGTGGATTTTGGTCCCATGAAACTTCATGAGGAAAAATGCTGTGAGAGGAGTGACCTGTTTACTACGGCAGAGCGTCCCCTATGGAGAAGCCACTGAGGAAGAGGGAAGAAAAGGGCATATCCTGGATATGCTGGTGCCGATTTCTCGTTGATTGTTTTCTGTGTTGTGGGAATGATTTATTCGGAGGATTTTTCACCGGTGCGGACTTTGTGACGGCATTTTCCAAATCAGATGCTTCTACAGGATTGGTGCTGGGTTCCTTTGGTGCCTTGGTAGTGACTTTGTTTTACTACTTTGGCAGAAATGCCCTTTCCTTTAATGAAGGAATGGACTGCTCGCCGGAGGGCTTTAAGCAGATGGTGCCGGCCATCTTGATTTTTAACCTTTGCATGGTCTTTGAAAGGCTATGACGGATAGCTTGGGAGCGAAGGAATTTGTGGCAGTGATGGTAAAGAGCAGTGCAGGCTCGCCTTATCTTTCCTTCCGGTATTTATTTTTCCTGATTGCTATAGGACTGGCTTTTTGCCACAGGAACCTCTTGGGGAACCTTTGGAATTTTGATTCCGATTGTGGTGGCCATTTTCCAGGATGTGGATACTAACATGATGATTCTTTTCCATGTCCTCCTGCATGGCGGGAGCGGTTTGCGGAGATCATTGCTCTCCCATATCCGATACCACCATTATGAGCTCTGCCGGAGCCCAAAGCGTTCATATCAACCATGTGCAAACCAGTTACCCTACGCCCCTTTTTGGTGGCCGGGGTATCCTCGATTAGTTATATTTTTGGCAGGATTTTTTAAAAGACACCAGGTTCCCACTTGGGGATTGGTGTGGTAGTTATTATTGGTATTTTTGCTATGGATAAAGACAAGTCAGAACAGAAGCAGAGTTAAAGCTCTAGAGGCAAAACAAAGCATGAGAAAAGACTTTTCCTTTTTCGAAGAATTAGGGAAGGAAAAAGATAAAATGTGTAGAAAATAGGGAGCTGTGTTTTTGTCACAGCTCCCTTCTCCTATAGGAAAAGGGGTCGGATGAGAATGTATTCTCCTCCGGCCCCCTTTCTCATGGAGATACTTTCCCCTGCCTTGGCAGGAAGCTATTTTGCTCTTCAAATCCCTCTTCCCCGGCAAGAAGTGGTTTTCAAAACCACTTCTTGCATATTTCTAAACTATATCCCTTAAAAATATTCTATTGACAATTTTATGATTTACAGTTATATTAGCTTTCGAAAAATTTAATTAAAAATAATTTTTAGTAAAAAGGCGAAAGGAGTTCAGTATGGAATTCAGAGATTAAAGGAAATCATTGCAGATACTTTGGCATGTGATGAGGATAAAGGGTTACTTTCAGAGCAGATATGCAGAAGGGACTTAGATGTGGATTCTCTTTCATGGTGGAGCTGCACATGGCTTAGGAGGATGAGCTGGGCGTTTCCATTCCTGATGGAGAAATCGGAAGATGCATACCGTAAAAGATATTTTAGACTATGCAAATAACGCAAAGGCGTAAATTTACTCAAGATAGAAAGACAGAAAAACAGGCGTCCTTAGGGACGCTTTTTCTCAAAGAAGAATTGTTTCTAAAGGAAAGGTTAAGAACCATAGAGAAATGTAAATCACCCATTCAAAGTCTGGTAGAGCTGGTGAAAGACAGGGACTTACGGCAAAAAGCCAATAAAGATACCATGAGCGAGCTGCCCCCATTATGCCTGCAACCTTTATCAGCTGTAGAAAAATGCGGAAGAAGAGCACTTCATTCCCGTTGGGAAGAAAATTACTATATTTGCCCTCATTGCGGTTCTTACAGTCCTATCAGAGCTATTATCGCTTGAAAATGCTTTATGATCCGGGAACCTTTCAGGAGCTGGATCAGGATATGGCAGTGGATCCTGGACTTCCCGAGTATAGAGAGGCGGAAAGCCAGGCAAAAACCGGTCTGAAAAGAGGCGGTGGTTTCTTCCAAGGGAAAAATCGGAGGAATTCCTGTGGTGGTATTGGTACTGGACAGTCGCTTCTTTCATGGGTTCCATGTCTCAGGCCGTGGGAGAGAAAAGGTAACCAGAGGAATCGAAGTGGCGGATGAGGAGAAATGCCCCTTGATTATCTTCTCCCTCAGGAGGAGCCAGAATGCAGGAGGGCATCTACAGCCTTATGCAAATGGCAAAGACCTCTGCGGCAGTGGAGCTTTTTCTCCGAGCACAGGGGACTTTTATCAGCTATTTAACTCACCCCACCACAGGAGGAGTAACTGCAAGCTTTGCCACTTTGGAGATATTACCCTGGCAGAGCCGGGAGCGCTCATCGGTTTTGCTCAGTGGGATTGAGCAGACCATTAACAGTAGCTCCCAAGGGGCACCAGAAGGTGAATATCTGGAAAGCCACGGCTCGTAGACAAGATTGTGGAGAGAAAAATATGAGAGAAACCTTTGATTCAGCTTTTGAAATTACATCAGAGGCTTAAGACAGTTTATGGACAAATTTTCCCTACTGCAGGAACGGGAAGCCCCTCAGTTTGGAAGAGGCCGGCTGAAAAATAGTTCAAAAGGGACAAAAAGTAGGGATGGAAATCCTTCATGCCGGAAAAAAACCAGGATTGAAAATGATATTGTCGGAATCAGGGAATCAAGGAGGAATATAGATGATTAAGGGAAGTATTGGAAAAACAGACGCCTTAGAAGAGAAAAATTCAGGCTCTTCTTGGAAGAAGAAAAACCGAGAAATCAAAGTTTTACAAGAAGAAAGAAGAAGCTTTTAGATAGCTGTAAGGATTTGGAGCCGGGAGATCGGGTGTTTTTGGCAAGACACCCTAGACGCCCCCATGTGGAGGACTTCGTTTCCGCCCTTTTTACAGACTTTTTCGAGCAAAAGGGAGACCATCTTTATGATGAGGACCGCTCAATATACGGAGGAATTGCCCGTTTTCATGGCCGTCCGGTAACAGTACTGAGGGCACAGAAAAGGGAAGAACGGTGGAAGAAAATCTTTCCTGCAACTTCGGAATGACCTGTCCGGAAGGATATCGTAGGCAAAAAGACTTATGGAGCAGGCGGAGAAATTTGACAGACCGATTATTACTTTGTAGATACTCCGGGAGCTTACCCGGGACTGGAAGCTGAGCAGCACGGACAGGGTGAGGCCATTGCAGAAAAACCTTGCTTTTATGAGCTCTCTCATGTGCCGGTGATTGCAGTGGTTACGGGAGAAGAAGCTCGGCGGTGCTTTTGGGAATCTGCATAGCCAATAAGATTTTGATGCTGGAAAATGCCATTTACTCCGTTCTAAGTCCGGAGGGCTTTGCGACCATTTTATGGAAGGACAGCTCTCGTGCGGCAGAGGCGGCAAAGGTGATGAAGCTTACCGCAAAGGATTTAAAGGAAGCCAATGTGGCGGATGAGGTTGTGCCGGAGTCCTTGGGAGGCGCCCAGGATGACCCGGAAAGTCTTTACAAGGCATTGGATCAAGTCTTGGAGAAGACTTTAGCATACTACGATGGTATGAGTCGTCATGAAATCCGTAAGGACAGACTCTCTAAGTTCAGAAACATTTAGGAAAAGAGGAATGATGGAAGGACTAAAGATACTTGGCCTTGGATCGGCTATCCCAAGCAAGAGGGTATACAATGATGACCTGGCGAAGCTGGTGGATACCAGTGACGAATGGATTTTTCCCAGAACAGGTATTCATGAAAGACGTTTTTGTGAAAAGGATGAGAGTGCGGGAACCTTAGCGCTTAAAGCGGCTAAGGAGGCTGTAGCGGATGCGGGACTTAAGGGCGAGGACATCAGGGGTGATTGTGGTGGCTACCATGTCTCCGAGTTTCTCCACCGAGCCTTGCAGCCATCGTGAGCAAAGGAATTGGGCACGAAAGAGATGTTCCCGTATTGGATTTGAATGCGGCCTGTAGCGGTTTTGTTTACGGGCTGGAGGTGGCTAGGGGGCTTTTACTTTCCACCAATAAGGACTATGCCCTGGTGGTGGGAACGGAACAGCTTTCCCGACTACTGAAAATAGAGGATAGAACCACCTCAGTCATTTTTCGGAGACGGAGCAGGAGCTGCTGTAGTAAAAAGAGATGCCAAGACTCTCTACAGCTTCCCTACTTGGGCTCTAAGGAGATTATTCCATTATGGCTCCCGGCATTTACACCGGAGCCTTTGACGGCTTCTATGAGGATGGCACGGAGAATCCGGAAAAGCTGGGCGAGGTCAGTGCCGGAAAGCATGAAAAAGCTGGATCGCCCTGGTAATGGACGGAAAGGGTTTTCCTCTTTGCCATTGACATCGTTCCTCATTGCATTGAGAAGGTCTTGGAAAAGACCGGAGACAGCTTGAAAACCGTGCAGCATGTGGTTTGCCACCAGGCCAATTCAGAATCATTCGAAATGTGGTATTTGCACATGAAGGCGGATCCTAGAGTTTTTTGAAAATATGGAGTATTTCGGAAATACCTCCGGGCCTCCATCCCCATGACTTTAAAGGATATGCAGAAAAGGGCCTTTTCATTCCGGAGACAAGCTGGTTTTTGGTGGGCTTCGGCTCAGGACTGACCTATGCCTCCGCAGAAATTCAGTACGAAAAAGCGTAGAAAGTAAAGGAAAGTAGGAGAGATTATGACCGGATTACAGGAGATGTTAGGGAATTCGTTACCCCATTATTCAGGGAGGAATGGCCAATATTGCCACAGGAGCCTTTGCGGCGGCTTGTTCCGACGCAGGAGCCTGGGCTTGATTGGAACGAGGAGGCATTCGAGAGGCGGAGGGCTTCGTAAGGAAATCCATATCCTTCGGGAAAGAACACGACAAGCCCTTTGGGGTGAATCTCATGCTGATGAATCCGGAAACCGATAAGATGGTGGAAATCTGCATTGAGGAGAAGGTGCCTGTGGTAACCACCGGAGCCGGAAAATCCCGGCATTTGACATGGAAAGCCTTTTAAGGCGGCGGAATCAAAGGTGATTCCTGTGGTGCCAGCTCCCATCTTGGCGAAAAAGACTGGAAAAAGCTTGGAGCGGATGCGGTAATTGCGGAGGGCTGCGAGTCCGGAGGTCATATCGGAGAAATGACCACTATGACATGGTGCCTCAGACCGTGGATGCGGTTTCTATTCCCGTGATTGCAGCAGGCGGTGTTGCGGATAATCGGCAAATGCAGGGCAGTGCTTACGTCAGAGCCTGCGGCGCGGATTAGTACCCGCTCTTTTGGCGGCGGAGGAATGCCCCATTCATGAAAAATTATAAGGAGGCGGTACTGAAGGCCTCGGCTCGACACCATCGTGTCACTGGAAGAGTGCCGGTGTACCTGTAGCGAGTTTTAAAGAACCAGATGAGTAGGGAATACCTAAGCCAGGGAAAAGGCGGGAGCGGATAAGATGGAACTGGAAAAGTTTACTCTTGGCTCCTTTCGCAGGGCGGTTTTTGACGGAGATACAAAACCGGATCCCTCATGGCAGGACAGACCTGCGGACAGGTTACTAAGATTCGTCCGGTGGCGGAGATTTTAGCGGATATTTGCCGGGGAATTCCGGGATTTCATAAGGAGGAAAGATGAAGACAGCATTTTTATATGCAGGGACAGGGAAGTCAGGTTAAGGAATGGGAAGGACTTATATGAAGCCTTCCCCGCCTTTCGAAAGGCCTATGACGAGGCGGAGCTGGACTTTGATGTAAAGACGCTCTCCTTCGAGGATGGGAGGAAAAATCAATGAAACCCGTTATCCCAGCTCGGCTCTTGTGGCATTTTGCCTGCGGTGTCGACAGCGGTTTTACGGGAAAAACGGAATCAAGCCGGATTATGCTCTGGGACTTTCCTGGGAGAATACTCCGCACTGGAGGCGGCTTTCCGTATTTTTCCGCAAAAACAGCGGTGGAAATGGTAGCCTTTCGTGGTAAGAAAATGGAAGAAAGCCTCCAAGGAATCGAGATCCTCCATGGCGGCAATCCTTGGGATGTCTGAGGAAGCTTTGGACAAGGTTTGTAAGGAAGTAGGGGCGCTGTAGAGCCTTTGTAACCTAAACTGCCCAGGGCAAATCGTTATCAGCGGAGAAAAAGAAAGCTGTGGAAGAGGCCTCCAAACTGGCTTTGAGGCAGGTGCAAAAAAGGCATTCCTTTAAAGGTTTCCGGCCCCTTCCATACCTCTTTTATGAAAAGTGCGGGAGAAGCACTGCGGGAGTATTTTTAAAGATATTAGACCCTGAGAGGAACTTGCCTGTGCTTCCACAACTTCTTGGGAAGAGAAAGACAGGAAGGAGACCCAAGCGTTCCAGGAGCTTTTGGTGGAACAGGTACAAAAGCCGGTGCGTATGGAAGAGGATCTTAGGGAGACTTCTGGACCTTGGGGTGAGAAACTTTGTAGAAATCGGTCCGGGAAGACCATTTCAGCTTCTAAAGAAGACTGCCAAGGATATGGGTATCGAAGATTTCGAAGTAGTAAGCTTGGAAAATAAGGAAGAGCTGGAAGCATTTTTAGAGAGCAAAAATGCTTAGATTTCGACTTTGAAAACAAAGAAAAAGGATAAGTCTTTTAACAAGAGTAAAGAGGAACAATAGAAAGGACTATCCTTTGAACGTACAAGGCGTAATGGATAGAAAAGGAAGGAAGATGGCGGAAAGAGAGACTTGTCTGGTTACAGGTGCCAGCGGAGGCATCGGCAGTGCGATTGCTTTGAAAATGGCGGCGGAGGGAAGAAATGTGGTGCTCACTATGCCGGAAATGAAGCGGCAGCCAGGGCTGTAGAGGAAGAAATTCATAAGGCTTATCCTTCCGTGAAACCCTCCTTTGCCAGGGAGATATCAGAGAAGAGGATGTGGAAAGAATTGTGGCGGAGGCCGTTGCCCGTTTTTCCGAAATTGAAGTTTTAGTGAACAATGCCGGCATCACAAGAGACAATCTTTTTCTAAAAATGTCTTCGGAAGACTTTTGATGAAGTACTGGATGCAAACCTTCGAGGAGCCTTCTTATTTTCCAAAGCCGTAGGAAGCTGATGATGAAAAAAAGCGTTACGGCAGGATTATTCAGATTTCAGCATTGTGGGGGTTCACGGAAATGTGGGACAGAGCAATTATGTGCGACTGCAAGGCCGGACTTATCAGCATGTCCAAGTGTCTGGCCCAGGAGCTGGCAGGGAAGAAATGTAACAGTAAATATGGTTTGTCCCGGCTTTATTGATACGAAAATGACTGCAGGACTACCGGAGGCGGTGAAGGAAGAAATGTTGCAGAACATTCCTATGAAGGCTTTTCGGAACAGGAGAAGATGTGGCAAATGCGGTAGCTTTTTGCCAAAAAGAATCTCGCTATATTGCAGGAGAAACTCTCTTGGTAGATGGCGGAATGGGCATGTAGAGCGAAAATATAGAATGAAGCTATATAAAGTTACGATATAGAAAGAAACTATAGAGTGGCAATGTAGAGCTGACAATAGAGTTTGTAAAAACAGAGTGCAAATCTTGATTGGAAATGGAGATAAAAGATACTATGGAGAAGACGCGTTGTAATTACCGGATTAGAACAGTGAACCCCACCGGAAATTCCGTTGCTGAAAGCTGGCAGGGAATTCAGGAGGAAAGGTGGAGCATTGGCCCCATTACCGCCTTTCCGGCAGAGGACTTCAGCATTCATTTAGCCGGAGAAGTAAAGGATTTTCATCCGGAGACCGTTTTTGATAAAGAGATTTAAAGCATATGTCCCGTCCCAGTTTGCCATGTGGGCAGCAGAAGAGGCAGTAAAGGACAGCGGTATTGTAGGAACAACCTGAGGAAGAAATTGGCTGTATTGTTTCCAGTGGAATCGGCGGCCTGCAAACCATTGAGCAGAGCATACTCATTAGCGCTTCAAGGGCTTTGAGCGTGTAAAATCCCTTCTTTCATCCCTATGTCTATTTCCAATATGGCGGCGGCGAAATTGCCATTCGCCATCATTTAAAGGAGAATGCATTTGCCCCGTAACTGCCTGTGCAGGCGGCTCCAATGCCATCGGAGATGCTCCATAGAATCCAGGGACGGTTATGAAACGGCTATGGTTTGCGGTGGAACCGAGGCTACCATTTCCGAGCTGGGAATCGCTGGATTTTCCAGCATGAAGGCTCTTTCTCCAGCTTTGAAGTCAGCAGAGACTCCATTCCCTTCGATAAGGAGCGTTTCCGGATTTGTCATGGGAGGGGCAGGCATTTTGGTGCTGGAGGAAAGAGCATGCTCTGAAGAGAGGGGCAAGATTTACGGAGAAGTGCTGGGATACGGGTGCCAACTGTGATGCCTTCCATATTACCTCCTGCTCCAAATGGAAGGGTGGAGCAGCTTGTATGCAACTGGCTTTAAAGGATGCGAATCTTGCTCCTGAAAAGATTGACTACATCAATGCCCATGGCACCTCTACGCAATTTAAACGATAAGGAGAAACCACTGCCATCAAGACGGTTTTTGGAGAGAGAGCCTCTATTCCGTATCCTCCACAAAGTCCATGACCGGACACCTTTTGGGTGGTGCAGGGAGCAGTGGAGGCCATCTTCTCCGTGCTGGCTTTGAAGGATAGCTTTGTCCCAGCCACCATGAATTATCAGGTAAAGGATGAGGAGCTGGATCTGGACTATGTACCAAATCAGGGAAGAAAGCAGGAGCTGCACTACAGTCTTTCCAATTCCTTAGGTTTTGGAGGCCACAACGCACCTTGGTTTTCGGAAAAGCAGAGTAGTTTTCCTACAATACAGTAAGCCAATAGTAAGATGGAACTGCTAAAATAACTGAAGTGGCTTTTCGGCTGTATAGCTTTAAATACAGGGCAATCTGAGCCGCTGGTACTTGCTGAAAGCGAGTGTAGCGAAGCTTGAAGCTGAGTACTGCTGCAGGGCAGAAGTTAGCGAGGCGTGCTGAGTTTAAAAGCTATACAGCTAGAAGAAAAGCAAGTTTCGTTTTATCAGTTCCATCTTTATCACTACTCCATCGGCAGAAACCGGTGGAATGTACTAGAGGAGGTCAATATGCCTAAGTTAAACATTGAAGAAATCAATGCCATTATTCCCATCGTTATCCCCTTTTTGCTGATTGACGAAATTCAAGACTACGAAGGGAGAATTTGCGGTGGCAAAGAAATGCGTTACCATCAACGAACCCTTTTTCAGGACATTTTCCTTCCTATCCGGTAATGCCCGGGGTTTTGATTAGTAGAGCTCTGGCCCAGACCGGAGCGGTTGCTCTTTGGCTCTTCCGGAAAAATAAAGGAAAAATTGCTCTCTTTGGAGGAATCAAAATTGCAAGTTTCAAGCAAACAGAGTTCGTCCGAGGGACGTGTTGGAGCTTAGCTGCCGGGTGGTAAACCGAAAAGGCCCGGTTGGCATAGGAGAGGCGGAAGCCAAGGTGGATGGAAAGACCGTGGTGAAGGCGGAGCTGACCTTTGCAGTGCAGTAGGGGCATTATGCACTACGAGAGCTTGCAAAGAGTGAATATGGTTTTTCCCAGCAGTGACGAGCTGAAAGCAGGGCACGCTCCCGCTAACCTCGCCTACCAGAAAGTGCTAAACGCTTCAGCTCCTGCTCGCTTTCAGCTAGTACCCGGGGCTCAGATTGCCCCGCTTTTCAGCCCGGCACTGTCAGGAAAACCCCAGACTAACTTTGGGACATTCTTTTCCATTGGTACATAAAGTGAGAGGAAATCTTTAGGGGATCTGAGCGCTGCTTTGAAGTAGTGCCGAAAGAAGCAAGGAATCAGAAAATTTGGGTGCATTTTGCGACACCGACGAAACGACAAGAGGCTCTTCCATCCTCCGAATATTCTATAAATTTCACTCATTAGATGAAATGAATTATATTCTCCTGCTTTTTAATGCTTCTGTTTCGAACTACTGAGGACCAACGGAGGGGTAGGAATTATAATTATGAACAGCACTTTCCGGGGTACAGCTTCCGATGAGGGGCAATCTGGGCCCGCCGGCACTATGCGAAAAACAAAGGTGCTGCTGTTTTTCGCGTAATTATCCGCTGCAGGGCGAGATTAGCGGAGCGTGCCCGAAGAGGAAGGCTGTATCGCAAAATGCGTAGCTTATCTCCTTCTACACTCAGAGTTCAGAAGATAACCATTAAAAACCCCTATATAAAATCATTTTTATTAATAAGTTTTTGAAATTTTTATAGAAAAATTCCTTATACCCTATAGAGCAAATGCAAAGATTTTCTGTTAAAGTTTAACAAGTCACAGTCTACTTTATTTCAAGAAGAGAGATGTATGTTTAGTGAATCGATTATTGAGTTGTACAACAAGTTTCAATTTATTTTTATATGCAGGTGTTTGCGAAATTCGAAGAGAGAGGTAGTCTGACCACTGTAGAAAGCTATAGCATTGAATGTATCAAGGCTCTGGGAGAGCCCTGACGGTGCAGGAGTTTGCTATTATGATGGAATTTCCGCTCCCAATGCAGCTACAGGTAAATGCCTTAGTACAGAAGGGCTACATCGAGAAAAATTCAGGATGAAAATGATCGAAGAGAGTTCACACCTTCGTCCCACGAAGAAGTTTTGGGATTATTACAATGTTTCTGCAGTTATGTAAAGACTGTAGAAGCTCGTTGTAGAAGCGTTTCTAGCAAGGAGGGTTGGCAGAGTTTGAAGAGATGGTAAAGATTATTACCTACAGAGCTTATGCCTGAGCTGGATACCAGAAATTTTACCAAAACAGGATTTGAAAACCACGTCAGCATCGGTGAAGTGGAAGAGTAAAAAGTAACGGAAGAATCGAAAAAGTCCCCTGGCCAGGGAAGGCCTTGGGATATTTTTAGAAAAATCCCGTATTTCTAGGGAAAGGGATTGCCTTTTTTCTTGCGAGCAGGGTGAGCCTATGATATATAAATCGGTATATGCCCGAGTGATGGGAGTAACCGGAAAACTTCGGAAAAAACAGGGATAGGGCAGAAATCTGATGAAACATTTTTCCTTTTTCCGGAGGAAAAGCGTTTCACCAAATTCGATGAAAAGGAGTAGAAGATGAACAAGAAATCAAATGCAGTGCTACGGCTTATAGGAATCCTCCTGCTGACTATAGCTTTTTGCGTTTTGGGATACCTGAACGCAAAAAAACATTAGTATGGATTGGACCTGAACGGTGGTGTCCATCACCTACCAAACCGTGGAGAGAATCCTACCGCCGAGCAGATGAGTGACACGGTGTATAAGCTTCAAATGAGGCTCAGAGCTATTCCACAGAGGCGCAGGTATATCAGGAAGGAAAAGAATCGTATCAATATTGATATTCCCGGAGCTACCGATGCCAATGAGATTTTGGCGAACTTGGAGAGCCGGGTACCCGCAGTTTGCGGATGAGGATGGCAATGTTCTTCTTACCGGTGATGATGTAAAAACAGCTACTGCGGGAATGACCTAACCAGAACAACAATCGTGAATATGTGATTGAGTTGCATTTCACAGAGGCAGGTGCGACAAAATTTCAGGAAGCTACCAAGAACAATGTGGGAAAGCGTATCTTCATTATCTATAACAATGAAGTCATTTCTTCTCCAAATGTTAAAGAAGCGATTACCGGCGGACAGCTAGCATCAGTCCCATCGAAAGCTATGAGCAGGCGCAGAAGATTGCTTACCACCATTCGTATCGGTGCTTTACCGGTTAGCCTGACAGAACTTCGTTCCAATGTAATCAGTGCTACCTTGGGTGCGGAAGCGATTTCCACCTCTTTGAAGGCCGCGGCTATCGGTATTGCGTTGGTTATGCTTTTTCATGCTTTGTTTATCGTATCCCCGGTCTTGCAGCATCTTTGGCTCTTTTTCATGTATGTGGGGCTGGAAATGGTGCTGATGCAGGCCTTTGAAGTTACCCTGACTTTGCCGGTATTGCCGGAATTATCCTATCCATCGGTATGGCGGTGGACGCCAACGTTATTATCTTTACTCAGATTAAGAGAAGAAAATCGGTGCCGGAAATTCCAGTGGATAAGGCGATTAAGTCAGGGATTTGAAAAGGCCTTGTCTGCAATTTTGGACGGTAACATCACTACTTTGATTGCGGCAGCAGTACTGTGTAGTCCGTGGTTCAGGAACCGTAAAGGGCTTTGCAACCACCTGGCCATCGGTATTATCATTTCTCTGATTACCGCACTTTTTGTAACCAGAGGATTGATCGCTTTTCGCTTTGGGAGCGACAAACCCCAAAAGCTCTACGGTATTAAGAAGAAACCAAGGTAATCAACTTTATCGGTTTCAGAAGAGTTGCCTACAGCATTTCTTCCTTAGTAGTGTATTAGGATTCATTTTCCTGGCAATGAATAAGAAAAATACCGGAGATATCTTTAACTATGACCTGGACTTTAAGGGAGGTTCCTCCACCACCATTACCTTCGATAAGGATATGTCCATGAAGGGAGATGAGATGGTGAGGTGATCCTCTGTTTACTGCGGCTACCGGAGGTAACGCCTCCACCCAGGCAGCTAAGGTTGCAGGGGAACCAATGAGGTTATCATTAAGACCAGAACCATGACCACCGAGGAAAGAACCAAGCTGTATGACAGCCTTCAGGAGAAGTTCTCCATTTCCAGAGGATAAGATTGTTACCGAGAATATTTCGGAGCGGTTTCCACTGAAATGAAGAAGGATGCGGTTTGGGCTTTGCTGATTGCGATCTTCTGTATGTTGATTTATATCTGGATTCGATTCAGAGACATTAAGTTTGCATCACTTCCGTAATGGCCTGGCTCATGACGTATTGATTACCGTTACTTTTTTATGCGGTATTTCGCTGGGCGGTGGGCTCAAACTTTATTGCCTGCATCTTAACCATCGTAGGATATTCCATTAACGCTACCATCGTTATCTTTGACCGTATCCGTGAGAATTTTGACAACGGTAGCAAGAAGAGGGATTGGAATATGTGGTAAATGAGGGCGATTTCCAGTACGGTAACCCGTTCAATCAACACCTCACTGACTACCTTTATTTCCGTGTTGTGCTTTACATCTTCGGAGTAAGCTCCATTAGAGATTTCACCTGCCTTTGATGGTGGGTATTGTAGCAGGTGCATGGTCTTCCGTATGTATCCTCAGGACCGCTTTGGTTTTGATTTTGTGATTCTTTCCCAAGAGAAAGAAGGAACAGCTTAGCAAGAAATAGTAAAAAGGAAAAAGGGTGACTATGGCAGCTGCCAAAATGAAATATGAAATCAAGGAGCAGTGGAAGAGCCAAGTCTGCCCATGTGGAAACCGTCCATGGTGTGATAGAAACCCCGGTCTTTATGAATGTGGGTACTGTGGCAGCCATCAAGGGTGGGAGTATCCACGGATGATCTTCGTCTGGTGCATACACAGGTGGAGTTGTCCATACCTATCATCTCCATGTGCGAACCGGAGACAAGGTTATCCGGGAGCTGGGAGGTTACAGGATGATGAATTGGGACAAGCCCTATCCTTACCGATTCGGCGGTTTTCAGGTTTACAGTCTGGCCAGAAAACCGGAAGAAAAATTCAGGAAGAAGGGTGGAATTCCGCTCCCATATTGATGGAAGAAGGATTTTCATGGGACCGGAGGAATCCATGCAGATTCAGTCCAACTTGGGCTCTACCATTGCCATGGCCTTTGACGAGTGTCCGCCGGCTGGCGGAGCAGGGATTATATTCTTCCTTCCGTGGAGAGAACCACCCGTTGGCTTCTTCGTTGTCAGGCGGAGATGGATCGTTTGAACAGCCTGGAAGATACCCTGAATCCTAAGCAGATTCTCTTTGGGATCAATCAGGGAGGGTTTTGGAAGATATTCGTATCGACCATGCCAAGCGTATTACAGGAGCTGGATTTGGAAGGCTATGCAGTTGGCGATGGTCTGGCCGTGGGAGAAAGCCATGAGGATATGTACCGGATTTTGGATGCGGTGGTTCCTCATTTGCTCTCGGCATAAGCCTCACTTGCTATGGGGTAGGGAACTCCGGAAAATATGATTCAGGCTGTGGATCGGAGAATTGACTTTTTCGATTGTGTGTTCCCAGCAGAAACGGAAGACATGGTCATGTAGTCATGCCGCGGAAAGCTGAATCTTTGGAACCTGGCTTATGAAAAAGGATATGCGTCCCCATTGAAGAGGGCTGTGATTGCCCGGCTTTGCGAGGGATTCGAAAAGAGGACAGGGAACGTATACCGGCGCTATTCCAGAGCGTATATCCGTCATCTTTTTAAAAGGCGAAGGAAATGCTGGGAATGCGGCTTTTGCGTTTTTACATAATCTTTCCTATTGCAATCGCCTGATGGTGGAAATGCGTAACGCCATTCGGGGAAAAATCGTTGGGAAAGCTGGAAGACGGAAGCCTTATATAAACTAAAAATACAAAACTCCTAAGGGAGAAGATTTGACAGAAAAAGGAATATATCTATGGCAGGAATGGAGCAGTAGGTTGGATTATTTATGCAGTAGTGATTATTGCCATGTTCTATGGGTGTTCGTCCTCAGCGCAGGAAAAAGAAAAACTGCAGGACTTGATGAGCTCCCTTGCTGTGGGAGATACGGTTCTCTACCAGTTCGAGGGATTTTACGTGTGATCATCATTGACCTTACCGAGGATACGGTAATCAGAGTTCGGCGGAAACAAGAACTGCTCGTATTCTGATGCAGAAGACAGCCATCTGTTCAGATTGAGAAGAAGCTTCAACTAAGGCTTTGATCGAGAGAGAGCAGATTTTGTTTTAAGCTTTTCAAAATACTTATTCTCTCTGTTTTAGGAAGAATAAGATGTTTTACAAAAATAGAAAGAAGGAAAATGATGAGGAAGACCCTGGTTTTTACTTTTTGGGGACAGTCTACAGAGCATGAGGTTTCTTGTCGCTCTGTGCTCACGATTAAGAGGCGGTAAATCAAGAAAAGTACAAGTAGCTGTGTCAGTATGAAATCCGGGAATGGATTTAGAGTGGAGAAAGAAGAAGCCATTGAAGACGGAGGCTGGAAGGAAAAGTGCAGAGAGAGCCATGATTCTTTCCGGACACAAAGCTTTCTTCCGTGCTTTTTCTGGGGAAAAAACGGAGAAAGTCACTTGGATTGATGTAGTTCTTTCCGGTGCTTCATGACAGGGGACAGGAGAAGACGGAACCATTCAAGGACTTTTGGAGATGCCAGAATTCCTATGTGGGCTGCAGGTATCCTCTGCTGATTTCTATGGATAAGGTTTATACTAAGATGGCGGTGAAAGCCTTTGGCAAAGATTGGCGTTACGACAGGCTAAGTATATCTCCTTTGTTAGGAAAGCCAGTAGGAAAAATCAGGAGAAGATTATTTCCAAGGTGGGAGCTAGCTCTTTCCTATCCGTGTGTTTGTAAAGCCTTCCAATGCAGGCTCTTCCTGCGGCGTAAGTAAGGCAAAAGGATAGAGATAGCCTTAAAGAGAGGCGGTGGAAAAATGCACCTTTCGGTGGATAGAAGAGTCTTGGTGGAAGAAAGCATTACAGGAAGAGAACTGGAATGTGCAGTATTTCTCCGGAAAAAGAGGAGGCAGGTGAAAGCTCCTCTGTGGGAGAAATTCTTGCAGCAGCAAGTTCTACGATTATGACGCCTAAATATAATAATCCGAGATTCCAAGACGGAACTCCATCCGGATATCTCCAGGAGATTGAAGAGAAAACTCAGACAAGCTGGGACGGTCTTCTGGCAGTGGACAACTTCTCTCTCCAGAGTGGATTTCTTCTTGTCCGGGAAGGTGATTTTAATAAATCAATACTATGTGGCTTCACTTCTATTTCCATGTATCCCATCTTTTTGTTTAAAGGATATTCAGAAGAGCTGGTAGAGAAAACTTCTGAGAGTGCTCACTAGACCTTAAATTTCATAAATAATTGTTTCGTGGACTTTAAACTTTTTGCAAGATTGTGTCTATAAATTACCAATCAATTTGATTTTAAATGTTTGATTTTCCATTCTCTAGGGGCTCTGTTATGCACATGGTCCTGTTATACTGTCTTTATTGTCGTAAAGAAAAGTTATGAGAAAGAGGATTAGGAAAAACGCTGTGACTGAGGTAAAGAGATTAGATGAAGGTCAAAATGACTATGCATACCAGGCTGAAAAATATGATGGGGACTTGGACAGCTTCGTATCTGGAGCATTCCGGTGTACTGATGCAAAGAGGAGAGCAGTTCTTCTCAGCTGTTTTCAAGAGAATTACACCATGAAGTTATATCAAACCAGGTCGCTGGAGATATACAAAATCGACGAAGAGAGGCTTCTGCCTCACTGGAAGGGCGTCAGCTATGGACTAATATGAACGAGAATTAAGTTCTGCCCATGATTGTTCTGGCAGGGTGGATGCAGATATCTGACTTTCTCGACAAGAGATTCGTCGCTGTACACCTCTTCGGGTTTAGGCAGGTGTGGGATGGAGACCTGTGCAGTTGGCCCTATTGAGACGGAGACTGGGCGTTTCTTTGCAAACGCTAGCACGTAGTTTACATGGGCTTGGAGCCAGTGTGCATGGTTCTGGCTAATTGCTCTCGGCATCGCTTCTGTTCAGTGGTGTTGATTTTCATCGTGATGTGCTATGTATTTTGTGGAAGACGTTTGGGAAAAGCAGGCTGCGCGACTGCCATGATTGAAAGCCAACACCATGGTTTCCATGTTGATTATTGATAAGAGCTGGTGTAAGGCGGCTGTTGCAGCCAGGCTTGCCGGATGCAGTGGAGAAAGGGCTTCCCTTCTATCAAATGCTTTCCCATTGTTAAGCGCATTAGTGGGATGAGGTGAAAGTAGTGTGTACTTATGGCCGGATGCAATGTATGATGAGTGCTTGCAGGAAAGGAGATAAAAGTGTGCAGTATCCGGAATCTATATTCGCTCTATCAGATCTAGCACGAGGTGCGTAATTTGGTAAGGCTGAGCAAGAGAGAGGATTTTCATGAGTTTAAGAAAAGAAGGCAGAAGACGCAGTGAAAAGCAACAAGCAGTAATGTTAGTGTTGAACTATTTGGGCGAACCAAGCATAAAGATACTACTCATGGGTTTATGAAGAAAGATAGTTTGAAGGTGTTTTTCAGTGTTTTGGAATGAGGGCAATCTGACTGCCGGTACTTGCTGACGATGAAACGAGCTGGGAGCTTAGAATGCCGTCTGCAGAGCAGTTCGCAGGCGATGCCACGATTCAAACGTCTCCAACAGACGATAAACTCTCTAAGCTTTTTCATAAAAAGCCTTTTTCTCTCTCTTCTAGAATTCCAAGGCCTTCTTCTCAATTTCCTTGACCAGAAAGGTGAAGAATAGGCAGCACGAAGTTTGCTTATTTGGCCAGTAGAGGAGATAACTCTTACTATCGTCCAAAGGAGAATAGCCATGAAAAGTGAGACGTATCGTCCAACTCATCCATAAATTAAAGGAGTTTCCCGAGGTTGTTTTAAGCAGTGTAATACTAAAAGGCCATAGTTGCGGACAAGTTTTGTGTGGATTACTTAGCAAAGATGAATGATACCTCTCGAGGATGTGAGAGCGAGACGGTCGATAGAGCAAAATGCGTACGGTGCAAACCAGAAGAATCTCAGAATGACTTTCTCTCTGGAGCAAAAGAAGTTCACAAATGCACATCCTCAATTGATCCAAGGTTCTTATGAATGGTTTTGCATGAAAGGCTTGAGGAGGCCTTTGGTGATATCTCTCCCATCTGGGACTGCAGGACGTCTTCAGCAGGTTTGTGAACTTCAGGCTGGCTAGGAGAGTACAGTACAGCATAGAAAGATTGTGGGGAAAGGGTGCAGCTGTCACGGCTCCCCTTAAGGTTAAGTTCGCCTCCTTTCATTGGGATAAGGAGAAATCGATGAACATGAAATCTTCATGGGTGACCTTCCTTTAGCCATGATAAGCAGAACGCTGCTTCGTCATCAACAGTGGTAGGAAAGAGTTAGCCGTTTCTCAGTTGTGCGTTCTCGGGAATTATCAGGGTAGATACCAGTGAGTAAGGTAAGTAAGAACTACGAGCAGTACCGTAATTCCAAATCGGTGGTGCCTGGATTGAGTACGAAACAGACATTCAATGACGTCTTCTTCGTTCGTGTAGACAGAACCAGAAAGGTACCAGTTACTGTCTTTATTCGTGCGCTTGGTGGGTTCAGCATGGATATTCTTGGTTTATTCAGGAAGATCCCAAAGCTCCTGCTCACTTCTATCATCAAAGGATCATTCACAAAGTACCAGGAAGGAATCTCTTAGAGTTCTGTAGAAACTCGGCAGGAGAACCGCTTTCCGTGGACTCCTTAGTCCTATTGGGCTCACGCGTGACGGAGACGCCACGAGACTTTGGCCAAATTGGGACGATACAGGATTCAATGCAGGTGCATTTTAGAACAGGATCAAAGAGGCCATGCTGTTGGCTGAGGGCTGTTATGCCGGAGCGGAGAACCAGCTGGCTGACACAGTGCAGCCGTTGGCGGGAGGTGGCGAGACAGATTCAGAATACCCGCTGTTCCCTTTGTTTGGATTGACGGACCTGCAAGAGAACCGAGAAGATTGCTTTCTTCCATGCAGGTGTGGATATTGAGGGTGGATTCGCTTTCCATCAATCCTGAGAATTGCAGCGTCAATGAATTAGTGTCTGTCCTGTAAAGGAGCTTTTGGCTTTCCGTGGAAGGACAGGGAGAGGACGCACTGAGATGGGATTCGTGAGAACATCCACAGCCTGATTCCAAGCATATTGCCTAAGGAAG